>Ga0102943_1000994_pt1 | contig 18135 bp, 8 predicted proteins | sample SalPonC_black_MG_FD_78174 | JGI IMG/M metagenome (GOLD analysis project Ga0102943, IMG submission 78174) | Salt pond soil microbial communities from South San Francisco under conditions of wetland restoration - Salt Pond MetaG... | ecosystem: Environmental > Aquatic > Marine > Intertidal zone >...
GCGATATTCCTGATAATGTTGGTGAAAGTCTTCTATTGATTTTTTTAGAGTAGTATCTTGAAAAGAATCCGTGATAGATGATTCTAGGTTATTGGGTTTGGCTTTCTTAGCAATACCATGATAGTAACACCTGGCAGCACAGCCATTTTGATCATGTTTTTTACCAGAAATAATAATCATAGGAACTTGAAAATGGATACACTCATTGATTGTATGTATACCACCATGATTAATCGATAAATCTGCAATTTTTAAAACCTCTAATTGAGGAATAAAATTAAATAAGTGCAGGTTCGTGGGTTTTTCTATTAGATTAGCAGTTGAATTCACGATGATTTCCCAATCAGGCTGATTTTTTGCGATGTTACACAATAACTCAACAAACTCAATACCTGAAGTTTTCATAGTAGATAGAGTAACTAAAATTATCTTCGATCCCTTTTCTTTTTTAGAAAGAAAAAACTGTTTGGGAAATACTTGAATTTCTGGCGATTTTCTATTTTCAAATATTGTCGGGCCAACATAATGGAAATGTTCATCCTCTTGAAAAAAATCAAGTTGCTCGAGAGTTATAGAAATAGTTGGAAAATTGACGTATGCGAAAGGAATGGGCCAAGTGTATTGCTGCCAATGCTTGGTTGGGAAATTTATTTGTTTAGCTTTCTCAAACAAAGCCTGGTTACGGTTGGGTTGAGTTCTTTCTTTCTCTTTGACTCTTTTTTGTTTTTTTAACTCTGCCCAATCAGTTGAAAAGTCTGTTTTTTCTTTCGGGTTAGACAAAGATTGAATGATTGGAACTTGATGATTTTCAGCTAAATTAAACCACTGGCTCAGCAGGATTGTTTTTAGATTTATTTTAAAAGCTGCCAAAATTATCTCGTGCATTTCCACATCGCAAAGTAAAAGATCAGACTGCTCCGCTTCAAGGGCCTTAACTAATTTATCTATTTTTAAATCCTTTATTCGTTTTCTTAAAGCTATTGGTTGAGAAATTACAGATAATGTTTTTCTGTACACTTTTCCAGGGAACGTGTGCTTTAAAAAAAAGTTTGGAAGCTGCAGAAACCGAAAACCATTTACGTCTGCCCAATCTTTCACATTTGTCGGTGAAGCCAGTAAAACTTTGTGTCCATGTTTTTCCAATCGATTCAAGATCCCAAAACTGGAAAAAAGCATTCCCTTTAAACCTGAAATCGCTACTATTATTTTTGCCATTAATTGAGATTGGATTGAATAATATCTGCTATTAAATCACTGTAATCTGCAATAGTTGGATGTTCAAACAATTCGCGCAATGGGATTTCTAGTCCAAGTTTTTCTTCAATGCGTGATGTTATACGAATGGCTGCCAATGAGTTCCCTCCAAGAGACAAAAAGTTATCAAACACACCAATTTTATTGATTTGAAGGATTTCTTGCCAGATTTGAGCAATTAACTCCTCTAAGTCATTTCTTGGAGCTTGATATGCACTGCTATTAGTGAATTGTGAGTTAGGGTCGGGAAGTTTGGCTTTATCCACTTTTCCGTTCTCTGTAATCGGTATCTCTTCTAAATGAATAAAACGGTTTGGGATCATGTAAGAGGGTAACAAACTTTTTAATTCGTTTCGTAGTTTTTTATCATCTAAATATTTTCCAGTGTAGTAGACCACAATTCCTTTGGAGAGGAGTGATTCATCAAAATTGTACCCAATTTCATCCATCATTTGAAACACCTTTTTTTCCTGAATCTCTTCATTAATTTCCTCAATAGATTCTTCTCTGGTTTTATGTCCGATTCTTACATCCCAACTGTAAGGAAATGCATAATTACTATACCCCTCCTTTTTTTTATGGACATAAATTCCCAGTTGATTAATGAGACAGTTTGTGCTTCTTCCGGTATCTGTAGGCCGTTTCCACTCCAATGTTTGATCTAAATAATCATACATTTCTGCCAGGCTACTGTCGCAAAAACGATAAAAATCTACAAATTCAACTTTCTCAAACACCTCATCTGACTCAAAAATGGATACGTCAAGGTGCTCCGAAACAGCATCATTAATTCGATGGTACTCTTTACGAGCTTCTAAAATAATTTCATCGATATTTTCGATACTTGTATTACTTTTAAAAAGTTCTTCACTTAATCTGGTTTCGAAAAACTGTCCTCTGGACAAACCTGTAACGATTACAGGTATATTTTTATCTAAAGCGACGTGTGTACTCAATGTGTAAATTGCCTTAAAACAGCCATTACAAACATTACTGTGACGCTTCAAGCTGTCGACAAAAATTTCATTCATTGCTTCCGTCGAGTCAATTAATAGATCCACATTTAGATCATTACAGATTTTACGCGCATTATCCAGAGCTTCTTGAGAAATATATCCGTTATCAAAGTTGTAGGCTAATACGTGAAATCCCAGTTCCTTCAGCTTTGCTAAAGCATATGTACTATCTTTACCACCACTCAGAAGCATCATACAATCATACTCACTATTCTTCTGTTTTCGACTCTCAATCAAATCCTTAAGCTCGTCCAAGCTTCTGAAATAGTGTTCTACTTGAGCCTGGTAGTTATCAAAATTTTGACATAAAGAGCATACCCCTTCTTCATTATATTTAATCGAGGGATAATTAGACGGTAAACCACATGATGTACAATAAAATAGGTTTTCGGCTTTATTTCGAATATCGTTATCCCAAACCATTGCTACGGTTTGTTCGGATTTGGTGAGTTTCGCAACAGCTTTTTCTATCTCTCCGAGTTCTATACGATAACCGTTTAGTTTTACCTGATCATCTTTTCTGCCTAAAAACTCAAATTGACCCTGTTCGTTAATACGTGCAAAATCCCCGGTTTTATATAATCTTTGACCTGGGAACAGCTCATGGGAAATGAATTTTTCCTGGGTCAGTGTCTCATTTTTTAGATATCCTTTTGCAACACCGTAGCCAAGCAGGTAGATTTCACCAACTGTGTTAGGCAATACGGGTTGTTTTTCATCGTTCAGCAGTACGGAATGCATATTTCGGATCGGTTTCCCGATAGGAACATTCCCCGTTTTATCCATTTCTTTTTCAAACCGGTGTACAATACATCCTACCGCTGCCTCTGTAGGACCATACTCATTGTAGATGTAAAAGTCATCATTATAATTTTCCTGCAAATACCTGGCCAGGTCTGATGAAAATGATTCTCCGCCCACAATGAGAACCTTAAGGTTTGAATTTGACCGCAAATAATTTTTTACTAGCTGTAAATGGGTGGGTGTTGCTTTGATTAAATTGAGATTCTGATTATTAAAAACCGATTTCAAATCAATGATCCCACTGTTGTCATTCTCCGGATAGATCGTACACGTTCCCCCTGAAATCAACGGTAAGAACAGAGAGGTGAGAGTTAAATCAAAACCAACAGAGGTGAACAATGGTGCGTAAACGGGACTTTTTTTTAGATAATAATCATTCGCCCAAAAGATATAATTTGCAAAAGATTGATGACTGAGCTCTACCCCTTTCGGTTCTCCGGTACTTCCTGATGTAAAAATGACATACATTGAGTCATCAGAATGGATTTCCTGCTTCTTAAAATTCGATAAATGTTGCTCATTAATCTCTTGCATCGAGACAGAATCTATACTGAGGGCTGCATCTGTATTTTCTTTTATATATTCTGTTCTTTTTATCGGTGAAGTGATTGGGACGGGGACTGCACAATTGTTGTTTAGTAGTACGCCAATAAAGGCAGCTATGTAGTCTACACTTCTGGGTAAATTGAGAACAACTTTTTCTTTAGGTTTTACGTCTTTTGCTTGCAAATATGCTGCTACTTGAGATGCTTTTTTAAATAAGTCAAGATAGGTCAGTTCGATCCCTTCTTGCCGGGCTGCAATTCTTTGAGGATTTATATCTACCTGATGAAGAAACGCTTTTCTCACATCTCCCTCAAATTCAGTATTAGAATAGGAGAGAAGACTATCTATTTTGGGGTTTATTTGTATATCAGTAAGAAGCTGTGAAGGGTTTCCTGTCAACTCTTCTAATGTCGCAATTAGATAGGTAATAAAATCTGAGCGGTTCCTCTTTGTAAAATATTGATCATTAAAATCTATGCAGAGGTGAAAATTGCCCGTTTTGTTTAAGTCATGAACTTGTATACGAATTTGATCTGTTTGGTCAATAAATCCGTTGCCCATCCATAATGACTGAAAATCGATGCCGTTGAAGGAGTCGAAGGACTTATTTATATAATTCAGAATAATATTGAAACTGCTCCTGATTTTGGCATTTGCAGCACCGGGTCTTGCATATTTGAATAATTCGATGACTTCATTTTGTACCTTTTTATGGAGCGTTCGAAAACTCTCTTCCTTACTAATGGTGATATTAACCGGGAAAAAATCCAGAAATAACCCGGCAGTATTTTTAAAATCAGGTTTAACCCTGCTGTGAATTGGGGTTCCGATTCTCAGATCTCTGACTGATGATATTTTAAAGACTACAGAAAATATTGCAGTCATAAACAACTGATAAAAGGATAAATCTTTAGTTAAACTCTTAAATTCTTGATGTTCTGTCAGTGCAGAAAGTTTTTGACTGAGATTATTACCTAAATCGATATGTTCTCTTGTGCAGCTGCTCTCTTTGTTTGTCTGTAGAGGGAATAACTCAATCCGTTTTAAGGGTTCAGATTTTTTCTCCCAATATTCTAAAAACTTTTTGTTGTCCTCATTTTGCTCGAATATTATGTAATCTTCATAATGTGTTGATGTATTCTCATCTTTTTCGTTGAAATAGAAAGACTTTAAATCATTAAAATAGAGTGTAAATGACCAAGCATCTGTAATGATATGATGAACATTGAAAAACCAAATACTTTCATTTTCACCTTGTAACAAAACGGAGTCATAGCACTTTTTTTCAAGTTCAATTTTTTGCATGGCACGATGGTGCAACCAATGCTTAATTTCGGTATCTGTCCATTTAGTGATATCGACTACTTCATGAATTTCCGGCTGATAATCCGACAGATACTGGACAGGCTTATCTTTTTGTTCAATGAAAACCGTTCTAAGTGATGGGCGGGTCTTCAAGAGTTTATTAAACGCATCGTTGAACGTCTTGGCATCTAACGTTTGATGAAAATTAAATGTAAAAACTACATTATAAATTGGCAGATCCGGCTGCATTTTTTGCCCTAACCAGATCAACAATTGCTGAGATGTAAGAGTGGATCTATTTTTTGTCAATCTTGTTTTGTCTTTAAATATTGTTCTATCGCATTCAGGTTTATAAAATTTTCAATGACCATCTCACCGGGTGGTATTTTCACGTCTGCTTCCTCTTCAATGAAAGCGACCAGTTTCATAATTCCTATGGAATCGATAATACCTGAACCAAGAAGATCATCATCATTAGAAATAGAAAGGGTGGGGTCTCCTGCAAGTTCTGATTGTATATATTTCTTAATTTTTTGAATCATAAATGGATCGTATGTTTTCTGTAAGCTTCTTGTAATCTACTTTTCCAGCCGATGTTCTGGGAAGCTTCTTTGTTTCTAAAATTAATTTTGGAACTGAATATTTGGGTAATGATTTCCGAAGTTTTTTTTCCAATTCTTCAAGCTTAGCTTCTGACTTTAAAACAACAGAGGCAAATATTTCATTTATTCCGTTGAATGTATGAGTGTAACAGGCAGTTTGCTCTGCTTCATCAAACTTTAAAATGGTCTGTTCAATTTCATTAAGCTCAATCCTGTGGCCCCTTGATTTTATTTGTCTGTCTTTTCGCCCTATAAAATAAATTAAACCATCTTTATCCTCTCTAACAAGATCACCGGTCTTATAAAACTTTTTTTTCAAAGACGATCTACTTTCAATGTTTAGAATTGAACTTTGGGTGCGTTCTGGATTATTCCAGTATCCTGCCATCATTGTAGATGAATGAATCAGTAATTCTCCCACTTCGCCTTGTTGAACTTCTTGTTTTTCCTCATTTAAGATAAGATAATCGGTGTCATTCCAAACAACACCCAAGGGTAGCGATTCAAACTTATCTACCTTTCCTTGCTGGTTAAAGTATGTACATTGATTTACTTCAGCCGGGCCGTATACATTTGAGAAAAATGCATTCGGGCATTGTTGCATGAACTGATTTAACTGATGAACTGGAATCGGCTCACCACCAAATAATACCCACCGTATAGAGGAAAAGTCTCTGTTAATTAGATCTCCTCTTTCAACTAATTGTTGGAGAACCAATGGAACCGAATACCATATCGTAATTTTATTTTTCTCAATCAACTTGCTCAGGCTTGCAGGAAATGCAGAATATTGCTTTTCTAAGATAATGCATTTTGCGCCTGCAAGAGGGGCTGTAAGGTAACCTAATGTACACATATCAAAATGCAGTGGAGAATGATTCACTATTACGTCTTCATCCGTAATATCATATAAATCCCTGCTCAGTTTAGCATAACTTAATCCACTATAATGTGTATGCATGATTCCTTTGGGAAAGCCTGTAGTTCCGGATGTATACATGATATATGCCAGATCACTGCTCAGAATTTTTTTCTCAGGCAAATGATCTTGAAAGTTGTTCAAATTTTCCCAGGCTAGAAAAACATGAGGACTTTGGTTTGATTGCATGCCTAAGATCACAAGTTTTGTGGAAATGAGTTTAAAGACAGGTTGCAGATCTTTTGCAAGACGTTCTTCTGTAATAATGTGCTTAATATTACAGTCTTCAAGAATATAATGAATTCGCTCAATCGGAGCATCAACATCTATAGGTACAAATGTGCCACCAGCTTTTAAAATACCATGAACAGCTAAGGCACTTTTTACATTTCGGTTTAGAAACACACCTACTCGATCCCCCTTTTTCAAACCGTTGTCTATCAAAAAGTGTGCAATTTGATTGGTTTTTCTGTCAGCTTCAGAATAAGTGATGGACTCACTTCCAGATTGAAAAGCTATCTTGTCAGGCAATCGAAGAGCCGATTGAGTGATTATTTGACTAATCGTGTAAATCATCTGCTAGATTAACATTTTAGCTATGATATTCTTCTGAATATCGGAGGTACCCGCTAAAATTACAGATCCTACTACGTCTCTAAGGTTTCTTTCAATTTCAAACTCGGTGACATACCCCTTTGCACCGAAAATTCGAATCAAATCCAAGCTATTTGAAATTGCAGATTCACTCAAATGTAATTTCAATAATGCGGTATCCATGGGCACAGATTTACCTTCTGCTTTTAACCAGACTAGTTTATGGAGTAATAACCGGGAAGTTTCAAGGCGTAATTTCATCTCTGCAATTCGATGACTCACCGCCTGAAAATCAGCGATAGGTTTTCCAAACTGTTTGCGCTCTCTAGCATAGTAGACAGCTTTCTCAATCTGGCGCTCCATTGCTCCAATTATAGAAGACATAATAAAGCAGCGATCGTATTCCAATGAATAATTTGAGATACTCATACCCGCTCCTTCTTCACCAATTCTATTTTCAACGGGTATCTTACAGTTTTTAAATTGAATTGAGCCAAACGGGGCTGTACGCATTCCCATTTTTTCTTGGTTCAAAGAAGCGTTAAACCCATCAAATTCACTCTCGACAATAAAAGCTGAAACGCCCCATTTTCCCACTTTCGGGTCTGTCAATGCAAATACTAAGGCTATATCTGCATTCGGAGCTAATGTCACCCAGGCCTTTTTCCCATTTATAACATAAAAATCACCCTCACGATTGGCTGTCGTTTGCATGTTAAATACATCGGAGCCGGATTCCTCTTCTGACAAAGCATGACACCCAATCCAGGAGCCATTACTTAGCTTTGGCAGGTATTTCTTTTTTTGTGTTTCGGTTCCAAACTCTGTGATCGTCATCATCACAGACCACATGTGAGCATTCAGAGTTAATCCCAGGCCGTTGTCGGAACAACCATAACCCAGCCCAATCATAGCCAATACAGCTTTCTGCAAATTTATATTTTCAAAGGTGCCTCCATATTTCGCAGGCGCTGCTAAACCTTGGATGCCAAAATCAGCACATTTTTGCCACAAATCAGCAGCAAAAATACTATTGTGATCACGCTCCTGAACGTTGTCGTTTAAGTTATTTTCTGCAAACTTTTTAACTTTCTGCTGATATTTTAAGTAATCAGAGGGAAAATCAAAATTCATACCTTCACATCTACTTTTAAAAATTCATATGGATTTTTTGCATCATCGGGTACATACTCTATTTGTACAAGTTCGCCGACATCATGTTTTTTTGCTAATTCCATAAATAAGTTGAAAACTACCATATCCTCTAATGCCCAACCTGTTGAATCAAAAACTGAAATTTGGTTTCGATATATTTCGTGTTGTAAGGGATATTGCACAACTTGATAAAGTTCAGGGCCGATATATCCCTTTAAAAGTTGTTGACACTCACCTTCCTGCAAAGCTTGCTCAAGAAAATCAGGACATACAAATGCATCTTTAAGCAGCTCAACGGGTAATTCTACTTTTCCGGGAAAATCTGATCCTACTGCATTAATATGTAAATGATTTTTTGTTTTCAGATCTTTGAAAAGAGGCCCCTTACCAATACCTATAGATGTTTGACTGCAAATGACATCACTGTCATTCACGATTTCCTGAACGGAAGAGTCGATGATCTGGCAATTTATGTTCAAAGATTCTATGCGATTTTTAAAGTTCGATTGGGAGGTTGAATCGATATCAGAAATCAACACTCTTTCAATAGGTAAGACCCTGGAAATTGCGTGCAATTGAGTTACGGATTGTGCTCCACACCCGATGAGGCCAAGGGTGCCACTTGTAGAATGTGCCAAATATTTGGTTGCCACAGCAGATGCCGCACCCGTTCTCAAAGCCGTGGGTAAAACACCATCCATCACCCCCTGTAAATGCCCATTAGAAGTATTATAGGAGGAGATGGTAGAAGCAATGGTAGGGAGTTGATATTTAGTTGGATTGTTAGGGTGATAACCGACCAACTTAATAACAATATCCGAACCTGATTGATATATGGGCATCCATTCGACCAGTCCGGGTTCCGGTATATTATAATTAAAACCTGAACGAACGGGAATTTTTAACTGAATATGATCATAGTTGCGAATTTTCATTTCCAGTCTTGAGATGAGTAGATCCATAATCACATCAATACCGACAGTGAGAATCAGCTTTTGGAGATCTTTTTCTTTAAGCAATAAGGTTCGAGGCATTGTATTCGGTTCCTAGTATTATGGATATTTCTTAAACATGCATAACCACCAATTTAATAAAAGAATTCTGATTTGATGAAAAAAATCCAATTTAAGGTTTAAATATATAAGAGCTTGGGTATTTAATGATTTAATAATAAGATAAAACTATGCAGTCAGTTGAAATATTTATCTTTAAAATGTTAATTATTTTGGAAACTATATTATGAATATGACCTTGAAAAAGAATTAAGAATATATCATATCCTTGGTCAATTATTGTCTGATAAATTTGATCTGATTGTTAATATGTATACCCATACTAAGAATTGATTCTGCGCAATAACGTAATATTCTCTTTTGTGGCTTCAAAGGAGTTCGATTATCAGTAATTAGGCTTGGTATGGAATGTTGTATAGCCCGAAAGGGTGAACCAATGCGAATTCCGGCGTTGGTCGAACCCATTCGAAAACATTGGCGAAGAGAAGTAATTATATTCAATTCTCAAGTGTCAATTAATGGATTAATGCTGTGGAATCATATCGTTTTGCGCTTACGGGAACGCATCGATAAAGAATTAGCTTTTTTCAGAATATTGCTTTTATAAAGTCGACTAACAATCAAACCAGCCCTTAATGGTTTTAATAAATCCGCAAACATCTATGAAGAGAACAACAATTTTTTACAATAACATAAGGTCAATACTTAAAATGAATAGCTTTAGGAGTCTGTATTTTCTGGCAGTATTCATTTTTGGGATCTCAAACTTGGTCTACAGTCAGAATGTAGGAACATTGACAGGCACTGTGTCATCAGAATTGAATGGTTCTCCTTTGATTGGTGTGAATGTGATTCTTGAAGGGACAGGTTTTGGTACAACAACAAATGAGGATGGCTCTTTTATAATTGCGAATGTGCCACCCGGCAGTTACCAAATTCAATTTAGTTTTATAGGATATCAGCAGAAAACGAGTACAGTGAATGTGAACGCTGGATCAGTGACGAGAGTAGAGATACTTTTGACAGGTCGATCCACTGAAATGCAGGAAATAATTGTCGAGGGCCGTGCTGTGGATTTGATTGGAGTATCAAAATCGGCTAATCAGGGCAAAGTTGGAAGGGCTGAATTTATTACTCGCCCTTTGTTAAGAACGGGTGAGGTGATGGAAACAATCCCGGGTTTAATTGCTTCACAGCACAGCGGGACAGGGAAGGCAAACCAATTTTATTTGAGGGGTTTTAATCTGGATCACGGCACCGATTTTGCAGCATCATTAGAAGGCGTGCCACTTAATTTGCGAACACACGGCCATGGACAGGGTTACCTGGATCTCAATTTATTAATACCTGAATTGGTAAATACAATTGAATTTCGAAAAGGGCCATATTACTCGGAAGTGGGTGATTTTGCTACGTCAGGAAGTGCTGATATAGAATTAGTAAAAGAGGTTCAAGAACCGATTCTGAAAACAGAAGCAGGACTGGATGAATATTATCGTGGCCTCTTTGCAAATTCTTCCAGAATTGGAGATAAAAGTGTTCTATATGCATTGAATGCACAGTACTACAACGGTCCCTTTGATGTTCCTGAAAATACAGCGCAATACAGCGCAATCGTAAAACTTTCCGGCGGCTCTTCCTCAAATGGGTATTCAGTGAGCGCACTAGGGTATACGAGTGACTGGAATTCTAGTGACCAAATTCCGCGAGGAGCAGTTGAAACCGGGTATATATCCAGATTTGGAGTTATCGATTCAACCGCCGGAGGGGAGACGGATCGTTATAAACTGATCGCTAATTGGTGGAATATGAATGATTCATATGGACAAACAAGGGCTACGGTCTATGCCAGCTATTATCGGCTTAATCTGTTTTCGAACTTTACATATTTTTTAAACAATCCTGAACGCGGTGATCAATTTGAGCAAGTGGATCGCAGGTTTTACGGGGGTGCCAGGATCTCTCACGAGTGGTTTACAAGTTGGTTTGACAAACGGACGGTTAATATAGTAGGTGCAGATCTCAGGCACGATCAAATATTTGAAATTGGACTCCACAACACAGAGATGCGTCGTAGATGGAGTACAGTTCGGGATGATGTGATTGGGGAGAGTAGTATCGGCGCTTATTTTGAAAATGAGGTTCAATGGGCAGATAAACTGCAAACTAATATTGGCTTGAGAGCTGACTTTTTCTACTTCGATGTGAATAGTAATATCAATGTGAACTCCGGCAATAAAACTGATATGATACTCAGCCCAAAGTTTAATGTAGTATTGGGCCCTTGGAATGATACAGAATTTTACATCAACACCGGCTTGGGATATCACAGTAATGATGCCCGTGGGACTACTATTCAAGTGGATCCTGTTACAAGAGAAGCAGTGAACGCTGTGGATCCACTAGTGCGATCTCAAGGAGCGGAAGTTGGAGTTCGGACATCTGCTATGGAGGGTCTTCGAAGCAGCCTTACCTTCTTCTATCTTGGATTAGATTCCGAGCTTGTATTTGTTGGAGATGCCGGTGGCACGGAAGCAAGCGACGCAAGTGAACATATTGGATTAGAATGGGCAAATTATTACCGGCCTATCAATTGGCTGCAATTGAATCTGGATGTAGCTTTAACAGAATCTCGCTATCGAAATGTATCTGCAGACAGCGATGAAATACCGAACTCCATCGGTCGGATTATTACCGGGGGAATATCCTTTAATCCAACAGGAGGCTGGTTTAATACGTTTCGTTTACGACATTTTGGACCTCGACCGCTTATTGAAACTGGCGATGTTCGATCAGAGGCGACTACACTGCTGAATTTTAAGACCGGGTATGATTTTGGTAATTTTCAAGTGGATTTGGATATGCTCAATATTTTGAATGCGGCCAGCCCGGACATCAGCTACTATTACACATCAAGGTTTCATGGTGCATCTACGGAAACCAGTGATATACATTTTCATCCGGTCATACCAAGAACTCTTCGAATGTCAATTACTTTGAAGTTTTGATAAAGAGATTTTGTATCATTTTTAAAGTATTAATTTAATAACCTCAAAACATTATTCTGGAATAATCAGACACAAATAGAGATGAACAGCCAGCTTACATTATCAATAAATAATTATTGTTCTGCAGTCTCATAAAAATATTTAAAATTCTGTTATAATGGCTAAAAATGCTCGATTCAATTAACAGATCGTCCTGATTTTACCTATGAGTAAATTATTAAGTCTTCATAATATTCTTAAAATATTCATGTTTACTCAAATGAATTGAAAGTTTTGATTGTAACACATACTATGTCAGCTGTTTTATATAAACAAAAAAGTACTAGTTGATGGTTGTTTTCTAAATGAAGGAAACTACCATTTGCTATTTTCAATAATACCAAGTTTCATACAGTTGTAAGAACTATCATAAACTCAGAACATGAAAAAAATACTGCTCATTTTAAGTCTTTTCTTAATTTCAAATCTTGCTGAAGCACATAATCCGGGTCAAAGCTATCTATATTTTTCAACTTATGAAGATCGCATTGAAGGTGAGTTTCAAGCCAAAGCTGAAGAGTGGAATAATGCTTTGGGCACTAACTTGCCAAAAATCTATACAAAGGATGATTTAGAATCAATTCTCCCTCAGATACATAACTATATCCTTAGGAATGTATCTGTGAACTCTGAACTTGGTGAACATCCTATTATTTTTACTGAACCTGATGTATTAAGTGCTGGTGAATCACTGGGTACCTTTTCAAGAGTTCATTTTAGATTAGATAACGTTACAAAAATTCCAGAGCAGTTAGAAGTAACGTATAATCTGTTTTTTGAAAATAACGATCAACACAGAGGGCTTCTTCTGCAAGCATACAACTGGAAAGCTGGTATAATCAACAACGAGAGTGTTCATTCAGCAATTTTTTCACCGGGTAACACAACTCAAGAACTAGATTTATCCAAAGCCACAACTTGGAACGGTTTTATTTCTATGGTTAAAATGGGTATTTGGCATATCTGGATTGGTATCGATCATATTTTTTTCTTACTGGCTTTAGCTTTACCAGCGGTTGTTACCCGTTTACCGAATCGTAAATCAATCATAGAAATATTCAATCAGTGGAATGGGGTTGAAAAATTTAAACCTGCATTTTGGTATCTTGTAAAAATAGTTACTTTTTTCACCATTGCCCACTCGATAACATTGAGTCTTGCCGCTCTTGGAGTCATTAACCTTGATGCAAGAATAGTAGAATCGATTATTGCACTTTCTATTGCGTTAGCAGCCCTCCATAACATTGTACCAATTTTTAAACAAAAAGAATGGCTAATTGCCTTTGGATTTGGATTATTTCATGGTTTCGGTTTTGCCGGTGTTTTAGCAGATAAAGGGTTGAGTGGGGAGTATATGGCACTAACGTTATTTGGCTTTAATTTTGGCGTTGAGGTTGGTCAATTGTTGATTATACTTTTATTCTTTCCGGTCTTATTTTTTATGAGAAAAACAAAAGTCTACTCCTACTCTGTAGTTTTAGCATCAGCAGCATTGATTTTATTGTCACTAATTTGGACCTACGAAAGATTTTTCGATGTCAATATTCCTATTAGGGCATTTATCGGAATATAATAGCACTGTGCCTTTATGGATAAGTCAAAGCTTTTAGCAAAATGGTTGCAACAAAAAAAAGTTCACTCTGAAGTTCTAGAAAAAAAACCTGAAGACAGTCCAAATCAATTATCGTATGGACAAAGGAGATTGTTTTTCTTACAGCAAGTTTATCCAGATAGTCCGTTTTACAATTATCCGGAATTGTATACACTTCGCGGAAACTGGAATTTAGAGCATTTCAAAAAGTGTATTAGTCAGGTCTGCCAAAACCATGACATTTTTTTCCATAATTTCAAATTAAACAGAGATCATGAACCGGAAATCGTCATTAATCAAGAAAGAGCCCCGGTTCTAATTGAGCATGTTAATCTGTCGGAAATATCTGATGGAGAGACTTCTGATGAGTTTTTACTAAAAAAAGGGAGATATATATTTGACCTTACTGAAGATGTGTTGTTTCGAGTGACTATTCTAACCATATCCGAGACTGAACATCAGGTATTATTTAATCTACATCACATTATTACGGATAAATGGTCAATGAGAATTTTCCGAGAACAATTGTTAGAATTATATGGAAGCCAAACAGGCACATTTCAGTACAATTCACTCCCGGATAACAAATATGATTATTTAGATTTTAGTTATCACCAAAGTAACATCACCATTCCCGAACGAGAAATTGCTTATTGGAAAAAGAAGCTCTCCACTCCAGTTATAGAGTTACCTCTCCCGGTAGATCAAAAACCTTCAGAAATCACTCACAACGGCAAGTTTAACAAAACAACCCTTCCGCTTGAACTTTCAAAAAAAATAAAGAAATTCACTAAAGATCAGGAAACTACCTTATTTACTTTTTTCTTAGCCGTTTACAGCATTTTATTACATCGATACAGTGGATTAAACACAATTCGAATCGGTACACCTATTAGTAACCGTAATCGAAAAGAATGGGAATCACTCGTAGGCTTTTTTAATGAGACTGTTTTATTGCAAACTCATATTGATGCAAACAGTTCATTTAATGAGTTTTTACAACAAGTTAAGAGAAATATTTTAGAAGCCTTTGATCACAATAAAGTCCCCTATGAAACCGTAGTCGGCCAGTTGTCCACACAAAGAGAGGCACACAAAAACCCGTTATTTCGCACTATGTTTCTCTTCCATCAAAAAGAAGATGAAAAGCAAACTTTGCCAGGTTTACAGATGGAATATGAGACTTTTGATATTGGTGTAGCAAAATTTGATTTAACCATTTATGTTGAAGAAGTAAAAGATTACTTGAGTATAACTTTTGAATATGCTACCGATTTTTTTCAAGATGAGACCATTAATCGAATGCATGTCCATTTTCAAACTCTTTTAAAAGATATTGTTGCCAATACAGACCAAAACCTAAAGGATTTGAATATCCTTTCAGGTGAAGAGATTTCTCAATTTGAAAATTGGAATGAGACAGATTTTGAGGCCAGGCCCATTCTTACAGACAATGCCTTTGAAGATATTGCGCTGAAAAATCCTAACTCAGTGGCCATTACGGATTCAAACGGCAATTTGATGTATCAGGAGTTGAATGAAAGAGCAAATGCTCTGGCAATCGAAATTCATGATCTAGCGAAATCGAACCAACGAATTGGGCTTTTTTTTGGCAGGCAATCTGAAATGGTTATTGCCATGTTGGGAATTCTGAAAAGTGGCTGCAGCTATGTACCACTTGATCCTACCTATCCAAAAGAACGCATTCAATACATCATTGAGGATGCAAATATTGAATTGGTAGTCACTTCGTCAAATCTTATTGATAACTTAGATTTTGATGTCGAAAAAATTAAGATCGAAGATATTAAACCGGCTCCTAATCAACTGTCTGCTAAGAAACATTCTATACATGACGAAGCTTATCTGATTTATACCTCGGGTAGCAGCGGTAATCCTAAAGGAGTAAGCATCTCACACAAGAATTTATTCTATTCTACATTTGCTCGGCCAATATTTTATAAAAATGTAAATCCAACATGTTTCCTTCTGTTCTCTTCTTTCTCTTTTGACAGCTCAATAGCAGGTATCTACTGGACACTTTTAACCGGTGGCAAATTGTTGATTTCCAAAGAACGAGCCGAACAGGACATTCAACAGGTTGCCAAGATGATTGATCAAGAAAAAGTGAGTCATACCCTGCTTTTACCAAGCTTGTACCACGTTTTACTGCAAGAAACAGACCAAAGCCTTTTGGAGAGTCTAGAGATTGTAATGGTTGCGGGAGAGACATGCTCAACCAGTACAGTTGAACATCATTTCAATCATCTGCCAAATACCAAACTCTACAACGAATATGGGCCTACAGAAACAACTGTATGGTGCATTGCGCATGAAGTATCTCTACAAGACACAGTAGATCGAGTGCCCATTGGGCAACCTATACCCGGTGCTAAAGCATATATTTTAGATTCGAACCTACAGAGAGTACCCGTGGGCGTGACCGGAGAACTTTATATCGGTGGAGAAGCAGTCTCAAATGGATACATTGGAAAAGCAACTGCCGACAATGATCGGTTTATCGATAACCCGTTTGACAATGGAAAACTCTATAAAACAGGTGATTTAGTATCATACAGAAAAGATGGAAATATTGACTTTTTGGGAAGATTGGACAATCAAATTAAAATTCGTGGGCACCGGGTCGAATTAGAAGAGATTGAACAAGCCCTCAAATCACTAAGTAAGATAAAGCAAGCAACTGTAATTTTCGATGACAGCAGACAACAACTGTTCGCGTTTGTTATTCAGAGTCAAAACTTTGATCTGCAAGAAAATGAGTTGAAAAAAAGTCTGAATAAACTTTTACCAAATTACATGGTACCTGCTTCCATTCTTTTGATCGAAGAATTTCCACGCTTACCAAATGGAAAAATAGATCAAAAGACTCTGATGGAGATGATTTTTCAGGCAGATCAAGAGGAAAAAGATGCTGGAGATGAGATACTGACAACCACTGAAAAAGAGCTAATTGATATCTGGAAAGAGATCTTAAATCAGCCAAACATTGAAGTCAATGACAATTTTTTTGCCCTGGGTGGAGATTCGATCAGTAGTATTCGAATGGTTTCAAAGGCTAAAGCAAAAGGTATACATCTTTCGCCAACTCAAATTTTTGAGACACAAACCATTAAAGAGATTTCCTCTTTTTTAATGGATAAAGATAGTCAAGTATTACTACCAGAGACCACTTCAGTAGCTCCACAAACACCGATTCAGCATTGGTTTTTTGAATTTTATACAGCTCATAGTAATCATTGGCACCAAATTTTAGAATTTGAAACGCAAATAAATAAAACAGAAGCAGAGTGGAGGCAACTGTTTAATTCTATTGTTCAAAGACATCAAGCTTTAAGATCCTGTTTTAGAGGTGATGATCAAATTTTTATTAAAAAAAAATCTGCCACTCTTATCAATGATTCCTTTCACTTTTTTCACCAAGGTGACAAGCATGAGCTAACCAAAAAGCTGATCCAACAAACGGATATTTCAGAAGAAAATCTTTTCCAGGTATTAATCCTTTCAGAAAAGCAGATAACCACTGTTCGCTTGATTGCTCATCATCTCATCATCGATATTTTTTCTTTCAATCAAATTATTCAAGAAATCAGTGCGGCACTCTCAAATCAAATGGTTCCGCAAACAAACTATCAATACAGTCAATTCTCCAATTACATTGAAAAACTAAATAGAGAAGGCTTATTTGATGAGGAGTTATCTTTTTGGGAATCACAATACTGTGAAGTGGAATTTTGGGAACCATTCTATCAATCGGACATCAGAGAGAAAAATTTGCATCTCGGAACTATCGCCATAACAGAAGAGAAAACAAGTGAATTAACACGATTTAGTCAAAACTCAGAGTATAAAATGGAAGAAGTCGTTTTAGCTTCTCTGTTATTGGCTATAAATCAAAGTCTAAACATTTCTGAGGTCTTGGTTGGTTTAGAACACAATGGTCGTGAATTACCCAAAAATATATCATTCTCAGATTCCGTTGGTTGGTTCACTTCCTTTTATCCCAGAAAGTTTACATTACAGAAAGGAGAAACCAAGGGGATTCAACTGATCAAAACTCTACGTAAAACACCAAATTTTGGTCTTGGTTTTGGTGTATTGAAATACCTAAAGATGGAGGAAAGCTTACAAAGATTTAGTCTGTTTCCAATATCTTACAATTATCTTGGCAAGTTAGAAACACAAAAATTTAACCTCATCGATTCCTATCGATACATTTTTGAGGTAGCAAGAAACAAAGAGAGTAAAGTGTTTAGCCCGTTTGATTTTAC
>Ga0102943_1000998_pt1 | contig 18092 bp, 14 predicted proteins | sample SalPonC_black_MG_FD_78174 | JGI IMG/M metagenome (GOLD analysis project Ga0102943, IMG submission 78174) | Salt pond soil microbial communities from South San Francisco under conditions of wetland restoration - Salt Pond MetaG... | ecosystem: Environmental > Aquatic > Marine > Intertidal zone >...
GAATCATTTCGGCAGGGACTGTCGAAAACACGGGTGGAGAGAAGGTAAGACCCCGACCTCGGTCGGGGCACATCTCTGGGAAGCCCGAAGCCCACCAGTCTTTAGCTGGTGGGTAGTTCACTTAGGTTCCCCCCAAAATCCGTTAATTCCAGTAGCGAGGATTTCCGAACCCCGTCCGGCTGCCGATGTGCTTCATGGGTAAAAACGAATACGCCGGACAATGCGTGACTCGGTTGAAAAGCTGTTTTGTTGTGAAATACATTTGCTGTTAGAAGCCATCTCAAAAATAATTTTGATGGCTTCTAATAATTCTTCTCTTTATGCATTTTTCGAATTTCCTGCATCCTGTCTGTAAATTTAATCCGAATTTACCATGAGAAAACCGAATCTCCCTTTTATCACCGGGCTGCTCGGTGCGGCATTACTCCTGCTCACCGCCTGCCCCAAAAAGCAAGACATGGACCAACTGACTTCCAAGGCCTGGATGCTGGAAACCCTCGATGAGGAACCGGTGGGGCCGGGCTTCAAAAAACAACCGCGATACTTTGTATTATCGGACAGCAACCGGATCCACGGCTTTGCCGGCTGCAACAACTTTTTCGGATCTTTCGAACTGAAAGGCAACGACATCAAGATAGGCAACCTGGCCGGCACGCGCATGGCCTGTCCGGACGGTTTTTCGGATCAGCCTTTCTTCCAGGCGCTGCAGAATGCGGAAAAAGCGGAATTGAAAGACGGCAAACTCTTACTTCGAAGCAGCGAGGGAATACTGGCCACCTTCCGGCCGACAGAACCCCATCTCATCGGGTTCACCGAGCTCAAAAACACCCGCTGGGTGATGCGCATGGTCAACAACCACACCTTTCAGATTCCGGAGGGCGGCAGAGAGCTGTTTATTCAGTTTCTGGCGGGCGACGAAAATCAGGTGCGCGGCTTTTCGGGATGTAACAACTTTAAGGGAACTTACGAAATAGACGGTCCCAATCTCCGCTTCGGCCCCCTGGCTGGCACACGCAAAGCCTGCCCCGGCGCTATGGGCGAGCTGGAAACGGAAGTATTGAAAGCATTGGAGGAAGTCGACAACTACCAGATCCTGGGCGAACGGCTGATGTTGAAAAGCGGCGACCGGCAGGTGGCGGTTTTTGAAGCGGTGTATTTGTAATCGGGTCTTTCCGGTGGAACCACGGGGTCGGGGGCGACTAAACTTTCACTCGATCTTCCCGTTAATGACGCTAAAAACATACCCAAGGTTTCGTAAACGTATTCCTCCCTTCCTACGACGCCGGCTGCCGCTGCGCGTGCATCACCGCTACGCCGACCATATCGACGATCTGGTGAACGCTGGCGCCCATCTGCAGGACGTGCACCGATTTCTGCATGCCGAGCAGAATCGGGCCTATGAGTCCCATATTGGAAGCGAAATTCAGCAGGTTATAAGCGATATTCGCTGAAGACAGGTTAGGGAATATCAGCACATTGGCCCGGTGTTCGCCCAGTTTGGAGAAGGGATAGAACTGCTCTCGCATTTCCGGCCGCAGGGCCAGGTGGGCCTGCATCTCTCCGTCGAGGATCCAGTCGGGATGCCGGTCGTGCAGGATGGATGTTGCTTCGTGCATGAGCTTGGCGGATTCTCCGTCGCGCACTGATCCGAAGTTGGAGTAAGTAATCAAAGCGATGCGCGGTTCTATATTCAGTGCCTTGACTTCTTCAGCCACCAGCTCCGTGAAGTCGGCGATATCTTCGGCGGTCAGGAAGTGATTGATGGTCGTATCGGCCAGGAACAGAGGCCCTTGCCGTGTAATGAGGACGTGCATGCTGGCCACCTTCTTGACGTCTGGTTTGGGACCGATGATTTGCAGCGCCGGCCGTACGGTATAGGGGTACTTTTTAGTTAAACCGCCGATCATCGCGTCGGCATCGCCGGTTTCCACCATCATGGCGCCGTAGTAACTGCGGCTGCGCATAAAGTCTTTGGCTTCCTGCAGGGTCATTCCTTTCCGCTTCCGCTTTTCGTACAGGTTTTTGCTGTAGTGCAAATGCTTCTGTTCTTCCACCTCGCCGGTAGGTCGCTGAGGATCAACGATGGGAACGCCGGGCAGGGAGATTTCATTCTCTTCCATCATGGTTTCGATCCGCTCCCGGTTTCCCAGCAGGATGGGATGGGCGATTTTTTCGTCCAGCACAATAACAGCCGCTTTCAACACGCTGAGGTTTTCGGCATCGACGAAAACGACCCGTTTGGGGTCCTGCTTGGCCTTGGTTTCGATGATCTTGGAAATCGTATTGTCGTTGCCGATGCGCCGGGCCAGTTCCAGTCCGTACTCCTCCCAGTCGCTGATAGAAGTTCTGGCAACGCCCGAGTCCATAGCTGCTTTAGCGACGGCCGGCGCGACGGAGGTGATGAGTCGCGGGTCAACCGGCTTTGGGATGATGTACTCTTTGCCAAACTTAAGATTGATATTGCCGTAAGCCATATTGACGATATCGGGGACGGGTTTCTTGGCCAGTTCGGCCAGAGAATGGACGGCGGCCAGCTTCATTTCCTCATTGATTTCGGAAGCCCGCACATCCAGGGCGCCCCGGAAGATAAAGGGAAAGCCGAGCACGTTATTGACCTGATTGGGATAGTCGGAACGGCCGGTAGCCATGATGCAGTCGGGCCTGGCCTCCTTTGCTTCTTCGTAGCCGATCTCCGGGATGGGGTTGGCCATGGCGAAGATAACAGGGTTCTCCGCCATCTTTTTGACCATATCCTGGGTGAGGATGTTGCCTTTGGACAGGCCTATAAACACGTCCGCGCCATCCAGAATCTCGGCGAGTGAGGTATCGGCGGGAACGGTATCGTTGACAAATTCGGGCTTCTTTCCGCTCAGGTGATCCCGGTCGGGATGAAGCAGGCCCCTGCTGTCATACATGTAGATATTTTTCTGCTTTGCCCCGAGCGACATATAGATCCGGGAGCAGGAGACGGCAGAGGCTCCGGCACCGCTGACCACGATTTTTACCTTCGAAATATCCTTTCCGACTAGTTCGAGAGCATTCAACAATGCCGCGCCACTGATGATAGCAGTGCCGTGCTGATCGTCGTGCATGACGGGGATATTGAGCTCCTCCTTGAGTCGCTCTTCAATTTCGAAGCAGGCAGGTGCGGAAATATCCTCCAGATTAATACCGCCGAAAGTGGGCTCCAGGATTTTTACAGTCCGGACGAATTCGTCCACGTCTTTCGTGTCGAGTTCGAGATCGAAGCAATCGATATCGGCGTAAATTTTGAACAGCAGTCCTTTGCCTTCCATCACCGGTTTGCTGGCCTCCGGCCCGATGTCGCCTAATCCCAGCACCGCCGTGCCGTTGCTGATTACGGCCACCAGGTTGCCCTTGGCGGTGTATTTGAAGGCGTTGTTTTTGTCTTCTTCGATAGCCAGGCAAGGGTCGGCGACCCCCGGTGAATAGGCTAGGGAAAGGTCGCGTTGCGTATCGGTTTCCTTCGTGGGAATGACCTCGATCTTTCCGGGCCGTCCTTTGGCGTGGTAGTGCAGGGCTTCGTCTCGTAATTTGTTCTTGTCCATTTCTTGTTAATTTGGCAGTATTCGATACTTGATGCAGGATACTGGGTGCTAGATACCGGTAGCTGGATAACCAGCATCCAGCATCCAGAACGGCCCGCAATTTCGTAAAAATTCTTCGGTCTTGCTATTTTTAAAGTAATTGACGGGGTGACTCCAAAGCCGTATGTATTTAGCATCATTGACGGGAAGATCGAGTGAAAAGTTTAGGAGTTTAGTCGCCACTCCTCCGGAGCGGCTGGTTTAGGAGTTTAGGAGGTCTGAAAACGAGATTCCCGGTTTCAGATCTGCTAACCCGCCCAAGTGTGGTCGGGCAAGCTTCCTAAACAGACCGGTCACGAAGTGAAACGGGCGCTAAACTAAGACTATAAATTTAGGCTAAATATATACCCAAAGTCACCCCGTCAATTAACTCACTCGGCAAAAAATTAAACGCCCTGTTTGTATTCACCGGACTTGCACTTTTATTCTGGTCGTCCAGAGTTGAAACACCCCGGTCCGGCTGTCGGCCCATAGCGCCTGGAAAGAGCCGTCGGGTAAAGGCGCCAGTCCGAAATAATCGCCTCCCCGGCTCCAGCGTTCGTAAACGGTGGTTCCGCTTTCGCTAAAAGGAATTTTGTTGGCTGGTGTATCATTGCAAATAGGGCCGTCGGACAAGGCCGTGTTTTTTTCAATAGTAGCACCTCCATCATCGGATATCGCGAAATAGGGGGTAAAACACCTGGCGGAGGAATCGGCCCGGGTGTCGATCCATAGCAGTCCTACCATCCCCGCTTCACTGACCGCAACAGCCGGACGCTGTGTATAGTCATGCGCTATTTCGTCATTGATACGCACCGGACCGGACCAGTTTTCCCCCCGGTCAACGGATACCGATAAAAAAAGATTAAAATCATAGGCGTCGGTGGTGGACCAGGCGGCGTAAACGTGGTTGTTGAAGTCTCCGCCGGTGGTGTCAACGGCCATGTGGGGAGAGGTAGCTTGAAAATTTTCGCGCATCAGGAAAGGGATCGAAAAAGACTTCCCCCCATCCTCGGATCGAACCATCCACAGTCTGGGCGAGTCAAAAAATACGCCTCGTCTTTTCGTGATTTCCTGAAAAGGAATCAATAGCGTTCCGTCCGCTAAGATGACGGGCGCTCCGATGTGGTAGTTGATATTACCTGGGAGCAGGTGTACCGGAAAAGAAAAAGATTTTCCACCGTCCAGCGAGCGAAGGAGGGCTATCGGGTACACGGGCGCTTCGGAAGGCAAGCGGTCGGCCTGGGAGGCGACGACATAAAGGCGCCCGCTGTAAGGCCCAGCCGTTTGATCGGTGAGCATCTTGGGGTAATCAAAAGCGCCTGCCTTTCTCTCCGCGCGGGCCGCTCCACGGGGGAGGTGCACGGGAGGAGACCAGGTCCGGCCGCCATCCGTAGAGCGGCGCACTATTCCCGGAAGATGAAGAAAAAAAGCCGTCCCGTCAGGTCCGAAGGTCAACCAGGGATCTCCTCCGTAAACAGGCGTTGTGTCGAGGGCTTGATAGGACCAGGTTCTCCCGCCATCGAAGGAAGTATATACGCGAACGGTATGGCCCTGACCGGCTTCCGGGAGAGCCATGGAGGCGGCGATCATGTTGTCGGGATCAGTGGGGTTAACAGCGAGATGGGGTTCGAAGTGGGGAATATCCGCCCCGTCCAGGCTCACCTGGATGGTTTCGCCTGCCTCTATCTGGATTGGGAGCTCTTGTGCGTGGAGCGCAGAGAACGGCAGGCTGTAAATAAATAGTAAGACGGTCGAAACAAAGTCAATTTTCACAATTACAGGCGATTTCTTTCTTATCTGTTTTCCTTAACAGCGACGGAAGTGGTAAGTTTGGTGGAGACCGGATAAGGGAAGAGGTGGTATTAATCAGGGTTTCCCCCTGTGACGCAGCGTCGCTCCCGATTCCAGATAGTGATTCATCGCCCGCTCCCACCAGGCCATAGATTGTTGGAATTCAACGGGCATTTGTTCTGCTATGAAGCGATGTTTGGCTTCGGTCAGCCCGGTGTAGGTGTAGGCAATGAAAGCCGCGGTACGGCCCGCGCCGTTTTCCGAGAGCCGGATCGCGATTTTCACGATCATCTCCCCGGGTGTGAAGCGCACGAACTCGATGATAAATCGATCCGGCTCGTAGCGACTCACCATCCAGTAGGTGTCTTCCTGACCGTGCCTGTGGTTTCAAAGCACTTCACATTTTCAAAAGGAAAAGTTCCGGATTTGATCTTTTAAAAACGAACCCAGCAAAACATGTCCTCTAGCACACTTCCTCCAATTCAAAACACCCCTGCCGCCTGGTACGGCCCCGATATGGCTGCGCGCCAAGACGAATGGCTATGGCAGCTCTCTCCCGCTGAAATTCGCGAACTGGAAGCGGCCGCCGAACTGCTCGTCGCCGCCGAATCGGATATCGGAGCTATGCAGGAAAGGGATTTTGTGTTGCCCACCCTGGCGCCCAAACTACGGGCGTTGCGCGAAGAACTAATCCAGGGCCGGGGCTTTGCCCTGCTGCGCGGCCTGCCGGTAGCGCAGTACAGCGAGCGGGAAGCGGTGACTATTTTCTACGGCATCGGAACGCACCTGGGCAACGCCCGCTCCCAGAACGCACAGGGTCACGTACTGGGCCACGTACGCGATATGGGCGCCGACGCCAGGGATCCCAGCGTTCGCATTTACCAGACCAGGCAGCGGCAGACCTTCCATACCGACTCCAGCGATGTGGTAGGGCTCTTCTGTTTGCAACCGGCCAAGCGCGGCGGGCGCTCCCTGTTGGTCAGCGCCGATACGGTCTTCAACGAGATGCGCCGCCACCGGCCCGACCTGCTGGAACTGCTGCTGCAGCCCATCGCTACCGACCGCCGCGGTGAGGTGCCGGAAGGTATGCTGCCCTATCTGCTGATTCCGGTTTTTACTTACTACGCCGGCCGCATCACGCCTTTCTACCAGCGGCAGTACATCGAGTCCGCGCAGCGCTTTGAGGAAGCCCCGCGGCTCACTCCCCGTCATTTTGAAGCCCTTGACCTCTTTGATGAGCTGTGCAATGATCCGAAGCTGCATTTCTCCATGATGCTGGAAAAGGGTGACATCCAGTTTGTCTACAACCACGCCCTGCTGCACGACCGCACCGGCTTTGAAGACTGGCCGGAACCCGAGCGGCGGCGCCACCTGCTGCGCCTTTGGCTGTCCGTGCCCGGCGACCGGCCGTTGCATCCGGAGTTCGCGACACGCTTCGGCTCGGTGGAAATCGGCGACCGGGGCGGGATCATCGTGCCGGGAACGAAGCTGTGTGTGCCGTGGCTGGAGGCTTAGAGCGTAATAAAATTGCTCATCGCCGGAATTATTCATAAATTCCCTGAACTGTTTGATCCCAGTTATAAAAAACCAAACATGCACTCAGGTCTTGCCGGATGGAAACCGCTTCTTACCTATATGGCTATGTTTGCCGTATGGCCAATGCTTTTGGGACAAGATAACAGCGGGACCGGTATTTTTGATCATCTTACCACCAAGGACGGACTATCTTACTCCCGTGTTCGCTCCTTTTACCAGGATAAAACCGGCTTTATTTGGGTTGGAACGGAATCCGGACTGAACCGCTACGACGGTTATGGATTCACCGTTTTTAAACATATGCCTGAAGAGGCCGGGAGCCTGCTCCATAATTCAGTACCTGCTTTGCTGGAGGACAGCCGAGAGCGCTTCTGGATAGGTACCAGAGCGGGGCTGCAATTACTGGATAGCGAGAAAAGCATTTTCTTTCCCGGACCGGAAGCTGATGCTCATCCTCTGGCGGCCATCGGTCATGTATTGGCGCTTAGGGAAGACCGGGCCGGGCGCATGTGGGTGGGAACCGCCGAAGGGCTTTTTTGCCTCACCCTTCCCGAAGAGAGTATTCTTTCCACGGAAAAACTTCAGAGGCTGTATGAAAGCGGCCGTTTAAAAGTTAAGGGTTTTTTTGCGGATCCAACGGTACCTGACGGGCTTAATCACAACCGGATCTGGACACTGGCGGAAGACCGGGCCGGCTACCTGTGGATCGGCACAGAAGCAGGTCTTCACCGTTATGATCCGGGAACCCAGTCGATCACTCGCTGGTCGTCTTCTTCCGTTTCCGGAACGGAAGCCTTGTCCGGTATATCCATTCGGGCCTTACAGGAGGATGAACGGGGACGCCTGTGGGTAGGGACAGCTGAGGGCCTATACCGCTTGTCGGCCGATCGCAGCCAGGCAAAAATCTTCAAAGCGGGCGGAAGTGACAATAGCGGGTTAAGAAATAATTTCATCACCCAGGTTACTCTGGATGGGCGGGGGCAGTTGTGGATTGGTACCGATGGCGGAGGTCTTAGCAAATGGGACCCGGTAGCGGATCGGCTGCTGTCCTTACTTCACGACCCGAATAACCCGGCAAGCATCAAGGACAACAACATTGAGGCGCTTTACGCCGACCGGGACGGCGGGCTCTGGATCGGTCATCACAAAGGCATCAGTTATTGGAACCGCTACCGCAAACCTTTTCATTATCTGGGAGTCGACGGCCGGCAATCCGGCCTTAGCCCGGGAACCATCGCCTGTTTTGCCGAAAGGCCTGACGGCAATCTGTGGGTGGGGGTAGACGACGGCGGATTGAGCCTGTACAACAGGGAAACAGGAACCTTCCGGCAACTGCAACACGAACCGGGCAATCTTCAAAGCCTGCGTGACAACGATGTCATCAGCATCCTGGAAGATAGCCGCGGAACGGTATGGGTCGGCAGCTGGGGCGGGGGATTGAGCAGATTTGTTCCCGGTAGTTCCCGGGATCCCCTCAATGGCGTCTTTACCCACTACCATCCGGATGCCGGACCCGGCAATTTTCCGGCTGAGGAGGTCTGGACGGTATACGAAGACCGGCGGGCAAGAATCTGGATCGGTACGGTCGATGATGGTCTCCTACAGTATGATCCGGCATCGGGAGACTTCCAAAGCTATCAGCAACAGGCGGATGACGCTCGAAGCCTGCTGCACAACTGGGTGCTGGATATCCGGGAAGATGAGGCGGGACAGTTGTGGGTTGCTACAACTGGCGGCTTAAGCAGGCTGGACCGGGACGGGCGCTTCACCAATTTTCCCCTGGAAGAGCAGGGGGAAGCCCTTGCGGTCTATGATCTGTTGCCCGGATTATCCGGCGCTCTATGGCTGGGCACCCGGCAAGGATTAAAGCTGTTTGATTCCGAAAAGGGTATCCTTCAATCCTGGCGGGAAAGCGACGGTCTTTCCGATAACTTTGTCAGCTGTATGCTAAAGGATGACCAGGGGTATCTATGGCTGGGTACGGGAAAAGGACTGTCGAAATTTCACCCTTCTTCTCATTCCTTTCGAAACTACGACGAATCCGACGGCCTGCAGGCCGGAGAATTTACCGGCGCGCATCTGAAAACCCGTACGGGCGAATTCGTCTTTGGAGGCATCAATGGGTTTAATATTTTCTACCCCGACAGTATCCGCGATCAGCCCCTGGCGCCAGCTGTGGTGATTACCGACTTCAAGATGTTTAACCGGTCAGTACCGGTGAGCGGCGCTCCTGGGGATACTTTGTCTTTCCCCTCTCCTCTTACCTGCAATAGTTTTGCGACGAGGGAAGTCCGGCTCCGGCACTGGCAGAATGATATTTCCTTTGAATTCGCTGCCCTGAATTACCTTAATCCTGAGAAAAACCGGTATAAATACCGCCTGGAGGGATACCGGGAAGAATGGATGGAAGCGGAAGCCGGCCAAAATATCGCATTCTATACCAGCTTACCATCCGGCGAGTACACCTTTCGGGTCATTGGAACCAATAATGACGGCATCTGGAATGAGGAAGGCGCCGCGCTGAATGTCATCATTGCCGCGCCCTGGTGGAATACCTGGTGGGCATATTTCCTGTATGCTGTTGTTCTGGGCGGTATTTTTTTCTTCCTGCGGCGCAATCAACTGAACCGGCAGTACCTGAAGCGCGACCTCGAACTGAAGCGGCTCCAGGCGGAACAGTTAAGGGAACTGGACGAGACCAAGTCCCGTCTGTACACTAATATCACACACGAATTCCGGACGCCGCTGACTGTGATTCTCGGTATGGCTGATCAGCTTGAGCACGGATCCGGCACTGGTCTTAAAGATGGCCTTAACCTGATCCGGCGCAACGGGCGGTCCCTGCTCGCCTTTGTCAATCAGATGCTGGACCTGGCCAAATTGCAGTCGAACCAAATGAATCTGGAATTCATACAAGGAGATGTGGTGGCTTTTTTCAAATATATCACCGAATCTTTCCATTCGATGGCTGCCGCCAAAAACCTTAGGGTGACCGTTCACAGCGAACCGGGCAGCATCATGATGGACTTTGACCGGAACAAGCTGACGCAGATCCTGTCGAACCTGCTTTCCAATGCCATCAAATTTACGCCCCCGGGCGGAGAAATCTCGCTACAGATTGGATTGGAAGGGCAGGAAGGCACGGCGTCCCGCTTGATATTTAGCATAATCGATACGGGCATTGGTATTCCGGAAAATCAGCAGTCGCAAATTTTCGACCGTTTCTTTCAGGCTGCATCCTCCAGTATCCGTAAAGAGGCCGGCACGGGGATCGGACTGGCGCTGACCAAGGAGTTGGTGAAATTATTGGAAGGCGATATTCAGGTAGAGAGCAGCCCCGAAAGGGGAAGTATCTTTACGGTGCGTTTGCCGGTGAAACGGGAAGCTCGGCTGGAAGAGGTGCTCCCCGATACAGAGGCGATATCTCAGATCCAGGCTTCTGCCGAGACCATGCCGATGCCGGAAGTAGAGACAGCCGTGGGTGATTCACTGGAATTACCCCTGCTATTAATTATCGAGGACAATCCGGATGTGCAGCGTTTTCTCTTAAGCTTCTTACGGCTACACTACCGGCTGCTCACAGCGGAAAACGGTCAGACCGGGATCGAAAAAGCAGTAGAACAAGTGCCCGATATCATTATAAGCGATGTAATGATGCCGGAAAAGGACGGCTTTGAGTTATGTGATACGCTGAAAAAAGATACCCGTACAAGTCATATTCCCATCATCCTGCTCACCGCGAGGGCAACGGTGGAAGACCGTATTGCCGGCCTGGAAAGGGGCGCTGATGCCTACATGGCCAAACCTTTTCATCAGGCCGAGTTGCTGACCCGTCTGCAAAACCTGCTGGATACGCGCCGGCGCCTGCAGGAGAGTTACCTGAATCTGGATAAACCTGTCCGGCAGAGCACAGCCGATGAGAGGGTGGAAGATACCTTCCTGCTTCAGTTGCGCCAAACGATCGAGCGCGAAATGCTCAATTCTACTTTTTCCATCCAATATCTGTGCCGGCAAATGGTTATGAGCCGCATGCAACTGCACCGCAAGATCAAGGCGCTGACCGGCCGCTCCACCTCCTTGTACATTCGCAGCGTTCGACTGCAGCGGGCCCGCTCGCTTCTTTCCAGCACCGACCTTAATATCTCCGAAGTAGCCTATGAAGTAGGTTTCGATGATCCGAAGTACTTCAGCCGGGTTTTTTCCGAGGAATTTGGGATGTCGCCTACGGTATTTAGAGAAGGAGCGTCTGAAAGTGATTGAAATCCAGTCGATTGGAAGAAGTGTTACAATGTTCCACCCCTTTGTTACAATAATGAGAACGAGTCTGAGTGAAAGCCCGCATATTTGATGGGTGAAGGATAACCGGTTTCTTAATCTGGGACAGAAATGTTTTTGATAAGAACCCCCCCTTTTCCTTCAACCCTCAAAAAACTAAAACAGTCTTCTTACGGATTGTATCAGCTTTTACTCCTCTTCAATGGTATGCCGGAGTGCTCATGAAAGGCTTCTGGAACCGAGGCTGATTTGTCAATCAAATACCCCCTGCTTGCTCGTAAGTGGTCATGGACACCCTGCTGCAAGCTTACAATTTAAAAAAGATCGACCCGGATCCCAATGCCGGAAACTGACCGGTATTCGACGGCCGGAACGCTGTGGCCTTTACTGTGAGCACCGTACTTCTACGGGGGACATAGCACAATGCGTACAGCGGTCCAAAGACCGTCACCCCTTTCTCCAAATGAAAACTTCGGTACTTGATTGGTGCCACTCTGACCGGTCTTTTTGGCTAAATCGGGGTTCCGGGGATCGATTGTCTGTCTCTGCTCTGAGAGCAGCTTTACGCGACATGGAAGAGTTCGTTCACTTTAGGGGTGTTTCCTCCGGTGAGCGAACTCTCTCCGGTAAGACCTTCCCGCAAAATGTTGAGCAGGTGGACCAATTAATCCGGGCTAAACCCCTGTTTTGCGGTTGACCGGGTCCTGCCAGAATCCGAGATGCTATTCTAGGGCTAAGAATTGCTGGATTCCTCCCGCTTCTACCCGTACCGGTTCAGGCAGGCTTTCCTATTTAGGTTTTGTGTGCGAGATCACAAACCTTTTCCCCATCTTTTCCCATCTTCGCTGTAAGCATTTTAACACAAGCAGCCGGACCCTAATGAGATATCTGTCCGCTGCGGTCGCTACGCCCCGCGGTTGCGATCTCATCACTAAAACCGAACCTATGCCACGCAGCGTCAAAACCAAGAATTTCCAAAAAGCCGTACTCAGCCATGATCAACCCGTCGTCGTTGACGTCTGGGCCGACTGGTGCGGGCCCTGCCATATGCTGGCGCCGCAGTTCGAAGCAGCCGCCAAGGAACTGGAAGGCAAAGCCCGCTTCGTCAAACTGGACGCCGATAAAAACCAGAAACTGACCCGCCAATACAAGGTCATGGCCCTGCCCTCTTTGCTTTTCTTCAAGGACGGGGAGCTGGTCGACCGCAGCAGCGGCGTCGTTTCCAAAAATACTATCCTGAAAAAGGTTAAGCGGCTGCTGCCCGAAGAGGAGCAGGCGGACGTGAAGACCGGGTTTAAGTGGAAGTTTTGGGAATAGGGGCTGGGGGCTGGATGACCCGTTCTTATATCTTTTCCGCGAAATTCCCCCGCTATTTAGTGCGAAAAGCACTAGTACACAGTGTACTAGTTTCTGACGCTTGCTTTTTGGGTTCGCTGTTTGTGGGAATCACCAGGAACCTCAGAGCTGGGACAGAGGACGATGAGTAATGGGCTTCCCGTTGGGCCATTTGTTCGGGACGCCATGATGAGGTAATGCTGGATGGGGAACCAGGACCGAATAGCCCATTTGCACAAAGTATCCTTAAGGAGCTATCGGCAATTGGAAACGTCCTACTAAATGTCGGAATTTTGGCACACCGGGTTTTTAAATTAGTGGCTCGCCAGTATAAAGATCAAAAGCCGGGTAGTGGACCTCTACATGGAGTTGGCGACGAAGGAGGCAATCTGGTTTCCGGCCATGTCAGAACAAAGGCCGTGACTTCGCAGTTACCGGTAAGGAGGACCTTATATCTCAGACGAATAAAGAGTCGAACCCAGTTTCCGAGAGAGATTGTCAACAAACCCATCGGAAGCGGGAAAGGAAAAGAGTATTAGTGACCTTTCGAGGTTACACCCCGGATTTACAATGCAAAAAAGTCCCGTGTACTTTCATCGATGGAAGAGTTGAAGCATTTACTATAAAATTGTTCCCAATGAAAACCCTTGTAAAACCTACACACCTCCTAGCTTTGGCCCTCTCTCTTTTCACCTGCGATCTTCCCGTCGTAGAAAATACCGCTTTTAAACTGGAGATTCTCAATGGAGACAATCTGACGGGACGCCCCGGAGAAACGCTTTCTCCCATTGAGGTAAGGGTGATGGATGCGGACAATAACCCTGTAAAAGATGTCCAACTGACCATCGAGGTGAGCAACGGCAGTGTGGAGGATAGCCAGCCCAGGACAAACACGGAGGGAATAGCCGCCATCACCTGGACGCTGGGTGACACGCCCGGGGTGCAAAACATGACTATCAGCGGTAACGGGTTAACCAATAGTCCTCAGCAGGTAAAGGTATCGGTGGAGCAAATATCCTATAACCTGGAGATCGTTTCGGGGAATAATCAGTTTAATGCCGTTGCTGGTGAAGAACTGGGAAATCCCTTTGTCGTACAGGTGATCGACCCTGCTGACAGCGAGGCAATCGAAGGGGTAGTCATTCGCTTTGAAGTGGATGAAGACAGTGGTGCTTCTTTCGGAGGTATTCCGGAAATTTCCCAGCCTACTGATTCTGAAGGTAGAACTGATGTCACTTTGACTATGGGCCCCGGGGTGCTTGATACAATTGTGGTGGAAGCACGTCTGGCAAGTACTGGTACGGCCGTATCAAATCCGGAATCTGTACAATTTTTTGTCGCAGCGGATAAATTTATTGATGAACGGGATGGGCAAGAATACCGGGTCGTGCGACTTAAGGACGGCAAAGTTTGGATGGCGGAGAACCTCAATTACGATGCCTCTGATTCCTGGTGTTACAACGACGGACCTGCTAACTGTATTGAATATGGACGGTTATATACTTGGTCATCAGCCCTGGAAGCCTGCCCCTCCGGTTGGTATCTGCCGACAGATGAAGAATGGCGGGAAATGGCAAAACATTACGGAGGAGTATTTGAGGGTGCCGCCGATGATGGACAAGCAGCTTACCAGGCATTAATTAAAGGGGGGGCGACCGGATTTGATGCGCGGTTAGGCGGCTGGCGTAACCCCGGTGGCAGCTTCGGCATCCTTGGTTCCGTAGGCGGCTACTGGAGCGCTACAGAGTACGATATCGGCAGCGCATGGCTCTACTACTTCGATCGCGATAGCGGTGGGCTGTTCCGCGACTTGTTCGGTAAGTCTACCGGGCATTCCTGTCGTTGCGTACGGGACTAGACAATTTAATGGGAAGGAATTTTATGATTTTCTGCTAAATATTCCTTTATCCGGGAATAATAGCATTTGCAAGGCCTTGAACACAGCTATTCTCGGTTTAGAACAATTTTTGGCCTGGATTAAGGTGCCGTTAGGCACCAAATGGCGGTAGAATTGCTCTGTCTATGTGTAGCCTTTCCCCATCTTAAAACAAATGGTCATTTTTTTTGGGTATCTGTTTCCCCCGGGTGGTCTTGCGTGGTTTTTTCTGTACATATCAATATATTCATCCTCAATTTCCCGTGCCCGCTTCCCACCCGGAATGTCCGTCAACAAAATTCGGGCGAAAAACCGCATCCAACCCACAATCGTATTAAAAAGAGATACTTGTTCACAGACGTCGTTCTTCTTCTGGTCCCGAATCTCATACAAATGGTGAGGACGTTTACTCTTTTTGGAATTGCCGTGTGGTTTTCTGGGCATCTGAAAAAGAGGTTGAAGGTTAGCTGGTTAATCGATCCAACAGCGTCTCATCCCATCCTTCCGGATTGCTAAAGGTTTCATGACTCACCGTAGGGAAGTAATCGAACGCCTTTCCCGTTTTCCGCTCATAGGCTTCCTCCGCTAAATAAAGCAGCGGTTCAAAAGTGTATTCTTTTGGCATTTGAGCAGGATCGGCCAGTACTTCTTCGAAATATGCTTTACCGTTGGCTACGACGCATGCCCGGGCATAGAGGAAATAATCAGAGGAAAAGGCGCCGTCCTCCTTGGGAGCGTTGGGTCCCAGGTTTTCGGCATACACTTTCTTATCGAGTTCAAACAGCTTTTCCGAAAGGATATCCTGAAAACGGTAAATCGAGGCTTCATCCAAGGTGCTAAGATAGGCCACGGCGGGCTCGAGAATGGCTTCATCATTGGCCTCTTCCTGCGACCAGCCGAGTAAGGAAATAACATGCCAGAAGTCTGCTTCGGTAAATTCGCGAGCATTACCCTGGGCGGGAAAAATCCGAATCTCGACCTCGGCGTTTTCATACTTCTCTTTGAGCTCCTGCAGGAATTCCGGCCTCAGCTCCTGTATGTTGATCTTGTATACGGGCATAATAATTGATTACACAATCAATTTACGAAAAAAGGGGGGCTTGCAATTGAATTATCGCAGTGAGGGCGCCGCGGGAAGCGGCACCCTCACAAGGCCCGCGGAAACCGGCCTTTTTCCCTTGAAAGCGAACCGGACGACTTTACTCCAATATTGTGTTTGCAGTAGCTTACCCGACTATGCTTGGCCGGGGGGGGGCACGAACTTCCTTTGAATTAAGTCTGAAATGGAGAATTTAATTGCCGTTTTTTGGCCACTTGTTTAGAGCAGCGCATGCAAATAATCCGCCGTTTGTTTTAGTCCATTTTTACGTAGGGCATCCAAAACTTCATACTCATCGAGATCGGGATTTCTTCTGTTCATTACCAGCCTTCTAAAAGCTTCGACGGCGGTATCGGGATTTAAATCGATAATATCCGTTAAAAAATCATCGGCACTTTTGGCGGATAATCCAAAAGAATCCAGGATTTCTTTAGGGAAGTCCTGGAGGTTGTTCGTTACTATAATATTAGCATTAGTCTTGATTGCGGCAGCGAGAACGTGACGATCTTTAAGATCAGGTAAATCAAGGGATTTGATAAGTCCTTCGTAGTTATTTACTAGCGCATCAGGGAATGCTTTATTCGCTTTTTCCACTCTTTTGGCTATTACCTCTTCCGGTACTTCTTTGCGCCTCATTACTTCGATCCATTCATCGAAAATGTGAATACTCCACTTAGGAGTATATAATTCGAAGTGCGCAAACCAGAAAAGCAAATCACGAATCTCAATGGGATAAATGACATTCGTGTCCAGGACGCAAGTGAATTTAACACTATGAATCATAGAGCCCCGATTCTTCGTCCTCTTTCATAATTTCAATGAGCAGCGCTTCTCTTTCCGCTCTCTTCTTTTTCTTGTAGTTCATCACATCTTCAAACTTCACCCTTCGATGCCTACCCACTTTTGTAAACGGTATTTCGCCGGATTCAAGCAGTTTAACCAGGTGGGGCCTTGAGCACCCAAGTAGTTCGGCAGCAGCCTGCGTTGTCATTTCGGTAGCAATCGGAACGATGGAGATAGGTTTCCCCTGACTGGTTGCCTTTAGAATCTTTGCTAAAAGTTTTAATGCTTTTAGAGGAACCCGGATCTTCTCATGGATTTCTTCTATCTCAATTTCCGGATTCTTACTTTCTAACTTTTCAAGTGTGGCGCTCAGGGCCTGGTACGACTCCATCGCTGTCTCTTGTTCTTGCTTTGAAGGTCGCTTTATGTTTTCTAAGTTATTCATAATTGTCTTGTTTGAAAAAGGACTTTCATAAAGATAAACGAAATAAACGAAACGAAGTTGCTTTTGAGAGTTTGTCTTTATGGAAAAATTTGACAGCTTGAATTCCATAATACGCTGGGATTGGATTCAAATGTCAGGAATTCCGTTACGATGAAGCGGAGCGAACCATTTTACTGCGGGTAGATTTAGATCCAGAAAAACTGGCCGGTATCGGTAAAGAGGACTTTCTGAAGTATGTCAGCAATACATTTCCAGGAAAGTTGGAAAAACTGGAAGTGCTGCCGGAGCAGTTAATGGAAAAAATCGGGCAGGTATTATTTCAAAACGAACAGGACTAATTCCGCAGTGAGGGCGCCGCGGGGAGCGGCACCCTCACATGGCCTGCGGGGAAGTGAGGCGGCGCCTTCCTTTTCCGGCCCATCCTCCACCAACAACTTACTCACCTTTACGTCAAGCAGTTCCGCAATCCGGTAAAGGGTCTCCAGGTCCGACTGTTGCACATTCCGGCACCAGCGGGATACGGTGACTTCATTCTTCCCACTTGAATTAATGCCCGGCTTTCCCTATTTTTATATTCGATGATGACAAAAGAGACTAAAATACCGCTCAAAAAATACCACTTCACCGTCGAGGAATATCACCGGATGGGAGAAGCTGGCATTATTGCCCCCGGCCGCCGGGTGGAGCTGATCCGTGGAGAAATTATTGAAATGAGCCCGATCAACAGCCTTCATGCAGGTACCGTAAAACTGCTAAACAGATTGTTAAGCCCGCTTTTAGGGGAGGATTATATCGTCAGTGTACAGGACCCTGTAGAGTTAGATCGTTATTCTGAGCCGGAACCCGACCTGGCCATCTTAAAATATCGCAAAGATCTCTACACCCAATCTCATCCGAAACCTTCCGATGTGCTCCTCATCATCGAAGTAGCGGATTCCTCTCTGGAGAAAGACCGGGAAATAAAACTGCCGCTCTACGCTGCTGCCGGCATCGAAGAGGCATGGACCATTAACCTTCAGGACCAACAAATCGAAGTAAATACTGAACCTACCGCAAAAGGATACTCCAATAAACATATTTACCGAAAGGGGGATATCATAACGCATAGCCTGATCGGTAAACTTGAGGTTGATAGGGTGCTGATCACAGATGGGGTTGAGTGAGGGGGTACTTGACCGACTTGGGGCTATTCCCCATCCCGCAACAACTCCATAAGCTCCTCCGCCGATGATTTATTGATATATAGTGCCTGGCCGAAAAGTTGTAATCTACTGAAAATGAGCAAAAAACAAGTGGTTCAGCGCTATGAATTTTAGAGAAAATTCGTATCTTAGAGTTACTAATTCAATTGATAATCAGCCA
>Ga0102943_1000999_pt1 | contig 18087 bp, 15 predicted proteins | sample SalPonC_black_MG_FD_78174 | JGI IMG/M metagenome (GOLD analysis project Ga0102943, IMG submission 78174) | Salt pond soil microbial communities from South San Francisco under conditions of wetland restoration - Salt Pond MetaG... | ecosystem: Environmental > Aquatic > Marine > Intertidal zone >...
CAGGGACAGAAGAGGTCGTTCGTCAGCGCGAACACCATGAGCATCAGCATGAGACCCAGCCCCACCGTCATCAGGGCATTGAGCGCGCGGTCCGACGGCGGTCGGCCGGTCAGCGCCTCCCAGGCGTGAAAGACCAGATGCCCGCCGTCGAGCACCGGAATCGGGAAGAGGTTCAGAAGCCCCACCGCCGTCGACAGCACCGCGATGAACCAGATGAAGCTGATCCAGCCGGCACTCGCGGCCTGCCCCGAGGTCTCGGCGATGCCGATGGGTCCCGAGAGGTTGCAGGTCGAGATCGCGCCGGCCGCCATGTGGTAGAGCCCCGAGAGCGACGAACGGATGATGAAGATCGTCTGATCGACGCCGTATTCCGCCGCCTCGGCGAGCGTCGGCGTCTCGGAGGCCGGCTCGAAGAACAGCCCGCCCGAAATACCGATGAGCCAGCGGGTCTCGAACCCGCCATCCTCGAGAGGCAGGTCCATCCGCCGCGGCGTGAGCGTGACCTCAAGCGTCTCGCCGCTCCGCCAGACCTCCAGCGTCATCGGCTCGCCACCCGACTCGCCGACGATCTCGCGAAGCTGGGAGAAGGCGAAGACGGGCGTTCCGTCGACGGCTCGGATCACGTCGCCCTCCTGAAGCCCCGCCTCCTCGGCCGCCGAAGAGGGGGTGATCGCCACGGCGTGGGAGGGATAGGGGAACGGGCCCGGCACGGTCAGCGTTTCGCCGTCCCGGCGCACTTCGTAGTCGAGCACAGGCTCCACCGGCAGGCGGTCGAGAAACCCGTCGAAACCGTCGAGCTCAGGTGTCGTCTCGCCGGCGATGGCGACGATTTCGTCACCGGCTTCGAGCGTGTAGTTGCCCGGAAGCGGGCGCAGGTCCTCGATGGTCAGGGGGTCGGAGGCCACGCCGCGAAAGAGCAGCACGGCTGCGAAGACGATGAACGACAGGACGAAATTGAATACGGGCCCCGCCAGGACGGTGGCCGCCCTCGCCCAGAGCGGCGCGCCGTGCATCGTCGCCCGCCGCTCCTCGGGGGTGAGATGGCTCAACTCCTCCTCGTCACCCTTCGCGGAGGCCGCGTTGGCGTCGCCCTTGAACTTCACATAGCCGCCCAACGGCAGCGCCGCGACCTGCCAGCGGGTGCCCCGCTTGTCGACGCGCGAGGCGAGCACCGGCCCGAACCCGATCGAGAACACGTCCGCCTCGATCCCCGACCAGCGCCCGACGATGTAATGGCCGTATTCGTGCACCGCGACGATGATCGACAGTGCGATGATGAATGCGCCGATGGTCCAGATGAACCCGCCGAAGGAGGGCACCAGCCCGATGATGTCCATTATCCGTTAAGCCTCGATGCTCTCGATTGCGGCAATGGCCTCGCCGGCCCTGATGCGTGCCAGATGGTCCGCTTCGGTCACGCTATCAAGGGTGATCTGGGCGAAGCCGTGGCTTTCGCCCGACATTTTCGCGAGGGTTTCCTCGACGACGCGGGCCATGTCGAGAAAACCGATGCGCCGCGCGATGAAGGCGTCCATCGCCGTTTCCTTGGCGCCGTTGAACACCGCACCGGCCAGCCCGCCGGCCTCCATCACCTCGCGGGCGAGCCGGAGCGCGGGATAGCGCGCCTCGTCGGGCGCACGGAATGTGAGCTGGCCGATCTTCGCGAGGTCGAGCCGCTCGACCGGCAGCGCCTTCCGCTCGGGCCAGTTCAGCGCGTAGCCGATGGCATGGCGCATGTCCGGCGGGCCGACATGGGCCATCAGCGCCCCGTCGTTGAAGCCCACGAGCGCGTGGATCAGGCTCTCGGGGTGGATGAGGGCTTCGATCCGGCGCGGAGCGATGCCGAAATACTCATGAGTCTCAATCAGTTCCAGCGCCTTGTTGAAAAGACTCGCGCTGTCGATCGTGATCCGCTGGCCCATGTCCCAGTTGGGGTGACAGGCGGCTTCGTCGGGCGTGGCATGAGCGAGCCGCTCGGCCGGCCAGTCGCGGAACGCGCCGCCCGAAGCGGTGATGACGATGCGTTCGACCGAGGCGATATCCTCGCCGACGAGGGCCTGGAACACCGCGGAATGCTCGCTGTCCACAGGCAGCACGGTGGCCCCGTGCTCGCGCGCCGTGCCCATCAGGAGCGGGCCCGCGGTGACGAGGCTTTCCTTGTTGGCGAGCGCGAGCGTGCTGCCGTGGGCAAGTGCCAGAAGCCCCGGCGCGAGGCCCGCGGCGCCGACGATCGACGACATCACCCAGTCGGCCGGCATCGCCGCGGCTTCGAGAAGGGCCGCCCGGCCCGCCGCCGCCGCGATGCCCGTGCCCGCCAGCCGCGCCCGCAGGTCCGGCAGCAGCCGGTCCTCGGCGGTTATGGCGATCTCGGCGCGCAGGAGAATGGCCTGCTCGGCCAGCTTCGCCACGTTCTCCCCGCCCGTCAGCGCCACCACTTCGTAAGCGTCGGGGTCGCGGGCGATAAGCTCTACCGTCTGGCAGCCGATTGACCCCGTCGCGCCGAAGATCGTCACCCGGCGCATCAGGCGAGCCCCGGCCCGGCCGTGAACTCTGCGACGAGCAGCATGAACACGCTCGCGCCGAGCACCCCGTCGAACCGGTCGAAAAGCCCGCCGTGGCCAGGCAGGAGATCGGAGGCGTCCTTGACGCCCACGGAGCGTTTCAGGGCGCTTTCGGCGATGTCGCCCATCTGGGCGGAAAACGACAGCAGCATGGACAGGAGGATCACGGAAGGGCCGGCCGCCGTAAAGGCCAGAAATGCCGCGCCGACGAGGCCGGCTGCCACCCAGCCGGCCATTGTGCCGGACCACGTCTTGTTGGGGCTGATCCGCGGCCAGAATTTCGGACCTCCGAAGATTCGGCCGGCGAAATAGCCCGCAATATCGGTGACGATGACGACGAGGAGGAGCCAGAACAGCCATTTCACCCCGTAATCCGCCCGGAAAACGGTGAGTTCATAGGCCGCGCCCTGGATCGCGAGGGCGTAGGCGAAAAACATCCAGCGCCGGGGGCCGAATGTGAGAAGCCCGAGAACGGCGGGCAGGACGGCGAGGCCGATGGCCCAGCCCGTCTCGAATTCGCCGGCCATGGCGACCGCGAGGGCGGAAAGAAGGGCGAGGATCACCGCACGGTTGTCGACATCGGGAGCCACCATGCGGCTCAGTTCCCAGACGAGAATGCCGGCGGCCAGCGAGGTGACGAAGAGGAACACCGTCCCGCCGAGGGCCATCGCCGCGCCGCCGCCGAGGGCCAGCGCGGCTCCTGTCAGGATGCGCGGGCGGAGGTCGGACCAGCGGGCGCCCGCTGTCATCCCACCACGGCGCCGAAGCGTCGGTCGCGGGCGGCGTAGCCCGCCACGACCTCGGCGAATTCCTCTTTCGTGAAGTCGGGCCAGAGCGTGTCGATGAACTCGTATTCCGCGTAGGCCGACTGCCAGAGAAGGAAGTTCGAGATGCGCGCCTCGCCCGAGGTCCGCAGCACGAGGTCGGGGTCGGGCAGAACGTAGGTGTCGAGATAGCGGGAGAGATCCTCGGCATCGACGCGCTCGGGGTCGACCCGCCCCGCCGCGACCTCGCGGCAGAGCCGCTTCGCGGCCCGGGTCACCTCGTCGCGCCCACCGTAGTTCAGCGCGACGGTGAGGTGCACGAGGTCGTTGCCCGAGGTCATCAGTTCGAGATTGTCCATGAGCTCGACGAGCGTGGGCTCGAGCTTCATCCGGTCTCCGATGAAGCGCACGCGAACGCCGTTGTCGACGAGCGACTGCGCCTCGCGCGTCAGGTAGCGGTGAAACAGGCGCATCAGCCCGGAAACCTCGGTCTGGGTCCGCTTCCAGTTCTCGGTGGAGAAGGCGAAGATGGTGAGATATTTCACTCCGAGTTCCGGGCAGGCCTCGACGATCTCGCGAACGCGCTTCGCGCCGGCGTGGTGGCCGAAGAGACGTGGCTTGCCGCGTTTCTGCGCCCAGCGGCCGTTGCCGTCCATGATGACGGCCACGTGGGAAGGGCCGACGCGCTCTTCGTTTCTGGCTAACATTTTCGTTCCAATTCCTGCTGCCCCTGCCCCGAACCTATTATTCGGTGAATAATGTGACGTTACTATGCCTAAATCATGACTGCATGCGAAGCGGGTCGGCGGGGCGCACCGCGGTCAAACCTGCATGATTTCAGCCTGTTTCGTGTCCAGTGCGGCGTCGATCTGGGCGATGTAGCGATCGGTCAGATCCTGGACTTCGGATTCCCAGAATTTCCGGTCGTCCTCGGAAATCTCGGCCTTCTTGAGCTGGTCCATCCCGTCGCGCCGGACATTCCGGACCGCCACGCGGGCGTGTTCGGCGTATTGCGCGGCGACCTTTGTCAGTTCGCGGCGGCGTTCCTCGTTCAGTTCGGGGATAGGCAGCATGATGATGGTGCCGTTGAGTTGGGGGTTGATGCCGAGCCCGCTCTCGCGGATCGCCTTTTCCACCTTCCCGACCAGCGACTTGTCCCAGACGTTGAGTGTCACCATGCGCGGCTCGGGCACGTTCACCGTGCCGACCTGGTTGACCGGGGTCATCTGCCCGTAGGCTTCGACCTGCACGGGTTCCAGCATCGAGGCCGAGGCGCGCCCTGTCCGCAGCGAGGCGAATTCGGTGCGAAGGTTGGCGATGGCGCCGTCCATGCGGCGCGTGAGGTCGTCGGTGTCGAGTTCGAAATCATCTGACATCGGGCTTTTTCCGCACCCTTTCTGCTCGTTGATGGCTGTCTATAGCCTTATCCGCCGACGGTTGTATAGGTCCCCTGCCCCGCGAGAATGCCCCGGAAGCCACCGGGCTCGTCGAGCGAGAAGACGATGATCGGCAGGTTGTTGTCGCGCGCCAGCGCGATGGCCGAGGCGTCCATCACACCGAGATGTTTCTGGAGCACCTCGTCATAGCTCACCCGGTCGTAACGTCTGGCGTCGGCGTGCTTCTTGGGGTCACGGTCGTAGACCCCGTCGACCTTGGTGCCCTTGAAGATCGCCTCGCAATCCATCTCGTTGGCCCTGAGCGTCGCGGCGGTATCAGTGGTGAAGTAGGGGTTGCCGGTACCCGCAGCGAAGATGCAGACGCGTTTTTTCTCCAGGTGCCGGATCGCGCGGCGGCGGATGTAGGGCTCGGCGACCTCGTTCATCGTGATCGCCGAGATGACGCGGGTATAGACGCCGAGGTCTTCCAGAGCCGACTGCATCGCGAGCGCGTTCATCACCGTCGCGAGCATCCCCATGTAGTCGGCGGTGGTCCGCTCCATGCCCTGGGCGGAGCCCGCGAGACCGCGGAAGATGTTGCCGCCGCCGATGACCATGCAGAGTTCGACCCCGAGGTCGTGGACGCTTTTGACCTCCTCGGCGATACGCCGGACGGTGGGCGGGTGGAGCCCGTATCCCTGGTCGCCCATCAGCGCCTCGCCGGAGATCTTGAGGAGAACCCGCCGGTAGCGGGGTCTGTTGCCCGGAGCCGTGTCGCCGGATGCGGCCGTTTCGCTCACTGCTGCCGTCTCGCCCATGCCGCCCCCGGTGTCGCCGCTTTCGCCCGGGCGCAAAATGTCGCAAAAGGCGGCGAGGTTCAACGGTTGACGAGGCAGGGCGGGCACGTGGCTTGGGAGAGGCTCGCGAGAGAGGTGCCCGGAGACCGCCCGGTGCTCATCGCCGGGCCGACCGCGAGCGGCAAGTCAGCGCTCGCGATGGCGATCGCCGAGGCCGGCGGCGGGCGGATCTTAAACGCCGACGCGCTGCAGGTTTTCGAGGACTGGCGGGTCCTTACGGCGCGCCCTTCACTCACGGACGAGGCGCGGGTGCCGCATGCGCTCTATGGCCACGTGCCGCGCGACCTCGCCTACTCGGTCGGCCACTGGCTGCGGGACGTCGCGCCGCTGCTCTCCGGACCACGCCCCATCGTCGTCGGCGGCACGGGGCTCTACTTCACCGCGCTGACCGAGGGGCTCGCGGACATTCCCGATGTCCCCGTCACCGTCAGCCACGCCGCCGCTGCGAAGTTGAAGGAGGACGGGCTCGACGCAATGGTGGCCGACCTCGACCCCGGGAGCCGGTCCCGGATCGACCTTCGGAACCCCCGCCGCGTGCTGCGGGCTTGGGAGGTGCTCGAGGCCACAGGGCGCGGGATCGCGGATTGGCAGGACGAGACCGGCCCGGCCCTTCTGCCACTCGAAAGCGCGACGGCCCTTCTGCTGGAGGCGCCGCCCGACTGGCTCAACCCGCGCATCGAGGCGCGGTTCGACGCGATGCTCGACGAGGGGCTTCTCGACGAGGCGCGCGCGAACCGGCCGGGCTGGCACCCCGCCCTGCCGTCGGCGAAGGCGATCGGGGCTGCGGACGTCATGGCGCATGTCGACGGAGCGCTCGATCTCGCCGCATTGCGAAACAATGTCGCGATCCAGAGCCGACAATATGCAAAACGGCAACGAAGCTGGTTTCGCGCCCGCATGGCCGGCTGGCGGCGGATTGACCCCGGCGGTGGCTGAGTGCAGGCTTGCCGGTAGCTGGCAATCTGCCTTGGGCTGCTTGGGGGCAACCTTGACGAGACGACTGCATCTGGCGCCGCACGGCGCCAGCATGATGGATACGCCGCGCCGCCCCGCGGCGGTCGAAGTGCTGGGCCTCGCCCGGCTCGCCCATGGCGGGCGCTGGCGTGTCGAGGCGATGCGCAGCTATTCCCGGCCCGTGCTTTTGTGGTTCACCCGCGGCTCGGGGCGGATCACCATGAACGGATCGACGCGCGGCTACGGCGCGCACAATGCGCTGTTCCTGCCGCCGGGCACGATGCACGGCTTCGACATGCTGGGCCAGGTCCTCGGATTTGCCGTGTTCCTGCCTCAGGACCCGTCGCTCGACTGGCCCGAGGAACCGCTGCATATCCGCTGCCGGGAAGGGCGGATGCAGGCCGAACTCACTGGTCTCATCGAACAACTGGAACGGGCATCCAAGACCGACGACGGCGAGACCTCGGCCGAGCTTTATCACCTCTCGGGTCTCGTCTCGGTCTGGCTGAAGCGCCGGGCGAACGAGGTGGCCCTCGAGACCGGACGGCGCGAGCGGTCGGCCGACCGGCTCGCGGCGGCCTATACCGCGCTCGTCGAACGTGATTTCCGCATGCAGAAGGGCGTGGCCGACTACGCCGCCGACCTCGGCGTGACGCCAACGCACCTCTCGCGGGCCTGCCGGGCGACCTGCGGACGTTCGGCGCTGGCGCTGCTGATCGACCGGCGGCTCTACGAGGCGCGCCGGCTTCTGCGCGACACCGAACAGCCGGTCCAGACCATCGCGAAGGCCACCGGGTTCGGCTCGCCGGCCTATTTCAGCCGCGCGTTCCGGTCCGAGATCGGCAGCAGCCCCACGGAATTCCGCAACGCAAGGATCGGGCGAATTCTCTGAATTCGTTTCCGGCCACGACGAAAGCGGAGGCGAAAAGCGACATGTGGGCCGCTTTTTACGACGTTTTTCGGGGTTTGTCCTTGCATCCACGGCTGAGCGTTTCAGTATCTGCCTCATCAGCTGTTAAGGTATGGCTCACTTCGAAAGGGAGCGAACATGAGCAATCGAGAGAACGACATAAAACTCGCGCAGATCATCGAGGCTGCGCGACGTCACCGGGTCGGCCGCCGCCGGTTCATGGAAGGGGCACTCTACACCGGTGCCACCGCCGCGGCCGCCTCCACGATGTGGGGCACCAAGGTTCAGGCCCAGACGCCCAAGCGCGGCGGCACCTACCGCGTCGGCGTCCACGACGGCAACACTTCGGACGGCCTCGACCCCGGCACATGGCAATCGGTCCTGCAGATCCAGATCGGCTGCTGCGCCTATTCCTACCTCACCGAGATCACCAACGAGAACGCGCTCGGCCCCGACCTGGCGACCGAGTGGGAAGCCCAGCCCGGCGCCAAGATCTGGACGTTCAAGCTGAACCCGCGTGCCACGTTCCACGACGGACGCCCTGTGACCTCCAACGACGTGATCGCGTCGATGAACCACCACCGTGGCGAGGCGACCACTTCGGCGGCCAAATCGCTTCTGAACGTCGTCACCGACATGCGCGCCGAAGACGATCACACGGTGGTCTTCGAACTGGCGACAGGAACGGCCGACTGGCCCTACATTCTCAGCGACTACCACCTCATCATCCTGCCGGCGAACGACGACGGCACCGCCGACTGGCGCTCGGAAATCGGCTCCGGCCCCTACAAGTTCGTGAGCCACGAGCCCGGCGTCCGCTCGGAGTTCGTGCGTCACGAGGAGTGGCACCGCATCGACGAGGGCGCCTGGTTCGACGCGGTCTCGATGATCACGCTGAACGACGCCAACGCGCGCCAGACCGCTCTCGTCACCGGCCAGGTCGACGCGATCACGTCGGTGGACCTGAAGACCGTGGGCATGCTCGGACGTGCGCCGGGCATCATCATCGACAACGTCCCCTCCGGCTCGCACATCACGATCCCCGGCATGGCCGACATCGCGCCGATGGACAATGTGGATGCACGGCTGGCGCTGAAATATGCGATCAACCGTGAGGAGATCGTCGAGAAGATCTTCTTCGGCAACGCCTCGGTGGGCAACGACACGCCGCTGAACGAGACCTTCCCGTTCTACGAGCCGCTCGAGCAACGCAGCTACGACCTCGACCGGGCGAAGTTCCACCTCGACAAGGCGGGCATGTCGTCCATGGACATCACCGTCCACGCCTCGGACTCGGTGTTTTCGGGGGCGGTCGACATGGTCACGCTGTTTTCCGAACAGGCGCGGCCCGCGGGCATCAACATCACCCCCAATCGCCAGCCGGCGGACAACTTCTGGGCCAACATCTGGCTCGTCGAGCCGTTCCCGGTCGTGCAATGGGGCGCCCGTCCCACGCCGGACACGATCTTCAGCCTCGTCTACCAGACGGGCGTGACATGGAACGAGGGGCATTGGTCGAACGAGCGTTTCGACAACCTGCTCTTCGAAGCCAAGGCGGAACTCGACCCGGTCAAGCGGACGGAGATGTACACAGAGATGAGCCAGCTCGTGCACGACGACAGCCCGGTCATCATTCCGCTCTTCGTCAACCGGATCGGCGGGCGGCGTGACAACGTCATGCACACCGAGCAGATCGCCTCGAACTGGGAACTCGACGGAGCCCGTTCCTACCACCGCTGGTGGTTCGCGTAAGACACCGCGGAAGTGGTTTTCGATCGGGGCCCTTCGGGGCCCCGTTCTTCTTCGGGGTATGCGTCGCTGGGCGAATATTCCGCAGCCACCGTGCAAATCTAATGCAGCAGCCACCCGGGTCCGGAAGTATTCGCTTCCGGGCCCCAGAGACAGCTGTCATGCCCTCAGATCTGCTTTGAGGCCGCCTCGCCGACGTTCTCCAACCCGCGTTCCTTCAGCAGATCATCGAGCCAGTCGGGATCCATCTCTGGCACCGAGGAGAGCAGAAGATCGGTGTATTCGTGGTGGGGGGGTGTGAACATCTCCGTCTTGCCGCCGGCCTCGACCACCTTGCCCTCCTTCATCACCACCACTTCGTCGGCGATGGATTTGACCGTCGCGAGATCGTGGGTGATGAACATGTAGGCCAGGCCGAGCTCCTTCTGGAGCTTGTCGAGAAGTCGGAGGATTCCCTCGGCGACGAGCTGGTCCAGGGCCGAAGTCACCTCGTCGCAGATGATGAACGAAGGTTCGGCCGCCAGTGCCCTCGCGATACCGATGCGCTGCTTCTGGCCGCCCGAGAGTTCCGACGGCAGGCGGTGGTAATAGAGCGAGGGTTCGAGCTCGATCTCGTCGAGCAGTTCGTCGACGCGCTTTTTCAGCGCCGTGCCCTTCAGCCCGCTGTAGAACTGCGCCGGCCGGCCGATGATCTCGCCGATCGATTTTTTCGGGTTCAGCGCCGTGTCGGCCATCTGGTAGATCATCTGCGCCTGACGCAACTGGTCCTTCGTGCGGTCGGTGTAGCTGCGCGGCAAGGGTTCGCCATCGAACTCCACGTGCCCGTCGGTCGGCGGCAGAAGCCCTGTGATGACCCGCGCGGCCGTCGACTTGCCCGAGCCCGACTCGCCCACCACGGCGACCGTGCGGCCCCGGTGGATGTCGAAGCTCACGTCATCGAGCACCTTCACGGGGCCGTAGGACGCCGACACGCCCTTCACCGAGACAAGCGGGGTCGTGCCTTCGGGCGGACGGGGCTTTTCGGGTCGTGTGAACGAGCGCACCGCCCAGAGCGACTTCGTGTATTCCTCCTGGGGGTCGGAGAGCATCTTCCGCGTCTCCGCCTCCTCGATCTCGTCGCCCTTCAGGAGCACCTTGATGCGGTCGGCCATCTGCGCGACGACCGCGAGGTCGTGGGTGATGTAGAGCGCCGCGGTGTTGAACTCCTCGACGATGTCGCGGATCGCGGCGAGCACCTCGATCTGGGTCGTGACGTCGAGCGCGGTCGTGGGCTCGTCGAAGATGATGAGATCGGGCCGGCATGACATCGCCATCGCCGTCATCGCCCTCTGAAGCTGGCCGCCGGACACCTGGTGGGGATAGCGGAAGCCGATCTCGTCGGGGTTCGGAAGGCGCAGCTTGCGATAGAGTTCGATCGCGTCTTCCTTGCCCTCGCGCCAGTTCTCGGTCTTGTGAATCCGCGCGCTTTCGGTGTGCTGGTCGAAGAGCCGGTGGGCGGGGTTGAACGAGGCCGCCGCCGATTGCGCGACATAGGCGATGCGCGACCCCCGGAGCGCCCGGCGTTCGCTCCGCGAGGCGTTTGTCAGCTCGATACCGTCGAAATTCACCGAGCCGTCGGAAATCCGGCAGCCGTCGCGGGTGAAGCCCATCGCCGCGAGGCCGATGGTCGACTTGCCCGCGCCGGACTCGCCGATGAGGCCCATGACCTCGCCGCGGTGGAGCGTGAGGTCGATCCCGTGCACGATCTCGATCCATTCCTCGTCGGAATAGCCTTCGATCCGCAGATCCTTGATCTCGAGAAGAACTGATTTTTCGCGTGCCATGGGGGGTTACTCCTTCAGGCCGGAGGAGAGTTGCAGCATCCAGTCGACCACGAAGTTCACCGCCACGGTCAGCAGCGCGATGGCGCCCGCGGGGATCAGAGGCGTGACGAGGCCGAAGGAGATCAGCGAGGCGGTTTCGCGCACCATCGACCCCCAGTCCGCCGTGGGCGGCTGGATACCGAGGCCGAGGAACGAAAGTGCCGAGATCGCGAGGAAGACGAAGCAGAAGCGCAGGCCGAATTCCGCGGAGAGCGGCGCCGTGATGTTGGGCAGGACCTCGCGGGAGACGAGATACCACGTGCTCTCCCCCCTGAGCCGCGCGGCCTCGATATAATCCATCACCACGATATTGCCGGCGACCGCCCTCGTGAGGCGGAAGACCAGCGGCGAGTACAGCACCGCGATGACGACGGTCAGCTCAATGATGCCCGCGCCGAAGATGGTCAGCAGGAGCAGTGCGAAGATGAGCTGGGGAATGGCGAGCAGGACGTCGACGACACGGCCGAGAAGCTGGTCGACCCAGCCGCCCATGGTCGCGGCGACGAGGCCGGCGACGGTGCCCAGAAGAAACGCCAGCGAGGTCGTCACGATCGCCACGCCCACGGTGTTCCGCGCGCCGTAGATCAGACGCGAGAAGAGGTCGCGGCCAAGCTGGTCGCCGCCCAGCAGCAACTGGTCGTCGGGAAGCGCGAAGGCACCGGCCACCACCTCGGATTCGCCGAACGGCGCGATGACAGGGGCGAAGATCGCCGCGATGATGTAGATGAGGACCACCAGAAGTCCGAACGACGCCGTGAGCGGCGCCGTGCGCATGAGTTTCGCGCCGTTGGGCGGCAGGATCACGATGAGCGCCTCGCGGAAGCTGTAGGACACGGCCGCGGCCGCCGCGAGCAGGCCCGCGGCGATTGTGAAACCGACGAGCACGTTGGTGCCGCCGAGAAGGGCCGCGAGAAACGAGACCATCAGGAGCGTGAAGAGCAATAGGAGCGCCGCGGTGTTCTTGAGATAGGCCGCCGTGGCGGTGCCCGCGATCAGGAGCACGAAATAGATGATCGAGAAGGTTGCCATCGTTCGCCCCCCTTATTTCGGATGCCGGAGGCGCGGGTTGGTCACGATCGAGCCCACGTCTGCGATGAGGTTGAAGAGAATGAAGGTCGCCGCGAAGATCAGGCAGCAGGCCTGCACAACGGGGCCGTCCTGTTTCGACACGCTGTCGACGAGAAGCTGGCCGACGCCGGGATAGACGAACACCACCTCGACGAGAACGACGCCCGTGATGAGATAGGCGAGGTTCAGGGCGACGACGTTGATGATGGGCGCGAGCGCGTTCGGCAGCGCGTGCCGCACGATCACCCTGCCCTGCGGCACGCCCTTCAGGCGCGCCATCTCGATATAGGGCGAGGCGAGGAGGTTGATGATCGCCGCGCGGGTCATCCGCATCATGTAGGCCATGACGACAAGCGCCATCGTCAGCGCTGGCAGGAACGACATCTCGACCCGGGCCCAGAAATCCATGCCCGGCTGGACGCTGGCGATTGGCGGGAAGATCTGGTTCTGCACGGCGAGGACAAGAATGAGCACGTAGCCGAGAAAGAACTCCGGCGACGAGATCGACACGAGCGCGCCCGCGTTGGCGACCCGGTCGAAAATCGAATTGCGAAAAAGCGCCGCCAGCACGCCGAGGGTGATCGCGAAAGGCACCGCGATGGCCGCCGCGAATGCGGCAAGAAACAGGGTGTTGGAGAAACGCGGCCCGAGCTGGTCGGCCACCGGGCGCTGGTTGGCGACCGAAACTCCGAATTCACCCTGAAGCGCGTCGGTGAACCACGCGAGATACCGCACCGGCAGCGGATCGTTGAGGTTGAGTTCCTCGCGGAGCGCGGCAAGCGCTTCGGGCGTGGCGCCCTGCCCGAGGATCTGCTGGGCGGTATCGCCCGGCAGTGCCTCCATGGCACCGAAGATTATGATCGAAATGATCAGAAGTGTCAGCAAGCCAAGCGCCAGGCGCTTGACGATCAATCCAGCGAGTCCGGACATGTCCCCTCGTATCCCTGTTCTTGCGGACCCTTCGAGGCGGCCCATCATCTTGTGTTCACCAAACGTGCAGGGATCGGCCACAGGGGTCAACAGTGAAAGCCCCGAAAGTCCGGTGCTGTGTCCCGCGCCCCCGTTGCGGGCGCGCACCGTGCCGGCGATGGACAGGTCGCGGACCGGCGCTTAAGTGTCGGGTGAGGGCCATGCGGAGAACGACGATGGAAGACGGCGACCTCGGACGCACCGGACTGGCGCGCTCGGTTGAGGACCTTACCGACGGGATGCGCGCCGGAACGTTGAGCCGGCGCGAATTTCTGGCTCGCGCCACCGCCCTCGGTCTTGCCGCCCCGCTGGCGCGCCATGCCGCCGGGCTCGGTCCCGCCGCGGCGCAGACCGCTCCCCGGCAGGGTGGCACTCTCAGGGTCCAGATGAACCTTCGCCCGCTGACCGACCCGCGGACATGGGACTGGCCGGAGATCGCCAACTTCGGTCGCGGATGGCTCGAATACCTCGTGGAATACCGCGCCGACGGCACGTTCCGCGGCATGCTTCTGGAAAGCTGGGAGGTAAACGCCGAGGCCACCGAATACGTTCTGCATCTGCGCGACGGCGTGACCTGGTCGAACGGCGACGCCTTCACCGCCGAGGATGTGGCCTTCAACATCGCCCGCTGGTGCGAACACGACGTCGCCGGCAATTCCATGGCCGTGCGGCTCCCGGCCCTCATCGACCCCGAAACGGGCCGTCTGCGCGCGGGCGCGGTCACCGTGGCAGATGCGCGGACGGTGGTGCTCGGCCTGTCGCGGCCAGACGTCACCCTGATCGCGAGCTTCGCGGACTACCCCGCCGCCATCGTTCACCGCGATTACGACGGGTCCGACCCCTCGGCGGAACCCTTGGGCACCGGCCCGTTCCTGCCCGAGGCGGGCTATGCGCCGGGCAGCTCCGGGGCGCTGGTGCGCCGCGACGGGCCGTGGTGGGGGACGGAGATACTGGGCGGCCCGTATCTCGACCGGATCGAGTTTCTCGATTCCGGCACCGACCCCGCCGCCCATGTCGCCGCCCTCGAGGCCGGGGAGGTCGACATGCTCGACCAATCGACCGGCGTTTTCGTCGAGGTTCTCGACGCCAAGGGCTTCCCCCGCTCGGAGACCCAGACGGCGGCGACCTACGTCGTGCGCGCGCGACTGGACGCCGAGATGATGGGGACGAAGATCTACGAGGACGCTTCCGTGCGCCGGGCCTTCGCCCTCGCCGTGGACAACGCCGTGGCACTCGAGCTCGGGCATGCCGACCTCGGCGAGGTCGCCGCGAACCACCATGTCTCGCCGCTGCAGCCCGATTACGCCGAGATCGGCGAGGCCCGTCACGCGCCCCGCGAGGCGCTCGCGCTCATCCGGGAGGCCGGGCTCGAAGGTGTCGAGCACGAGCTCATCTCGGTCGACGACGAATGGCAGGGCAACACCGCCGACGCGGTCGCCGCGATGCTGCGCGACACCGGCATCTCCGTCCGGCGCACGCGGCTGCCCGGCGAGGTCTTCTGGCAGGGCTGGCGGGAATTCCCGTTCTCTGGGACCGAATGGACGATGCGACCCCTCGGGGTGCAGATCATGGCGCTGGCTTACCGTTCGGACAGCGCATGGAACGAGTCCGGCTACGCCAACCCCGCGTTCGACACCGCTCTCGACCGCGCGATGGGCATCCTCGATGCGGTCGAACGCCGAACAGTGATGGCGGACCTGGAGACGATGCTGGTCGAGGACGGTGTGATCATCCAGCCCTACTGGCGCCGGCTTGTCCGGCACACGAGGGTGCCCCTTGCCGGCGCGGAAATCCACCCCACCCGGGAAATGCACCTCTACGCGTTGGGATTTGCCGCGTAGACCGCGCCCGCCCTGAACACGACGTCCGCAGGAATGCGGGCAAAGGAGCCGTGCGGCTTCCGGTCCTGCGCGATCGCGCGCCGCCGATGCCCGGACATTGGCATCCGCGCACTGCACGCCGTTGCGACCGTGATCTCGACGCTCGCCCGGGAAGCCCCGGCGCCGCCTGTTTCCGGAGAAGCGCCGTCGGACGCGCCGCGGTTTCGCACGAGAGCGATGGGTGACGCGCGGTGGGCGGTTTCCGGCGGCTCTCAGCGTCCGAGGATTGCCGTCACGTAACCTTGCGTTTCGCGGTAGGGCGGCACCCCGCCGTGACGGGTCACTGCGTCGGGACCGGCGTTGTAGGCCGCGAGCGCCAGGCGCCAGGAGCGGAAACGGTCGAACTGGGCGCGCAGGTAGCGCGCTCCGCCCTCGAGGTTCTGCGCCGGGTCGGCCGGGTTCACGCCGAGATCGCGCGCCGTCGCCGGCATGAGTTGTGCAAGCCCCAGCGCGCCCTTGTGGGAGCGTGCAGCGGGATTCCACGCGCTCTCCTGCTGAACGAGGCGCAGAAAGAGGTCCTCGGGGATGGCGTGGCGGCGCGCGGCGCTGCGGGCCATGTCGAGAAACGGCCCCCGGTAGGCCCCGCCGAAACGCGGGACGGGTCCCGAAAGGCTCTCGCGTTTCGGCTGAAGCCGCGCGGAATGCTCGTAAGTGTCCTTCAGCCCGTCCAGAACGGACAGCCGGTGATCGAGCAGGTTGGCGCGGGATTTCGAGGAGACGGTGACGTCCTGCGCCTGCGCCTGCGACGCAACGGACAAGGACGTTGCCGCGGCGATAAGCGCGGCGCGGATCAGGATACCCCCCGGCATGGCTGGCAGACTAGAGCCTTCGGACGGCAAATGGAAGTGTTCTGCGTTTCATTCCCTGTTAACCATGATAGCCGACACAGACATCAGGATTCGACGAAGGGAACGGCAATGGCAGGCTCGGTCAACAAGGTCATCCTTATCGGCAATCTCGGGCGCGACCCCGAGGTGCGCACCTTCCAGAACGGCGGCAAGGTGTGCAACCTGCGCATCGCCACCTCGGACACCTGGAAGGACAAGGCGACCGGCGAGCGGCGCGAGAAGACCGAGTGGCATTCGGTGGCGATCTTCTCGGAACCCCTGGCGCGAACGGCCGAGCAGTACCTCCGCAAGGGCTCGAAAGTCTATCTCGAGGGCCAGCTCGAAACCCGCAAGTGGCAGGATCAGTCGGGCCAGGACCGCTATTCGACCGAGGTCGTCCTCAGGCCCTACACCTCGACCATGGTCATGCTCGACGGGCGCGGCGATGGCGGCGGCGGCATGGGCGGCGGCGGTGGCGGCGGCTACATGGAAGACCAGTCGCGCGGCGGCGGCGGCTACCAGAGCCCGGCCCCGGCGGGCGGCGACATGGACGACGAAATCCCCTTCTGAAGCGCGGGCCGGCCCCACCGGGAGCGTCGGGGACGGGCGTGTCTCCGAAACGAAGAGCTCCTTGCGTCGCGCCGGGGCGCGTTGCCTGAGGGCCACGCGTTCACGGGGCTTGCGTCAGAGCAATGACCGCGCCGCGTGCTCACCCTAGCTATCGTGTGGCATAGAGTTCAGAGGTGCGCCCGTGACCTGGTCCTTTCCCATCGGACGGCTGCTCGGATCCGAGATCCGGGTTCATGCCACGTTCTTCCTCCTGCTCGTCTGGATCGGCGCGGCGGCCTGGATCGAGGGCGGAGCCGCGGCCGCAGCGGTGAACGTCGCGTTCATCCTGGCGCTTTTCGCCTGTGTCGTGGCCCACGAGTTCGGCCATGCGCTCGTGGCCCGGCGCTACGGGATCACCACGCCCGACATCACGCTTCTGCCCATCGGCGGGCTCGCCCGGCTCGACCGGATGCCGGAGAACCCCCGCCACGAGATCGCAGTCGCGCTCGCCGGCCCGGCGGTGAACGTGGTGATCTGGCTCGCGCTGATCGCGGTATTCCCGACGAGCCTGGCGCTCGAACCGGTGCTCGACCTCGAGAACCCCGCCGCGGGCTTTTTCGGCAGGCTGGCGGCGGTGAACCTGTTTCTGGCGGTGTTCAACCTGATCCCCGCCTTCCCGATGGACGGGGGCCGGGTTTTCCGGGCGCTTCTGTCGATGTTCATGGGCCGCACCCGGGCCACCGAGATTGCCGCGCGGGCCGGCCACGTGGTGGCCTTCGTCTTCGCCTTCATCGGGCTGACGGGAGGCAACCCGCTTCTCATCCTGATCGCGGTTTTCGTCTTCGTCGCGGCCTCGGCGGAAAACGCCGACGTCCTGATGCGCGAGACCGCGCGCAGCCTTACAGCCCGCTCGGCGATGATCACCTCCTTCGAGGCGCTTGGTCCGGGAGACACGATCTCGGCGGCGGCCAACAGCCTGATCCGGACGACCCAGCACGAGTTTCCCGTCGTCGAGGACGGCGCGCTCATCGGGTTCCTGTCCCGCCAGGCGATCTTCTCCGCCCTCAACGATGGGGCGACGGGGCGGAAAGTCACCGAGGCGATGGACGAGGACATCTCGCGGGTGAACCTCCATGCGCCGCTGAGCGAGGTGCTCGACGCGATGGCGGGGGCCACCGCTCCGGCGGTGGCGGTCGAAGACGGGTCGGGGGCGTTTCTGGGCTACATCACCCGGGAGAACATCGGCGAAGTGATGGTGGTGCGGGGGCGGTAGGGGGGCCGGGGCTCCGGATGCGCGGGCCGTTGTCGCCTGCCCGTCGCGGAGAACACCCGGCACCTCGCCCGGCCGGCCTCCGGAACGGGTCGCATCCATTCGCGATCACGCGGTCCGTTCCACCCTTTCGAGGTCGCATCTCCGGGAATCTCGGAACCGGGCACCCTGTCGAGCGAGACGCCTTAACGCGCCGCCAGCGCATCCTCGAGTACGCCCTTCACCGTCGCCGGGTCCACATCTTCGGCCACGAACGCTTCGCCGATGCCGCGCACCAGGATGAAGCGCAGCCGGCCGTCGATGACCTTCTTGTCCTGCGCCATGAGGGCGAGCAGCGCATCGGCGCCCGGCAGGTCGCCGGGGATATCGGCAAGGTCGGTCTTCATGCCCATCGCCTTCAGGTGCGCCCGGACGCGCGAGGGGTCTTCCTGCGCGCAGAGCCCGAGCCGCGCGGAGGTCTCGAACGCCAGCGCGCAGCCGATCGCCACGCC
>Ga0102943_1001005_pt1 | contig 18007 bp, 13 predicted proteins | sample SalPonC_black_MG_FD_78174 | JGI IMG/M metagenome (GOLD analysis project Ga0102943, IMG submission 78174) | Salt pond soil microbial communities from South San Francisco under conditions of wetland restoration - Salt Pond MetaG... | ecosystem: Environmental > Aquatic > Marine > Intertidal zone >...
CCCTGGTCTTTTTTGAATTCATTGGCAATATAGTCGATGATCCGCAGGTCAAAGTCTTCACCACCCAGGTGGGTATCTCCTGATGTGGATTTTACTTCAAAAACCCCGTCTCCAATTTCAAGGATGGAGACATCAAAGGTTCCGCCGCCCAGGTCGAAGACTGCTATTTTTTCTTCTCCTTTTTTGTCCAGGCCATAGGCCAGAGATGCGGCAGTAGGTTCGTTGATGATCCGCTTGACTTCGAGGCCGGCAATTTTTCCGGCATCTTTGGTGGCCTGCCTCTGGCTGTCATTAAAATAGGCAGGTACAGTGATGACAGCTTCCTTGACCTCTTCGCCCAGGTATTCTTCAGCTGTTTTTTTGATATTACCCAGGATGAACGAAGAAATTTCAGCAGGACTGTATTGCTTTCCCCTCAAATTGATGCGGGTATCCCCGTTGGATGCTGCTTCAATCTTATAAGGAAGATTGGGGATATCGCTCTGTACTTCTTTTGAATCAAATTTTCTGCCGATGAGGCGCTTTACACCGAATACAGTATTTTCCGGATTGGTAATGGCCTGACGCTTGGCAGTCTGGCCCACGATTCGCTCACCGCCTTCAGTAATGGCAACAATGGACGGAGTGGTTCGGCCGCCTTCGACATTGGTGATGATTTTTGCTTCTCCACCAGCTTCCATGATTGCTACACAGGAGTTGGTTGTTCCTAGATCTATTCCAATAATTTTACCCATAACATTTCCTCCAAGATATCTTTATGTTTCTTTTGGTTCTTCTGCCTCATTTTCCGCTCGTTTGGAAACAACAACCATGGCGGGTCTGATCAGCCTGTCATTAAGCACGTATCCGGTCTGCAACACATTGGTTACAGTGTTTTCAGGCACTTCGTCGGTTTCCTTCTGGGTGACTGCCTGGTGAAAATTTGGATCAAATTCCTGATTTTCCGCTTCCACCGGGGTAACATTAAAGGCCTGAAAAATTTTCAAGATTTCCTTGTGGGTCAGTTTTACCCCTTCCAGCAGCGTATCAAGGTCTTTGTTGCTTTCTGCAGAGGAAATAGCCCTTTCGAGATTATCCACAACTGAAAGAAACTGTTTGAAAACAGTTTCAGTGGCAAATTTTTTAAATTCGTCTATCTCCCGCTGTTTTCTTTTTCTATAGTTGTCAAATTCAGCCGAAAGTCTTACAAACCGGTCCTTTTCTTTGGAAAGCTGTTCTTCCAAAGCACTAATATCGCTTTTTTTGGTGTTGTCATTTTCTTTGGCATCATTCTGGATGTCTGCTGAGGATGGATCCTTTTTACCAGAATCCGGCTGTTTCTGATTTTTATCTTTGTTTTTTTCTTTAAGTACCAAATTTATTCTCCTGAACCAAAATTCCTTACTTATGAACGGCAAATGGTATAATTTTCAATAATTATGGCAGAAAAATAAGTCTGTTTAAAAACATGTCAAGAAATAAAATAAGGAGCGGCTGAAAGAAAAAGAACCGGCCGGCAGAAGGATTTTTGAGAAATTGCATGATCGGGATCGATCCTTGACACAGAAGAGATCACTTATCGCTGCTTCCTTCCGGACCTGACGAGTTTCATGGCCTTCTGTTACAAGGCGACCGATCAGAATCGCCCATTGTCCAGCCTGCCGGCCGGAATCAATATATATACAAGCTCTGTGATTTTTTTTCAAGTCTATTTTGAAAATGTGCCATCCTGAATGAGAATAGACTGATCCTGATTTAATGTTTGAGTTTTGCCGGGTTTTGCGATATTATACATACGATGGAAACAGGGGCAAACACTGAACGTAACATTATAATACTGTATACAGGTGTTTATCCATGAGGGGTCCATTTTGGATAATTCAGGAGATACAAGAAGATGAGTGAAATAGTGAACAAAGCGGATCAGACGATTATCCGTCCGGATATGGACATTGTCGCGTCCACGGCTGAAACGTTTAAAGCGGAGATATTGTCCGCCATTGATTCATCCCGGGATGAAGTGGTAATTGACCTGACCGGCGTTGAAATGGTCGATTCTGTCGGCATCGGTGTCATCATTGCCGCCCATAACACATTGAACCAGTCCGGCCGCAAATTGGAGGTGGTCAATGTCACCCAGGACATATACAACCTGTTTACGACCATGCGCCTCAACAGGCGCTTCACTGTGAAAGCAGCAGGGTAGATAATGAGGTAGAGAAGATGATGCCGGCCAAAGCATTAGCATCGTGGATTGGAAGTGTGGTCTTGATTTTCCTTCTGACTGCCTGTGAGGAAAAAAAAGATCCCTATTCCGGGTTTTCCAACCTGGTAGCTGAGCGGCAGGAACTGCGCAAGTCCATATCCAGACAAAGGGAACAGGAAAAAAACCACACCCCGGAATCTGAAAAAACCACACCCGTGAAAATGGACGGTACAGCAAGTGTATTATATGAAAAACAGATTGAAATAACCGATTCTGCCTCTGGCAAGCTACTTGCAAAGGGAATTGCATATCTCACCAAAGAAGGCAGCATCAAAAGGATCAAGATTCTAAAAGAATAAGGCCGCACTTGGTTGCAGAAACATTTTTTTTAAAATCAAAGGGGTAATTTTCTGCGGTTTGAACCGGACGGCAGATCTGAAAAATCTGCTTGTTTTTTAGCCGGGGGTGCAGTCTGCACGGGAGCAGCATCTGAAGCCAATTTCTCCGGTGCGGCTGTTACAGGCTCCTGTGATTTATCAACCCCGTGCGGGATGTCTTCCGTCATCCCCAGCCTGGTTTCATATTCTTTTATTTTCAAATTGGCATTGTATAATTTTGTAACAGATTCTTCCTGGATTTTTTCAAGCTGCTGGATGGTTTTTCGTTGTGCCTTTATGCGTTTGCTGTATCCGTCTACAAGCCTGCGAATGCGCTGTTTCATTTTTTTTTCAACGGATTTGGTCAAAGTGTGGGCCATGAAGATATTTAAAAGCTCAGCAATCAAGGCAACGATTGTGGCATATATTAATCCATCTACCTGTAAATAGTAGATGATGATGATGACGAGCATCGCGGTGAAAAATACCATGGCAGTCTCAGTGCTGTCCGGGATATAAACCCTTAAAGGGTGTACATAAACAAATTATCTGGTCGGGGCGGAGAGATTCGAACTCCCGACATCCTGCTCCCAAAGCAGGCGCGCTACCAGGCTGCGCTACGCCCCGGATAATTTGACATAACCAAATCAAATACCATTTCAGGTAGTGCAATGCAAGATATTTTTTCATGTCCTGGATAATGCCATAAAACAGGCATGCCCGGCCTGGAGATGGAAAAGGGTTCTGCAATTTGCCGGCAAATATGGTGATCTTTGGGCAATTTTCTTGACACCGGTATGGATAAGCGTTATTTTAGTTAACTTTGTTGAATGATTTTGTGTAATATAATCTGGTATATATATGGCATGACACTCCCATTTGCACAAATTGTTTGGAAATGGTTCACTAATAACGGTTCACTAATACATGGAATTTAACAGGACAAAAACATGCAGGTAAAAATTGAAGACAAGAGCAGTGTGAAAAAAGTACTCTCCTTTGAGATCCCCAAAGAAAAAGTTGTCAAGGAACTTGACAAGGCTTACAATGAATTGAAAAAAAAAGCAGACATTAAAGGATTCAGAAAAGGCAAGATTCCCAGAAAGGTACTTGAAAACCGTTTCTCCAAAGATGTCCATGCCGATGTCGCCCCCCGCCTGATCCAGGATTCCTTTATTGAAGCCATCCAGGAGCATGATTTGAACATTGTGGGCGGTCCCCAGATGGATCCCCCGGATCTGGTTCCGGATGCTGCCTATGTGTTTGACATTACCGTAGAAGTAAAGCCTGAGCTTGAAGAGATTGATTTTAAGGGGATCGATCTTGAAAAAAATTTATATGCGGTGTCTGATGCTGAGATTGACGGCCAGATGAAAATGATCCAGAAAACCATGGCAAGAAAACACCCTGTTGAAGAAAAACGTGCTGTTAAAGAAAATGATTTTGTTTTGATTGATTATCAAGGTTTTTTGAACAATGAACCCTTTGAGCACACCCCTGCAATTGAAAATTTTCTATACGGCATCGGCAGGGACGCACTGCCCCATGAGTTTTCTGAAAAATTGATCGGCAGCGTGCCGGTGCAGGATCTTGAGGTCGAAGTGGCTTATCCTGAAGACCATCCCGATGAAAATCTCAAGGGAAAAACCATTTTGTACAAGGTCACCCTCAAAGAAATACAAGAAGAAATTTTACCGGAGATCAACGATGATCTGGTAAAAGACCTTGGCAAATTTGAATCCCTGGAGGAAGTCAAGGATTCCATCCGGGAGAACCTGGACAAAGGATACCAGCAGCGCATAAAACATGAACTCAGCGAACAGATATTCCAGCACCTGCTGGAAAAATATGAATTTGAAGTGCCTGAAGCAATGATCGAAGCAGAGCTTAACGGTATTGTCAGTGAGGCAGAGCAGGCCTATGCTGCCAATAATACCAGCCTGGAACAAGAAGGGCTCAGCCGTGATATTCTTTTTTCCCAGTATAGGGATGTGGCCGAAAAACAGGCCAGACGGCATCTGATCCTGGACAAAATTATTACCCAGGAAAAACTGGAGCTTACTGATGAGGAACTGGATGCCAGCCTGGCGCAAATGGCTGCAGGAATGAATGCCACTGTGGATGCCATTAAAAACTTTTTCAAAATGGATCCCAAACAACTGGAATATTACAAACACAGCCAGCTTGAAAAAAAGGCGGTTGATCTTATAATTGAAAACAGTAACGTAGCAGAAAAAACGCCGGATGCCCATGAAACGGATGATGAAATGGGTGCTGCTGAAACACCGTCTGCAGAGGAGCAGCCGGTATCAGAAGAAACCGGAGAATAATCTTTTTGTCTGATCCGGCAGCATGATAAATGCACGGCAAGACAAAAGGTAATAAATAGAAAATAAACAAGGAGTTATATCGTGCCTTTAGTTCCAATGGTTGTTGAGCAGACCAATAGAGGGGAGCGTGCCTACGACATTTTTTCCCGTCTTTTAAAAGACCGGATAATATTTCTGGGTTCTGCCATTGACAGTGAGATTGCCAATCTCATTGTGGCCCAGCTGCTGTTTCTGGAATCAGAAGATCCAGAAAAAGATATCAGTTTTTATATTAATTCTCCGGGCGGGGTGGTGACAGCCGGTCTGGCGGTATATGATACCATGCAGTACATAAAGCCGGATGTGGCAACCGTATGTATCGGTCAGGCCGCAAGTATGGGTGCGCTTCTTCTGGCAGCCGGTGCGGAGAAAAAACGGTTTGCACTGCCCAATGCCAGAATTATGATCCACCAGCCTTTGGGCGGTGCCCAGGGCCAGGCAGCAGATATAAAAATTCAGGCCACTGAAATCCTGAGGATAAAAGATACCCTGAACGAGATACTGGCTGCCCATACCGGGCAGGAAATTGATAAAATTGCCAAGGACACGGATAGAGATTTTTTCATGTCCGGCAAAGAGGCAAAAACCTACGGTATTGTAGACCGGGTGGTTGCCGATAGAAGCCAATTGGAAGCAGACGTCTAAGCCAGCTTCAAAGGAGTCCAAAAAACATGGCCAAAAAAGAAGATACCAATGATCAGTTTTTCTGTTCTTTTTGCGGAAAAAACCAAAAAGAAGTCCAGAAACTGATTGCAGGTCCCAGTGTTTATATTTGCAATGAATGCATCAAACTCTGTGGTGAAATAATTGAGGACGAAGAAAAAGAAAAAGCAGTAGAATCAGAAGGAGCCAGGGAGTTTCTTGTGCCCAGGCAGATCAAAGAACTGCTGGATGCCTATGTCATTGAGCAGGACGCAGCCAAAAAAGTGCTTTCTGTTGCAGTGTATAATCATTATAAGCGGCTCACAGCCCGACTGGAAAAACGCTCTGATGATGTGGAAATCCAGAAAAGCAATATTTTGATCATCGGTCCCACCGGGTGCGGTAAAACCCTTCTTGCCCAGACCCTTGCCAGGTTTCTGGATGTTCCTTTCGCCATTGCCGATGCCACTGCCCTGACCGAAGCCGGGTATGTGGGAGAGGATGTTGAAAATATTGTATTGTCTCTGGTTCAGAATGCTGACTATGATATTGAGCGGGCACAGAAAGGGATTATCTACATTGATGAGATTGATAAAATATCCCAGCGGGGCGACAATCCATCCATTACCAGGGATGTCTCCGGAGAAGGGGTCCAGCAGGCCCTGTTAAAAATCATTGAAGGCACCGTTGCCAGTGTGCCGCCCAAAGGCGGCAGAAAACATCCCCAGCAGGACTACGTGAAAGTGGATACCTCCAATATTCTTTTTATCTGCGGCGGAACCTTCACCGGACTGGAAAAGATTATTGAGCGGCGCATCTTACAAAAAACCATGGGGTTTGGTGCGGATATTGCGGATAGAAAAAAAGTGAATATCGGAACGCTGCTGGAACAGCTCAAGCCGGAAGATTTGATAAAATTCGGACTTATTCCGGAATTTTTGGGCCGGCTGCCCATTACCACCTCCATTAGTGAACTCTCTGAAGCCTCTCTGGTTAAAATTCTGACAGAACCTAAAAATGCATTGGTCAAACAATACCAGGAGCTGTTCAAAATTGAAGGGGTGGAGCTTCAGTTTACAGATGAGGCCTTGGAAGCCATGGCCCGGGCAGCTGTGGCCAGAAAATCCGGTGCCAGGGGGTTGCGGGCCATCATGGAAGAAACCATGCTGGATATCATGTACGAGCTTCCTTCAAAAGAAGATGTCAGAGAATGTGTGGTGGGTGAAGAAGTTGTCTTGAAAAACGAGGCCCCCATTCTTTTGTATGAACAACCCAAAAAACAGGCCTGACAGAGAAGCTTGCGCTGATGATCAATATTTCCAGATTTTTCAACCAGGATGGTTCAGAAGGTATCAAAAAAACCCTGCCGCTTGTGCCTTTGCGGGATATGGTGTTGTTTCCCTTTGTAACAACTTCGGTTTTTGTAGGAAGGGAAAAATCCATCAAATCGCTGTCAGAGGCCATGGCTGCAGACAAAAAAATATTTCTTACCACCCAGAAGGACCCTGAAGTCCTTAAACCCACCATTCAGGATATTTTCCAGGCAGGAACCGAAGCCAAAATCACCCAGCTGCTGCGCCTGCCTGATGGTACAGTCAAAGCCCTGGTGGAAGGCTGTCACCGGGGAAAAATTCTCAAGCTCAGTGATGATAAAGGTTTTTTGACGGTTGATTATATACTGGCTGAAGAAACCCCCATGTCTGAAACAGTAGTAAACGCAGCTTTGCGAACTGTTTCAGAGGCATTTGAACATTACAGCACCATGTCAGGGGCAGTTTCCAAAAGTTTTTTTAAAAACCTGGAAGTTCTGGAAAAAGATCCCTCGCGGTATGCCGATGCCATTGCCGCCCAACTGCCTTTCAAGGTGTCGGATAAACAAAAACTTTTGGAATGCGATGATATTGAGGAGCGCTTCTTTCTGCTGCTCAAACTGATTGAGCAGGAAACCCAAGTGTTTACCATGTCCCAGAAGATCAAGGGCCGTGTGAAAGATCAGATGGAAAAACTGCAAAAACGCCATTATCTTACTGAGCAGATGCGGGCCATTAAAAAAGAAATGGGAGAAGACTCAGAATCGGGTGAGTTTGCAGAGCTGGAAAAACGTATACGCAAAAAACGCATGCCCAAGGAAGCAGCCGGGATGGTCCGCCGTGAACTGGACAAGCTCAAGATGATGGCCCCCATGTCATCAGAGGCCACTGTGGTCAGAAATTATATCGACTGGATTGTTTCTTTGCCCTGGTATCGGAAAAACCGGGCAAGAAATGATCTGGAAAAAGCTGAAAAAACCCTTGATCAGGACCATTACGGGTTAAAAAAACCCAAGGAAAGGATTCTGGAGTACCTTGCTGTACAGGTGCTGGTCAAAAAAATCAAAGGACCGATTCTTTGTCTGGTCGGCCCCCCCGGGGTAGGCAAGACCTCTTTGGCACGATCAGTGGCATCTGCTACCGGAAGATCTTTTGCAAGAATCTCTCTGGGAGGGGTCAGAGATGAAGCTGAAATTCGGGGACACCGCCGCACCTATGTGGGGGCGATGCCCGGAAAAATAATCCAGACCCTTAAGAAGGTGGGGTATAACAATCCGGTTTTCTGCCTGGATGAAATTGACAAAATGACATCCGACTTCCGGGGAGATCCCTCATCCGCTCTTCTGGAGGCCCTGGACCCGGAACAGAACAAACACTTTAACGACCATTATCTGGAAGTGGATTATGATCTGTCGGAAATTTTGTTCATCACCACTGCCAATACCCTTTTTGATATTCCAGCCCCGTTGCGGGACAGAATGGAAATCATCCAGATTCCCGGTTATACTGCCTATGAAAAAGAACAGATAGCCACAGGATTTTTGATTCCCAAGCAACTTAAGGAAAATGGGTTGAATGCATCAGATGTGACATTTTCCCAGAATGCTGTCCAGACCATTATCCATCGCTATACGAGAGAAGCCGGGGTCCGGAATCTTGAGCGGGAAATTTCATCTGTGTTAAGAAAAATCGCCACCCGTATAGTGCGAACCAAAAAACGCAAATGTTATCAGGTCAGCACCACCAGTGTCCAGAAATTTTTAGGCCAGGCCAGGTTTCGTAACAACCCCCTTGAAGTGGAAGATAAGGCAGGCATCGTCACGGGACTTGCGTGGACCCAGGCAGGCGGGGAACTGTTGACTGTTGAGGCGGTCACCATGCCTGGAAAAGGTCGTATCATGATAACAGGAAAACTCGGGGATGTCATGAAAGAATCTTCCCAGGCAGCCGTCAGTTATGTGAGATCCCGAAGCAGGGATCTGGGCATCAGAGATGATTTCTACAAGGATCAGGACATCCATATCCATGTGCCGGAAGGAGCTATTCCCAAAGATGGACCATCTGCCGGTATAGCCATGTGTACAGCTGTGGTTTCCATTTTAACAGGCCGGCCGGTGAACAGAAATGTTGCCATGACCGGAGAAATAACCCTCAGGGGAAGGGTTCTGCCCATTGGTGGTGTCAAAGAAAAATTATTGGCTGCCCATACCAACGGGATCAAGAAAGTGGTGCTTTCATCTGAAAACAAAAAAGATATTCAGGAAATCCCTAAATCCATTCAAAAACAATTGGAAATCGTTTTTGTGGATGATATGAATCAGGTCCTGGAGAACGCTTTGGCGCCGCTGTAGCAACAGGGGTTAAAAATTTTCTTCCAGCAGGGAGATAAATTCCACCATGGCCGAAATTTCGTCCTTGGTGGCGACTTTTCGGCGGATATCAACGATTTTGTTATAGGCGGTCTGGTCCATCAGCAGATCTTCTTTTCTGGTGCCGCTCTGGTTGATATTGATGGCCGGCCAGATCCGCTGTTCCGCACATTGCTGGGATAAAAACAGGTCCATATTCCCGGTGCCTTTAAACTCCTGAAATATGACATCATCCATGCGGCTGCCGGTATTCACGAGAATAGTTGCGATAATAGTCAGGGATCCGCCGTTTTCAAGTTTGCGGGCTGCACCGAAAATTTTTCGGGGAAACTCCATGGCATTTGCCCCCAGTCCCCCGGACAGGGTTTTGCCGAAGCTGTCCGTATCTGCATTGAACGCCCGTGTCATGCGGGTGAGAGAATCAATGAACACCACGGCATCCTGGCCGATCTCTGCACAGCGGATGGCTGTATGCATGGCAAGCCGGGTCATTCTCATATGCTGTCCGATCTGCTGGTCAGCGGAAGAGTACAAAACATGCGCATCCACCAGTCCCCGCTGAAAATCGGTTACCTCTTCAGGGCGTTCGTCCACCAGCAGAACAAACACAGTGGCATCCGGATGGTTGGTGACCACTGAGTTGGCCATATGGCGCAGAATAAAAGTTTTTCCTGATTTGGGGGGGGCAATGATCAATCCCCGCTGTCCCATGCCGATGGGAACAATAACATCCAGAGCCTTGCCAACGGTGTCTTCCTGGTTCTGGGTCATAATATAACGTTCATAAGGATTAATGCTCACCTGGTCCTGAAGCATGGGAATTTTTGCAAATTCGTCATAAGACAGGCCATTGATTTTTTCAACCCTGATCAGGGCCAGATTGAGGTTTCTGGGATCTTTTTTTTCTCCAAACCCTTCAATAAAACTGCCTTCCCTGAGATTTAATTTTCGGATAAGGCTGTTGGGTACATATGGATTTTCAGGACGGGGCTGGAAATTATCTTCTATTTCCCGCAGAAATCCAAATCCTTTGTCCATAATTTCCAGGTATCCTGCCACAGGTTCCATAGTCACGAGGCTCCTTGATCATGCGTGTGTTGCTGATGATGAGAACGGGTAAGGGATTTTTCAATTTTCTTGTGACTGATCATCACAAACAAAAAGAAGAAAATGCCCGACATCACGTTTTATCGGATAAAAATTATTCAAATAAATTGTTGCATACTCTTTTATATACCATGTAAAAATATGACTTGCAAGGCATTGGCACAATAATCCGGTGTTAAATTGTTATTATACAAAAAAAAGAGGGATGTAATAAAATATGCTTGACACCAATTTTTAATATTGCTATAAGTGCTCTGTTTTTCGGGCGATTAACTCAGTTGGGAGAGTGCAACCCTTACAAGGTTGAAGTCGCAGGTTCAAGCCCTGCATCGCCCACCAGAAACAGCGGACACGGGGGTGTAGTTCAGTTGGTTAGAACGCTTGCCTGTCACGCAAGAGGCCGCGAGTTCGAGTCTCGTCACTCCCGCCATCATAAAAAAAACAGGGAATTCAGTAAACCAACTGAATTCCCTGTTTTTTTATGCAAAGAAGGGAAAATCAGGCAGCAGCTGCCAACGCTTTCAAAACAGCATCTCCCATGCCGGCAGTGTTCACCGGGGTCACATTTTTCCCTGCCAGATCAGCCGTCAGTATCTGCTGTTCCAGGACCCGCGCAATGGCGTTTTCAATGGCATCAGCTGCGGCAGTAAAGCCAAAGGTATATTTGAGCATCATGGCACCGGACAGAATCTGGGCAATGGGATTGGCAATGCCTTTTCCGGCGATATCTGGTGCTGAACCGCCTGCCGGCTCATACAGACCGAATTTCTTTTCATTCAGGCTGGCAGAAGCCAGCAGTCCCATGGATCCGGTGAGCATGGCACATTCATCGGAAATGATATCCCCGAACATGTTGCCGCACAAAAGCACATCAAACTGCCCGGGATTTCTGACCAGCTGCATGGCAGCATTGTCCACATACATGTGGTGCAATGCCACATCCGGGAAATTTTTGGCAATTTTGGTTACGGTTTCCCGCCACAATACCATGGAAAACAAAACATTGGCCTTGTCAATGGAAGTCACTTTCTTAGACCGCAGCCTGGCCGCTTCAAAGGCCATGTTGGCGATACGCTCTATTTCATATCTGGCATATACCATGGTGTCAAAGGCATATTCATCTTTTCCTTTTCCCTTCCTGCCCTTGGGCTCCCCAAAATAGATCCCGCCTGTCAGCTCCCTGACACAGAGAATGTCAAAACCATCGTGAACAATATCCGGCCGCAAAGGAGAGGCATGGGCAAGGGAGGCAAAGACTTTGGCCGGCCGCAAATTACAGTATAGACCAAAATGTTTTCGCAAAGGCAGTAATGCACCCCGTTCCGGCTGCTGTTCAGGGGGAAGATTTTCCCATTTGGGACCGCCAACAGATCCAAATAATACAGCGTCACTGTTTTTGCACAGGGACAGTGTTGCATCGGGCAGGGCCTGACCGTGGCTGTCGATGGCTGCTCCTCCCACAGGGGCATATTCGTATTCAAGGGTAAACCCGTAGATATGGCCGGCACAGGTCAGAATCCTGACAGCCTGTTCCATGATTTCCGGGCCGATACCATCTCCAGGTAATACCGCAATCTTGTTCACCTTTTATCTCCTTGTTTTGCAGGCTGGTGTGCCTTTGGTGTATATGAGAAAAAAAAGAGGCTGACAAAAATCAGCCTCTTTTTATTAGAATGTAATATGTGCCGATTTCGGCACCAGACAATTAAATTCTGTTTTATTTGCGGTTGGCGTATTCTGCATAGGCCATGGCTGTGGTTCTGTACACAAGGTGGGCCATTTTAGAATAAGGCAGAAATGCAAACAGATTAAAGATGGCGATCAGGTGCAGGTAATAGAATCCGTAGGATGTCCATTCCAGATGCGCCAGACGGGCCATTTCCGTAAGCATGCCGGTTAAACCCACAGAAAAGACAATGCCCAGAATATACCAGTCCTTGTAGGTGGTGACCTGTTCTTTGTCATCCAGCCGGTTTTTAATCATGATCCCGGAACCAATGACCAGGGCCACACCGGCAATATTGGCAAGCCATTTGACCGGATTGAGCTGGGAATAGGGGCCGGGTGTCTGGAACACATACAGAACGATAAAGAAAATACTGGTGACGATGAACAGGCCGATAAAGGAATACAGCACCATCATATGGGGAGTGGCCCGTTCCTGGTTCGTGCCGCACTCGTTAAATTTGTTGTGCTTGAGAATCAGGGGGATCACCCGGCCAAGGGCCTGGAAAAAGGCTTTGGTGTCAATTTTTTTCTTGTCGGTTTTCCCTTCCATAAGGGCATTCTGGTGAATATCGACCACAAACCGCCTGAGGCTGAGGAAAAAGACGACCACCACTGCCCCGGCAAGGGGAACAAAGGTAAGATCCACAAACCAGGTGGAAAAGAAATCTGCCTGTGCAATAACATGTTTTCCACCTTCATGGGCATGGGACCAGGCAATGCCGAACACATTGAACAGTTTGGTCATCACATCTTCATGGGCCATGGTGATATACGCCAGAAGGGCAATCCAGATGGCTGGAATTCCCAGAAGCCAGGGCAGTTTTTTGGGATCATTCACTGCTTTGGCAAGGGCTTTGGGCTGGGCATATTCAGTAATGGCTGCTGACCGGATGGCGGCCATGACATCTCCGGGCGCAGCCCCCCTGGGACACATATCAGTGCAGTCTCCGCAATTGTGGCACAACCAGACGTCTGCACTGCCAAGCAGCCGGTCCTTAAGTCCCCAGGAGGCAGCAATCATTTCCTTTCTGGGAAAAGGGCTGTTTTCAGGGGCAATGGGACAGGCCACGGAACAGGTGGCGCACTGGTAACATTTTTTTAAAGTGTCTCCGCCAAGACCGCGCATCCGGGCTATGAATTCCAGGTCAGGTTGGGCAAGATAAGTTTCAGTCATATTATGATACCTCCGTATATATTTTGTATGCTGACATTAGAATCCCTTGAACGGATTGGGACCCAGGGCATCAACCTCTTCAACAAAATCATTGATGATTTTGGGCAGTTTGTCGTATTCATCAATGGCCACTTCCACAAAGGCGACGCGTTCTTCTTCCAAAGCCAGGCTGGACAGGGCATCCCCTATTTTCTTCACGCGGAGTTCAGCCAGTTCAGATCCTTTGACCATATGGCACTGGTAATCATCTCCATGCTTGCAGCCGATAAGAATGACACCGTCCATACCCTGGGCCAGGGCATCCTTGATCCAGATGACGTTGACCGAACCCAGGCACCGCACCGGTATAAACCGTACATCCGGTGAATAGTCCATGCGGTTCAGGCCCACCATATCCAGAGCCGGGAATGCATCGTTTTCACAGATCAATGCCAGGAACCGCAGAGGGGGCTCGTCAAAATCATCTTCCGAGGGTACACCAACCGCCTTGACCTGGGAACCAATGGAGTCGATGGTATAGTCGGCAAAGGAGATAATACGTTCCGGGCATGCGCCCATACAGGTGCCGCAACGTCTGCACCGGGTGTGGTTGGCCTTGGGGGTGCCTTTTTCATCATCATCCAGGGCGCCAAAAGGACATTCCACAGTACACCGTTTACACTGGGTGCATCTTTGGAAGAAAAACTCCGGAAAAGTCATATCCCCGGATCTGGGATGGACTGCCATTCCCCGGTTGGCACTTTCAACACACTGGATGGCCTTTAGGGCAGCACCGGTGGCATCTTCAATGGATTCTTCAATGGTCATGGCCCGGCGGATGGCGCCGGCTGCATAAATGCCGGTTCGCTGGGTTTCATAGGGAAAACAGATAAAATTGGAGTCAGCATACTGACCGAAAATATCATTGTCTCTGAAGCCGGGCCCCTGGCGGTAGGCCAGGTTTACCACAGGATCATCTTTTGTTACCGGTACCATGCCGGCGGCCACAACAACCATGTCCGCCTTAAGTGCCAGGTTCTCTCCCAAAAGGGTGTTGACAGCAGTTACTGCCAGGTTGTCTCCCTGGGTTTCCACGCCTGTCACCGCGCCCTTGGTCATGAATATCCCGTCTTCCTGCTGCATGCTTTTGTAAAAATATTCCTGCAGTCCTGGGGTGCGCATGTGCTGGTAGATGACATAGGCTCTGCCGTCTGTATAATCTTCGGTCACATACCGGGCTTGTTTCAGGGCCACCTGGGAGGTAACCGAACCGGCATAATCAAAATCTGCATCATCTTCATCTTTGCCGGGAGACTGGATGAAAACCACATTTTTGGCAGGTTTCCCGTCAGAAGGTCTGACAATTTTTCCCTGGGCCGCAAGCATTTCAAATTCATGGTTGGTGACCACATCAGGCAAATCCAGCCCTAAGTGCGCATAGTTTTCTTTGGACAGATCAGCAGGCCGCCACCCGGCTGCCAGAATGACAGCCCCGTAAAGCTCCCCTTCAGGGTCGAGTTTGAGAATGTCAAGTCTGCCCTCATTGTATTCCAGGAATTTTTCATGGGCCGCTTCCGGGCCAAGCTCCTTGCCGGTCTCATCCACCATCATTTCTTCGGGCAGCGGAAAGGGCACGTCAAAGGGAATTCTTTCACCGGGCTTTTTAAAGGTTACCGTGAACTCGCCGGGCTGACCGGCTATGCGGGCCACTTCACAGTTTGTTCGGACATCAATGGTGGGATAGCCTTCAAGCTCCTGGATCATTTTGTCCACCACCGGCGCCTGCAGGGTTTCAAAAGGCGCTGACACCGGCATCTGACTGCGCAGTTTTGCCGCATATCCGCCCAGGGCGTCGGTTTTTTCAACAAGGGTCACATCATAACCGGTCTTGGCTGCATCCAAAGCCGCTGCCATGCCGGTAATTCCCCCACCCAGTACCAGAATTTTTTTGGAAAATGACTCCGGTGTATAGGGGGTGGGCAGCTTGACTTTTTCCAGCCGGATCATGCCCATTTTAAGGTAGTCTTCCGCCTTCATCTGGATCCGGTCAAAATGTTCTTCATCATCTTTCTGCTCCTGGGTCAGGGCAGGATAAGTTTCCCGGGAATGGGGCCATACCACGCCTTCCCGTAAGTTGACCCGTTCAACAAGGCAGTTGTCAAAACGGAAAACATCAAAGTTGACCCGGCGGGAACATGCGCCGATAACCATGGCATTGACCTTGCCCTCGTCCACATCCTTCTGAATGAGTGCCGCCCCTTCTTTGGAGCACAGGCAGGGATGGGTGGTACAATTTATGCCCTCTTCTTCAGGAATTTCCACCAGATCTTCGATGTCAAGGGTATCTCCGATTCCGCAGCCTGTGCAGATATACACGCCGTATTTCTTATCCATGGTTTATATTACCTCCTTACAAGGGTCTGAATGGCTTTGAGTGCCATGCCGGTGGCATTCTGGTTAGAAGTGACAACATCAGCCGGCTTGTTGGCACATCCTGCCGCAAACATACCGCCTTTTGAAAAGTCATTGACAATAAACCCTTCCGCATCATAGTTCAGGTCTGCTGCCGGCTTGTCAATGGCCGCAGTGGGCTGCATCCCGGTGGCCAGAACCAGCAGGTCGACATTCTGTCTGATTTTATCACCAGTGATAGTGTCTTCGGCAACCAGGTCGATGTTGCCGGTGGTTTCATCTTCACTGACCTCCGCCACTTTTCCTTTTATGAAAAAGATATTTTCATCTTCCTTGAGTTTGGCATAGAATTTTTCATATTTCAGGCCCGGGGCTCTCAGATCAATATAATAGATGGTAATTTTGGCATCCGGGTATTGTTCACGCAGGTAGGTGGCGTGTTTCAAAGATGCCATGCAGCAGATGTAGGAGCAGTAGGGCAGATGGTTTTCATCTCTGGATCCGGCGCACTGGGCAAAGGCGATGGTGGCTGGTGCCTTGTCGTCAGAAGGCCTTACAATTTGGCCCAGGGTGGGCCCGTTTGAAGAAGCCATTCTTTCCAGCATCATGTTGGTGATGATGTTCTGGTACCGGCCGAATCCCAGGTTGTCTATCCGGGTGGCATCATAGGGCTGCCAGCCGGTACTCCAGACAACAGCGCCCACTTTCAGATCAATGGTTTTTTCTTCCATGTCAAAGTCAACAGCATCATATTTACAGGCTTCTTTCACCTTGTCTCTGTCATCGGTACCCATGGAGGGATCAATGACGTAGCGCATGGGGAAAGCCAGGTTGTGCGGCAGATAAGCTGCTTTTCTCCGGTCCATGCCAAAGTTGAATTCATTGGATATCTCTGTTTCACAGACGCTGGCACATTCACCGCAGGCAGTGCAGTTTTCATTGACGTACCTGGGGGCGGTTTTTACGGTGACTGTATAGTCCCCGGGGGTGCCTGCCACGTTCTGGACTTCTGTCATGGTAAACACCTTGATATTTTTATTGTCTTTAATACGCCGGTAGTTGATTTCAAGTCCGCATGTGGGCGGACAGAGTTTAGGGAAGTAGTGTTTCAACTGGGACACTCTTCCACCAAGGGATGCTTCCTTCTCAATCAGGAAGACTTCATACCCCACTTCGGCAGCTTCCAGGGCGGTTGTCAGGCCGCTGATTCCCCCACCAACCACCATAATGCTTCCACTGACCGGGGCTGAATTATTTGTTGTCATGCTGTCCCTCCGTGCATTTGAGTTGTATTCAATTGTTTTTGTTTCATATGGCTCATGCCGGGTTGTAACATCTCATCAGGATTTGGTATTTTGTCATCCTCTCTCCTGTTTTGACCACCGGCAAAACCTGTTATACATAAACCGCTTTGCCAGCGGTCAAAAAAGGAGACAGGAACGGATTTTTTCAAAAAAAAAAAAGACCTGGAATTTGAAAAAACCCCCAGGCACCGGAATGCCGGCACCTGGAGGTTATTGTACAAAATTACGTAGGTGTCAGATCACCTGTCAACACTAGTCGGCAATAATCTTAACATACGGAACTTTTTTGAGGGACCATTCATTGGTTTCTTTGTTGTATGAGGAATTGGTAAAGCAGAACCAATCTTCATCATTCTGGCCCATGAAGTCACCTCTGTAATAGAAACCAGGATACCGTGATTCTTCACGGAACTGGATATGACGGGTATGGGCCTGAACCGTGTAAAGACGATGGGTGATCTCCCATGCTCTCATCAGCTCATGCAGATCTCCTGCTGCAATTTTCTCAAGGTCCTCACGGAACATTTCAAACAGGTCCATAAGAACTTCCAGGTTTTTACCGGAGGTCATGTAATAGGTACCGGTACCGCCGCCGTACTCATTGGTCATTTTCATGAGACGCAGAGCCATGCCGGCAGGTTTACAGTAGTTGGGGTTGATTTCCTGGGCAGTGGTGAATTCAACATGATCCAGGTAATTTCTCACCGGTTTGTATACGTAATCCACCAGTTCCTGGTCGGTTTCTTTGAAACCGGTCACCTTGTCGCCTTCAGCCTTCAGATACTGCACCATGGATTTGGCAACAATACGGCCTTCAGCATGGGAACCGGAAGAGAACTTGTGTCCGGAGCAGCCAACGCCATCACCGGCAGTGAACAGCCCGCGGACAGTTGTCATTCTGTTGTAGCCCCATTTGTAGTCAGCCGGCACCCAGTCTTCATCCGGACCGGAACACCAGATACCGCAGCAGCCGGAATGAGACCCCAGCAGATACGGTTCAGTGGGCATGACTTCTGAATCTTTTTTCTCAGGTTCAGTATTGGTGGCACAC
>Ga0102943_1001006_pt1 | contig 17979 bp, 11 predicted proteins | sample SalPonC_black_MG_FD_78174 | JGI IMG/M metagenome (GOLD analysis project Ga0102943, IMG submission 78174) | Salt pond soil microbial communities from South San Francisco under conditions of wetland restoration - Salt Pond MetaG... | ecosystem: Environmental > Aquatic > Marine > Intertidal zone >...
GCTGATCCCGCAGGCACGGATCGGGATCGCGAAGGACGTGCTTTCCGGACCGACGGTCCAGCCCGACGGGTCATTCATTGTGAGCTTCCGCCACGAGGTCGAGAACTTCAGCCTCGAGGCGCTCGCGGACATCGTCGTCACCGATGTCCTGCAAGGTGGCGCGCCTCTCTTTGGAACTCTCGTCACCCCGGCTGCCCCCGGCTCCGATCCGCTGGCCGCGGGACGCTATGCGATCACCTCGTCGCCCGCCGGATCGTGCGGCAACCTGAATCCCGGGTTTGACGGCGCCGGAACGTCCGCGCTGGCGAGCGGCTTCGCGCTCGCGGCCGGCGCCACCTGCACGATAGATTTCGCGATCCGCGTCCAGCCGACAGTTCCGCTGCCGCCGGTTTTGGGATCGGGCGGGCGCTACGAGAACCAGGCGACCGTGACCGGAGAGGGCGACCTCTCCGGACAGACCTCGGCCACGAACCCGCAGCTTTTGGACCTTTCGGACGATGACGCAAACCCCGACGCGGACGGCGACGGGCAGGGTAACGAGACGGGCGAGAACGACCCGACGCCGGTCGCCCCCGCCTATTCCCCGGACATCGCGCTGATCAAGACGTCCGATACAAGCGCTCTCTCGGGCCCGCCGGTCGCGGGGGAGACCGTCACCTACAACTTCGCGATCACCAACACCGGCAACCTGACCCTGACGAACGTCACGCTGACGGACACCCTGCCGGGCATCTCGATCTCCGGCGGACCGATCGCGAGCCTCGCCCCGGGGATCACCGACACGACGACCTACTCCGCGACCTACTCGCTGTCGCAGGCCGATGTCGACGCGGGCTCCGTGACCAACCAGGCGCAGACCACCGGCACAGATCCGTTCGGGGATCCGGTCTCGGACCTCTCCGGTACCACGAACGGTGACGACATCGCTCTCGTGACGCCGCTGGTCGACGCGCCCGCCATCGCGCTCGTGAAGTCCGCCACGCCGGCGTTCTCCTCACCGCCGGCCGTGGGCGATCCGATCACCTACAGCTTCACGGTGACGAATACCGGGAACGTGACGCTGACGAACGTCACCATCACCGATCCGCTTCCCGGCATCGTGCTCTCGGGAGGGCCGATCGCAAGTCTGGCCCCGGGCGCGAGCGATGCGACGACTTTCGCGGCGACCTACGATCTGGTCCAGTCCGACATCGATGCGGGCGAAGTGGTGAATCAGGCCACCGCGACCGGGACTCCTCCCTCGGGTCCGGACGTCACCGACCTCTCGGGCGCCGACGCCGCCGCCGACGCGCCCACCGTCGTGCCGGTCACGCAGGTGCCTGGAATAGACCTCGTCAAGGCGGTGGATGCGAGCGACTTCTTCGACGGACCCGATCCCGGTGATGAACTGCGCTACACCTTCACGGTCACCAACACCGGCACGGTCACGCTCGACGACGTGACGGTGACCGATCCTCTGCCCGGGCTGGTGCTGTCCGGCGTCCCGATCCCGGCTCTGGCGCCCGGCGCGAGCGACACGACGACCTTCACCGCGATCTATATGCCGACGCCGGCGGACATCACCGCAGGCAGCGTCACGAACATCGCGACGGCGGCCGGCGATTACGGCCCCGGCGGCGCGCTCACCGTCACGGACGACGATACGGTCGTGGCGGACGTTCTCGGCATCCAGGCGGTGCCGGAGGTTTTCCCGCCCTTCGCGACGGACGGGGGGACGACGACCTCGATGCTGGCATCCGATATCTCCGGCGGGGGCGGCGCGACGCTCTACACCGGCGGTCCCGCCGCCGCGACGGACGTGACGATCACGGTCATCTCCACGTCCGATCCGGCGGTCGCGCTCGACCCGACCACCGGTCTCATCACGCTGGGGCCGGGCAATCCCGCGGGCGACTACACGGTCACCTACGAGATCTGCAGCGCGCTCGTTCCGACGGTCTGCGACCAGACGACAGAAACCGTGAACCAGCTTCCACTGCCCGGTATCGAGGCGACGAAGATCCAGTCCATCACCGACAACGGCGACGGGATCGACGGTGTCGGGGACACGCTCACCTATACGATCACAGCCGTGAACACGGGCAACACGCCGCTCGAAGACGTGGTGCTGACCGACACGCTGACCACGCTCGACGGCAATCCGCTCAGCCTCGACAGCGGGCCGATCTTCGTCTCTTCCAGCTTCGGGGCGCCGGAGGGCGAGCTCGCAATGGGCGAGACGGCGACCTACACCGCCACCTTCGTGATCAACGACCTTGCAGCCATTGACGGCGGCACCTCGAACTCCGTGACGGCAGACGCCCTGCCGGTCTTCGGGCCGGGGGTTGCCGGAACGCCGGAGGCGATCAGCGACGTCTCCGACGACGGCAACGATACCGACGGCAACACGAGCGACGACCCGACCGTGTTCGAGATCCTGCCGACGCTGGCAGCCGGCACCCTGATCGTCGAGAAGACGACCCCGCGCGGCGTCGTGGAACGCGGCAGCGTCGTCCCCTACACGATCACCGTCGGCAACGAGAACCCGGTCCCCGCAGGCCCGCTCGACATCGTCGACGCGCTGCCCGAGGGATTTTTCTACGTCGACGGATCGGCAACCCTCGACGGCGCGCCGTTCCCCATGACCGTCTCCGGCCGCATCCTGTTCTGGGAGGACGTGCTTGTCCCGCCGAACGGAGAGGTGATCGTCGAACTCTCGGCCCGCGTGACGCAGGGCGCCTCGGCCGGTGAGCACGTGAACCGTGCGACCCCGCGGGATCCCGCGACCGGATCCGCGCTCGCACCCGTCGCGACGGCGACGGTGCGGATCCTGCCCGAAGCGGTCTTCGACTGCGGCGACGTGGTCGGCAAGGTCTTCGACGACAGGAACGGCGACGGCTATCAGAACGACCCGGGCCCGCCGCCCATCGTGGACGACGACGCCTTCTTCGGCGGGAAGCTCGGTGAAGCCGCTCCCGCCGTGCTGCCCGGGGATTTCGGCGAACCCGGTATCCCGAGCGTTCGCCTGGCGGGTGTCGACGGCACGATCATCACGACCGACCGGTTCGGCCGCTTCCACGTGCCCTGCGCGATGCTTCCCGAGGATCGCGGCTCGAACTTCATCCTGAAGGTCGACACGCGCTCGCTCCCGTCGGGCTACCGCATGACGACCGAGAACCCGAGAGTCGTGCGCCTGACCCCCGGTAAGATGACCGAGATGAACTTCGGCGCGACGCTGCTGAATGTGGTGCGCATCGATCTGAATGAGCGTGCCTTCGTGGTGGGCGCCAGTGGCCGCGCGGCGCTGTCGCCGCCGCTCGCGGCCGGCATCGCCGAGCTTCTTCCCCGGATCGCCGACGAACCTGTGACCCTGCGTCTCGCCTACCACCTGCCGAACGACGCCGGTCCCGACGACGTCCGGCGGGCAAGACGGCTGATGGCGCTGGTCGAAGAGCACATCCGTCGCGACTGGCGGGACATCGGACAAGTGAAGCTGACCGTCGAGCGGACGGTCGTGCGGACGGGCGAGTGAGGGGATGTTGACGATGAAGACCTCGTTCGGCTCCACCCGAAGGGCGTTTCTCGCCACGACCGCTCTGGTGCTTGGCCTCGGAGCGCAGCCGATTTCGGCACAGACCCGCTGCAGCGAGGCGATGGTGCCTAGGCCGGAGGGCTGCGAGCGGGCGAATTCTGATGTCGTGGTGCGGATGCCCGCCGGCGAAAACGCCGAGTTGATCGATACGCGCCCCGGCGGCGACTTCTCCTCCACAGGGTTTTCCATTTCGATAGACGGCGAAAGCGTGGCGGGCGCGCCCGCGCCCGTCGATCCGCGGCGGCAGGCCGATATCTCGGCGGATGCCGCGAATGTCGACATTCGGTACGATGGTCTCGACCGGGGGCGCTTCCTCAACGTCAGCACCGCCGATCTGCGTGCGGCCTACCGGACGGGCGACATCGTGACGTTCCGGTCATCGGCGAACTACCCCGCGTTCATAGACCGCGCAGAGATCCGGATAATCGATCCGGAGACGCGCGGGAGACCTGTCGTCGCGGTCATCCCCGCCGCTCCGAACGGAGAGGTCTCTTGGCGCATGCCGGAAGACGGGCCTTCCGAACTCGCCTACGTCCTCCGCGTCTACGACAGCCGGGGTCGTTTCGACGAGACCGAGCCGCTCGACCTCTGGCGGACCACCCGCGCCTTCGCGACCCACCGTACGTCCGGCGACGTGGTCGCCGCGGGCGAGGGAGAAGACCGGACCCGCATCCGGAGCATCCCTGTCCGAGGCGGGCTCGTCACCGCGTCGGGCTCTGGCGCGATGCCAGGCGGGACGGTGACCGTCATGAGCGAGAGCGTGCCGGTCGACGCGTCAGGCAGCTTCGTGACGAGCCGGATACTCCCTGCGGGCGATCACATCGTCACAGTCGACATGAACGGCCGTCGGATTGTCCGCGACGTGACCATTCCGGCATCGGAGTGGTTCTACGTCGGCATCGCCGATCTGACCTTCGGCAAGCGGCTTCAGGACGATCTTGCCAAGGCCGATCCCGATTACGACGAAGTCTATGCTGACGGCCGCCTGGCGTTCTACGCCAAGGGCAAGACCCAGCGCGGCTACACGATCACCGGGTCGGTCGACACGGGCGAAGGTGAGTTGAAGGACGTATTCCGCCGGCTCGACGACAAGGATCCGCGCAAGGTCATCCAGCGCCTCGACCCCGAAGACGGCTACCCGACATTCGGTGACGATTCCTCCGCGTTCGACGACGCGCCCACTTCGGGACGGGTCTATCTGCGCGTGGAGCATGGCGCGTCGCGCTTCACCTGGGGAGACTTCAAGGCTCGGCTCGGCACGACCGAATTCCTCGAGACGAACCGCGCGCTCTACGGCGCCGAACTCCGCTATGTGACGCCATCCGCAACCGGGCGGGGCGATCCTCGCGCCCGCGTCACCCTCTACGCCGCGCAACCGGACACACTTCCGCAGCGCGATATCCTTCGCGGGACCGGCGGGTCGGTCTACTTCCTGACGCGGCAGGATATCAACGGCGCCTCCGAGACGATCGCCGTTCGGGTCGTCGACCCCGATACCGGGCGCGTCGTCGAATCGCGCATCCTGACGCCGGGCGTCGACTACGAAATCGACTACATCCAGGGAGTCCTGATCCTCGCCGCGCCGCTCTCCTCGTCAGGCTCCGCCCAAGGGCTCATCAGCGCGGGCGCGATTGGCGACTATGACATCAATCTCGTCGCAGAGTACGAATACACGCCGACCACGGGCGACCTCGACGGCGCATCGCTCGGGGGGCGCGCCGAGATCTGGGCGACCGAGCAGATCCGGCTCGGTGTGACGGCGACAAGCGAGTCGACCGGGCTGGCCGATCAGGAGGCGCTCGGCGCCGACATCCGCTGGCAGATCGGCGAGGTGAGCTTCATCGAGGCGGAGGTTGCGCAGACAGAGGGCCCGGGGTTCGGACGGTCGATCTCGACCGACGGCGGTCTCACCATCACGCCCGACGGCGTTGTCGGGGCGGGCCGCGCGATGGCGTACCGCTTCGACGGCCGCCTCGATCTCGCGGAACTCGGGCTCGCTGTGCCGGGCGCGGTCGGTCTCTATTACGAGCGCAAGGACGCCGGATTCTCGACGCTGACGCAGGACATGACGGAAGATCAGACGCTCTACGGCATCACGGCCGATGCGAGCCTCAGCCCGCGCCTCAGGTTCGGCATCGATGCCGAGCGCTTCGAGAAGGATGGCGGACGCGAGAAGACCGAGGGCGAGGTCCGGCTCTCCTACGACCTGAACGACAGGCTCACTCTCAGCGGTGCGCTGGGCTACACCGACAAGACAATACCCGGAGATCCGGACGAAACCGGCGAACGGGTCGATGCCGCGCTGCGCCTCGACATCCGACCGCGCGAGGATCTGTCCTACTACGTCTTCGGTCAGGCAACGCTCGAGGAGTCCGGTGGCCTCGGGCCGAACAACCGGATCGGCGCGGGCTTCGACGCCCGCCTCGGCGAGAAGGTCGGGGTCACCGGCGAAATCTCGGACGGTGACTCGGGCCTTGGCGCACGGGCGCGGCTGAGCTACTCACCGACCGCAGACAACGAGGTCTATCTCGGCTACACACTCGATCCGACGCGGACGGGGGCGGGCTACGATCTGGTGGGCAGCGATGACGGCACGATCGTCCTTGGCGGGCGCTACCGCTACTCGGACACGCTCTCCACCTTTGCCGAGAACACCTGGGATCTCTACGGGTCGCGCCGCACGCTCACTCAGGGGTACGGGGTGACATACACGCCCGATGCACGCTGGACGTTTTCGGGCGGCGTCGAGGTGGGAGACGTGCGCGACGACATCAACGGCGATTTCGAGCGGGACGCGTATTCGCTCGGCGTGGCCTACGCCGACGGGGACGCCCTCGCGAGCCGCGTGCGGGTCGAATACCGGTCCGACAACGGCGCGGGTCTTGCGCAGGACCGCGAGACGTGGGCCCTGACCGCGGGCTACGAGTACAGGGTCGGCGATGACGGCCGACTGATCGCGAATGTCGATGCGCTCTATTCAGACAGCGCCGAGTCGAGCTTCCGCGACGGCGAGTACCTCGAGGCGAGCGTGGGCTATGCCTACCGGCCGGTCATGAACGAGCGGCTCAATCTCCTCGCGCGCTACACCTATCTTCGCGACTTGCCGGGCGAGGATCAGGTGACAGCCGACGGGTCCGCCGACGGGCCGCTGCAGATCAGCCATGTCTTCTCGATCGACGGCGACTACGACCTGACGCCGAAACTGAGCCTGGGAGCAAAATACGGCTTCCGGACATCCGAGGTCGCTGCGCGCGGAACCGATGAATTCGCGGCGTCCACGGCGCATCTCGGGATAGTCCGCGTCGACTGGCACGTCGTCCACAAGTGGGACGTGATGGGCGAGGTTCGCGGTCTTTACGGCGGCGGGGACGACGTGACCGAGACAGGCGCGCTCCTTGGTGTCTACCGCCATGTGGGCAACAACGCGAAGCTCGGACTCGGGTATGAGTGGGGGCGGGTGTCGGACAACCTGACCGATATCGACTACGACTCGCGGGGCGTGTTCCTCAACATCATCGCGAAGTTCTGAGGCCGCAACCGCGCAGGGTGAGACCTGCGGACGGTTGCGCCTTTCACCCTGTGGCAAGCCGCGCGAACCTCGGCTAAGGATTCGGCGATGGACCGCGCGGAGATCGTTCACGAGAATTTCCTCAGACGGGTCGCCACCGGCGACCTGCCCGAGGGCGCCCGCGCCGATGGACCCCTCGCGCCTGAGGACGCGGTCACGCTCTTCCGTGCCCAGTGTCTCTCCCGGGCGCTCGATCGGCAAAGCCGGGTGATGCAGAAGGCGGGGCAGGGGTTCTACACCATCGGCTCGTCGGGCCACGAGGGCATGGCGGCGGTCGCCTGGGCACTCCGCCCCGACGACATGGCCTTCCTCCACTACCGCGACGCGGCGTTCCAGATCGCGCGGAGCCTTCAGGTGCCTGACCAGAACATGGCCCGGGACATGCTCCTGTCCTTCGCGTCGTCGTCGGAGGACCCGATCTCGGGCGGACGTCACAAGGTACTCGGCTCCAAGGCGCTGATGATTCCGCCGCAGACATCGACCATCGCGAGCCATCTGCCGAAGGCCCTAGGCGCGGCATACTCCATCGGGCTCGCGCGACGCCGCCCGCCCGAGCATCGGGTTCTCGCCGACGACTCGCTCGTGATGTGCTCCTTCGGCGACGCCTCGGCCAATCACTCGACCGCGCAGGGCGCGTTCAACACCGCAGGATGGACGGCGTATCAGGGTGTGCCGCTGCCCGTTCTCTTCGTCTGCGAGGACAACGGCATCGGAATTTCGGTGAAGACGCCCAAAGGCTGGATCGAAGCGAATCTCGCGCGCCGTCCCGGGCTCAGGTATTTCGCCTGTGACGGCCTCGACCTCCACGACACGTTTCGCGTCGCCTCCGAAGCGGCGGACTACGTCCGTGCGCGGCGCCGGCCCGCGTTCCTGCATCTCCATGCCGTCCGTCTTTATGGTCATGCGGGCGCGGACGTGCCGACCACCTACCTGAGCAAGGAGGACGTCGAAGCGGACGAGGCCGACGATCCGCTGCTCCATTCGGTCCGTCTGCTGCGAGATGCCGGCTCCGTCTCTCCGGACGGGGCGCTCTCGATCTATCGGGAAACCTGCGAGGAGGTGGAACGACTGTCCGAGGATGCCGTGAAGCGGCCTCGCCTGTCATCGGCGGCCGAAGTGATGGCGAGTCTCGTTCCCCCTGTCCGCGCCTGTCGCCCGACGAACGGCCCATCGGCGGAGGCACGACGCGCCGCCTTCGGCTCCGACCTCAAGGCGTCCGGCGAGCCTCAGATCATGTCGCGCCTCATCAACTGGGCGCTGACAGACCTGATGCTGGAGCACGGCGAGATCATCCTGATGGGCGAGGACGTGGGCCGCAAGGGCGGCGTCTACGGCGTGACGCAGAAGCTTGTCCATCGCTTCGGCCCCGATCGCGTGATCGACACGATTCTCGACGAGCAGTCGATTCTGGGGCTCGCCCTCGGCATGGCGCACAACGGCTTCATCCCGATCCCGGAAATCCAGTTTCTCGCCTACCTCCACAATGCCGAGGACCAGTTGCGCGGCGAGGCCGCGACGCTGCCGTTCTTCTCGAATGGGCAGTTCACGAACCCCATGGTCGTGCGCATCGCGGGGCTCGGCTACCAGCGCGGTTTCGGCGGTCATTTCCACAACGACAATTCGGTCGCCGTGCTGCGGGACATCCCCGGTCTCATCGTGGCCTGCCCGTCGACCGGCGCGGATGCCGCCGGGATGCTCCGGGAATGCGTCCGGCTGGCACGAGAGGAGCAGCGCGTCTCGGTCTTCCTCGAGCCTATCGCGCTCTACCCGATGCGAGACCTCCACGCTGAAGGCGACGGTGGCTGGCTGACACGCTATCCCGACGGGACCGAGCGCGCGGCGTCCGGCGAAGTCGCCGTCCACGGCGAAGGCCGCGACCTCGCCATCGTGACCTTCGGCAACGGCCACTACCTGTCCCGAAAGGCGCAGAGGAGTCTCGAGCGCGAAGGCCATGGCATTCGGGTGATCGACCTGCGCTGGCTGTCGCCGCTGCCGGAAGCCACGCTTCTGGAGGCGCTCGCCGGCTGCGAACGGGCGCTGATCGTCGACGAGACGCGGCGGTCCGGAGGTGTGGCGGAGGCCCTGATGGCGCTGCTGGCCGAGCGGACCGGGATTCCGCGCGTCCGGCTGACGGCGGAGGATAGCTTCATTGCGACCGGTCCGTCCTATGCCGCGACGATGCCCTCGGTCGACTCGATCCTCGTGGCGGCCAGGGCGCTTCTTGCATGAGACCGCGCGGTCCCGCCTCAGCCCGACGTGGCGACCGCGTTCGTGTCTGACCCCGGCAACCTCTGGGAACGGACCTGCGTCGAGGAGGTGCCCGCGCGACGTCTCGACGGTGATCTGACGGTCGATCTCGTCGTTGTCGGAGGCGGGTACACCGGCTGTTCGGCGGCATTGCGCGCCGCCGAGGCGGGAGCCGACGTGTGCCTGCTCGAAGCGAGGGAGATCGGTCACGGCGGATCCGGTCGGAACGTCGGGCTCGTGAACGCGGGGCTCTGGCTGCCACCCGACAAGATCGTCGCGGCGCTGGGCGAGGCGGAGGGTGAACGGCTCCTGTCGCATCTCGGCGACGCCCCGCGGCGCGTCTTCGACCTGATCGAGCGTCATGGCATCGATTGCGAGGCAACGCGGACCGGAACCCTGCACTGCGCCCATTCCGTGGCGGGTCTTGCGAGCCTGGAAGACCGGTATCGCCAGCAGAACCAACTCGGCGCGCCCGTGCGACTGCTCGACGCCGACGATGCGGCGGCGCGCACCGGGTCCCCGCGCTTCCACGGGGCTCTCTTCGATCCGCGGGCGGGAACAATCCAGCCTCTGGCCTACGTGCGCGGGCTCGCACGGGCGGCCGCCCGTTCCGGCGCGCGGATCGTCACGGCGTGTCCTGTGCGCCGCTTCACGTCATCGAAGGGCGCCTGGAAGGTCGAGACCTCGTCCGGAGCGGTGACGGCGCGGGCGCTCCTTCTTGCCACGAACGCCTATCACACAGGCGGCGAAAGCCCCGGCGGATACGTTCCGGTTCACTACTTCCAGATCGCCACGGCTCCGCTTGCAGAGAAGGATCTTCGAACGATCCTGCCGGGCGGAGAAGGCTGCTGGGACACGGCGCTTGTCATGTCGTCGTTCCGGCTCGACCTTGAGGGTCGCCTGATCGTCGGAGGGATCGGCAATCTGGAGGCTCCCGGCGGTCGCGTCCACGAAGCCTGGGCGCGGCGCAAGATAACCCATCTCTTCCCCGACCTCGTCGCGCCGCCGATCGAACACGCCTGGTGCGGCCGGATCGCGATGACGAGCGATCACGTCCCGAAAATCCGCGAGATCGGGCCGAATGGCTATGCCTGCTTTGGGTACTCCGGTCGCGGCATCGCTCCGGGGACCACCTTCGGCGCGGCTGCCGCCGAGGCCTTGCTGCACGCTACGCCGGAGACGCTGCCCCTCTGTCCCATTCGCCATCACAAAGAGGCGTTCACGGGTGTCAGGGCCTCCTATTACGAGCTCGGAGCTCTCGCGGCACATGCGTTGAACGCGCGGTTCTGACTGGCGCCAGAGCGCGGAAGACCGCGCGGCAATCACACCCAGACCTAACTTCGGAAGGCCCCCTCCGCCGCGTCCGCCCTGCAAATGCTGCATGGCGGCAATTCGACAACTGAGATTGTGCACGTGCAGAAAGCGTCTAGCTCTGACGGGACACCGAACTGATGGAGAATGGCGATGGCCTTTCTAGCAGATGTATTCGCACCCCTCGAGCCGACGCGCTTTGCCACGCTGGCGCGGAGCTTCAAGGACTACCGCCGGCGCGCTGCGGTGCGGCGCCGGATTTTCAACGAGCTTTCGGCCCTCAGCGATCGGGAACTCTGCGATCTGAACATTTCGCGGTTCGACTGCCGCCAGATCGCGGACGAGGCTGCGCGCCGCGCGTGAGCCAACGCGGCGGGCGGGTGCCGGTCAGGCGACCGCCTCACCCCGCCGGGTGATGACGTAATCCTCGGGCGCGGTTTCGCTGATGCCCGAGATCCTTTCGCACCACGTCTTCAGAATCATCATGGTCGTCAACGAGGCGACTTCGGGATGCCGCGCGAGCCGGTCGCGCAGATCCTCGATGATCGACTGGTCAGCGGCCTCGACGAGGATCCGCATGTCCGTAGATCCCGACGTCGACCAGCAGGAGACGAGTTCGCTCCAGTTCGCGATGGATGCGTAGACCTTCCCGCAGACGTTCCGCCTCAGTCGCACGTCGAACATCGCGCGCACGCCCGACGGACGCGTGTCGTCCACCGTCTCGATCTCGATCGTGAACCGGCGGATGACCTTCTCGCGCACCAGCTTGTCGACATGATGCCGCACCGTGGGGCGAGACAGGCCGACGATGGCTGCCATCTCGGTCAGCGACCGGCGCCCGTTCTCGCGCAGAAGCTGCAGGATCATCTTGTCGGTGGGGCTGAGCCTCAATGGATTCTCCCGCTGGGTTTGGACAACTTAAAGGTGTTTTTCGACGAAATGAAGAAGAACTTGCACTTCGAAAGCTGCATGAAGTCGCCAAACGTTCAAGTCTTTCCGAAACGGAAGATTGGGGGGACATGCTATGACAGCATACCTGACAGGAGACGACGTCCGCGAGACCTTTCCAAATGCCAGCTGGCAAAGAATCGTCTTCGCGGAATTCGAAGCGACCCTAACGAGCAAGTCACGACCCTTCCCGTGCATCTTCGGTGTCACCGGGCTCAAGTCGAACATGCTCCGCTACGCGTTCGTCGATCCCCTCGACCCGGAATCGCTTGCCCCGGTCCTGCGGGAATACGTGGCCAACGCGCGCGGGATCGGAAAGATGACCTCGCTCGTCGTGTTCGGCCGCCCGGGCCCGGTCCAGAGCATCGACGCTTACCGTGACCGGTTCTGGAACCTCCTCGATGGTCTCGCTCGTCTCGATCCGTCCCCGCGCCCCGAGACTGTCCCCGAGCATCTCGACACCGATCGCTGGGAGTTCTGCTTTGGCGGCGAGCCGATCTTCGTCGTCTGCAACTCCCCCGCCCACGTCCTCCGTCAGAGCCGCCGGTCCACCTCCTTCATGATCACCTTCCAGCCGCGCTGGGTCTTCGAGGGTGTCACGGATACGCAGGACCCGGCGGTGCTCCGCGCGCTGAGCGCGGTCCGCGAGCGTCTTGCCGATTTCGATGTCGTCGAGCCCGCTCCCTACCTCGGAGCCTACGGCGAGCCCGGCACCCGCGAATACCAGCAGTACTTCATCGACGACAGCAACGCTCCGCCGGCCTGCCCCTTCCACGCTCTGGGCAAGGCGCGGGACAAGGATCTCACGAAGGACAAGGGGAAAGTGGCATGACGATGCAAGCCGTCGCAGACGCGACCGACAGCGATTTCCGGATCTTCTCGACGAATGTGGATACGTCCAACCTGCGTCCACTGATCGAACAGCTCCTCCCCGACCAGGGATCGATCGAGGTTCAGCGCGACGTGGCCGGCAAGGAACACGCCTGGCACAGCCACGACACCGACGAGACGCTCGTGATCATCGACGGCAAGGTCCGGTTCTACTGGGACCAGGGCGAGAAGATCTGCGACCCGGGAACCGTGATCTCGCTGCCCGCGGGCATGATGCACGGCTCCGTCGCCCTCGAAGGCGGGGCCACCTACCTGATCGCCTTCCAGGTCGCGAGACTGACACACCATGGGTGACCTCACCAAGGCCCTGGGTCCCTGGCGCGGAACCGCGATGATGCTCAACATCGTGCTCGGGGCGGGTCTTCTGACCCTCCCCGGTCTCGCGGCCCAGTCTGCGGGAAGCGCCGCGATCCTGGTCTGGGTCGTCTGCGCCCTCGCGGCCTTCCCGCTTCTGCTGATTTTCGCGCTTCTCGGACGCGACTATCCCGACGCCGGCGGGCTCGCTTCGATCATGCGGCATGCCTTCGGGGCGTTCGGATACGTCCCTTCGACGTTCATCTTCCTCGGCGCCGTCGCGGTCGGTCTGCCGGCCATCGCGATGACGGGCGGCTACTACGCGGCAGCCGCCGTGGGCGGGCCGCCGCACCTCTATGCCGGGGCGCTCATCCTTCTCGCGATGATCGGCAACCTCGCGTCGGCCGAGATCGCCGGCCGCATCAACACGGCGATCGCGTCGGTCATTCTGCTTGTCCTCATCGCGATCACGGTGCTCGGGTGGCTGGTCGTGGAGCCGGACTGGGGCACGGTCCGTGCGGCCACCTCCGACCTGCCGGACCTCGCCACCTTCGGCCTCGTCTTCATGATGGTGTTCTTCGCCTTCACGGGCTGGGAAGTCGCCGCGAACCTCGGCGGAGAGTTCCACGACCCGCGCCGCAACATTCCGATCGCCATGGCGATGTCCTTCGTGCTGGCCGTCGGGCTGTATCTCGCGCTTGCCATCGTGGTGGTCGCGTCCGGTCCCGTCGGCGCCGACGAGGCGCCGTTCGCACGCATCTTCGGCGCCGAGTTCGGACCGGCGGGCGCGCTCGCGATGTCGGGCGTCTCGGTCGTCATCATCTACGCAAATCTCTCCGCCGCGCTCTGGGCGGTGTCGCGGATGGTCTACTCCGCCGCGACCGAACGGCTGATCTTCGGATGCTTCACCCGCGTCGCAAGAGGGGTTCCGCTGAATGCGGTCCTGCTGACGACGGGCGTCCTGCTGTCGGTCGTCTTGCTGTCCTACCAGGGCTTGCTGGACCTCGGAAGCCTCCTCGCGATCGCCGGCCAGAACTTCCTGCTGCTCTATGCCGGCGCTGCGGCCGCTCTGGTCCAGCTCGCGACGAAAGGCTGGCATCGCGTCCTCGGATGGGCCTGCCTCGCGCTTGTCGCGGTGCTCATGGCCGGGCGTGGCATCCAGGGCCTCTACTACCCGGCTTTTCTCGTCGCCGCGGGGCTTGCCGTCGCACTGGTGCGCATGCGGCTCGCGCTGATGGTCGCGGGCAGAGGTGAAGGATCCACATGAGCAAGATTATTCGGGACACCCGTTGGAACATGGACGCGCAACGGCACCTGCGGGAGGAACTGGACGCACAGATCGACACGCTCTCGCTTCCGGAGATCCAGGTCCTGCTGCACTTCGCGCGGCAGGTCATGGCCTATCATGATCCCGATGTGGTGGCGGATTTCCTCGCCTGGAGAGAGGATCCGAGGCTGGGCAGCATCCTTCAGCTCGCGGCCGCGGTGAGCGAGGATCTGCGCGAACAGCTTCTGTTCGTCGCGGAGGATTTCTATGCCAGCGAGAAGTCGCAAAGGCGCGAGTGACCCTCTGGAGGACTTAGCGATCCGGGGCGGCGAGGCTAGTCCGGCCGTTCGCCCACGAAGCGGCCTGCACCTTCGGGCCGGGGGAGGGTCGCATGCGCCTCGGCGAAGCGGGCGAGCCGGGCCGCGACCTCCGGCTCGGGCGGGCAGGCGCGGCGGGCCTCGAGATCCATGTGCAGCATGAGCGTTTCGACAGTCGCCGCGAGCGTCCCGTCATCTCTATACAGGCTGTTGAACACGTGAAGCTTCTTTCCCGTCCCGGACAGGACCCGCGTCGTGATCCGGATCCGGTCGCCCGCGCGGACCTCCTCGAGGTGGCGGATGTGGCTCTCAACCGAAAAGTAGCTGCGCCCGGAGGCCACATAGTCCGCCCCGGCGCCGATCATCTCCATGAACCGGTCCGTCGCCTGCGACGCTGCCTCGAGATACCGCGCCTCGTTCATATGGCCGTTGTAGTCGGTCCAGCTCTGCGGCACCTGCCGGATCACCGTCACAGTCGGAGCCTGGCCTTCGGGATGGGGCAGGGCGGCCTCGTGGGAGAGGATGACCCCGCCCGCGCCGCTCCCGGAGTGACGCAGCGCCCGCAGAATGCCGACGAGGTTGTCGTCGCGCAGTCGTTCCAGGTCGCGGATGCCGATATGGCCCGACTGAGCGTCGGACTGATCGGCGATCAGATCGACAAGATCGTCGGTGAAGTCCGGCACGTCCATGAGCCTCGTCCAGGGCCATGAGAGAGCCGGTCCGAACTGCGCCATGAAGTGCTTCATGCCCGCCTCGCCGCCCGCGACCCGATAGGTCTCGAAAAGCCCCATCTGTGCCCAGCGCAGCCCAAAGCCCATGCGGATCGCCTCGTCGATTTCTTCCGTTGTCGCCACGCCATCGGTCACGAGCCAGAGGCTCTCCCGCCAAACGGCTTCGAGCAGCCGGTCGGCGATATGGGCGTCGATCTCCTTGCGCAGGACGAGGGGAAACATGCCGATGCCGCGCAGGATCGGGGCCGCAGCCTCGGCTCCGGGCCCGACGAGTTCGACGAGCGGCAGCAGGTAGACCGGATTGAAGGGGTGGGCGACGATCGCCCTGCCGCCCTCGGCGTTCAACTCCGATGGCTTGAAGCCGGAGGTCGAGGAGCCGATCACGGCATGATCCGGCGTGGCTGCTCGGATCGCTCCGAGGACGCGGCGCTTGAGATCCAGCCGCTCCGGCACGCTTTCCTGCACCCAGTCGGCCCCGTCGACCGCCTCTTCGAGCGTTCCGCAGGAGCAAAGCCGCCCCTCCGCGGGAAGCGGGCGATCGTAGAGCGCAGGCAGGCTCCTGCGCGCATTCGCCAGCACCTCCCCGATCTTCCGTTCCGATTGCGGGTCGGGATCGAACAGGGCCACGTCCCAGCCGTTCAGAAGAAACCGCGCGGCCCAGCCGCCGCCGATCACCCCGCCGCCGATGATCGCAGCCTTCATGCCGGCGCCCGCTTGGTGAGCCCCAGCCGGTCCCGCACCGCCTGCGGTCCGATGACCCGCGCGCCCATCCGTTCCACGATGCCCACCGCCCGCTCGACGAGTTGCGCGTTCGTCGCGAGCACGCCCTTGTCGAGAAACAGGTTGTCCTCGAGGCCCACGCGCACGTTCCCGCCCGCCAGCACGGCTGCGGCCACGTAGGGCATCTCGTCCCGCCCCAGGCTGAAGGCCGACCATTCCCAGTCCGGCGGGATCGCGTTCACCATCGCCATGAGAGTGTTGAGGTCGTTCGGCGCGCCCCATGGCACGCCCATGCAGAGCTGGACGAGGGCAGGGGAGGCGAGCGTGCCGTCCCGCACAAGCTCCTTGGCGAACCAGAGGTGGCCGGTGTCGAAGGCCTCGATCTCGGGCGTCACGCCCAACTCCCTCATCATGCCGCCCATCGCGCGCAGCATGCCGGGCGTGTTCGTCATCACGTAGTCTGCCTCGGCGAAGTTCATGGTCCCGCAGTCGAGCGTGCAGATCTCGGGCAGGCAGGCGCGGACATGGGCGACGCGTTCCGCAGCGCCGATCATGTCGGTTCCGGCCTCGTCGAGAGGAAGCGGCGCTTCGGTTGAACCGAATGCCATGTCGCCGCCCATGCCCGCGGTCAGGTTCAGGACCACGTCGACCTCCGCGTCCCTGATCCTGTCGGTCACTTCACGGTAGAGCGCGAGGCGGCGCGAGGGGTGGCCCGTATCTGGCTCCCGGACGTGGCAGTGGACGATGGCCGCGCCGGCCTTCGCCGCGTCGATCGCGCTTTCGGCGATGTCCTTCGGCGACCGCGGAACATGCGGACTCCGCTCCTGCGTCCCGCCCGATCCGGTGACGGCGCAGGTGATGAAGACCTCGCGGTTCATGGCAAGCGGCATCTCATCCCTCTCTCGGCGTTCGGCGGGAGGCTAGCGGCGGGGCGGGCGATGCGCCAGCCGGTGTTTGGACACTCAGGCCTCGGCGGCTTCGTGGCGTCTCTCGCCGAGCGCCTCGATGGTCTTTTCGAGCCACCCGGTCTCCATCTTTGGCACCGACGCCAGAAGCAGTCCGGTGTAGTCCGGGTGTGGCGGACTGAAGATGTCCTCCTTCAGACCCTGCTCGACGACCCGTCCCTGATACATGACGACGACCTCGTCGGCGATGGCCCGCACCGTGGCGATGTCGTGGGTGATGAAGATGTAGCTCACGCCCAGTTGCCTCTGGAGCTTCATCAGGAGCTTCAGGATGCCCTCCTGGACGATCTGGTCGAGGGCCGAGGTCACCTCGTCGCAGATGATGAGGTCCGGCTCGGCGGCGAGCGCCCGCGCGATGCAGATGCGCTGCTTCTGCCCGCCTGACAGCTCGCCGGGCAAGCGGTCCATGAAGCTGTCGTCAAGCTCGATCAGGCCGAGAAGCTCCGAGACGCGCTCGTCGACGGCCCGGCCCCTTTTGCCAAGGTAGAACTGCACCGGCCGGCCGATGATCTCGCGCACCGTGTGGCGCGGGTTCATCGCCGTATCGGCCGACTGGTAGATCATCTGGATGCGCCTGAGATGATCGCGCGTACGGTTCTTGAGGGCGGGCGGCAGCGCCTCGTCCTCGAACAGCACCTCGCCCGCCTGCGGCGGCAGGAGCCCGGTGATCACGCGCGCAGCGGTCGACTTGCCCGATCCGCTCTCGCCGACGAGCGCGACCGTCTTGCCCCGCGGCACCGCGATGCTCACGTCCTCAAGGACCGGCACTGTTCCGTAGGCCGCCGTCACGGTCTTCAGTTCCAGCACCTTTTCCGCGCCGCCCTCTCCGGGTTTCTCGATCGACCGCACGGCCCAGAGCGACTTCGTGTAGGGGTGCTTCGGCGCGCTCAGCATCACGTCGGTCGGCGCCTCCTCGACCTCTTCGCCGTAGCGCAGCACCTTGATGCGGTCCGCCATCTGCGCGACGACCGCGAGATCGTGCGTGATGTAGATCGCCGCCGTGCCGTAGTCGAGAATGGCTTTCCGCATCGCCGCCAGAACGTTGACCTGCGTGGTCACGTCGAGCGCCGTGGTCGGCTCGTCGAAGATGATGAGGTCGGGTTTCGAGCACATCGCCATCGCCGTCATCGCGCGCTGCAACTGCCCGCC
>Ga0102943_1001008_pt1 | contig 17954 bp, 10 predicted proteins | sample SalPonC_black_MG_FD_78174 | JGI IMG/M metagenome (GOLD analysis project Ga0102943, IMG submission 78174) | Salt pond soil microbial communities from South San Francisco under conditions of wetland restoration - Salt Pond MetaG... | ecosystem: Environmental > Aquatic > Marine > Intertidal zone >...
AAAAATGGGTTTTGCTCCCATGGCATAAATATCACTTAATGCATTGGCAGCAGCTATGGCTCCAAAATCGTAGGGATTGTTAACAATGGGAGTGAAAAAATCTAAAGTTTGAACCAGGGCTGTCTCGTTATTTATTTTATATACAGCAGCATCGTCTGAATTTTTGGTATCAATTAAAATGTTGGCATCTTTTGATACAGGTATTTCTTTTAATATTTTTTCCAATTCCTGGGGCCTTAATTTGCATGCACACCCTAAACCCTGGGTAAAACTGGTTAGTTTTATGTTTGCTATAGACGAAATTTCATGGTTGCTCTCCCTTCTTCCTGACGATTGTAATTTTTTTACGGTTTCAATAATTATTTTGGAAGCCCTGTTAATTTCATCTTCGGTTGTATTTTTACCTACAGAAAATCGGATGGTTCCCATAGCATATTCTGTGCTTAGCTTAATAGCTGTTAAAACGGGTGAAATATCAATATTATCTGTATGACAAGCTGCTCCTGCTGAGGCTGCTATGCCATTAGATTCAATTTCATTAAGTAGTATATTGGCTTCTGTTCTTGGGAAACTAAGATTTAGCGTATTGGACAACCTGTTTTCGGGATGGCCGTTTAATTTTAAATCAGGGATTTCTTTTTTGAGGTTCTGATACAGCAGATTACGCATACTTTGCATGTGGGTAATATTACGGTACATGTATCTTTGGGCTATTTCACAGGCTTTACCAAGACCCACTATCTCAAGTACATTCTCAGTACCGGCTCTTTTATTTAGTTCATGATCAGCACCATGAATTAATTTTTCCAACTGTATTCCCTCTTTAATATAAAGGGCTCCAATTCCTTTGGGTGCATAAAGTTTATGGCCGGCAATGGAAAGGAGATCCACTCCAAGCTCTTCAACATCTACCGGATGTTTTCCGGCAGATTGTGCAGCATCTGTATGAAAATAGATGCCGTGTTTTTTTGCAATCATAGCTATTTCCGAAATCGGCTGAATAGTTCCAATTTCATTATTGGCATGCATTATGGTTAGTAAGATAGTTTGTTTGGTAATTTCTCTTTCCAGTTTTTTTATATCAATAGTACCATATTCATCTACCGGGATATACGATATTTTAAATCCTTTTTTTTCAAGGTATTTACAAACTTCGAAAACAGCAGGATGCTCAATGGTTGAAGTAATAATATGATTCCCCCGGTTTTCATATGCATAAGCAATTCCCTTGATAGCATAATTGTTTGATTCGGAACCTCCACTGGTAAAAATAATCTCATGAGGTTTGCAATGAATAAGGTTTGCCACTTGTTTTCGGGCATTTTCAACGGCCTTTTTTGTTTCTATTCCAAAACTGTGTGAACTGGACGGATTGCCAAAATATTCGGATAAATAGGGCTGCATTGCCTGGGCTACCTCCTTATCGACAGGTGTAGTAGCATTATAATCGAGGTAAATTTTCATTGATTTTAATTTTAGTTTGATGGTATGTAAAATTAAAAAGAAGTAGTTATAAGAAAAATCATTTGATTAAATTTATTATGACTATTCTTCTTGCATGTAAATACAAGTATGACATAATGACTTGCTTATTTAATTTTGCTATGACAAAACGGCGCAAGAAACTATTTTTTGCTTATTGGTATGTGATTTGATTTTGTGTTAATGAAAATATATGTTTAACTAAAAAAAGGAGGGTTAAGTTATGATACCAATGTTAAGAAATTCAAGGTTTTTACCTGGCTTTACTGATGATGTTTTTGGTAAAGATTTTTTATCTGACTTTTTTGATTCATCCGTTAACAAAACAATACCCGAAGTAAATGTTTTGGAAAATAAGGATGAATTTAAGATTGAAGTAGCTGCTCCCGGTTTGTCAAAAGATGATTTTAAAATTGACTTAGATAATAATGTTTTAACGATATCATCAGAAAAAGAAGCTAAGAACGAAGATGAAGGAGAGCAATTTGTTCGAAGAGAATTTAGCTATTCATCCTTTAAACGTTCTTTCAGCTTACCTGAAAGTATAGACCAGGACAAGATTAAAGCTAATCATAAAGATGGCATATTGAATGTTGTAATTCCAAAACGCGATGAAGCAAAAGAAAAGCCAAAGAAACAAATTAAGATTTCATGAGCCAGGTAATGGTTTGTTCATTTGATAAGCGGGAAATATTCCCGCTTTTTTATTTTTATTCTAATCAATTATTGAATATATTTTTTAGATTTGTGTTAGAGCGTTGAAATCAAGAAATATATTTTTTTAATTATAAAATATTATAAATAATTACATACGATAATTAACGCATTGGAAATATGTCAAAACCAAAAAAGTATAATCGAAAAAAAAATAAAAAAGGAGAAAACAAATCCTATGACTTATTAGCCAGATTTGATCAGTTTTTTGATAAGAAAAGTACCCTTTTTTTGTTGATTTCATTTTTCTTTACTTTATTATTTTCATTTTTATTATTTAACTTCAGAGTTAGTGAAGCAGGTGATGATTCTGCCTATATTTTACGAGCCTATGATTTTATAAAAGAGTTTAAGTTTCCAACCTTCCAGGGACCCCTTTATCCTTTATTTTTAGCTTTATTTATTTTTATTTTTGGATTAAATATTACCCTTTTAAAATCGATATCACTTGTTTCAATCTTAGCTCACCTATATTTGTTTTATAAAACTTTTAAAGGTTCGGTATCATCTTTTTTATTAGTTTTTGTTTTAATAATCATATCTTTTAACGGGCATTTGCTTTATTATAGTAGCCAAACATTTTCAGAAGCCTTTTTTATGATGTTGCAGGCACTATTTTTCTTTTATTTTTTCAAATATTTTGTGTCTGTAGAAAAAATTCCGGGAATAAAATTTTATTGGGAAAAATATTTTTTATTAGGTACATTGATTCTTTGCTTAGGCCTTACCCGTTCAATAGGTTATGGTGCTTTTCTATCTGTAGTTATATTTTTTATTATTACCATGCGATGGAAAGCTTTGCTATTCTCTACGGGTGGTTTTTTAATTAATTATGGACTTATAGCTTTAATAAAAAAATATATATTTAATATATCAGGATCTCAATTTAGCTCACAACTAAATCAATTAATGCAAAAAGATCCATTCGATGTATCAAAAGGAACCGAGGATTTTATAGGATTTCTCATTCGGTTCTGGGATAATTCAAATTTGTATCTTTCCAAACATTTATTCAGGTTTATTGGTTTTAGATCGGAGGGAGCTGTTGATACCAGTATAATTTTAACCATTCTGATTTATGCTCTTTTTGTTGTAGCAATCTATTTTGCCTATAAAAAAAACCGATATTTATTATTTACAGGTATATATTTAGCTGTCTTAATTGGCATAACTTTTATTATTGTTCAGGCCCGGTGGGACCAATCACGTTTAATAATTATTTTTTTACCCTTAATCCTTTTGTTTCTTTTTTCAGGTATCTATTATCTGTCCAGGTTAAAATCATTTGGTATCCTAAAGGGGGTGCTACCCATCTTAATGGTAATCATTTTTTTTACTAATTTTCAGCAAACGGTTACAAAAGTAAAACAGAATCAGGATTATTTAACGAGTCATTTGTCGGGTAATGAATTTTTTGGCATGACACCCGATTGGATAAATTATATTAAAATGAGTCAGTGGGCAGCAGATAATTTGCCCGAAGATGCTGTAATAGCATGTAGAAAACCAAGTATCTCATTTATTTATGCCAAAAGAAAATTTTATGGTATTTATCGAATAAAGACCAAAGACCCTGATGAGTTATTACAAACTTTAAAAGAGAATAATGTTCAATATGTAATAATGGCTAGCTTACGAAAATACCCTAATCAAAAAACAGAGTATACTATCAATACAATAAAACGCTATTTATATTATATACAGCAAAAATATCCACAAAAGATAAGATTTATCAAACAAATTGGTGTTGACGAAAAAGCATTTTTGTTTGAGATAATATATTAATTGAAATGTTAAAATATAATTTTAAGTATAATCTTGATCATCCTTATCGAAGCATTGAACATCGAAATATTTTATTAAATAAAAAGATATTAAAAGATATATATACAAAATGGTATGATATTTTTAAATCTTTTGTTAAAAATGATGGGAAATATGTTGAATTGGGTTCGGGGGGAGGTTTTATTAAAGATATTATACCTCAGGTGACTACCTCTGATATTAATGATATCCCCGGAGTTGATTTATCTTTTTCAGCTGAAAAAATGCCATTTGATAGCGATTCACTGTCAGCTATTTTTATGATTGACACCTTCCATCATATACCGAATGTTTCAGATTTTTTAAATGAAGCCCGGCGGGTTTTAAAAGACGGAGGAAAAATTATTATGATTGAACCCTGGAATACCCGTTGGTCAAGGTTTATTTATAATAGATTTCATCACGAACTTTTTGATCTTACCAGAGATTGGACTTTTGAAAGTTCTGGTCCTTTAAGCGGTTCTAATATGGCATTGCCTTATATCATATTCAGGCGGGACAGAAAGGTCTTTGATGAAAAGTTTCAAGAGCTAAAATTAATAGATATCAAACCACATAGCCCTTTTACTTATTTATTATCAGGTGGTTTTTCACGTAAAGCATTTATCCCTGATTTTTTGTTTCCTTTGTTTCAGAAAATTGAACAACCGAGTTGGGTGAGAAAATCTTTCGCAATGTTTGTAACAATAATTATAGAAAAAGTGATTAGATAGCTTATGAAAAATGTTAAAGAATTTTTTGATAAAATAGCCGTTGACCGAATTAATTACAGAAAAAAAAGAGCGTATTATTGGGAATCGATTACGAAGTATATCAATTATTTTTTAACTGATGATAAATCTGTTTTGGAAATTGGATGTGGAACAGGTGAGCTCATTGGAAAAATTAAAGGGAAAGAAAAAGTAGGTATTGATTTTAGTGAATTGATGATCGAGAATGCAAAAAAACAATTTTCTGATGTGGAATTTGTTACTATGCCAGCAGAAAATCTTCAATTTGATAAAAAATTTGATGTAATTATTTTATCCAATGTTATTGGTTTTTTGGATGATATACAAAAAGTGTTCGATCAGGTTTTTCAGGTATCACATTCCAGAACAAAGATTATTATTACTTATTATAATTTTTTATGGGAGCCAATTATAAGAGTTGCTGAATTTTTGAAAATAAAGAAGAAAACTCCACAGCAGAGCTGGATGTCTAATTATGATATTGAGAATTTACTCAATTTATCAGGGTTTGAGGTTTACAAAGAAAATAAAAGAATGTTATTTCCTGTGAAAGTTCCTGTCCTCTCTTTTATTTTAAACAAGTTTATTGGGGTTTTACCTTTTTTTAATTTTTTTACCTTAAATAGATATGTTTTTGCACGCAAAAATGAGATTTTAAAAAATACTTCAAACAAATATTCTACAACGGTTGTTATTCCGGCGCGAAATGAGAGCGGAAATATTGAAGATGCCATTAAAAGAATACCAAATTTTGGTAAACATGTTGAGATAATTTTTGTCGAAGGTAATTCAACCGATAATACTTGGGAGACGATACAAAATGTACAATTGAAATATAAAGATACGCACGATATAAAAATTGCCCGGCAAGATGGTAAAGGAAAAGGAGATGCTGTTCGTAAAGGCTACTCTATGGCCACCGGAGATATTTTAATGATATTGGATGCTGACTTAACGGTTCCGCCCGAAGATTTGCCTAAATTTTATGATGCTTTAGTTACGGGGAAAGGTGAGTTTATTAATGGTTCCCGATTGGTTTACCCGATGGAAAAAGAAGCTATGCGTTTATTAAATACTATAGGGAATAAATTTTTTAGTCTGCTTTTTAGTTGGATGTTGGAACAGCCTATTAAGGATACTTTATGTGGAACAAAAGTTATGTTCAAGGATGATTATCTTCGATTACAAAAGAATAGAAAATTCTTTGGTGAATTTGATCCTTTTGGTGATTTTGATTTACTCTTTGGAGCTTATAAACTAAATCTTAAAATTATTGATTTACCTATCCGTTATCGTGAAAGAAAGTATGGTGACACCAATATATCCAGGTTTAAACATGGTTTAGTGCTGTTACGTATGTGCTGGTATGCAGCCGGGAAAATAAAATTTCGGTAATTTAAACTACACTATTCATAAATATTGGGAAATATACTTTTTTATGAATACGTCAGGTTAAATCTAAGTTTTTCGATACAAAAGAAATGAAGTAGCACTTTATTTGAGGCTAACCTCCCATTCAGAATATGGTTGCATTTTCTGAATCGTTGAGCAAAAGCCTTTAATTTATGGCTCAATGGAATAATCTACTCATTTGGGGAGGAAAATTATTTTAAAAAAAGCTTTCCCTGATGAATTTAAAAATGTTATGATAAGGAACGATTATTTCTTTTTAAAACTCTAAAATAAATTTACTTCCCTGACCTAATTCAGAATTAACATGAATAGAACCCTTATGCATTCTCATAATTTGACGCGATAAGCTTAATCCAATACCAGAACCTTCTTTTTTGGTAGTATAAAAAGGGATGAATATTTTATCTAACTCTTCTGCATCAATACCTTTTCCATTATCACGAATGATAATTTGATGATGATTTGTTTTATTGGAAATGATTATGATATTTATCTCCGGCTGTTGACGTCCCTTAACAGCATCAATTGCATTAATTAACAGGTTTATTATTACTTGTTCAATCTGGTCATAATCTACCGATACTATTATTTGATTTTGACCGGGATAATCCTTGTTAAACGTAATATTATTTTTAATAATATTTTGTTTTAGTAAAGTGTAGCAGTGGTTGACCAATTCAATTAAATTAACCTGTTTAAAATCCGGTTTTGGAATGCGGGTTAGCTGTTTGTAGGTTGAAACAAACCTGAGCAGCCCTTTGCTTCTGTTTTCAATGGTTTTAAGGCTTGATAACATATCGTCCAGATCTTCATTGGGAATATTGGTCAACCCATTTTGTTGTTCTCTAATTTCATCAAAAAACTCATTAATAGCTGAACTTAATGAGGAAATGGGGGTAACAGAATTCATAATCTCATGGGTAAGCACCCTGATTAACTTCTGCCACGATTCAAGTTCATGAAATTCAAGTTCTTGTTTAATATTTTGAAGCGATACTACCTTTACCCGATTTTTTAATAATTTTATTTCGGTAGCATAAACGGATAAATGCATCAATTCCTGTCCAATTTTTATTTTTATCAACTCACTGTTTCCTGATTGAATATTTAAAATTAACTGGTAGAGGCTGTTATCAATATTCTGTATGTATTTTATATGGTTAAAATTTCTTATATTTAAAAGCTGTTTTGCAGAATGGTTAACAAATTGTATTTCACCTTTATCATTAAAACTTAATAAGGCAATCTTAATATGTTCAATGATAGTCTTTAAATAATGGTAATGGACTTCTTTATCAATTCTAATATTTTGAAATTCATTAACAATAACCCTGTAAGCTTCTTTTAACAGATCTTTAGAGTCTTTATCGGCAATATTACTCGATGAGCTGATGAAATCACGTGATTTAACTGATAAAAGGAAATCTCCTAACCCCTTTTTATATTTCTCAGCATACCGGATAATAAAAATAGCTATAATGATAGTTATTATCCCGGATATAGTAGTTGTTACATACCATTCGTTTTTATAAAAAGAAAAAATAGTAACAAAAATTGCCAGAGAAAGTAGAAAAATTCTTAGAATAAGTCCTGCACGAAAATTATTTTTAAAAACCATATTTTGTCATTTTGCGGTACATGGTTGTTCTTCCCAGTCCCAATTCTTTTGCTGCGGCACTAACATTAAAGCGATGTTTTTTTAAAGCTTTTTCAATTGCGTTTTTTTCAATGTCTTCAAGATTCAGGTTATTCTTATTATAAGTTGATTTATCGGTAATGTCCAAAATAAAATCACTTGCATTTAAAACTTCTCCGTTACTCATGATAACTGTTCTTTCGATAATATGTTGCAACTCTCTGATATTACCCGGCCAATTGTATTTTTTTAGCTTTTTAAACGCTTCGTTGGAAATTTTTAAACCGGGTTTATGATATTTCTTTTTAAAAGATTCGAGGAAATGAGCAGCCAGCACATTAATATCATCTAACCGGTCTCTAAGGGGAGGCAAATGAATTTCTACTGTATTAATGCGGAAAAAAAGGTCTTGTCTGAATTGGTTTTTTTCAATCATTTCTACCAGAGGCATATTGGTAGCACAAATTAAACGGGTATCTGTTTTTACAGGAGTGTTAGAGCCGACGGGTGTTATTTCCTGATTTTGAATGGCCGTTAGCAGTTTTGCTTGTAAAGGCATGGATAAATTCCCAATTTCGTCAAGGAATAAGGTTCCTCCTTTAGCTACAACAAATCTTCCATCCCGGTCTTCTTTGGCATCTGTAAAAGCGCCTTTAACATGCCCAAATAACTCTGATTCAAATAATGTTTCGGGGATTGCTCCCAGATCCACGCTCATAAATAATTGATTAGATCTTTCAGATTGCCGATGTATTTCACGGGCTACCAACTCTTTTCCTGTTCCATTTTCGCCCAAAATTAAGATATTCGCATTCGTTTTGGCCACTTTTTCAATCGTTCTGAAGAGTTCTTTTATGGCTTCTGATTTACCAATTATTTTTGTAAAGGGCTGGTCTATATCTTTGGCCAGAATGTTTTGTTTTGTTTTTAGGTTGTTTATCTCTTTTTTCGACAAGCTAAGCTTGTAACCACTGTTAACTGTAGCAAGAAACTTTTTATTATCCCACGGTTTTACGATAAAATCTGTTGCTCCTATTTTCATGGCTTCAACGGCAAGATTAATATCGCCGTAGGCGGTCATCATTATAATGATAGGTTCAGGCGAAACTTCCAGGATTTTTTTTAACCAATATAAACCTTCTTTCCCACTGGTAGCTCCTGTAGTAAAGTTCATATCTAATAGTATGACATCGAAAATTTCTTTTTTTATATAAGGTATTATATCATCAGGAGAGGTAATTGTTTTTATATTTTTAAATTCTTTTTTCAATAACACTTTTGTTGTCAATAAAATATCTTTATCGTCATCAATAACAAGTATTTTTCCTTCATTCATCATAAAAATCTTTTATATTTAAAAAATAAAGGTACAAAAATCTATTCATTAAAAGTGTTTCTTTATGAAACATTTTGTGTCCCAAATCGAAACATAGATAGAATAGTGTTAAAACTTGATCTATATGTAATAACCTGCAAGTTAATGTTTTATAGACTATGGCATAAGTATTGTTCTGCTTAAAAAAACTAAACTTTTATGTTAAAAAATTATCTTAAGACAGCCTTTAGAAATTTATTCCGTAACAAATTTTACGCCCTGATAAATATTATTGGTTTATCGGTTGGCTTAGCGGTTAGTTTATTGATTATATTTTATATTAATAACGAGTTAAGTTTTGATCAATTTCATCATCAAAAAGATAATATCTTTCGATTAATTCATATTGATGAACAACCGAATCAATTATCAAAACATTCTATTACCATGCCTGTTATGGGGCCTGATATTGCAAAAGAATTTCCAGAAATCAAACATTTTGTGCGGTTTATGTCTCCCCGCGAAGGTTTTTTTACTTATAATGAAAAAAATTATAATGCAACGAATTTAACCTATTCTGATTCGGCTTTGTTTGATGTATTTGACTTTACTTTATTAGAAGGAAATCCTGAAACAGCTTTAAGTGAGCCTTTTACCATTGTTTTAACCAAAAGTTTAGCTCATAAAATTTTTGGAGATAAGAATCCAATGGGTGAATTCATTACTTTAAATAAAGAAAATCAATTTAAAGTTACAGGAATCATTGATGATTTTCCGCATAATAGTCATTTACAATTTTCTGCTATTTTATCTTTTGCTACATTATATCAAACCATACCAGAATACCATTTTAACTGGAATGGCGGTTGGAGTTACTATACCTACTTTTTACTAGAAAACAAGGTTAATGTTGATGTATTGGAAAATAAAATGGTTGATTTTTATTACGAAAAGATTAATAAAAGATATGAACAAAGTGGATGGCAAGTCACTCCATTGTTGCAACCACTTACGGATATTTATTTATCATCTGAAGTGATGTATGATTCAACTGTAAAAGGGAACCTGCGAAGTATTTATATCTTTAGCATTATTGCTTTCTTAATTTTAATACTTGCCGGGATAAATTTTACCAATTTAACTACTGCTCTTTCGATGAAAAGAGTTAAGGAGGTAGGTGTGCGTAAGGTTGCAGGAGCAACCAATGGAAAAATTCGTATGCAGTTTTTGAGCGAGGCAATATTTATAACATTTATCGCTTTTATTGTTGCTATTATTTTAATTGAGATATTGCTACCTTACTTTAATGATTTAATGGGGAAGCATATAGCAATTTATACCTATTCTAATTTGCCTGTTATTGTATCTACACCTCTTTTGGTTTTCATAATTGGGATTATTTCAGGTAGTTATCCTGCTTTTTATATATCAAGCCTAAATTTAGAATCTGTTGCCAAGGGGAAAATTAGCAAAAAACCTAAGCGAACTTCATTAAGTAATATTTTAACCGTAGTTCAGTTTTTTATTTCTATAGGATTAATTATTGCCAGTATCATTATTTATCAACAATTGAATTATATTCAGAAAAGAGATCCCGGCTATAATAAAAATAACTTAATGATTTTACCTTTAAAGGGCTCTGATTCAGCAAAGAATAAAGACTTGCTTAAAGAACAAATTGCCCGCTTATCCCAGGTAAAAGATGCAGGATTGGGTTCTAATTACCCGGGAAGAGGCGTAACTTCAAATGGTTATTTTCCTGAGGGTTCAGATAAACCTCTGATGTTTAATGCATTATATATTGACGAAAAGTATATTCCCCTATTTGAGTTTGAAATAAAAGAAGGAAGAAATTTTAATCCTGACATGCAAACGGATAAGGAAAGTTGTATTGTCAATGAAACATTGGTAAATGTTGCTGGTTGGGAGAATCCGATAGGAAAAATAATTAAACGGAATAATGTTAAATATAATGTTATTGGAGTAGTTAAGGACTTTAACTTTTCAACTGTTTATCAGCCTATTGAACCATTGATTTTTACCCAACAAGATTATTCGAATCATTTATTTATCAAATTTGAAACGAATAATAACAATTTAATGCAAATTAAGAAGATATGGAAAGATGTAACAGGAAACGAACCTTTTGAGTATTTCTTTCTGGATGATCAATATCAAAAAATTTATAAATCGGAAATACAATTTGGAAATTTAGTTCTGGCTTTAACCCTATTAGCCATTTTAATTGCAAGCCTGGGTATTTTGGGTTTAACTACATTATCTACTGAATTACGCACCAAAGAAATAGGAATAAGAAAAGTTATGGGTGCTAAAACCGGCTCTATTTTAAAGTTAATTCTTTATCAGTATTCAAAGTGGGTATTAATTGCCAATGTTATAGCCTGGCCTGTGGCTTACTATTTATTAAAAGAATGGTTGCAACAATTTGCTTATCGAACCGATATTACAATTACTACATTTATTATTTCGGGTCTTGTTGCTTATGTAATTGCCGTTGCAACTATTTCATACAGGGCATTTAAAGTGAGTAATGTTAATCCTGTAAATATTTTACGCTACGAATAAAAATAAGAAATCATGTTTAAAAATTATATACAAACTGCAATAAGAGTATTAACCCGGAATAAAATTTTTTCGTTAATCAATATTTTTGGTCTGGCCATAGGATTAACCAGTGTACTTATCATTTTTCTATTTATTAAATACGAGTTAAGTTTTGATAAACACCATTCTAATTATGATCATATTTATCGGGTAGTAAAAAAAGATTTTAAAAATGATCAGGAACAATTTGAATGTGCTGTAGCTGTTCCATTAAGTTCAGCATTAAAAGAGAAATTAACAGGAAATAACCATGTAACCCAGATTTATTATCATTACGATGAATTATTGAGAGTTGGGGAAGAAAAGTACCAAGAACAAGGGATGTTTTTTGTCGACACCAATTATACAAAAGTGTTTGATTTAAAATTTATTAGTGGTTCTCCGGAAGATTTAAAACATCCGAATAATCTATTTCTCACGGAAAAAATTGCTGAGAAATATTTTGGCAGCGTTGAGCAGGCTTTGGGAAAAACAGTAACCGTTAAAGATTCTATTATGTTACAGGTAAAAGGAGTGGTTGAAAACCCACCACGAACTTCGCATATTCCTTATACCATGGTATTATCGTGGAGCTCTTTGTCCGATGCTTTTTTTCAGTTCGAATATGATAGCTGGGGTTCAGTAATATCTGGTTTTGGAACTTATTTAACGTTAAAAGAAAATTCAGATCCTGTTTCCGTTGGTAATAAAATACATACTATTGTTAAGCAAGCTTCAGATCAAGAAGATGATAATTCTTTTGGGAAATATTATTTGCAGCCTTTAAAAGAAATTCATTTTGATGAGCGATTTGAAACCTATTCGGGATCATATATTACAAGTAAGCGTTTTATCTGGATTTTTTCCACGGTAGCATTGTTTATTCTTATTATTGCCTTTATCAACTTTACAAACCTGTCGTTGGTACAAACCATAAAAAGAACCAAAGAAGTTGGTGTTCGTAAAGTTTTGGGTGCGGGCAGAGGCAGGCTTATTAAGCAATTTCTGGGCGAAACATTTATTTTATTACTGATAGCCGAGATTGTTGCCGTGATATTAACCGAAATGGTTCTGTCGCAAATTAATGAAATTCTTGGGAATAATATTGAGCTTAAATTGTATGGCGATATTTCGATGATAACATTTTTATTCCTGGTTTTATTTTCATTAACTTTTTTATCTGGTATTTATCCGGCATTGGCTTTATCAAAATATAATCCAATAAAAGCGCTGCGATATAACGTGAGAACGAATCGTAAAAAATCACCTTCATTATTTAGTTTTTTGGTTATTTTCCAGTTTTTTGTTTCTCAGGTATTAATTGTTGCTGCCATTATTATTTCTTTACAAATCAACTATTTTAAGAATAAAGACCTGGGATTTGATAAGGAAAATGTTATTCTTTTAAATATTCCCCTGAATCAGATAAACAGAGGAGGACTTTTAATTGATCAGTTAAGCAGTGTTCCTGAGATTAATAAATTATCATTAGGTATTGGTGCTCCTATATCACAGTCTAATATAAGTTCTAATTTTAAAATTCAGGGTTCTGATAATGAGTATTTTACGAATATAAAAGCTGTTGATACCGCCTATTACAAGCTTTATGATTTAAAAATATTGGCCGGAAAATGGTATTCTAGATCCAATCCTAACGATACATCATTAAATATTGTGGTTAATGAATCCTTAATACAAAAAATTGGAATCCAAAACCCAAAGGATGCTATCGACAAATATATGAAAGTATTTGGTTCTGATCATGCCCGGATTATAGGTGTGGTGGATGATTTTCATTTAAATTCGTTGCATCATAATATTTCTCCCGTTGTTTTTATGCCTTATAAACCGTTTTTTGTTCAATTACATATTAAAACCAATGGAGTAGAATTTTACAAGCTTAAGCCCGAATTGAAAAAGGCCTGGGAGGAAGTTTATCCGGAGTATTTTTTTAGCTATGAAATACTGGAAGATTTAATAAAGGATCGATATTCTGCAGAACAACGCACATCCGATATTATTAAGATATTTACTCTCATTGCTATTATTATTGCTTGTTTAGGCCTTTATGGCTTAGTTTCCTTTATGTTGGTACAACGAACAAAAGAAATAGGTATCCGAAAGGCATTAGGAGCCTCAGTTCCATCATTAATTCTATTGGTTTCGAAACGGTTTTTAAAACTTGTGGTAATTTCGTGTATTATAGCCTGGCCGGTAGCTTATTATTTAATGAATAACTGGCTTAAGGATTATGCCTTTAAAATTGATATTCAGTTCTGGGTGTTTCTAGTAGCCGGAATGTTATTAATAGTGATAACTTTTGGCACGATTTTTTATCAGGCCTTGAAAGTTTCTCAAACCAATCCGGTGGATGTGCTTAAGTATGAGTAATTTGAAACCCGAAACCCGAAACCATGCCTTCGGCAGGTAAACCTGAAATTTGAAACCTGAAATTTTAAATTATTTTCCGGTAAGGTATTTACAGTAAGCTTGTATTCCACAGCTTTCACATTTTGGTTTACGGGCAATACAAACATAGCGGCCGTGTAAAATGAGCCAGTGGTGAGCAATAGGAATTAACTCTTCGGGAATGTATTTTATCAGTTGCTTCTCGGTTTCTAAGGGTGTTTTGGCATTGGTAGTTAACCCTATTCGTTTCGAAACCCTGTGTACATGTGTATCAACCGCTAATGCCGGTTTTTGATAAACTACAGAAGCAATTACATTGGCTGTTTTTCGGCCAACACCAGGGAGCTTTTGAAGTTCTTTTACATCGTCCGGGACTACCTCGTTAAATTTTTCTACAAGCATTTTTGACATCCCAGCGAGGTGCTTCGCCTTATTATTTGGATAGGAGCAGCTTTTTATATATCCGAAAATTTCATCCATCGATGCCTGAGCCATTTCATAAGCGGTGGGAAATCGTTCCAAAAGGGCAGGGGTTATTATATTTACTCTTTTATCAGTGCATTGAGCACTTAAAATGACGGCAACCAGCAATTCAAATGGGGTGCCGTAATGTAATTCAGTTTTTGCAACTGGTTTTTCTTTTTGAAAGTATTCTATAATTTTTTCGAATCGTTCTTTTTTGGTCATAATACATTAAATAATTTGGCCCAAAAATACGAAAACCATTTTATTGTTAGTTATTAAAAGGGATTGAAATGAAAAAAGTACTGCCTTTATTAATTTCAGTTTCATACCATAATTTGCCACCTATAAATTCTATAAAATGTTTGCTTATAGTTAATCCAATACCTAAGCCGGCAGAATTATTAGGAATATTTTTTCCTTTCATAAATTGGGTGAAAATTTCTCCCGGTGTATCTTCTAAAATTCCTATTCCTGTATCAGAGATAGATATTTTTAACTCTTCATCATGGTCCATAAAACTTAGTTCTACAGTACCTTTTCGAGTAAATTTAAAGGCGTTATTCACCAACTTTAGAATACAATTTTTTAAAAATTCTTTATCTGTAGTTATTATTCTGTCATTTAACTGTTTGTCAGACAAAAATTTAAGTTCAATTGATGGGGTGATGTCTTTATATTGATCTGAGATTTCAAATTGTAGCTGGGATAAAAAATCATATACATTAAATGCAGTTTTTCTTAGATTAATATCTCCCGAAGCAACCATGGATAATTCTAATAATCCGTCAATCGTATTTATTAACTCTTCGCTGTTTTTACGTATGATATTCCAGATTTGTGGTTTTTTATGTTCAGATAATTTAGATTCGGCAATTAATGAAGAGAAACCAACTATACCATTTAGCGGGGTACGTATTTCATGTGAAAGGTTATTTAGAAATTTTGTTTTTATCTGATCAGCTTTTCCTGCATCCGATTCTGCCAGAATAAGTTTTTCGTTTAATTTTTCAAGATGGTCCTTTTGTTCGTTTATTTCTTTATTCTTTTGTTTGAGGATTTTATTATTTTTTCGATAATTGAAAATAAATACTAAAAGCAACGTAGTAAACATTAAACCTGCAATTATCAGATAATTTAAATACTTAATGGTTTGCTCTTCCTCTTTTATCTTTAAGCGATTTATTTCGTTTTCTTTGATTTGTAATTTTAGTTTATGCTCCAATGCATTTAACTGGTTTATTTTTTCAACATTATACATCTGCTGGTATAGAGAAAAATATTTTTTATAGTATGTTGTTGATTGTTTGTAATTCCCGGTTATTTCATAGTTTTGAGCTAATAATTGATATGCTTTTAATATCTCGTTATTTAAATTTACTGGTTTAGCCACTTCTAAAGCTTTAAACAGATACTCAACAGAAGCACTATACCTTTTTTTGTTAAGATAATATTCTCCATATCCCAGATAAGTCCTTGCCAGTCCTGTATTATCGTCTGTATTTATGTTATATTGATAGGCTCTTTTTAAATAAACTAAGGTGGAATCAAATTGCTCTAGTTTTAAAAAGGCATTGGCCATCATTGTGAATGATTTGCCTGCATTGGAAAAAAATAAATGTTTTTTTTCAAGTTCCGACCCTTTTCGAAGATATTCAAGTGCTTTATTATATTGCTTTTGTTTATAATACAAATTTCCAATATTTGAATAAATAACCCCCAGAAAATCTTCTCTGCCGGACTTTTTTGCAGCTTCTATAGTTTTATTGAAATACTCAAGCGCCTTATCGTATTCAAATAAGCCTTCGTAATTTAAAGCTATTAAATTTAAAATTGCATATTTATCGTTTAGTGCATTATGCTGCTTAAAAAACTTTTCAGCATCAAGTGCCGTTTGTAAACCAGCACTATAATCCCCTGTTTCCCAATAAACATTTGTTAAACCCATGGATACAGCACTGGCCAGGTTTAATTCTTTTTCAGCTTTAACAACAGGCCAGGCTTTTTGATAATAATAAATGGCGCTGTCGTTTTCTTGTTTAAGTTGATGAAATCTGCCTAATAAAAAATAATTCCATCCTATTCCATAATTATAATCTTCAGTTTGAGATAGTTTAAGGTTTTTGATTATTGCATTTTTAATACTGTCATTGCTGTTTTTGATATTTTTTTTTAGAAAATTAATCTTTTGGTCGATTAACTTAATATTTTGAGGGTTTTTGAAAGTGTCTTTGTTATTTTTTGTAGTAACAGAATTTATACTTTCAGGTGTAAATGTCAGGAGTAAAATAAAAACAGAAAGTTGATTAAATAGAAGATTGAATATACGCATAATTTTTTAACAATCAATAATTATACTATTTGACCATTTTAATCACAAAAAGTTTATATAATGGTTGGGTTATATGCCTTTTTTTAACGGAATTTTTAGAATAAAGTTACTTCCTTTGTTTTTTTCTGAGTGTACATTTAGTGTTGCATCAATAACTTTTGCAAAGTTATATGCCAGGGCTAAGCCAACTCCGCTGCCATTTATTTTAGTATTATTATCCTTTCCACGATGAAAAGGTGTAAAGATTCTATCTAACTTTTCTTTGGGTATGCCCGGACCGGTATCTGTAACAAAAAGATTTACTGATGATTTTTTTTCTTCAAATCCAATGTTAATTTCTCCTTTTTCAGTATATAAGATAGCATTCTTAAGTAATTCGGTGAGTATTTTTTGTAGCACATACTTATCCGAACGGATAAGTAAATTCGATGGATTAGAGATTTTGATCTGTATACCATCTTCTTCTTTAAAAAAATAATCATTTCTAACTTTTGATACTAAGTGGGTTAGAAATGAGGATAATTCAAATTCTTTATAGTTAACTTTATATTGATTAGTCGTTAAGTGGGCTAAATCTACCAGGTTTTCAATGGTTGAGATAAGTTCGTTACTATTTTTTTGGATGATTTGATCAATTTCTTTCTTTTCCTTTTGATTTACTTTTTCACTGGTAATAATTTCAGAGAAACCAACAATTCCATTAAGAGGGGTTCTTATTTCGTGCGATATTGTTTTTAAAAACTGGCTTTTTAATTGATCTGATTCCTCGGCTTTTATTTTTGCTTTTGCTAAAGCAGCATTGCTTTTTTTGTAATGTATTATAAAGGATAATGCGATGATAATTAAAATAATCAATAACCCTCCAATAATAAAAAATTGTCTATTAATGGTTTGTTGTTTTTTTAGTTCCATTTCAACCATCTCTTTTTCCTTTTCTTCCCGGGCAAGATGGTACTCCATGGTTTTGGCCTTGTTGATTTTTTTTACATCATAGATAGTTTTATAGGTTTCAAAAAAATTATTAAAATTTAT
>Ga0102943_1001009_pt1 | contig 17953 bp, 19 predicted proteins | sample SalPonC_black_MG_FD_78174 | JGI IMG/M metagenome (GOLD analysis project Ga0102943, IMG submission 78174) | Salt pond soil microbial communities from South San Francisco under conditions of wetland restoration - Salt Pond MetaG... | ecosystem: Environmental > Aquatic > Marine > Intertidal zone >...
AGCGTCACTCCGAGCGTCTATGATATGATGCTCGTGCTCGGACGGGATGAAACCGTGGCACGGCTCGACGACGCCGGCCGGGACTGACCGGCCGCACAGACGCCCGCGCCTCCGGTAAAGCGGGACGAACGATCACGGCGGACCGCCTGAACCTCGGGGGGACGCGACAGGAAGGACCGAAACCATGCCCGACACCCAGAAGGAGCCGAAGTCCGCGACGCTGAGCTTCGGCGACACGTCGATCGAGTTGCCGATCCTGTCGCCCACGGCGGGACCCGACGTCGTCGACATCCGCAAGCTCTACGCGCAGGGCGACGTCTTCACCTACGACCCCGGCTTCACCTCGACCGCGTCGTGCGATTCGTCGATCACCTTCATTGACGGCGACAAGGGCGAGCTTCTGCACCGGGGCTATCCGATCGACCAGCTTGCCGAGAAGTCGCACTTCCTCGAGGTCTGCTATCTGCTGCTCTACGGAGACCTGCCGACGGCCGAGCAACTCGAGGATTTCGAGAAGCGCGTCACCATGCACACGATGCTGCACGAGCAGATGCAGAACTTCTTCCGGGGGTTCCGCCGCGACGCGCATCCGATGGCGACCATGGTCGGCGTCGTGGGCGCGATGTCGGCCTTCTACCATGACAGCACGGACATCAATGATCCCTGGCAGCGCGAAGTGGCCTCGATCCGGCTGATCGCGAAGATGCCGACGATCGCCGCCTGGGCCTACAAGTACTCGATCGGCCAGCCCTTCGTGTATCCGCGCAACGACCTCGATTACGCGGCGAACTTCATTCACATGTGCTTCGCCGTCCCGGCGGAAGAGCACGTGGTGAACCCGATCCTCGCCCGCGCGATGGACCGGATCTTCACGCTCCACGCCGATCACGAGCAGAACGCCTCCACCTCCACGGTGCGGCTCGCCTCGTCGTCGGGCGCCAACCCCTTCGCCTGCATCGCCGCCGGCGTTGCCTGTCTCTGGGGACCGGCGCATGGCGGCGCGAACCAGGCCTGCCTGGAGATGCTGCGCGAGATCGGCACGCCCGAGCGCATCCCCGAATTCATCGAGCGCGCGAAGGACAAGAACGATCCGTTCCGCCTCATGGGGTTCGGCCACAGGGTCTACAAGAACTTCGACCCGCGGGCGAAGGTGATGAAGCAGTCGGCCGACGAGGTGCTGGGCCTTCTCGGCGTCGAGGACAATCCGACGCTCCAGGTGGCGAAGGAACTGGAGAGGATCGCGCTCGAGGACAGCTACTTCGTCGACAAGAAGCTCTATCCGAACGTCGACTTCTATTCGGGCATCATCCTCGACGCGATGGGCTTCCCGACCTCGATGTTCACGCCGATCTTCGCGCTCGCGCGGACGGTGGGCTGGATTTCGCAGTGGAAGGAGATGATCGCCGATCCGCAGCTCAAGATCGGCCGTCCGCGGCAGCTCTACGTCGGCCACACGTATCGCGATTACGTCGACGTCGAGAAGCGCGGCTGACGACGCGGGGGGCTGTCTGCCCCCCGTCGCCATCGTCTCGCGGACCGATGGCGCGACGGTGACGACCCCCGAGGATATTTTCCGACAGATGGAGGCATGGGCCGGCCGGCGCCCGGACGCGGCGGCGGGCGGAGCTCAGTTGCCGAGCATCCAGTCGCCGTCGGGGAAGAAGGCGTGGAAGGCGAAGGCGAACATCACGTCATGGGGCACGTCTCGCCCCTGCCCGTCTCGAACCCGGACGGTGCCGACCTCGCGGCCCTCGCCGATCGCCGCGCTGTCGAGCGCCGAGGCCTGACCCTCGGTCCAGCTGATCGTAACGCCCGCCTCGGTGATCCGGCCGGCGTCCCGCACCCGTTCGTAGGTCCAGGCCCGATCCTCCACGCGCACGACGCGGGCGAGCGCCGGAATGCCGTGCGGCGGCGGCGCGCCGTCATAGAGGAAGGGCTGGCGGGAACTGTCGTAGTTGACGTAGGGGTTCCGGCCGTAGGGGCGGTTGAAGTCGGGCTCGTCCATCACGAGACCGTCGGGATTGCGCGCCCGGAACTCCGCCCAGCCTTCCATCCAGGTCGGCAGCTGCTCGAGCTCCTCTCCGGTCATCTCGCCCACGATGCCTTCGCCGATGGCCTGCTGCCACCAGCTTTCGGTCTCGCGGTCGTACATGATCATGTCGGAATTCCTGAGCTTGCCCGACACGCCGAAGGTCAGAACGCGGCCGTTCATGCGGCGCTCGAAGGTCAGGCCCGAGTTGCAGAGCGGGCAGAACGTCACCGCCACCGGAATGCCGGCCACTTCGTCGTTCACGATCTCGTGCCAGGTCAGGTAGCGAATCGGATAGGCCCGCGGCACGGCGCCCTCGACCTCGACGGTGATGACCGGCTCGCGGTCCGACAGGCGCGTCTCTTCGGAGACGGCGAGGAACGTCGGATCGGACAGCGCCGGGATGCCGTCCTTCGGCGGACCGCCGGAGCGGATCTCGCTCCAGTCCTCGATGCTGGTGACGGAGAAATCGGTGTCCGGCCACTCGGCCCGCCAGCGCGAGGGATCGGCGAGCACGGCGGTGGCGACGCTAAGGGCGGCGGCGGTGGCGAAGATACGGGCAAGCATGGGCGACCCTCCTCTGATCTCGCGAAGCGTGGCAGAGGAGGGTCGCCCGGAACAGCCCCGCTGACGCAGGCGTGATCGCGCGCGAGGGCTATTCCTCGACGCGCACCCGCGTCATCACGTCGGGCTGGCCGATCACGGCGCCGTTCTGCCCTTCGCCGCGCTTGATCGCATCGACGACATCCATGCCCTCGATGACGCGCCCGAACACGGTGTACTGGCCGTTCAGGAACGCGCCCTCGTCGAACATGATGAAGAACTGCGAGTTGGCCGAATCCGGGCTCGCCGCCCGCGCCATGCCGACCGTGCCGCGTTCGAACGGGATGTCGGAGAACTCCGCCGGGACGTCGGGACGGTCGGAGCCGCCGCGTCCGGCCATGCCCATGTCGCCGCCGAGCTTGCCGAATTCCACGTCGCCCGTCTGGGCCATGAAGCCGTCGATCACGCGGTGGAACACGACGTCGTCGTAGGCGCCGGCCTCGGCCAGCGCGGTGATCCGCTCCACGTGCAGGGGAGCGACCTCGGGCAGCAGGTCGACGACGATGGTGCCGTTGGCCTCGCCTTCGACGTCGATCACGAGGTTGGGGCCCGGCCCGTCCTCCTGCGCAAGCGCGAGGCCGGGGGCGAAGACGGCGGCAAGGACGAGCTTACGCATCTGCGGCCACCTTCACGCTGAGCATCCGGTCGGGGTTCATCGGCGGCTCGCCGCGGGCGATGGCGTCGACATGTTCCATCCCGCCGATCACCCGGCCGTAGACGGTGTATTGCCCGTTCAGGAAGTGGTTGTCGGAAAAGTTGATGAAGAACTGGCTGTTGGCCGAGTTCGGGTTGGCCGACCGCGCAGCGCCCAGCGTGCCCCGGTCGTGCGGGATCTTGGAGAACTCCGCTGGCAGATCCGGCAGATCCGAGCCGCCCGTGCCCGCGCGGCGCAGGTTGAAGCCGTCCTCGAAATCGCCGTGCTCGACGTCGCCCGTCTGGGCCATGAAGCCGTCGATCACGCGGTGGAAGACGACGTTGTCGTAGGCGCCCGACCGGGCGAGCTCCTTCATCCGCGCGGCGTGCTTCGGCGCCACGTCTTGCAGAAGCTCGATGAAGACGGTGCCGTCCTTCAGCTCCATCAGGATGGTGTTGTCGGGGTCGTTGATCTCGGCCATGCCGGTCTCCTCTGTCAGACGTCGGCGCGACCCTAGTCGGGGAGGGAACGAAGGGAAAGACCCGCCGTTGACGCCGAGATCGGCACGGCGGTTGACGCGCCCGTCGCGTTCGGGTGTTAAGACCCGATGAAGCAGGAGGAACGGATGGCCTGGAAGACACTCGACGACATGGACCTCGCGGGCAAGCGCGTGCTGACCCGGGTCGACATCAACGTGCCGGTCGAGGACGGCAAGGTCACGGACACGACCCGGATCGAGCGGATCCTGCCGACGATCGGGGATATCCTCGGCAAGGGCGGCACGCCGGTCCTGCTGGCCCATTTCGGGCGTCCGAAGGGCAAGGTGGTCCCGGAGATGAGCCTCAGGACCGTCCAGCCCGCGCTGGAGGACTGCCTCGGGCGCGAGGTCACGTTCGTGGAAAAGCCCGACCGCGCGGTCATCGATGCCCAGCCGCAGGACGCGGTGATCCTCGTGGAGAACACCCGATTCTCGCCGATGGAAGAGAACAACGACCCGCAGATGGCGCAGTTTCTCGCCTCCCTGGGAGATGTCTACGTCAACGACGCCTTCTCGGCCGCGCACCGGGCGCATGCCTCGACCGAGGGCGTCGCGCATCTTCTGCCCTCCTGCGCCGGGCGGCTGATGGAGGCGGAGCTTCGCGCGCTCGAAGGCGCGCTGACGACGCCGGACCGGCCGGTGGTGGCCATCGTCGGCGGCGCCAAGGTCTCGACCAAGATCGATCTGCTCGCCAACCTCGTCCGCAAGGTCGACGTTCTGGTCATCGGCGGGGGCATGGCGAACACCTTCCTCGCCGCGCAGGGCATCGATGTCGGGAAATCGCTGGCCGAACACGAGATGACCGACACGGTGAGCGATATCATGGACCAGGCCGGGGAGGCGTCATGCGAGATCCTGCTGCCGACGGACGTGGTGGTCGCGAAGGCGTTCGAGGCCGGCGCCGAGCACGAGACCGTCGCCGCCGACGCCTGCCCGCCCGACGCGATGATCCTCGACGCCGGCCCCGAAAGCGTGAAGCGCATCGTCGCGGCCTTCGAGGATGCCCGGACGCTGGTCTGGAACGGCCCCCTCGGCGCGTTCGAGATCGAGCCGTTCGACACCGCCACGAACGCGGCCGCGCGTCGGGCGGCGGAGCTTACCGAGGCGGGCCGGCTCGTGTCCATCGCGGGCGGCGGCGACACCGTCTCCGCGCTCAACAGGGCGGGCGCGGCGGAGCGGTTCAGCTACGTCTCGACGGCGGGCGGAGCGTTTCTGGAATGGCTGGAAGGCAAGACGCTGCCCGGAGTGGCGGCACTCGAGCAGGCGGACTGAGGCGGAGACCGCGCGTTAGCGCCACCAGAATTGCAACTCGCCCGCCGCTTGCCTAGAAGCGGTCAGAACACGAGTTTTCAAAGGGATAGGGCCGACACCAATGGCGAACACGCTTCAGACCGAACAGATCACACGCGGAGAGGGCTTCATCGCCGCGCTCGACCAGTCGGGCGGCTCCACGCCCAAGGCGCTCGCCCAGTACGGCGTGTCCGGCGACGCGTGGTCCACCGAGGACGAGATGTTCGACCTCATGCACCAGATGCGGACGCGGATCGTCACCTCGCCCGCCTTCGGCGGCGACCGGGTGATCGGAGCGATCCTCTTCGAACAGACCATGGACCGCGAGATCGAGGGCATCCCCTCGGCGCAGTACCTCTGGGACAAGAAGCGCGTCGTCCCGTTCCTCAAGATCGACAAGGGGCTCGCGGACGAGCGCAGCGGCGTGCGGCTGATGAAGTCGATGCCGGATCTCGACGCGCTGCTCGAGCGCGCGGCCAGCAAAGGCATCTTCGGCACCAAGGAGCGATCGGTGGTCGACCAGGCGAACCGCGAGGGGATCGCCGACGTCGTGGCCCAGCAGTTCGAGGTCGGCCACCAGGTTCTGGGGCATGGGCTCGTGCCGATCCTCGAGCCGGAGGTGACGATCTCGATCCCCGACAAGGACGCGGCCGAGAGCATGCTTCTGGAGATCATCGGACAGCACCTCGACAGCGTCCCGGACGGCCGGCAGATCATGCTGAAGCTGTCGCTGCCGACGCGCGCCAATCTCTACAAGCCGCTCATCGACCACCCCAGGGTGATGCGGGTCGTGGCGCTCTCGGGCGGCTACAGCCGCGACGAGGCGAACGCGAAGCTGGCGCAGAACGCCGGCATGATCGCGAGCTTCAGCCGCGCGCTGACCGAGGGTCTCTCCGCGCAGCAGTCGGACGAGGCGTTCGACGCCACGCTCGACGCGACGATCCAGTCGATCTACGAGGCCTCGGTCGCGGGCTGAGGGCACGGCGGGGGCTCCGCCCCCAGCCGCCTGCGGCGGCTTCCCCCGGAGTATTTGCCCCGAGATGAAGCTCAGAGCCGCGCGAGGATCGCCTCGGTGTCGAGCCCCGAGACCGTGCCGGCGATCTGGCCGCGGTCGCGGGCCAGACGTGTCGCGACGAAGCCCGAGGCGACGGCGCCGGGCGCCTGCCTCAGCAGCACCGAGGCCGTGAGCAGCAGCGCCGTGCGCTCCGCGAACCAGCGCGCCTCGGCCTCGTCGGGCAGGTCCGGCCAGCGCGTCCGGTGCGCGGCAAGCGCGATGTCGTAGGCGCGGTCGGCGCCCTTCGCGGCGTCGAGTTCGAGCGCAAGCGCATCGGCCGCGTCGCGGTCCTTCGCCAGCGTCCGCAGGATGTCGAGGCAGATCACGTTGCCCGACCCCTCCCAGATGCCGTTCAGCGGCGCCTCGCGATAGAGAAGCGGCAGCGCCGTGTCCTCGACGTAGCCCATGCCGCCCAGAACCTCCATCGCCTCGGGGACGACGCGCAGGCAGAGCTTGTTGTTGAGGAACTTCGCGAGCGCGACGCCGATCCGGGCAAAGGGACGCTCGCGGGGCGCGTCGAAGGCGCGCGCGACGCGCAGCGCCAGGGCCGTGGCCCCCTCCCAGTCGAGCGCGAGGTCGCAGAGCACCGCCCGCATCAGCGGCTGGTTGATCAGCCGCCGCTGGAATGCCGTCCGGTGCGCCGTCCAGTGATGCGCCTCGGCGAGCGCGGCGCGCATCAGCCCCGCCGGCGCCATCGCGGTGTCGAGCCGGGTGTGATGGACCATCTCGATGATCGTCCGCACCCCCTCGCCCTCGGCCCCGAGCCGGTGGGCGAAGGCGCCTTCGTACTCGATCTCGGCGGAGGCGTTCGCCCGGTTGCCGAGCTTGTCCTTGAGGCGCAGAAGGCGGATGCCGTTGCGGCCGCCGTCTTCGAGCCAGCGGGGCACGAGAAAGCAGGTGAGGCCGCCGCCGGCGCGCGCGAGCGTCAGGAATCCGTCCGACATCGGCGCCGAGCAGAACCACTTGTGGCCGGTGAGACGGTAGCGCCCTCCATCGGGCTCGGCCCGCGTCGCGTTCGCGCGGACGTCGGAGCCGCCCTGCTTTTCGGTCATCGCCATCCCCAGCGTCGCGCCGCGTTTCTCCGCCACCGGCGCGACGGAGGGGTCGTAGTCGCGCGAGAGGAGCTTCGGCCGCCAGAGCGCCTCGAGCGCCGGATCGGCGCGGAGCGCGGGGACGGCGGCGTAGGTCATCGTCATCGGGCAGCAGGTGCCGGGCTCGGCCTGGCTCGCCATGTAGACCATCGCGGCGTGGGTCGTGTGGCCGCCCGGCGCGTCCTCCCAGGGGATCGCCGCGTAGCCCGCGCCGAGCCCCGCCGCCATCAGGTCGTGGTAGGCCGGGTGGAAGGCGACCTCGTCGAGCCGCCGCCCGCCCGCGTCGAAGAGCCGGAGTTCCGGCGGTGTCCGGTTCGCCGCCCGTCCCGCCTCGCGCGTCGCGGCGCGCCCGTAGACGGCCCCGAACTCGGCCAGCGCGCCCGCGTCGGCCCCGCGCGCATGATCGCGCAGCACCGGGTCGTCCGCCCAGAGGTCCGCGTCGCCGCGCGGGGGCGGCTGGTTCGTCACATCGTGGGTGGCAAGACGGTCCTCGGGTCCGATCCTTTGCATCGCGCGCCTCCAGCTTGCGATGATACCGGCGCGGGGCCGGCACGAAACCGCTTTTCTCGCTGACGTTGCGACAAAAGGGTTTCCCATCGCAAATGCCCTATGCCAATGTCTGCGCATGCGCCCGCCAGAGGCGCCGGAACAAGGGGCAGGCATGAGCGGTTCGGGGGCACGTCCGGGCGTCGGTGTGGCGATCTACGTGATCGTGATGGTCACCCTGGGGATGTATTTCACCTTCGCGAGCGTCCAGGGCGATTTCGGCCTGTTCCGCCGGGTCCAGATCGAGGCGGAGACCCGCGCGCTCCGGGCCGAGCGCGAACGGCTGCAGGAAGAGGTCGCCATGCTGCGCAACAAGACGCTGCGCCTGTCGGACGGCTATCTCGATCTGGAGCTTCTCGACCAGCAGGCGCGCGACGTGCTCGGCCTGATCCGCAGCGACGAGATCGTGCTGCGCTGATAGTCGCAGGACGCAAGCCTGCCATTCCGGAGCCATTCGCCGCGAATTTGTGCGTGATCTGACGAACCTCTTTTGTTAGACGGTAGTTTAACACTGAACTATTCGTTGCCGAGAGGGAGGAGCCGCCGGCATGGCCACGCGAAAATCCACCGCGAAACCGAACGTCTCGAAGGACGAGCTCTTGCACTTCTACCGCGAGATGCTGCTGATCCGCCGCTTCGAGGAGAAGGCCGGCCAGCTCTACGGCATGGGTCTGATCGGCGGCTTCTGTCACCTCTACATCGGCCAGGAAGCGGTCGTCGTGGGGCTCGAGGCCGCGGCCGACGAGGGCGACAAGCGCGTCACCTCCTACCGCGACCACGGCCACATGCTCGCCTCGGGCATGGATCCCAAGGGCGTCATGGCCGAGCTCACCGGCCGCGAAGGCGGCTACTCCAAGGGCAAGGGCGGCTCGATGCACATGTTCAGCCGCGAGAAGCACTTCTACGGCGGCCACGGCATCGTCGCCGCGCAGGTGCCGATCGGCGCGGGGCTCGCCTTCGCCGACAAGTATCTCGGCAACGACCGGGTGACCTTCACCTACTTCGGCGACGGCGCGGCCAACCAGGGCCAGGTGGCCGAGACCTACAACATGGCCGAGCTCTGGGACCTGCCGGTGGTCTTCGTGATCGAGAACAACCAGTACGCCATGGGCACCAGCGTCAAGCGCGCCACCAAGAGCCCCGACTTCTGGGAGCGCGGCGCGGCCTACGGCATCGAGGGCGAGGCAGTCGACGGCATGGACGTCCTCGCGGTGAAGGCCGCGGGCGAGAAGGCGGTGGCGCACTGCCGCGCCGGCAAGGGCCCCTACATCCTCGAGGTGATGACCTACCGCTACCGCGGCCACTCGATGTCTGACCCCGCCAAGTACCGCACCCGCGACGAGGTGCAGAAGATGCGCGAGGAACGCGACGCCATCGAGCATGTCCGCCAGCTTCTGCTGACCGGCAAGCACGCCACCGAGGACGAGCTCAAAGGCGTCGACAAGCAGATCAAGGACATCGTCAACGAGGCGGCGGAATTCGCCAAGGAGAGCCCCGAGCCCGACGTCGGCGAGCTCTGGACCGACATCTACGCCGAAGCGATTCCGCAGGGGGAGGCCATCTGATGGCGACCGAAGTACTCATGCCCGCGCTCTCGCCCACGATGGAAGAAGGCACGCTCGCGAAGTGGCTCGTCAGGGAGGGCGACACCGTCTCCTCGGGCGACATCCTCGCCGAGATCGAGACCGACAAGGCGACGATGGAATTCGAGGCGGTCGACGAGGGGATCGTCGGCAAGATCCTGATCTCCGAAGGGACGGAGGGGGTGAAGGTGAACACGCCCATCGCAATCCTCGTCGAGGAGGGCGAGGACGCGGCGGACGCCGAGGTCGACACCGCGCAGTCGCAGCAGCCCGTGCCGAAGGAGAAGCGACAGAATTCCGAGGACCAGTCCGCGTCCGGCATGGCGCACCCCGCACCGGCCTCGCCCGGCGCCGCGCGGGATCTGTCGCCCGACTGGCCGGCGGATGCGGAGATGAAGACGATGACCGTCCGCGAGGCGCTCCGCGACGCGATGGCCGAGGAGATGCGCAGCGACGAGAACGTCTTCATCATGGGTGAGGAGGTCGCCGAATACCAGGGCGCCTACAAGATCACGCAGGGCCTTCTCGACGAGTTCGGCGCGCGCCGGGTGATCGACACGCCGATCACCGAGCACGGCTTCGCCGGTCTCGGCGTCGGCGCGGCCTTCGGCGGGCTCCGTCCGATCGTCGAGTTCATGACCTTCAACTTCGCGATGCAGGCGATGGACCAGATCGTCAATTCTGCGGCCAAGACGCTCTACATGTCCGGCGGCCAGATGGGCTGTCCGATCGTGTTCCGCGGCCCCAACGGCGCCGCAGCGCGGGTCGGCGCGCAGCACAGCCAGGACTACGCGGCGTGGTATTCGCAGATCCCCGGCCTCAAGGTCGCGATGCCCTACTCGGCCGCCGACGCGAAGGGGCTTCTGAAGTCCGCGATCCGCGATCCGAACCCGGTGATCTTCCTCGAGAACGAGATCCTCTACGGCCGCTCCTTCGACGTGCCGCAGGTCGACGACCTGACGGTGCCGTTCGGCAAGGCGCGGATCTGGCGGGAAGGATCGGACGTGACGCTGGTGAGCTTCGGGATCGGCATGACCTACGCGCTCGAAGCCGCCGAGGCGCTGGCCAAGGACGGGATCGAGGCCGAGGTGATCGACCTGCGCACGCTCCGCCCGATGGACACCGCGACGGTCATCGAGAGCGTGAAGAAGACCAACCGCTGCGTGACCGTCGAGGAAGGCTTCCCGCAGGGATCGGTCGGCAACTACATCAGCTCAGTGCTGATGCAGGAGGCGTTCGACTGGCTCGACGCGCCGGTGATCAACTGCGCCGGCAAGGACGTCCCGATGCCCTATGCCGCCAACCTCGAAAAGCTGGCGCTCGTGACCGCCAAGGAGGTCATCGAGGCCGCCCACGCCGTGACCTACAGGTGATCGCATGGAAGATATCCCCCCCATCGAGCGCCGCGGCGACGACTACATTCTCCGGCTCGAAGGACCGCAGACCCGCTACCGGATCACCGTGCCCGGCGACATGCTCGACGACGAGATCGGCGAGACCGCCGACGAGGCGGCGCGCCGGGCCTGGATCGAGCGGAACCTTCCCAACATTCTCGGCGCGGCGACCGCGCGGGAAACGGGCGGTTTCGTGAAGCAGCCCTGGGGCCGCGTCATGATCGAGGAGATCCCGTGATGGACGTCCTCGGCCGGGACGCCGCGCGGGAGGCCTACCGTGTCGCGACCGGCGGCGCCGAAAGCCGCCTTGTCGGGTTCGTCCCGGACGCCATGATTGCCGAAGGCGTGCGGCTGACGGGCGGCCGGGGCCACCGGACCGCCTACGACTGGATTGCGGACCATGCCCGCGAGATCGACAACGCGCTCAGGACGCGCGCGGAGGGGGGCCGGCCGAAGGCGCCTTTCGACCGCATCGTCCTGGAGGAGGAGTGAGACCATGCCCACCGAAATCCTGATGCCCGCCCTCTCGCCCACGATGGAGGAAGGCACGCTGGCGAAATGGCTCGTCAAGGAAGGCGATACGGTCTCCGCCGGAGACCTCCTGGCCGAGATCGAGACCGACAAGGCCACGATGGAATTCGAGGCGGTGGACGAAGGCACCGTCGGCAAGATCCTCGTCCCCGAGGGCACCGAGGGCGTTCAGGTGAACACCGCCATCGCCGTCATCCTGGGCGAGGGCGAATCCGCCGACGACATCGACACCAGCCCCGAGCCGAAGGACCGCGACGCCTCCTCCCATGCGGCTCCCGCTGGCCCGTCTGAAGACACCGCGCCCGCCGGCGGCTATGGCCGGGGCGAGACCGAAGCCACCCCCGGTGCATCCGCCCCGCCCGCCCCGCAAGGCGAAAGCGGCGAGCGCATCTTCGCCTCCCCCCTCGCCCGCCGGATCGCGAAGGACCGGGGCCTCGATCTTTCGCGGATCAAGGGCTCGGGCCCGAAGGGCCGGATCGTGAAGGCCGACGTCGAGACGGCCGAGGCCGCGCCCGCACCCGCGAAGCCCGCAGCGGCGCCCTCCGCCGAGGCCGCTCCCGTCGCCGCGCCCGCCGCGACCGGCCCCACGGCCAGCCAGGTCATCGCGATGTACGAGGGCCGCGAGGTCACCGAGGTCAAGCTCGACGGCATGCGCAAGACGATCGCGGCCCGCCTCACCGAGGCCAAGCAGACGATCCCGCATTTCTACCTCCGCCGCGACATCCGCCTCGACGCGCTCCTCGCGTTCCGGTCGGAGCTCAACGCCAAGCTCGAGACGCGCGGCGTCAAACTCTCGGTCAACGACTTCATCATCAAGGCCTGCGCGCTCGCGCTGCAGGAGGTACCGAAGGCCAACGCCGTCTGGGCGGGCGACCGGGTGCTGGAGCTGAAGCCCTCCGACGTCGCCGTGGCCGTCGCGATCGAGGGCGGCCTCTTCACGCCGGTGATCAAGGACGCCGAGATGAAATCGCTCTCCGCGATCTCGGCCGAGATGAAGGACCTCGCCGCCCGCGCCCGCGACCGCAAGCTTTCCCCCGACGAATACCAGGGCGGCAGCTTCGCGATCTCCAACCTCGGCATGTTCGGCATCGACAACTTCGACGCCGTCATCAACCCGCCGCACGGCGGCATCCTCGCGATCGGCGCGGGCGTGAAGAAGCCGGTCGTCGACGAGACGGGAGAGATCGCGGTGGCCACGGTCATGTCCGTCACGCTCTCGGTCGATCACCGGGTGATCGACGGCGCGCTCGGGGCGGAGCTTCTGAAGGCCATCGTCGAGAACCTCGAGAACCCGCTCACGATGCTCGCCTGATCCCGGCAGGGCGTTTCCCTCCGACCGGTTGACCTGCCTCAAGGCGCGGTGCGGCGCCGACGTCTAGGCCGCGTGAAACCACGAGGGACAGCGACATGGACTGGAAATCTCATCTCAACGACCAGAGCGAGGCGCTCGCCACCTTCCGCGAAGCGCGGCCGGACACCGGCGGCGCCTTCACAGGCCTGCACCGCGCCACGATGGGCGACGGCGCGCTGACCGTCCGCGAGAAGGAACTCATCGCCCTCGCCATCGGGATCGCCACCCGCTGCGTCGATTGCATCGGCTTCCACGTGCGGGCCGCGATGAAGGCCGGCGCGAGCCGCGACGACGTGGCCGACACGATCTCGGTTGCCGTGATGATGGGCGGCGGGCCGGCCTACATGTACGGGGTCAAGGCGCTGGAAGCCTACGATCAGCTGTCCTGAAAGCGCCGGATGATGTGGTCCATCGACACCGACGGCTGCGGGCATTCGACATCGCCCACGATCTTCGCGGGCACGCCGGCGACCGTCTTCTTCGCCGGAACGTCCTGAAGCACCACCGACCCCGCCGCGATCCGCGCGCAGTCGCCGACCTTGATGTTGCCGAGCACCTTCGCGCCCGCCCCGATCAGCACGCCGCAGCCGATCTTCGGGTGCCGGTCTTCCTCTTCCTTGCCGGTGCCGCCCAGCGTCACCGAATGCAGCATCGACACGTTGTCGCCCACGACGGCCGTCTCGCCGATAACGATGGAATGGGCGTGGTCGATCATGATCCCCTTGCCGATCCGCGCGGCCGGGTGAATGTCGACGCCGAAGGCTTCCGACACCCGCATCTGGATGAAATAGGCCATGTCCTTGCGGCCCTGCCGCCAGAGCCAGTGGCCCACGCGGTAGGCCTGGATCGCCTGGTAGCCCTTGAAGTAGAGGATCGGCTGGATCAGCCGGTGGCAGGCCGGATCGCGATCGTAGACCGCCATGATGTCGGTCCGCGCCGCGTCGGCGAGCGCGGAGTCCGAGCCATAGGCCTCGTCCGCGATCTCCCGCAGGATCTGCGCCGACATCTCGCCCGAGGCGAGCTTGAGCGCGAAGCGGTAGGCGAGCGCCCCCTCGATCGTGTCGTAGTGCAGGATGTTGGAATGGATCAGCCCGCCGAGCAGAGGCTCGTTGAGCACGGCCTCCTCGGCCTCTTCCATGACGCGCGACCAGACCGGATCGAGCGCCCTGACGGATTTCCGCGTTCTCGCCATCGACGTCTCCTTCGCCTTGCCGCGGGTTCTACATCAGATAGGATCGCCCGACCAAGAAGAAAGACTTTGCGGATGAAACCGTGACCGACACATCACGCCTCGCGGAGTATCGCCGACAGCTCGAGGACGCCCTCGCGACGCTGGAGGCCGGCGAGGACGCGGGCGCCGAGGATCGCCGGACGGTGGAACTCGACCAGCAGTCGGTCGGGCGGCTGAGCCGGATGGACGCGCTGCAACGGCAGGCCATGGCCACCGCGCAGAGCCGCCGCCGCGGCATCGAACGCCAGCGCATCCGCGGCGCGCTCGACCGGATCGAGGCGGGCGAGTTCGGCTGTTGCGAGGACTGCGGCGAGGAGATCGCACCGAAGCGGCTCGATCTGGATCCCACCGTGCCGAAATGCGTCAGTTGCGCCTCCGGCGCCTAGGACCGGTCATCGCTCCCGGACACGCGTGGCACGCGGCTCCTCCGACCGGACCTTCGACGGACCGGCCCCGAAGACGCCCGGCAGCCCCGAATCAGCCGCGCCGCCGGCAGGAGCGGCCGGCCCCGCACCGCCGACTGCCGCGGTGAGGCGTCGACCCTCGGACCTGCGATTTCCGGGGCTTGGCGTACATTTGGACGGCTTCGCCGCGGTCGCCGGCATGTGCGCCCGAACCATCCGCTTGAAGGCCCCGGCCAAAATGTGTTTCAATGACACCGCTGCCACACGCTCACCACAGGGTTAGAGCCGCAGGCCAGGACCGGCAGCACGAAATTCCCACTCATCGCTCAGAGGCGCTCCTTGCGCCGTCCCCGCAGATACGCGGAATCGAAAGGACTACTCCCATGCCCAACACGGATACATCTCCCGATAGTCTTCACCCGGCGGCCACCGCCTATGCGCAGGAACATCGCGACGGGTCGATGGACCGGCGCGAGTTTCTCGCCCGCGCCACATCGCTCGGCGTGACGACGGCCGGCGCCTATGCCCTGATCGGGATGGACGCGCCGGCACGGGCGGCCACGCACATGGAGGCTGGCGGCACCCTGCGCATCGAAAGCACCGTCAAGGCGATGCGCGATCCGCGCACCTTCGATTGGCCGCAGATGTCGAACTTCACCCGGGGCTGGCTGGAATACCTCGTGGAATACAATCGCGACGGCAGCATCCGCGGCATCCTTCTGGAAAGCTGGGACGTGAACGAGGATGCGACGGAGTACACGCTGAACGTGCGCCCCGGCGTGACGTGGAACGACGGCACGGCGTTCACGGCCGCCGACGTTGCCTTCAACATCGAACGCTGGTGCGAACGCGACGTCGAAGGCAATTCGATGGCGAGCCGCATGTCCTCGCTGATCGACGAGGACACGGGAACGGCCCGCGAGGGCGCCATCACCGTCGTCTCCGACCTTCAGGTGCGCCTGTCGCTCGAGGTTCCCGACATCACCCTGATCGCGGGATTCTCCGACTACCCCGCCGCGATCGTTCCGCAGGATTTCGGAGGCGACCCGCTTGCCGCGCCGAAGGGGACCGGCCCCTATCTGCCCGAGCAGTTCGACGTCGGGATCAAGGCGGTTCTGGTGAAGAACGAAGACCACGACTGGTGGGGCAAGGGCGTGATCGGCGACGCCGCGCTCGACCGCATCGAATACATCGATCTGGGAACCGACAAGGCCTCGATCACGGCCGCGGCGGACGCCGACGAGGTCGACATGGTCTACGAGAGCCTCGGCGAGTTCGTCGAGATCATGGATGCCATCGGATGGGAAAAATCAGAGGCCATCACGGCCAACACGCTCGTGACCCGTCCCAACCAGGTGGCCGAGGTCGACGGCATGACACCCTATTCCGACGTTCGGGTCCGCCGGGCGCTCGCGATGGCGGTCGACAACTCCGTCTGCCTGTCGCTGGGCTATTCCGATCAGGGAATCGTCGCGGACAACCACCACGTCTGCCCGATCCACCCGGAATACGCCGAGCTGCCCCCGCCGGTGCACGACCCCGAGGGCGCCCTCGCGCTGATGCAGGAAGCCGGCATGGCGGACTTCGAGTTCGAGATCATCTCGATCGACGACGACTGGCGGCGCAACACCTCCGACGTGATCGCGGCGCAACTGCGCGACGCGGGCCTCAACGTGACGCGGACGATCCTGCCCGGCGCCACCTTCTGGAACGACTGGGCGAAGTATCCGTTCTCGACCACCGACTGGGCGCAGCGACCTCTCGGCGTTCAGGTGCTGGCGCTGGCCTATCGCTCCGGCGAGCCCTGGAACGAGTCGGGCTTCTCCAACGCGGACTTCGACGCCGCGCTGGTCGAGGCTCTCTCGATCGCCGATGCCGATGAGCGGCGCGAGGTGTCTCGACGGCTCCAGACGATCCTGCGCGACGAGGGCGTGGTGATCCAGCCCTACTGGCGGTCGACCTACCGCCACTTCAAGTCGGGCGTGCTGGGCGCCGAGATGCATCCGACCTTCGAGATCCACGTCTACAAACTCGGCTGGGCCGCGTAACGGACGGTTGCGGGGTCACCGGTCGGGGACCCCGCTCCGCGCCGACAGCGAGAGCAGCACCAGCGCGAGGCATCGGCAATAGTCGCGATCCGCAAGCTCCGGCTCCGGCACGCAGGTGTGCCGGAGCGCGGCCGCCATCAGGCTTCCGTCGCCGTAATCGGGATGATTGACGCCGGTCGCGCGCCCGTGCCGAAACGCCGCGCCGGCCTCCCGGAAGAGCGCGGCCAGAAGCCCCGCTCGGCCCACCTCGGGGACCGCGCGCAGCGTCCGCGCCGCCGCGACGACATCGCCCAGATGTGGCGCGCGCATCGGTGTTAGGCGCGCGGCAGCGTCAGCTCGGCGAGATGCACGGCGATCCGCACGGCCCCGCCCCCGACCTCGCCCCCCTCCCCGGTCAGGGTCAGCGCCGTGTCGGCGTAGTAGGCCAGCGGCGAGGACGTCAGGCCCCGGAACCAGGCCCCGGCCTGGGTGCCGATCCCGCTTCCGTAGCGGTCGTCGGAGAGGCCGCCGATCCCGATGCGGAACGACGCCGCCGTCCCGCCCAGGTCGGACAACACCCGTCCGGTGACGCCGTAGACGAGGCTCCCCGCCGGGATGAGCGCGGCCGTCGTGCTCGCCGCGCCGGGCGCGACCGCGTGATCCGTCTCGACGATCCGGTGCCGGAACGCGGCGCCCCCCGGCGACACCGCCTCGGCACCGCCGATCCAGTCGACCCCGTCGAACAGCGCGACGACCCCCTCGTCCGCGATCCACGCCCGCCACCCGGCCTGCGGGTCGAGAAAGTCCCATCCGCCGTTGAGCCAGACCGCCAGCCGGTCCGCATGCCCGGCCCAGCCATTCACCGCGCCGGCCGGCACCGCGTAGACTTCGCCCTCGCCCGCCGCGAGAGGCGGCGTCACCACGCCCCGCGATTGCAGCACCAGTTGCGCCAGCGCGTCGATCCGTTCGAACGCGCCGTTCACCGTCACGTGCTTCTGCGCCTGCGCCGCCTGCACCAGCGGCAGTCCCAGTCTCGCCGTCTCACTCATCGATCCAGATCCTTCCGAATGCTCCCGGACCGAAACGGTCCGATATCTGCGCGACCTCCACCGCGAAGGCCGCCGTCACGCCGTCGGCCGCCCCGTAGCTCCAGAACGGCACGCCCACCTCGGCGGTCCGCCGCACGACGCCGCCCTGGACGACACGGACGAGGTACCGTTCCGCCGCCTCGCCGAGCGGCACGTCGACCAGCCCCCACCGGTCGCCGTCGATCCGCGTCCGCCGGATCCAGCCGATGTCCCACGCCCCCTCCGGTCCGGGCCGCGCCCTCAGGTGCACCGGCGCGTAGGGACGCAGCCCGACGCCCTCGAAGCTGCGCGTGACGTCCCTGTAGGACGGATCGTCCGGCGGCCGCCGGGACGGCCCCACCCGGTAGCGCCGCTCGATCCCCAGGAACGAGGCCGGGAGAGACAGCTGCGTCAGGCTCCCGTCGAGCAGCACGACCCGGCTTCCCGCCGGCCAGAACGCGGGCATCAGCGCCTCCGTGCCCGCCTGCCCGCGCAGCCGCATCGACAGCGCCCAGAGGTCCGGTTCGACCAGCACGGCCTCGGCGAACTGAAACACTTCCCAGTCCCCCGACGCGCCGTC
>Ga0102943_1001010_pt1 | contig 17951 bp, 16 predicted proteins | sample SalPonC_black_MG_FD_78174 | JGI IMG/M metagenome (GOLD analysis project Ga0102943, IMG submission 78174) | Salt pond soil microbial communities from South San Francisco under conditions of wetland restoration - Salt Pond MetaG... | ecosystem: Environmental > Aquatic > Marine > Intertidal zone >...
GTCGAATGGCAGCCTGGCAATGACTTCAATCTGGACCGCCTGGAAGGTATCGCGGTGCTGATTCTTGCCGAAGAAGCCGAAGAGGCCGAAAGTGTCATCTACCTGGACAACATCGAACTACTCGTCAACGAGCGCGAGTAGGACGATTCGGATGAATGGCGGCTGCGTTTACGATACTGTAAGCGCAGCCATTCCCTTCCAGACTGTAAGCAGCCAATTGGCCAAGGAATGCCGTGGATGCATGTGGAACTCATCACGGCTCAGTTCATAACCCATAGTAAAAAAAGGAGCTTACTGAAAAAAACCATAACAGATCGGTTAGCCGAGAGGTTAGCCGTCACTGGCAAAAGATATCTGTTAGAACGATTGAGTGATCACTCAGCAGTTACGATATCTCTCAATTCTTTGGCGAGCTTTTCAGCTTTTTCCTGAGTCGGTGCTTCAGCCATTACACGAATAACGGGTTCAGTATTGGAACGGCGCGCGTGTATCCAGCTGTCCCCGAAATCTACGTGAACGCCGTCGAGCAAATTAATTTTTTCGTTCTGATATTTTTGCCGGACTGTGCGTAGAATTTTAAGTGAAGCTTCGCTGCTCACTTTGATTTTATCTTTAACGATATGAAATTCAGGAACCGCAGCCTTTAATGCAGAAATCGATTTGCCTGTTTCAGCAAGCATTTCAAGTATAATGGCCATGCTTACGTAGCTGTCGCGGCAAGCATGCACAGCGGGGATGATCAGGCCACCGTTGCTTTCGCCACCGGCTACAGCACCGATTGCCAGCATTGTTTCGGAAACATTAATTTCGCCGATTTTCGTGCGGGTTACTTGATTACCGGTTGGTTCAGTAACGGCGTCGACTGTTTTTCCAGACGACAGGTTGACGGCGATGGGCCCCTGCTCATGAGACGCGAGGACTTGTTGAATGCCCAGTGTCAGCGTAAAATCTTCGCCTAAAGGCACACCGTTTTCATCGACTAGAGCTAAGCGATCGCCATCGGGATCCTGGGCAAAACCAATCACGCATTTTTCTTGTTTAATCGTCTCGCACAGCAGCGATAGACTTTCGGGAGTGGGTTCGGGTTCCCGTTCGAAGGCACCTGTGGGTTGATCCAAGACCGAGACAACCTCGCAATTGAGGACATTTTTGAGAAAATCGACTGAATGCACGGCACCGACTCCATTGCAGCAATCAATGGCGACTTTGAAACGCTTGCTTCTGATTGTATCTGTATCTACATAATCTTTGATGGCTCTGTAATGCCCTGCCATTGGGGCTTCAATGTTGACGACTTCGGGGATGGCGCTTTCGTCGACTAGCGGAAAGTCTTGGCCATGATAAATCTGGATAAGTTCTTCGGCGCGCATTTCGTTGAGAAATAAAGCATTATCGCCGATAAATTTCAGGGCATTCCATTGTGCCGGATTATGACTGGCAGTAATAGCAATGCCACCCCGCGCTTGCAGTTCTTTGGTCAGGATCAAGACAGTCGGTGTTGGCACAACTCCGGCCAGGAGGGGTTGGCAACCGACGCTTTGCAAGCCAGCAATGACCGCTTTTTGGATCATCGCGCCGGTGGTTCTCGTGTCCCGGCCAACCACAACGGGGCCGCGTCCGACCATCGCACCAAATGCTTGGGCAAACTCGGTAGCCGCCTGCGGGGAAAATGATTCTCCGACAATGCCGCGGACTCCAGATACACCTACTTTTAAGACTTCTTTCATACTAAATTTTCCAATACACGAATAACTTTATCGGCTTCTTTTTCAGCGGTATTTTTGTCTTTTGCCTCGGAAATGATGCGCACAATATTTTCAGTGCGAGAATTTCGCACATGTATCCAGTGGTCTTCAAAGTCGATGCGCAGACCGTCTTGCTGGTCGATAGTGGTATGCCCATCGGCGCGCCAAATTTTGCCGATTTGTTCAATGGCTCGGTAGCCCAAGTTGGATTCGCAAGGGACGTTGCGCTTGGCAATGTGATAGTGGCTGGGTAGACGGTCGATCAATTGAGAAAGGGTGACTTTATTTTCAACCATGGCTTCAATGATGAGTGCCATCATGATAAAACCATCGAAACTGGGACCCCAATTGGGAATGACGACACTGCCATTCCCTTCGCCACCAATAATTCCCTGTTCGTCTGCAAGGGTTGTGAGGACGTAGGACTGACCGACCTTAGACTTGACCAATTGGCCGTCATATTTGGCGACGATGTCGTCAATCATGCGGCTGGTGCAGCAATTGGTCACTACACATCCCTTTTGCTTGCTCAGCACATGTTGCGCTAACAGTGCAAATGTGTATTCCTCGCTTTTGGGTTCACTGTTTTCAGTCACCAGTGACATGCGGACCATGTCACTGCAAAATAGAAAGCCTGCATCTCCTTTCAAGTGTGGGATGATCGAGGCCATTTGCATCGCCGAGCGTGGCCGTGGTTCGGCTTCGCGTGCCAAATAACCGGTGGCGTTGCCATTGATTGGGATGAGATGGATGCCGAGACATTGGGCAAACGCATCCATATAGGGAACACCAGATCCTCCTAAAGGATCCGCTAACACCGTCAGTTTAGCGGCGCGAATCGCATCCACGTTGATGAAACTTTGCATCGCCTCGAAATAAGCCGACTTAAATGTGTCGGATTGGGTGATGGTGCCCATTCCTTGCCAGTCTTTTTTGGTGAAGTCTTTAGAATGAAATATATCGAGAACGTTTTGGCCGCTATGTGGGTCGAGCATGCCGCCGTCGCTGTCGATGAGTATCAGTGAATTCCAGCCGGCCTCGTTGTGGCCGCCGGAAGCAGACAACCCACCGGCTGCACCATAATGTCTGACGGCAAACTGAATGAACGGAGTCGGGCAAATACCGAGATCAATCACATCGCAGCCGGCATTCAGCAGGCCTGATAGCATGGCGGAATAAACCATCGGGCTCGAGTAGCGAGTATCGTGCCCAACCACCACTTTTCCCCCCTGAATGTAAGTGGCATAGGCGGATGCAAAATCAATGATGGCGCGCGGAGTTAACGTATCTCCCGCAAATCCTCGAAGGCCAAAACTGGACAGGCGTATTTTTTTCACAAACTAAGTATAAATGTCGTTGTTTTGAGTGCTTTTGCTAGTGTTTTAACGGTTGATTCTGTGGTGGTAACCACCTAATTGGACAATCGTCGTTTTGCATAGACAAGCGCAAGAAATCTAATTAGTAAAGTCGAAACATATAGGAAAACGGAAATTTAAGCCTGAGTTGTGGCGTTTTTTTTTAATTAAACGAACATAAATGCTGTCTGGGTTGAACGTTTCTTTATCCAATCCATCCATCTGCACTAACTTAACCCAAAAATTAATTGCTATACCATTATGGCCGATTCAAATATAACCCAAAACTCTAGCGCTGCAACCGACGGACTCTCTGCGAAGTTGGAGGACCTGCACAATAAAATTGCAGAACTCGCCTTAAATCAGGGTGCCCTTCAAGAAAGGGCTCTCAATGGCTCTGCCTATGTGTTGACGGAAAAAAATATTCTGTGTATGGATCGTGTCCAGGGGGACAGCCGTTATCCTTACGGTTTCAAGGGGTTTAATTTTTGGGTGTATGCGTCTGGTTATATGCACGCTAACGAAGGATTGTTGTCGATGTTTTTGAAGGCAGCATTCGGAGAAGAGCCGAACATTGCGTTTTTTGCCGGAAAGCAGCGCGAAGGCACAGCAAGCGAAGTGATGCCCTTATTTGCAGTACCCAAAATGCTCGGGACGCCACAACAGACCAAACGTTACACGGTGTTTGATCCGTCAGCGGCATATTTTTTAACCGATTACGGTGCACTGCGTTTGGGGATTCGGGTGTTTGTTATGCCTACGAAAGAAATCAGCTTTTCTCTCGAGGTTGAAAACACGGGGCAAACGGAGGAAACATTTTTCCTATCGTCTTTCCTCAACCCGTTTCTGCGCCACCAGATCACCAAGAGTGATGAAGACAACTGGTTTAAAGAGATTGCAGTGTTAGATGCCAAGCAGCAGGTGGGCGGTGCGCTGGCTCCGTTTTTATTGCAGGTGCATGAAGACAAAGACCGTCACACGCTGACGACCAATTATGCGGTCTTGCGTCGTCAGTTGTGTCTGGAAGATGCCGGGTGGCTGGTTTCGAGCGAAGCGACGACCTCACGCTTGGAGTATGTCGGGGGAGCTGGCAGTAGTCTGCATACGCCCAAGGCATTACTTGAAGGAACGCTGGGCAGTGACCCGCGTCCTTTGTGCACGTTTACCGAGACTGCGGTAATGGCTGATCTGTTGCACTTGCGCTTACCCGCGGGCAAGCGGGCGCGCTTGGATTTGATGTTTTCGGTTCCCAAGACACACGATGCAGCATTGGCGTTGAGCACAGTGTCGTTAGACCCCGAGGCGATCGATAGTGAATTGCAAACATTAGAGGCAGCAACCGCCGCCAAACATTCCGCACTGAATGTTCACTTTGGTGAGAGCAGTGTGGAAACGATAAAGAGTGTCGCGTTCAATGCTTTTATGGAGCATTTGAAAGTGCAGGTCGAATTTTGCTCTTTGATTAAAGGTTATATTCAACTGTCTTTTAATTCGCTCATCGGGATACGGGATGTTTTTCAAGCATTGGAAGGGATGCTGTTCTGGTGTGATGAGGCGGCGAAGGACAAGATGCTGGAGGCCCTGGGATTCACAGCGGTGGATGGCCGTTGTTTTCGCCAGTATTCATTGCCGCCAGCGAATCAAGCCGTTGGCCGCATGGACCTGCGCCAGTTTATTGACCAGGGCGTCTGGGTCATTTCAACGATTCACGCTTATTTGCGCGTGACTCAAGATTGGGATTTTCTCAAAGCGGAATGTGGCTACCACGAAATTGTCGATGAGCCATCTGGGAAAGTCATCAAATCGGACAAGGTCGACAGCGTACTCGATCACATGATTAAAATCATGGGATATTTATTGCGCAACCGCGACCACGAAAAAACCAAGTGCTCACTGGCATTGTATGGCGACTGGAACGATGCCTTGGATGGTTTGGGTATCAGCAGTGATGGTTCAGCCGAGTTCGGCACCGGAGTCAGCGTGATGGCAACGCTGCAAGTGTATCAAAATACCCAGGAGATGGTCGACTTGCTCAGTCGTATCGACAGCAACAAATACGCGCAAGAGATTGAGCAATACCGGCAGGCTGCTGCCGAAATTGAAAGCGGCTTACTCGAATACGCGGTGGTTCGCAATGACCAGGGAGAGCAGCGCATCCTGCATGGATGGGGTGACCGCTATTCCTATTTAGTGGGAAGTTTCCAGGACGTCGACGGCAAGTCGCGTTATGGTTTAACGTCCATTGCTTTCTGGGTGCTGTCGGGGCTCTACAAAAAGCACCCTGAATTTAAGCAGGTGATTTTAGACGGCCTGGAGCAACTGGACTCGAAATACGGCTTTCGTTCCTTTGCGCCCGCATTTGATATAGATGCCAAAGGGGTGGGGCGCATCCCGAAATTACCTGCCGGAACTGCCGAGAATGGGGCATCTTATATCCACGCCACTGCATTTGGTATCATGGCCCTGTTTCAAATGGGAGAGGCTGAAAAAGCATGGGAACAATTGTGTAAAATTTTGCCGTTCACCGAAGGGCATGAAAACTTAACCCACAGTCCTTATGTGATGCCCAATTCTTATGGATATAATCCTGAAAAATTCATAGATGGCCAAAACATGAATGATTGGCAAACGGGGAGTTCGAATGTGGTTTTGAAAACGTTGATCCGCTATGTGTTTGGCTTTGAGCCTGAGTTGGATGGCGTGTGGATTCAGCCAGCTGCGTGGTGTCCGTTTAAATCGTTTGAATTCACGCTCGACGTCCGCGATTGTAAAGTGACGCTGCAGTACCAGAACAAGGGTACAGGTGAGCGCAGTTTCAAAGTCGGTGGGGAGTCGCAAGCAGGCAAGTTCGACGACTTAATGGGGATCGATAAGCTGTGGATTACCCATCAGCAGCTGGAGGCGGAAGGGCTGGTGATAGAGGTTTTTGATTGATTCTTTGTGTTAACGTTAACACAGCTTGTATAAACTGCACTGAAGCCTTCAGGAGCCGGAAAACAAAACATTGGAATGTCGTGCAGTCGCATTCCTTTGTTTAGCTTATCGGTTTTTAGAAGGTCTTCTATTATATATAATTATCCTAAAATTGGCAGTTGCTAACCCGGACATATTAACAGAGTCGAGGCAGCATTCCTCAGGGCCAGTAAATAGCCGTGTAAAACGCAGAAATGTGAAAGCGGCTGCGTAAATCCGACAGCTGCCGGACCATGCGCATTGCAAGTTTTGTTCTGCGATTTGCGGTTATAGGCGATTTTGGTGGATGAGGGGTGATGGTATTCGGATTAAAGTGAGCCAAAAGGGTTTTTCCCTGAGGAGGCTCCAGACGTTGGCCCGTTGTCAATCTCGAATAGAATCGTCTTGCGTGATCCAGTCTGCTGCCCAGCCAGTCCTATTTGTCACTTCACTTCTTGGAACAATACCCAGAGATTTAAGCTTGGAGGACTTCTCATTTACAAGATATCACAGCATCCCCCTTCATCGGGCACAACTGGCGTTGAGTATTTCTCATTGACTCGATTCACTATGTCTACCAGCCTTTCTTTGTTTTCATCGAACAGCTCTTGATGATAAGACCTATTGTGCTTCTCCGTTCATCGATAAGCTTCTGATGATAAGTTTTCTTCTAAGACCAGTTTCTTGCCAGTGGTTTTTCGAATATTTGAAAGAAAAGTTTCCCAATATCGTTCAGGCATCATTGCTCGCCAAAAAGAATCTGGATTTTTCACTCTTGGATTCATTGTACCTGCAAGAGATGTCAATCCATGAGCTTCTCTGACAGGAGCCTCAAGGTCTCCAGCAGCTTTGAATAAATTGATTGGGTGAATCCGAACTGCATCTTCAGTTTCGAAAAATCCTCCACCAACGAAAGGATTGTCACTACCGCTTTTTACATAATGGATAAATTGTTCGATATCCTACCCCATGGTTTCCATCATGAGGTGGCTGTGACCGGGCAAAGTGATACGCGTTCTTCTTATGCCCTCTGTCGGTGTAGCAATTGATTGTCCTAATGAAAATTCTCGAACATCTTGAGGATATCCTGGGACTCCATACGTTCCTACCAATCCTCTATCTACAAATAAATTGGCATAAGTGAATTGGTTTATTACCGGTTTTTCACCTCTTTTGATAAAACGGAAAAGCTCCTCTTCGGCCCAACCGGTTGGGTCGATTACATTGGGTGATCGGTTACGACCCAACGCAAATCGATTCAAGCTGGCAATGGACAGGCCTTTTCGAAATCGATCGGGACCCAAGAACTGGCCTATTTGAGGGTCATATACACGACCGTTCATGTGAATCAAATTTGCTGATGCAATGTTCTCGTGGCCCATGTAGCCTCTGGTTGCCTCGTTTGTCGCTGGATCATCGCTCAGCTTCACTGCAAGACCAGTGGCTGTTATCCTTTAGCCCAAGGGATCATAACGCTTCCTGCTATGTTTGCTGTTGTTACTACTTACCGATCCGATCGGGCTGCCTAAATGGTCTTGAAGGAAAAAGGTATACTTCAATTCGGCGTTGTTTGTTATCCCAACCTGAGCCACGGGGCTAAACCTGTTTGCGCGAATTCGCACGACTGATTCAACTGCCTCACCATTTGCAGACACATGGTGTTCCATTTCACCAACATAAAATGTTTTCCGATTATCGGGATGGATGCGCAGGAAACATTTACTTCCGTTCTCATAATATAGGATTTCTTTGTTACCGTCTGATTGAATCGTTACTGGCTTGGTAACAAGCCCCATTGCAATCGTGAGTTTGGTGACACCTGACACACTATTCGAAATGCGGTTATTGGCTTCATCATAGGCGTATTGAGCGATATCACCTTGTCCAACGGATGTCCCGATCTTGGTGGGCGCATATGGGCTGCTGCCCTGAGCAAGGCAGGCAAATGTTAATAGGAGTGCGAAAAATTGGAAATTTTTTTTATTATTGGGGAAGCAATCTCTATGCTGTTTAGGGGTTTTTATTAAACATCGAAGATACATGATTATGTTTGTAAAACAAGATTTAATCAGTCAGAAACTATATTGATGTTATACTATATTAAGTAAATTAATTTAAATTTATTTATAATTAAGCTGACTGATTTATCGATTTTCGAAATTATCCATGCTCACCAAAAAAACAGGTGTAAAAGAAGCAGCGCAAAAGAGCCTTCGTTGGATGAAAACAACGAAAAACAAAGTTACCAAGCATGCGGGCAAGCGTAAAGAGCCGCTGACCCTGCCTGGAAATAAAACCGATTTTTATCCTGGTGAAATCAGGCAAGTCCAAGTTCGTATTGATTTGGTATTGAAGCAACTTCCGGCAGCTAAAAGCAAGGCCATAAACGAATCATTCGTGAGCGCCGATTAGCCAACGAAAACAAGGCATTGAGTTAGTATGGGTGGAGATTTAGATTTACGTGTGAACCGCGACCCTATCTCGCTCTCACTCACGTTCTAATTTCAGAGATTCGGGTTAAACATGATGTTGATTCCTTTCACCGTTTCAGGTAATGTTTGGTTAAATAACGCGTATCATGCGTATTTCGCTGATTGGAAGTCCTGTCCGGTCGAGCAAATGGAAAATCAATGCTCGAAACACTTGAATTTCTGCTGAGGTTGTGTTTTATGGACATTCAGCGATGGTGTTTAAACAAATTCTTTTCTTATTTTCGGCGGGAATTCTTCTAGCTGTTGCTAATTTTGCCCTCAATCCAAAACGCGTAGCCTGGGACCCTGCACAGCTGCGCGAGGGTGAAATCCGTTTGAGCACCGCGTTCGAAATGGCCGCCCAACACCAAATAGTTTGGCTCGATGCCCGTTCGCAGGCGGAATACGCAGCCGGTCACATTCCGGGAGCGTTCCTGCTGAACGAAGATGACTGGGATACGTTGTTGTTTGAATTTTTGAATAACTGGGATGGGGAATCGCCCATCGTGGTGTATTGCGGCAGTGGTGGCTGTCAAGCGAGCCATATGGTGGCCGCACGATTACGCGAAGAGCTGGGGTTTGATGAGATCTCGGTTCTGCACGGAGGATGGGGTGCCTGGGAGGAGGCCAACCCATGATACAGGGGTGGATAAAATGGACCCTGCTGTTAGCGGCTGCAGGGTTGTTTTTTTATGCCGGCATTATCAAAATCTGGGATCCGGTGAGTTTTATGCGCAGTGTTGAGACGTATCGATTATTCCCTCACCATTTAGCGCTGTTAGCTGTCTATTTTGTTCCTGCATTGGAAGTTGTGTGTGCCGTGGGCCTGTTGCTGCCGTGTACCCGGCGCGGTGCATGGTGGGTGCTCACAACGCTGATGTTGAGCTTTATCATTTTGGTCGCTGTCTCCTGGGCTCGAGGGCTGGATATCCATTGTGGCTGTTTCAAACCCAGCCAGGAGCCGAGTTCTTATATTTGGTTGTTTGTGCGTGACTTCGGGATCTTGGGAATGCTGCTGTTTTTAGGCTTTCATCAAAAATTAATGTCGCTAAAAGAGGTATCATCATGAAACAAACATTTTTTCGTCAGTTATTCGTTGTACTTGTGTTGAGTTATGCCAGCCTGGGGTATGCACAATCAGATGCGGGCAACGGGCTGGAATTTGAGTCAAAACATTTGAAGTTCAATGCCACTCAGGGTGACGACCAGGTGGAAGCTGTGTTCAAGTTCACTAATACGAGTGACCGCACGGTAAAAATACTTCGAGTGAAAAGCAGTTGTGGCTGCACCGTGCCTAATTTGGAAAAGAAGGAGTACGCGGCAGGGGAGTCGGGTGAAATCAAGGCGGTGTTCACCATCGGCAGTCGCGTGGGGAAGCAGGTAAAAAGAATTGGCATCGTGACCGATGCTGCGCTTAACGAAACCACGTTAACGCTGGAAACGGATATCAAAGAGCCGGTCAAGATTCGGCCACGTTTTGTGCTTTGGAGCAGTGACCGAGACCCGAAAGAGGTCACGATCACGATTGATGCTGAAGATAAATTCGCAATCCACGACATCGGTCTGAACAATGGCTTTACGTATGAAACCAAAGTGGCGGACTCAGGGAAGCTGTTTACCCTTTTCATCACTCCTCCGCCGGCAGAAATTTCTGCCAGGGGATTATTAAATATTCAGATGAAAAACGTCACGCGTGACAAATTATTGCCGCGCACCGGTGTGCACTTACGGGTTCGCCTGCCGCGCGAGCATGCGGGTGCGAATTAACAGTTGGCTTTACGCAGTTGTGGGGTGGTGTCTGCATGAATTGCTGAGAGCGTTCGATTCGCAAATGGTCTAATTTAAATGAAGAGCCCGACAACTGCACTCAGCTGGGAAAAATGGTAAGATGCACACATCCAGTGCAGCACGTCGCAACACATAAAGCATAGAAATTCGCGCATATGGTCACCAAACGCAGCAGTCATCTGGATCGGATATTGGGCCGTCTTGACGATTTAGATTCGGTCAATCTGACGATCCTGGTGCAACGGTTGGCGCGTGAGCGCGAGCTGTTGGAGACGGTTTTTAACGTCATACAAGAAGGCATACTGGTGATCAGCCGGACGGGTATTATCGAATATTCGAATGCTGCGGCGAGTCAATTGATTGGCTTGCGCGAATCAGAAGTGGGTCAAGCAGTGTTGTGGAAATTGATGCCTGACTTGGCGCGCACCCTGTCGCTGGATATCGATGCGAAACGATCCGCCTCACCTTCGATTTCGCGAGAGGTCGAAGTGACTTATCCCGAACACCGCTTTTTACGCCTGTATATGGTGCCGTTAAATGAGTCGGAGACAAATTCGGACAAAAGCCAATTTGCCATTTTGTTATCCGATATCACCGAGGATAAGGTGTCGACAGAGGAGCTCATTGCGAACGAAAAGCTATCGTCAATTTTTGACCTGGCCGCCAGTGTGGCGCACGAGTTGGGCAATCCTCTGAATTCGGTCAATATACACCTCCAATTGATGAAACGGCAGTTGGCCAAATTGGGTGCTGGAACCGAGGCTGAAAAACTCAAAGAATCCTTGCGGGTGTGCAGCAATGAAGTCGAGCGGCTGGATGGGATTATTGCCCATTTCCTCAATGCCATGCGTCCTCAACCACTCGACATGCAGGACCTGCAAGTACTGGAAGTCATTACCGAGGTTATCGAATTCCAGGAGAATGAACTAAAAGACTTGGGCATAAATGTAGAGGTTGCGATTCGCGAAGATTTACCGCATTTAATGGGCGACCGCAATCAGCTCAAGCAAGTTTTTTTTAATCTGATTAAGAATGCGATGGAGGCGATGGACCGTGGCGGCGAATTACGCATTTCCACCCGCAGTGATGACCAATTTGTTTATGTGCACCTGGCGGATACGGGACAGGGTATCTCTCAGGAAGATTTGGCCAAAGTATTCAATCCGTATTTCACCAGTAAAGCTGAAGGACATGGGCTGGGGATGATGATCGTGCAGCGCATCATGCGTGACCACGGTGGGCAGATTGGGATTGACAGTCAGTATGGGACAGGGACTGTGGTAACGCTACAATTCCCACAGAAACATCGGCGCATGCGCATGTTGGAACAGAGGTCTGAATAAAATACTATTGGTTATATGCAAGCGACAATCCTGATAGTTGACGACGAAAAGCACACGCGTGAAGGCTTGATGGCTGCATTCGAAGATGACTATGACATCTACCTGGCCAGAGATGCAGAAGAAGCGTTTCGGCTACTGGACTCGGAAAAATTCGATGTGGTGCTCACTGACTTGCGCATGGCGGGTAAGTCAGGCCTGAGCGTTATCGATAAGGTGGTCCAATTACCAGAGCCGCCGGTATGCATAATGATGACGGCTTATGGCAATGTTGAAACAGCGGTTGAAGCGATGAAGCGCGGTGCCCACGATTTTGTGACCAAGCCCCTCAACCTGGAAAAGCTCGAAATCATGATCAAGCGAGCGCTGAAGTCACGTGATTTGGAGGCTGAGAACCAACAACTCCACGAGCGATTGGATCAGAAATACCATTTCTCGGGTATCATTGGCGGTGCGCCTGCTCATTTACATGCGATTGAACAGGTAAAGCAAATAGCACCTACGAAAGCGACGGTCATGCTGTATGGAGAGACGGGCACCGGTAAGGAACTGTTTGCGCAAATGATTCATCAAAATAGCAATCGTTCGCGCGGTCCTTTTATCCCGGTGCACTGTGCCGCATTGCCGGCCAGCCTGCTGGAAAGCGAAATTTTTGGTCATGAGAAAGGCGCATTTACCGGTGCGGGAGAGAAACGGATTGGGCGGTTTGAGTCTGCCAGTGGCGGCACGTTGTTCTTGGACGAAATTGGTGAAATCGATGCGCAGACGCAGGTAAAACTGCTGCGCTTTTTGGAGACCAAGACATTCGAGCGCCTGGGCAGCTCTAAACCGATTCAAGTGGATGTGCGGCTGGTATGTGCCACCAATCGCAATCTGCGGAATATGGTGAAAAAGGGGGACTTTCGCGAAGATCTATACTTTCGTTTAGACGTGGTGAACTTGACCCTGCCCGCGTTGCGCGAACGCAAAGAAGACATTCCGTTATTAATTGACCACTACCTCAAAATTTTTGCGCAGGAAAATGATGTGCAGGCTCCCGTATTGACGACGGGTGCCATGCGTGCACTGACGGATTACCGCTGGCCGGGCAATATTCGAGAATTACGTAATTTTTGTGAGAACATTGTCGTTATGAAACGTGGCGGGGACGTCACAGAATATGATTTAGACACACGCTTCGTTTATGGGGATACCGCCCCTTTAGAGGGCGATGCGCCCGCCCTTGGATATGCGCCCAAGCCAGGATTGTCCAAAGAAGAGAATGAAAAACGGCTGATGCGTAATGCCTTGCAGCAAGCAAATGGTAATCGCACCCGAGCGGCCAAGCTCATGGGGATCAGTCGACGAACACTCCATCGTAAATTGCAGCAATGGCCAGATTTAGATGTTGGCCATACAACAGACGCGACCGCAGACATCAATGAGCAGGGTGATTGATGGCAATTTCCACGCCAGGGTATGGGATGCAGTGATGTTCGCCTATCCTCATATCATCTTGTCATTTGGGTAACCGTCGTAGAGATTAGGGAAGAGTTGCAGGACCGGCAATAAGTAATCATCTATTTATATTCTGAATGAAACATTTTTTTATTTATTTTTTGATTTCCTCGATTGCGCTGGCTGTTCGAGTCCAAGCGTTTGAAATAAAGGTGGTAGGAACGGATTTGCTGGATGCAACCCTCCAGCAGCCGCTAACTGAGTTTGCGGAAAGCCACAAAGACTGGACGCTGAATTTAGATCTGTACGGCAGCATCCCGGCACTTGAAAGATTGAAAGCAGGACAAGCGGATTTAGCCATCGTGGCGATTCCGGACGACTCGCCCAAACCGGCTGAGGATTATCAGGTGGTGCCGTTTGCCTTTCAAGTAGCCGTGGTGATCGTAAAAGATATCAATCCACTCGTGGAAATAGACTTTTCTCAGCTCAAAGGTATCTACGGGATCAGTTCGGACGTGAATTATGGACGCTGGAATGAAATGGGCCTCACGGGGTTGTGGAGTAATCGACCGATCCAAGCACTGGCCCTGAGTAACGAGGACAGTGTCGTATTTGAGTTGTTTAAATATAAGGCATTGAATCAGTCACCGCTGAAGCCAAATGTGTCGTTGGCTGCAAGCGAACGAGAACTGTTTGCCACCATGGAGACCGACAGTGCCGCCATTGCGGTGATCGACCATGTGCCTGACTCAGATACATACCGCGCCCTCCCGGTCGGCACGGGCAAAGCAGGCGAGTTTGCCTTTGGCCCAACCCCCGACAATGTATTTTACGGAGATTATGCGCTGCGCCTGCCGATTTACCTTGTTTTTAAAGAAGAAAAAAAGTTGAAAATCAAAGATATACTGTATTTTTTACTCAGCAAAGAAGTTGAGGAAATACTTGATGGAGAAGGCTTTATGGCACTTCCTGAAAATGTTAGAAGAAGAACCGTTCTTGAGCTTGACATTGAATCTTGAATTTTCATTGTTGTGGTTTTCTTACATGCGAGCGTAGCTCAGTTGGTAGAGCACTACCTTGCCAAGGTAGATGTCGAGAGTTCGAACCTCTTCGCTCGCTCCACTTTTTAGCTCCTAAGTTCTTGTAGCTTAGGGGTTTTTTTATGTCCATACACTTTGGGGCGCAATCTTCCAGAACGCCGAAAAGCGGTCAAAATGGACTGGAATGGACTCAAATGGACTGGGAACAGGTGACCAACAGGTGACCGAATGATAGTCTGATTCTCAGGTTCGATGCCCGAAATTAATGCGCTGAATGTGCTCAATGCGTTTTTTGCGTCACTTTCGTTTTCTAAGTGCCTCCGCTAAACTTTAAAATGTGGGTAAGAAAGGCACAAAGTACGGCGACCCTGGGCTATTACTGTGTCTAAATGACAGAGTTTTTGTGGGGAAATAGGGCAACCTTAGACGCAGACCTACAAGATAGAGATTTGCTGTAGCAAATCCCAGGGGGTATGTTCCGCTTGCGCTCCACATCATAAGACCCCTTTTAATAGTATTTTGGCCATTCGGCCCTAACCCCATGTTTCATTCTGAGGTTTTTCATGCCCGTATGCTGCATTCTAATGTGAATTCGTGCCAAAGTGGCTCAAAATCAGCGTTTCATGTTTCTGTTTAATAGTGCCCCTTTCGGGATTTCATCCGCTTTGTTATGCTTATAGGTATGAAAAAACACCCGAAATCAAACTTCTTGGACAATCTAGACCTCCCAGAAGGCTTCGAAGAAGAAGAGGTATCACCTAAGCCACCGCCTTCCAGACCTACGAGCGAGCACGAAATTAAGGACAGCGAATTTGCCGATGTCGATCCGCCAACTGAAGAGGAATTTAAGGCCTCGAACGGCCCCCGCGACGAGCGGGATATGAACGAGGATTTTCCTAAGTTTGCGCGTGCGGCCCATGACAGTAAGCATGTAAAAAACCGCGAGGCATTTGATCTGGAAATGCGGCTGCATAGCGACGATCTCTCCAAGAAGAAAACCTTCTCTGTCTACGGTCCCCCCGCTCGCGAAAGACATGCTCGATTTCATCTGCGAGCATATAGGAGAAAAGCAAGGTGACATTTTGCTGGCTGCTTTAACGCTCTTTTACCGTAATTGCTTTTCTAACGAACGAAGAATGCTCCATGACATGGGGTTCTTCCTGGACAATCTGGCGCTTCAGAATCAAGAGCTTTGTATGGAGACTTCTGCCCTTGAAGATCTCGCGCAAATGGCCATCGAGCTGGAAAGTAGCCCCTACTTTTCTCCAGATGAGGAAGACGAGGAAGATGAAGAAGTGCCCGATGTAGACTTTTCGGACGGAACTTCCTACAAGACTCCTCCACCGCCACCGAAGGCATCGAAACCATAGAGATAGACCTATCACCTAAAGTCGCTTTTAAGCCAAGATATCACTGTTTTCGGTCGAGTAAGTCAGCAAGGCCGACGTTCTGGGATAGTTCTCGAAGTTGAGCTTCTCAAAGACCAAAGGGTCGTCGCCGAGGAGGAATTCGCCAAGATAGGCTTCCGTGTAGAGAATTTTGGCAATACTGCGTTCCGCTTTATTAATGTTCAGCTGATCACAGATGTATTGAAACTTCTTGGGAATGACGTGCTGGCCTGCTCTAAAGCTGTTGATTGTCTGTCGGCTGACAGACCAGCGATCCCGTTTTTTGGATGCTCCAACATCGCTTGCGATATCTTGAGGCAAAACGCCTTCACGCTTGAAGTGCGTCCAGATGAAAAAAGAAAAGCGCTCTTCACGAGACGGGAAATATCTCGCTCGTTCAGGATCATGCCTGTTGCGGAAGAAATCAGCCAAGTCAAGGGATTCAACCGAGGTTCGAGTCCGATATTCCGTTGCCTTGAACAAATATTCGTGGAGATAAGCCTCAACGTAGCGAATCTTGAGTTCGATCCAGTCGAGTGGGCGCAAATTGAAAGCCTTTGCTGCAGCGTGGAACTGCTTTGCGCGTATGTGCTCCCCGTTCATCAATTTCTTCAGGGTCGACAAACTGACGTCGGCTGTTTCTGCAGCGATTTCGCGGATGGGCTTGCCCACGCCGTAGGCGCGGGCGAAGTCAGCAAATTCGCCCAGACTTTTCTGGAAAGGCTCAGTCTTATCGGTGATTGCCATACTTGAGGGCTAAATTTCGCGCGCGGAGGTGACGACCTCGTAGGTGATTTTGTCGCCTAGGGCTTCAAAGTGCTGTTTGCCGCACTTAATCTTATAGGCCTCCTCGGGACGGAGTTTGAGTAGGTCTTTGGTTCCCTTAGTCTCGCGGACCATGTAAATGGTCTCGTCGCCATGCTTCACAATCGCCCAGTCTGGGTTGTAGGGACCGATAGGCGTCTTAATTTGAAATTTGGCGGGTAGTTTTACGAAAAGCTTTATCTCATCCATACCGTTCAAGTCCTCGGCAAACTTGCGCTCCACCTCGGAGTCGAACTCGACGCAGTCGTAAACTGACTTCTCTGATTCGATCAGGTTCTCCAGATAGCGCACAATTTCTTCCTCCTCGAAGAGGCGCATCTCAAAGATCTCGCCGCCAATCTTTTCGTATTTAATGCCGTCAAGGACCAAGTGATTCAGGGTGACGTTGATCAGGCGAGCCACCTCCATCATGAATCGCTGCGGGTTGACGGGAAACTCCGCCAGGCGGCCTGACTCGGCCAAAATCTCGAAAAGCGTCTTTCGAGTTAGCTCGGTCTCCTTTTGAAGGTAGGCTAGGAGATCGGGCAAGCGCCCCTTATGCGCGACATAGGTCGTTTTGTCCGTTGTCAGGACCTTGGAATCGACGCCACCTTCGGCTACAGACAGTTCGCCCTTACCAGAGACGATCTTAACGGCTTCTATTTTCGGCATGTCGGCGACAGCCTTCGCTGCCTTCCCAATGAGTTCTGCTGTCGAATACTCGACCGAGTAGGCTGTTTGCTGATTTATTCGACCCCACAGTTCGGCGAATTCTGGGTCCAGATAAACGCGCTTATTCAGCTTCAGCGTGCGTCGGTCCGACTTATTAACGATACGTCCTCTGAATTCAAAGCGCTGCATGGCATCGACAATCTCGCTGCGAATGTCCTCATGCTCAGGTGAAACCTTGAGTTCAAAGGATGGCTCCTTGGGGGCAAACTTCGGCTGAAGCTTGCCCTTTTTGTCGATGTAGCCGTTTACGAGAGCATCCTCCCAGATGTTTTGCGACTCCTTCTGACCGACCTGCTGTTGCTTGTCGTCTTTGACCCAAAGAATCTTGGCAAAGGCGTGCTTCGGCACATGGCCAAATTTGAAGCCGAAGTCTTCCTCTAGCTCGTTTTGTAGCGCTTTGGCAAAGTCTTCATAGCTCTCGTTAGCGATAACGGTCAGGCGGTTGACGGTTTCATCATGGATCCGTTCGCCGTCCTGATTGACAGGTAGTCGCAAACCACGACCAATCTCCTGACGCTTTTTGAGCTGAGAGTTCGTCTCGTTTAGGGTGCAAATCTGGAAAACATTGGGGTTATCCCAGCCTTCCCGCAGTGCGGAGTGCGAAAAGATGAAGCGGAGCGGTTCTTCAAGTGATAGGAGCTGCTCCTTCTTTTTCATGATCAGCTCATAAGTCGAATCGTCGGCTTTGGTGTTGCCACGCGTGTCCTTGAGTTTGCCTTTGTTGTCCTGAGAAAAGTAGCCGTCGTGGACTTTTTCGACAGGGTGCGGCACGAGGTCTATAAAGGGAGGCTTCTCGCTGAATTCGGCGTAGGCATCTTCAAACCATTCTGCGATTTTACCTTTTCGGGCGTTTCCTTGGTCGTCGTAGTCTCGGTAGTTGGCCACCTTATCGATGAAGA
>Ga0102943_1001013_pt1 | contig 17946 bp, 10 predicted proteins | sample SalPonC_black_MG_FD_78174 | JGI IMG/M metagenome (GOLD analysis project Ga0102943, IMG submission 78174) | Salt pond soil microbial communities from South San Francisco under conditions of wetland restoration - Salt Pond MetaG... | ecosystem: Environmental > Aquatic > Marine > Intertidal zone >...
ATGTCCAGGACCCCCGGGCCCGGGTCAACCTCGGCATCCGGCGGCGGCTGGCGCCGCTGCTCGACAACGACCGGCGCAAGATCGAGCTGATGAACGTGCTGCTGCTGACCATGCCCGGCTCGCCGATCATCTATTACGGCGACGAAATCGGCATGGGCGACAATTACTACCTCGGCGACCGCGACGGCGTGCGCACGCCGATGCAGTGGAACAACGACGCCAACGCCGGTTTCTCCCGCGCCAATCCGCAGCGGCTGTTCCTGCCGCTGGTCATCGACCCGGAATACCATTATGCGTCCCTCAACGTCGAGACCCACGAGGGCCGCAAATCTTCCCTGCTCTGGTGGATGCGGCGCATTATCGAACTGCGCAGAAATCACAGCTGCTTCGGGCGCGGCGAGATCCGCTTCCTCAAGCCGGATAACGCCAAGGTGCTCGGCTATATCCGCAGCGACGGTACGGAAGATATCTGCGTGGTCGTCAACCTGTCCCACCACGCCCAGATGGTCCAGCTGGATCTGAGCGATTTCGCAGGCCGCGTTGCCGAGGATCTGTTCAGCAGCAACCAGTTCCTGCCGATCGGTGACCAGCCCTATTCCCTGGGCTTGAACCCCCACGGCTACTATATTCTGAAATTGAAGCCCACCGAGGCCGAAACCGTGAGCGACCAGGCTGGCCTGCCCAAACTGCGGGGCAAGGAATGGCCTGCCGTTCTGCATGACCGGAGAAGCCGAACCGCGCTGGAGGGCCGCATCCTGCCGGCCTACCTGCCGAAACAGCGCTGGTATGGGGGTAAGGCGCGCAAGATTCGCAAGATCGAAATCCGCGAATGGATACCGCTCAGCAAGTCCGCGGCGGCCACGGTCCTGATGCTGGTGGACGTCACTTACCACGAGGGAGGCAACGAACTCTACATTCTGCCGCTGGCATTCCATCCCCAGGCGGAAGAAGATTCCCGGGAGGATCTTGAAAGGTTCCGCGGCGCCATGGCCTGGCTGACCCTGCCTGATGCTGCCGGTCCCGTCTGCGAAGCGGTCTACAGCGAAAAATTCGGCCGCGATCTGCTGACTGTGATCGCCGGCCGCAAACGGCTGGCCGGCGATCACGGCCGCCTGCATGCCGCCGCCAGCCGGGAGGTGACCCGCGTCTGGAAAGAACATCAAGCCGAATTGACGCCCAACCTGCTCGGCGCCGAACAGTCGAATACCTCGCTGCGCTACGGCGACCAGTTCATCTTCAAGCTGTACCGCAGGACCGACGTCGGCACCCATCCCGACCTGGAGATGGTGCGCTACCTGACGGAAAAAGCCGGCTTCGAGTACATCCCGGAATATGCGGGTTCCCTGGAATATCGCACTGACAGCCACCAGCCGGTGGTGCTCGGCCTGATGCAGCATTTTGTCGCCAACCAGGGGGATGCCTGGCAGCTTTTCCTTGATCTGGCGGCGCAATACTTCGATCGGGCTTTGGCCAGGCATCAGGCCGACAGTGCTCCGCTCAAAGGGCCGGAACGCCTGATCCTGGCCAGTCGCGCCGAACTGCCGGAGCCGCTGGCCGAGGTCATGTCGGGCATGACCCTGGAGATGGCCCGCCTGCTTGGTCAGCGTACGGCCGAAATGCACCTGGCCTTGGGCAAAAGCCGGGACGAGCATTTTCGTCCGGAGGCTTTTTCCACCCTTTACCAGCGGGCCCTCTACCAGGCGATGCAGAACCAGACCAAACAGGAACTGCGGCAGATGGACAAGGTCAGAAACCGTCTGCCGGAGAGCCTGCAGGAGGATGTTGACGCGGTGCTGGGCCTGCAGCCGACGATTCTCAAGCAGATGCGGCGTATCACCGGCAGCCGGCTGCCGGCCAAAAAAATCCGCATCCATGGCGACTATCACCTCGGTCAAGTGCTGTTTACCGGCAGCGATTTCGTTATTTTCGACTTCGAAGGGGAGCCGGTCCGGCCTTTGACCGAGCGGCGCATCAAGCGCTCGCCGATGCGGGATGTGGCCGGCATGATCCGCTCCTTTCACTATGCGGCCTATACGACCCTCCTGTCAGGGACCACCGTTCGCCAGCAGGATACCGGAGCGCTTGCCATCTGGGCCGACCTCTGGTACCGCTACGTTTCAGCCGGCTTCCTGAACGGTTACCTGCAGCCGATGGCCGACAGTGACCTGCTGCCGCAAGACCCTGACCTGCTGGAAAACCTTCTGGTTCCCTACCTGCTGGAGAAAGCGGTCTACGAACTGGGCTACGAACTCAACAACCGTCCGGATTGGCTGGTGATACCCCTGCGCGGCATCCGGCATCTGTGTGGAGATTAATGGCATGACTAACGAGAACGTCATCTACGGCAAAAGTCTGCTGACCGAACATGATATCTATCTTTTCAAGGAAGGGCGGCATTACCGGCTTTATGAAAAGCTGGGCTCCCACCCCGGCCAGGTGGGCCGGCGTCAGGGCACGCATTTCGCGGTCTGGGCGCCCAATGCCGAGCAGGTCCATGTCATGGGCGATTTCAACGACTGGAGCAAGGACAGTCATGCCCTGGCGGTCCGTGAGGACGGTTCGGGGATCTTCGAAGGCTTCATTCCCGGAGTCGGCCATGGCAGCCGTTATAAATATCAGATCAATTCCAGCCACCACGGCTATGCGATCGAGAAGGGCGACCCGTTTGCCTACTACTGGGAACTGCCGCCGAACACCGCATCCGTGGTCTGGGATCTGGAGCAGGAATGGCAGGATCAGGACTGGATGCAGACCCGCCATGAGCATGATGGCCTGAGCGAACCCATGAGCATTTATGAAATGCATCTGGGGTCCTGGCGGCGGCCGGGCGATGACCCCGATCGCTTCCTGACCTATACCGAACTGGCCGACCAGCTGCCCGATTACCTGGAAAAGACCGGTTTCACGCACGTTGAATTCATGCCGGTCATGGAGCACCCTTTCTACGGTTCATGGGGGTACCAGAGCCTCGGCTATTTCGCGCCTTCCTCGCGCTACGGTACGCCGCAGGAATTCATGCAGCTGGTCGAGACTCTGCACAATCGCGGCTTTGGCGTGATCCTTGACTGGGTTCCATCCCATTTCCCGAGCGACGCCCACGGTCTGACTTTTTTCGACGGCACCTATCTTTTCGAACATGCCGATCGCCGCCAGGGTTTTCATCCCGATTGGCGGAGTGAAATCTTCAACTACGGCCGCAACGAGGTGCAGGCCTTTCTGATTTCCAGCGCTTTCTTCTGGCTTGACCGTTTCCACGCCGACGGTCTGCGCGTCGACGCCGTGGCCTCGATGCTCTATCTCGATTATTCGCGCAAAGAGGGCGAGTGGATTCCCAACCAGTACGGCGGCCGGGAAAACCTGGACGCAATCGAGTTCATGCGAGCCATGAACGAAGCGATCTACCGGGAATTTCCCGGTGTTCAGACCATGGCCGAGGAATCCACCTCCTGGCCGATGGTCTCGCGGCCGCTTTATGTGGGCGGTCTCGGCTTCGGCCTGAAATGGAATATGGGCTGGATGAACGACACCCTGCGCTATTTCGGCCAGGACCCGGTCCATCGCAAGCATCATCACGGCCAGGTGACCTTCAGTATCTGGTACGCTTTCCACGAGAACTTCGTCCTGCCGCTCTCCCACGACGAGGTGGTGCACGGCAAATACTCCCTGCTCGGCCGCATGCCTGGCGACGACTGGCAGAAGTTCGCCAACCTGCGGCTGCTGTATGGCTACATGTGGGGGCACCCCGGTAAGAAGCTGCTGTTCATGGGCGGCGAGTTCGGCCAGTGGCGAGAATGGAACCACGATCAGAGCCTGGATTGGCACCTGCTGGAAAACGCTGCACATCATGGCGTTCAGCGCTGGGTGGAGGACCTCAATGCCTTCTACCGCCGGACGCCGCCGCTCTACGAGCTGGACTTTGATCAAGACGGCTTCCAGTGGGTCGATTTTCACGACGAGGAGAACAGCGTACTTTCCTGGCTGCGCCGTGATCGGGGCGGGCGGCCGCTGCTGGTGGTGGTCAACGCGACGCCGATACCCCGCAGCAACTACCGGGTCGGCGTGCCGGAGCCCGGCTTCTGGCGCGAGGCCCTGAACAGCGACTCCACCGAGTACGGTGGCTCCGGCTGGGGCAATCTGGGCGGTGTGGAAGCGGTGCCGGTACCCGACCACGGCTTTTATGATTCCGTGTCACTCAACCTGCCGCCGCTGGCCGTGCTCTTTTTGATCCCCGAGGGCGACTGAGAACTCGGCGCGATCGGGAATTGTGCGAGATGGCTACTGGCGTACTTGCTTTTTGCCGATGATCTTGCTATTGACAGCAGGTATGGAACGACTGTTTTCGGGTTGCTGTGAATCCTTGGAAATACTTCCATGACGGCATTAGTCCTCTACAAAATCTGCATCACGGTGCTGGCGGTGCTGGGTCTTTCGCTGGTTGCCGAAAAGATCAGTGTCAGACTCGCCGGCCTGCTCTCCGGTTATCCTATCGGCACCGCCATAATTCTGCACTTTTACGGCCTGGAATACGGGGCCGGATTCGCCGCCGACGCCGCCATTTACAATCTTTGCGGACTGCTCGCCTCGCAGTGCTTTGCCTATACCTATTACCGGGCTGCGCAGCGGACCGCATCACTCGCCGTGACCTCTGTCCTGGCTCTGGCGGGATATCTGCTGCCGGCCATTATCGTCAGCCAGACCCATCCGACCAGGTGGACGGCCCTGGCCGTTGCCCTCCTTGCCACGACCCTGTTCTGCACCCTGCTTCGCGGCAGTCGGGCCCGGCCGGTGACCACCGCCCGCAGCTGGTCGGCGCGTCTCATTGCCGGCCGGCTGATTTTCACGGCGACCCTGGTCCTGGTTGTGACCGAGTTCGCCGATATCGTCGGCCCGAGCTGGGCCGGTCTCTTCTCCGCCTTTCCGGTGGCGCTCTACCCGCTGGTCTTCCTGCTGCACCGCGAGCACGGACCCGAGACGGCACGGACCATCCTCGGGAATTTCCCCTACGGTCTCTGGTCGGTTATCGCCTACGCCCTGACCGTCTCCCTGGTCTACCCGATATACGGTGTGGTCTGGGGAACTCTGCTCGGCTTCGCCGTCGCGACAGTGGTCTTGGCGATTATGGGCATAAAGCCTTTACTTACCTACTGGAGGAGCCCCCGACAAGTACAGCGTGAGGCTTGATCCTTCGCTGCTCACGTCGCCGGTTCCCTGGCCGGGGAAACCATCGGACCCGGGGACGACTTTGGATTCAGGATCATCAGAAAAGCGCTCTGCTGCGGATCCTTGTCGATAAACCGCCCGATCCATTCCTGCCCGGAAGGCGACGCGGCGACCTCGCCGAACAGGCGGGCGTCATTTGCCAGGCCTTTTTCGAAACCCTTTGCATACCCGTACTTGATCGCTGCAATCGCAATCCTGGCGGCAAATTGCCGGGCGGCCTCGAGGCTATTGGCGGCTGCTGCCTCAGGGGAAGGGGTGGCGAGCAGCCTTTGCACGGTCTCGTCGGCGAGCAGGTCCGCGAGTTCCTCACGCTGGTCCGCGGCCTTTTCATCCCACTCTCTCACGGGGAGGACACGCTTGCCGGCGAGCAACTCCCGGGCGACTTGAAAGGCTCGGGCCAGGGCCGTCGCGGAAAGGTGAAACTCATCGGCCAGGCCCATCGCCGCGGCCTCCCGGCCGCCAACCGATTCCCCATTGACCGTCATCTCGAGGGCGCGTCGCGGCCCGATCAGACGCGGCAGCCGCTGCGAACCGCCATAACCGGGAATAATTCCCAGCTTGACCTCGGGCTGACCGATCTGCGCGTTTTCGGTGGCAATCCGGTAGTGGCAACTCATGGCCAACTCGTTGCCGCCGCCCAGGGCGAAGCCGTCGACCAGAGCGATCACGGGAATATCGAGACGTTCGATATCGTTGAAAATATTGATATTGTAATGCGCAATCCGGGCGATCTTGTCGGCCGTATTGCCCCTGAACTCGGTGACGTCGGCGCCGGCGACAAAGGCCCGGTCCGCGCCGCAGAGAATCACGGCCCTGACCGGTTGGCCTTGCAGGGTCCCATTGCTCCTGATCTCGCCGAAGGCCTCGGCTATCTGGGCCAGCAGCGTGTCGTTGAGCGCGTTCAAAGCCTCTATCCGCTGCAGGGAGATGATGCCGATGCCCTCCGGGGAGAGATTGATCTGCAGGTAGTCTTGCCGCTTGGGATCGGCGGCATGCAGCGTTTCCCCCAGATATGCCTGCACATAATCGTCGATGCTTTTGCCGGCACTGTCGGCTTGCACCAGGGCCACCCCTTTCGGCTTGGCGAGGGTGCCGTCGAGCATTTTCTGCTGCAGTTCCGGCAGCTCTCTGAGGGTGACGATTTCCAGGTCTTCCTTTTCCAGTTCAATCCATTTCTGATCGAGAAGGCGGACCACCTCTTTCGCCTGGTTGGCAGAGTACATATGGGAACCGTGAATCGACAGGTCCAGCCTGCTCCGGGCAATGATGATCCCGCAGGGCATGTCTTCGAAATCGCTGAAATCCCGGACCAGGAAGCTGCTGTAATGCAGCCTGCTCCGGTCGCTGCGCTCGACGATAAAGTCAGGGCTGACCCGGGGCCCGAACACCTTCCAGATCGCCCGGCCGATGGCGCGAGCCACCGACATATAGGTTTGGTTGTAAGCCGGATTGAGGGTTCCCTCGGCGGTCAAAGGATCGGGCATGTCGTCGGACAGCTCGAACTGATCCTGGTCGATAAGGTTTTCAGGCTTGATGCCGAGGTCCAGCAGGGCCTTGATGCCGTCCGTCTCTTTTCTGCGCGAGGCGATCACCACGAGTTCGGCGCTGCGCTCGAGGGCCGCCTCGACGAACTCGCGGGCATAGGCGTCGGCTCCCCAGACCAGGCCTTTTTTGCCCGGCGGCAGACCGATTTCCGAAAAAATCTCCCTGGCCGGCTTGTTCCTGAAAAGGATCTGCTTTTGCCGCATCCAGACCCAGCGCGCATCCATGACGTAGCGCCGGCCGGTATGGAAGAAGGTTTCTTTGTATTCACCTTTCAGGCCGCTGCCGGTGGCGCCGAAAAAGGCCAGGGCCCCGTTTTCGGCAAGGGCTGAAACCAGCAGAGGGAAATTGATGCCGCCGGTATGTTCGAAAATTTTGTCGACCTTGCGGCCGTCATTGGCCGTGCAGATCGCCTGCCGGAAAGGTTCCGTGCGCTGAAGCCATGCCTGGTAATCTTCATCGGCAGAGAGCACGCCGTAGGCGTTTTCGGGGATTTCCCGGCGGTTGACAAAGGCATCGGCGATGCCGCGGCGGATCAGGGTTTCGGCCAGCTCCCGGTTTGACCCCATCAGGATGACTTTCGCGCCCAGCGCCCTGGCGATCTGGGCACCGGCAAAACTGGTCCCTTTGCCGCCCCCCATCAACAGGATGCTCTCGCCCGGCTTGACCGCCAGTCGTTCGACGACGGCCCGGTAGGCGGTTCCGTAGGTCAGCAGCATCGCTGCCAGCTGTGCGGGGGGCTGATGGCTTAAATTCGGCGGGACCGGCACGGCCCGCACCTGATCGACCACGGCGAACTGCGCATTGAAACCGTCGTGGGTTTCATAGCCGCGAATGATGCCGGCGTCCGTCCAGGAATCCAGAATCACGGCCTGACCGACCTTCAGGTTCGTGACGGCCGGACCGGCGTCAACGATAATCCCCAGCGCATCGCTGCCCGGAATATGAACGGTTGCGCTGTCGCCGCGCCCGAAAGGCGGGACCGGCAGGCCGAGCGCGGCAAAATTGGTATTGAAGTTGGGCCCGGTTGCCAGGATTGCGACCAGGACGCTGCCCGCTTCCTCCGGTTTCAGGCGGGGGACGGCCACTTCTTCAAAATGGATCGCATCCGCAGGTTGCCCGTATTGGTCGCGGTGGATGGTCAGGGCATCCATCAGGGTTGGCAGGGGAGCACTGATCGAGGGCGGGGTGCCCAGGGGCCACTTCCTTCGCAAATCATATTTCATGGTTTTCCCTTTGCCTGTCGATTGTCGGCCGCACTTTTCATGAAAGGCCATTTTTTCACCATACATTTGCTCTTTCCAGGTGTAAACAGCAAATCCTGCAGGTGGGCTTTGCAAGGGTTGGCTGGAGAAGAATAACCCAGTGGATTTGTCGACGAAGTGAATTTTATTGTTGACAAGGGTGGGCGTGTTCGGTAGTTTCTGAAATCGATTTTCAATTTCGTTCTTATTGTTCCGGTGGTTAAATGTTCGAATTTTTGTTGTAGGGGCGGCCCCCCGTGGCCGCCCAGGGCAGGCACAGGGGCCTGCCCCTACAATTGGTTGTTTATGCACCGATGCAATATTTCGTTTTTTATCGGTCCGGGAGCATCCGTTTGCCTGTGGGCAGGCCGCAGGCAAAGCAACTTGAATGTTTCACCAAAATCAATGTCAGGAGTCGTATCAATGAAAGCTGTAAGTTCTGTCGTTCTGCTCGCCGCCATAGGCATCACCTGCATTTTCACCGCACCGGCTTTTGCCGACGAACTGGTGGTCTACTCTGCCCGCAAAGAGCACTTGATCCAGCCGCTCTTCGAGGCTTACACCAAGCAGACCGGGGTCGAGATCAAATACATTACCGATAAGGCGGGTCCCCTGCTGCAGCGGCTCAAGGCCGAAGGCAAAAATACGCCCGCCGACCTGCTGATCACCGTCGATGCGGGAAACCTCTGGCATGCCGCCAGCGAAGGCCTGCTGCAGCCCGTCGATTCAGAAATCCTGCAGGAGAATGTACCGGCCAACCTTCGCGACGATCAAAACCGCTGGTTCGGTCTTTCGCTGCGCGCCCGGACCATTGTCTACAGCACGGAGCGTGTGCAGCCCGAACAGCTCTCAACCTACGCGGCCCTCGGCCATGATGTCTGGAAGGGCCGTCTGGTGCTGCGCACTTCGCAGAAGGTTTACAACCAGTCGCTGGTGGCGATGATGATCGCCGAATACGGAGAAGAGAAGACCGAGCGGATTGTCCGGTCCTGGGTTGATAATCTGGCCACCGCGCCTTTCTCCAACGACACCAGGACGATGGAGGCGATCGTCGCCGGGCAGGGCGATGTCGGTATCGTCAATACCTATTACTACGGTCGCCTGTTGCGTGAAAACCCCGACCTGAAACTGGCGCTGTTCTGGCCCAACCAGGAGCAGGCGGACAGTGGAGTGCATGTCAATGTTTCAGGCGCCGGGGTCACCAGGTATGCGACGAATTCTGAAGCGGCCATCAGGTTTCTCGAATGGCTTTCCAGTGAGAAGGCTCAAAATCTCTTTGCCGATGCCAACCTTGAATACCCGGTCAACCCCAGGGTCGCGCCAAATCCCGAAGTTGCAGCCTGGGGAACATTTACCCCAAGTCCGTTCAACCTGATTCAGGCGGGAGAACGGCAAGGGCAGGCTATCCGTCTCATGGACAGGGCCGGTTACCGGTAAGCTTACCCCACGGTCAGGAAGGCTCTCGAGTGTTCAAGCATGGATTGAGTGGGACGGCGCCCGCCCGTGGCGTCGTCCCGTCTTTTTTTCGCAGACAGTTCTATGATGGCTGGCGCCTGGCAACACTGGTCATCGCCCTGCTGGTCATCATCCCCCTGACTGTCGTGATGGTTTCCTGGTTCCAGCCAGCCCCGGATATCTGGCGGCACCTGAGCGAAACTCAGCTTGGCGGGCTTTTGCGCAACACCTTCTGGCTGGTCGTCGGGGTTGCCTGTGGCACGCTGCTGCTCGGTGTCAGTCTCGCCTGGCTGACGGCTATCTGCGAATTTCCCGGTCGGGCGATTTTCTCATGGGCATTGCTGCTGCCGCTTGCCATGCCTGCTTATGTGCTGGCTTTTGTCAGTCTGGGTCTGTTCGATTATGCCGGCCCGGTACAAGGCCTGTTGCGTGACTGGTTCGGCAGCAGCCGCTGGTTTCCAGATATTCGCTCAACCGGTGGAGTCATTGCGATTCTGACCCTGGCGCTCTACCCCTACGTCTACCTGCTCAGCCGCAACGCTTTCGCGACTCAGGGAAAGCGCATGCTCGAAGCCGCAGAATCGCTCGGCTGCAGTCCGTGGCGGGCTTTTTTCCTGGTGATCCTGCCAATGGCGCGGCCCTGGGTCGCCGGCGGCACTCTGCTGGTCATTATGGAAGCTCTGGCTGATTTCGGCGCGGTCTCCATTTTCAATTTCGACACCTTTACGACTGCGATTTACAAAGCCTGGTTCGGCTTCTTTTCGCTGCCGGCCGCCGCCCAGCTTGCTTCTTGCCTGGTACTGCTGGTATTCATCATCCTCCTTGTCGAGCAGCGGCTGCGTTCACGGATGCGATTCACCGAGGGGCGACAGAGTGCTGCCGGGGAACGGATTCTGCTCCAGGGATGGCTACGCTGGGGTGCCTGCGGTTATGCCTTTGCCGTACTCACTGTGGCTTTCCTGCTGCCGCTGATGCAGCTCTGCTACTGGAGTTTGGGTGCTTTCCAGAAGGAATTCACAAGCCGCTACCTTGATCTGGTCGGCCATACGGTGCTGCTTGCAGGAAGTGCTGCCTTTCTGACCTGCTGCTGCGCCATTTTGCTGGCCTATACCTCGCGACGCCATCCTGATGCCGCCACCCGTTTTTTGGTACGGATTGCCAATCTTGGTTATGCGCTGCCCGGGACCGTGCTTGCCGTTGGCATTTTCATCCCGGTCGCGCTGCTCGACAATGTTCTGATCGACTTCTGCCGGAACCTGCTCGGTTTCGAAGTCGGTCAGCTTCTGCAAGGCACCCTGCTGATCATGCTGCTTGCCTACCTGGTGCGTTTCCTGGCGGCCGGTTTCAAGGCCGTCGACGGAGCCATGCACCGGGTCACGCCGAGCATCGACGAAGCCGCCCGCCTCGCCGGGTATCGTGGTCTGCACCTGCTGGCGAAAATTCACTTGCCAATGCTGCGCGGCGGGTTGCTGACCGCCTTCACCCTGGTGTTCGTTGATGTCATGAAAGAAATGCCCATTACTTTGATGACCCGGCCGTTCGGCTGGGATACTCTGGCGGTCAAAATCTTTGAGTTGACCTCGGAGGGAGAGTGGGAGAGGGCTTCCCTGCCGGCATTGACTTTGCTGCTGACCGGTCTGGTGCCGATCATCATATTAATGCGCAAGAGCGAAGAATAGCGTTACGGGAGAGATATGGACAAGATCGTTCTGGAGATGAAGGATGTTTCCCAGGCTTACGGGTCGCAGTGGGTGGTCAAGAATCTTTCTTTGACCCTGGAGAAAGGCCAGATCGGCTGCTTGCTGGGTGCGAGTGGCTGCGGCAAGACGACGGTGCTGCGCACGATTGCCGGCTTCGAACCGCTGCTGCAGGGAACGATTGCGCTGAACGGTAAAATCGTCAGCCAGGCAGGGTTGACGACCGCCCCGGCCAAGCGGGCAATTGGCATGGTTTTCCAGGATTATGCTTTGTTTCCCCACCTGACCCTGTTCGGCAATGTGGCTTTCGGGCTGCAGGATCTGGAACGCAGAGAGCGAGCGGTGCGGGTCAGCGAGATGCTTGAGCTGGTCGGTCTCGACAAGGCCCACACCAAATATCCCCACGAAATCTCCGGCGGGCAGCAGCAGCGGGTCGCCCTGGCCCGGGCCCTGGCCCCCAAACCGGACCTGCTGCTGATGGACGAGCCTTTCTCCAATCTCGATGTCGCCCTGCGGGAACGGCTCTCGGTCGAGGTTCGCGATATTCTCAAGGCCTATGGGGCGACGGCCCTGTTCGTAACCCATAACCAGCACGAAGCGTTTGCCGTGGCTGACCGCATCGGGGTGATGGACGATGGCACGATGCTGCAGTGGGATGAGGCGCATACGCTTTACCACTGCCCCGCGAACCGCCGGGTGGCCGCTTTTGTCGGTGAAGGGATGTTTATCCCGGGAAACATACAGGCCACCGGGAAGGTCGAAACCGGTCTCGGCACCCTGGACGGGGTTTTCTGCGCCGATACCGAGCATCGCGGCGCCGTCGATGTCCTGATTCGTCCCGAGGATGTGGTCCATGACGATAGCAGTCCGATCAAGGCGGAAGTCGTTCGCCGCAACTTCCGCGGTGCCAATGTCTTTTACACCCTTCGCCTGATCAGCGGCGATCTGGTGCAGGCGCTGGTGCCGAGTCACTGTGACCATAAACCGGGAGAACATATCGGCATCAGGTCCGACGTTCGTCACCTGGTGACTTTTCCCAGGGAAGAGAATGTGCGTGCCCGCGCAGATTCTTGAAAAATAAGCCAGCCGGGAATTCCGGAAGAGTTTTCTCCACCGGTCGGTACGGACTCGCCGTCTTGGCAAAGCATGGCTGCGAGGGGACTTTTGCATGAAATGCCACATCTGCATGAAATACCATATTCTTTAAGAGGGGCTTGACAGGCACTTATAGTATGTTGTTTACTTACTAATAATCGTTATCCTTAAAGGGTCACCAGCGATCAGGTTGCTGATTTGAAAAACTCACAAAACCGCATGGAAGAAATCCTCGACAAGCTGCGCCAGCAGGAGTTTCGAATTACCCCGCAACGCATAGCCATTCTGCAGGCTCTGCTCAATACCGACCAGCACCCGAGTATCGAAGAGGTTTATCGCCAGGTGAAAACCCGGTTTCCGACCACGAGCCTGGCCACGGTCTACAAGACCGTCCATTTGCTGAAGGAGATCGGCGAAATCCTGGAGATCGGTTTTCCAGACGGTCGCAGCCGTTACGACGGCAACAAGCCTTATCCTCACCCTCACCTGATCTGTACCAGATGCAATAGCATCCTCGATCCCGATGTCAGCCTGCTGGACCAGCTGACAGGCGAGGTGGCGAAAGCGACAGGCTACCGGATCACGTCTCACCAGGTGGAACTTTTCGGCATCTGCCCCTCCTGCCAGCAGCAATAGACAGTGCGGTCACGGGTGAAGATTACAGGGAAGACAAAAAGTGATTCAAGAGAGTTGATGGACCGGAAAAAATTCGCGCAACAACCACAGGAAGATCAGTAAATCCCCTCATTCAACCAAAGGAGGTCGTTTCATGAGCAATGAAAGCAAATGCCCCGTAACAGGCAAAACCGGCAAGCAGGTCGCCGGTGGTGGCCCCAGCAATCAGGACTGGTGGCCGAACCGGCTGAACCTGGATATCCTGCACCAGCATTCCAGCCTGTCCAATCCGATGGGCGAGGATTTCGACTACGCAGAAGAATTCAAAAGCCTCGATCTCAAGGCGGTAAAAGAGGATCTTTATGCATTTATGACCGATTCGCAGGACTGGTGGCCGGCCGACTACGGTCACTACGGCGGGCTGATGATCCGCATGGCCTGGCACAGCGCGGGCACGTACCGCATGGGCGACGGCCGCGGCGGCGGCGGGACCGGCAACCAGCGCTTCGCACCCCTCAACAGCTGGCCGGACAACGTCCTTCTCGACAAGGCGCGCCGTCTGCTCTGGCCGATCAAGCAGAAGTACGGCAGGAAAATCTCCTGGGCCGACCTGATGATTCTCGCCGGCAACTGTGCTCTGGAGTCAATGGGCTTTAAGACCTTCGGCTTTGCCGGCGGGCGCGAAGACATCTGGGAACCGGAAAAAGACATTTACTGGGGCTCTGAAGAGGAATGGCTGGCGACCAGCGACAAACCCAAGAGTCGCTACTCCGGTGACCGCGATCTCGAAAACCCCCTGGCGGCCGTGCAGATGGGTCTGATCTATGTCAACCCGGAAGGCCCGGACGGTGAACCTGATCCCGTCAAGTCGGGAATCGACGTGCGCGAAACCTTCGGCCGCATGGCGATGAACGACGAGGAGACGGTTGCCCTGGTCGCCGGCGGTCACACCTTCGGTAAATGCCACGGCGCCGGCGATCCCGCCCATGTCGGTCCGGACCCGGAAGCCGCCCCGATCGAGCAGCTAGGTCTCGGCTGGAAGAGCAGCTTCGGCAGCGGCAAGGCCGGCGATACCATCGGCAGCGGCATCGAGGGGGCCTGGAAGCCGAATCCCACCACCTGGGACATGGGCTACCTGAAGGTGTTGTTCAAATATGAGTATGAAAAGGTCAAGAGTCCCGCCGGCGCCTGGCAGTGGCTGGCCAAGGATGTCGACGAAGAGGACATGGTGGTGGATGCCCACGACCCGTCGAAGAAGCACCGGCCGATGATGACCACGGCAGACCTTTCACTGCGCTATGACCCGATCTACGAGCCGATCGCCCGGCGCTACCTGGCGAACCCGGACGAGTTTGCCGATGCTTTTGCCCGCGCCTGGTTCAAGCTGACGCACCGGGATATGGGTCCCAAGTCCCGTTATTTCGGGCCGGAAGTGCCGGAGGAAGACCTGCTGTGGCAGGATCCGGTCCCGGCGGTCGATCATGAGCTGATCGATGACCAGGATATCGCCGACCTCAAGGAGAAGATTCTCGCCTCGGGATTGCCCGTTTCGCAGCTGGCGGCCACCGCCTGGGCCTCGGCCTCGACCTTCCGCGGTTCCGATATGCGCGGCGGCGCCAACGGCGCCCGCATCCGCCTGGCCCCGCAGCGGGACTGGACTGTGAATGAGCCGCAGCAGCTGGCCAAGGCGCTGAAGACCTTCGAAGGGATCCAGAAAGAATTCAACACCGCCCAATCCGGCGGCAAGCGGGTCTCCCTCGCCGACCTGATCGTTCTGGGCGGCTGCGCCGCGGTCGAACAGGCGGCCAGGGATGCCGGTCATGAAGTGACCGTGCCGTTTACGCCGGGGCGGACCGATGCCACGGCGGAGCAGACCGACGTCGAGGCTTTCGAGGTCCTCGAGCCGGCCGCGGACGGGTTCCGCAACTACCAGAAAGCCAAGTACGCCGTTTCGGCCGAGGAACTGCTGGTCGACCGGGCGCAGCTGCTGACCTTGACCGCGCCGGAGATGACGGTTCTGATCGGCGGCATGCGCGCTTTGAACGCCAACTTCGAACAGTCCAAACATGGCGTTTTCACCGCCCGGCCGGAGACCTTGACCAATGACTTCTTCGTCAACCTGCTCGATCTGGATACGGTCTGGCAGCCGGTCGCCGATGATACCGATATCTTTGAGGGACGGGACCGGAAGAACGGCGAGCCCAAGTGGACCGCCACCCGGGTCGACCTGATTTTCGGCGCGAACTCGCAACTGCGGGCCCTTGCCGAAGTCTACGGCTCTGAAGACTCCCAGGAGAAGTTCGTGCACGACTTTGTCGCGGCCTGGGACAAGGTCATGAACCTTGACCGCTACGATCTCGCCTGATCGCAGCAGCAACCTAAAAAAGGGCCTTACAGCGAAATGCCGTAAGGCCCTTTTTTCATATGCTCATCCGGGAATTCCGGGGAGCCATGATACATGATTCTCCATCTTGCATCTTCTCTGCCGCCAACCCGGGGGCGCGTCCCCGGTTCGAAGGCTGACACTTAGCAGATCGGCAGCTCAAACTCCGGGAAAACTTCCCCGAAATTCCCGGATGAAACTTTTTTCAGCCGCTGCCAAAGCCGATCAACCCGGTTTTGCAGAAGACACCAAACCATAAGCAGCAGAAAGCCTGAAATCGCTTGGCGATGCCCCTTTTGCGATCAACCGGATTTATAGGTCAGGCAGTCCGGGTCATTCCGCTGCAGGCCGACCGAGATACTTTCGGCGGCACATTCGAAATCCTGATTGAACTTGCAGTCCGCGGCTTTGCAGGCGCCGACTCCGGCAGTCGCATCCATAACACCGCCTTGCTGCAAGGCTGGAAAATAGGTGTCGCAGGCGGGCTCACCGCCGGGGTCGCCGATGGTTATGGCCAGGGCGCGACAACTCTGGTCTTTGTTGTAGGAACATTTTTCAACGGTACATGCGGTGACTTTCGGCATCTTCATTGCCATTGGGCACGCTCCTTTCCCTCCCGGGGTATTTTCGGGAATTTTAATTATCGGGTCAGACTTTTCAGAGCCTGGCGGATTTCCCTGGTTCCGCAAGGAAATTTTTCGCCGCAGACCGGACAGGACAACTCCAGGCCGGTCCGCAGTGCCTGCGCCGTGCACACTATTCTGCCTCGGCAGTCGGGGCATTCAATGACAGTATTGACGGCCATATCTTTTCATCCTTTCCGTGAGCTGCTGACTTTCCCGGAGGTCGTGTGGTTAAAATCTCCAGGCTGCCGTCAGTGGTTCGATGCAATCGTGATGGCCAGCCTTTTTTCTTCCCCTTGTCACTGATATTTATCAGGGTGTCCAGATTATCAGTTTCAGCCGAATCGACAATCAGCAGACTGCTACTTCGGAGGCAGATTTTTGCCCCCTGTTTCGGTAATGGTCGCAACACGGAGAGGAAAAGGAAGAAAATCGGAATCTGCTAGCAGAGAAGAAGCGCTTTGCTTAGGGTTGGATCCTACGGCATGCTGGTAATCTTGTTGTTTTGAACAGGAGATCGAGTTGCCAATTGCCGAGCACGTGGCCTCTGACTACAAGCGGTGGGCTGCCGAGGGGTAGATTCCATATCCATTCAATCCGCAGGCTGCGGCCAGTCCATTATCTGTCAGCCTGGAACGGTTAAATTTCAGAACCGGGCCGCCTTGCAAATCGATTGACGCCGCCAGGGCGGAAAAGAACCGTTTCCGGACGGAAACCAACTATCTTTTTGGCAAGTAGGTATCCCGCAATAAATCCAACCCCTCATCCTCGCCGATAAGACTCAGTTCGTCACCATCCCGCAATATCGTGCGACCGTTCGGGACGAATGATTCACCGTCCCGGCTCAAGGTCGCAACCAGGCACCCCTGCGGAATGCCGGCCTCCCGCAGGGACTTGCCGATCAGAACACAGGTTGGTTTATCGCTCTTGATCTGCAACACCAAGAAACGATCGTCGTGTAGCAAAGAGTCTTGCAATTCAAAGTCACTTCGCGCCTGATGCCACTCAATGGGAAAGCTGCCTTCATCGACGCGCTCAGCGATCCGGGCCAGAATCCGCAGATGCTGGGTCGGGTTGTCCTCCGGGCTGACCAAAAAGAAGATAGCATGAACCCTGACCTCCTCTGCCTCTTCATGGGTCAAGGGATCATAGGTTCGCATCCGCACACCCTTGCGGCATCGCACGAGCGCCATTTCCGTGTGGTCGATGCGATCGGTTCGAAAATGCGGCAAAGCCACGCCGCGGGTTACCGGGGTCGCACCAATGCGAGTCCCTTCCATGATTCGGCCTATGATTTCCTCGGCAGTAAGATTCACCCTCGAAGAGATCTCGTCGGCAATCCGCCGGATCACGCCTTCGAAGGAAGTTTCGCCAGTAAGATCGAATACCAGGCAGCGCCTGACGATATCATCAAAAGGATCCTCTTCACGCAAACCCTTCTCTCTGAGGATGCCACGCAGTTCTGTGTCCAGATCATGATGACGGTGCCTTCCGAGCCGTTCGAAGACATGGTAAATGGCACCGGTACGGGCAACGCGATGGCGTGCGTAGTAGCGGTACCAAAGCGAAGAGATCACGATCAAGCCGACCGAGAAGCTGATTGACAGGACTCCCATTTCAAAGATCAGGTAGAAGGGTGCAATGATCCCGGCGAGCTGCATCCAGGGATAGAGCGGCGACTTGCGCCCCGGGTCATAAGAGGGGATTTTGCTCTCGCGCATGACGATAACCGCCAGACAGACCAGCGCAAACATCAGCAACTGAAAAACGCTGGCCAGCTTGGCGATCTTCATCGGATCGAACAGAACCAGGATCAGGATCATGGTGGAGAGGGTCAAGACAATCGAATAGAAGGGTGTCCCGAACCTGCCCAGTTCCCTGAAGCGGCGAGGCAGCAGGTGATCGCGGCTCATTGCCAGAGGGTAACGTGATGCGCTCATCATGCCGGCATTGGCTACGGAAATGAAGGCGAACATCGCCGCCAGCGAAAGCAGGATGACGCCCGGACGACCCAGAGCGTATTCGGCAGCGGATGCGACCGGGGTCAGGTTGCCCCGTAGCTCGTCAGGCGG
>Ga0102943_1001018_pt1 | contig 17877 bp, 21 predicted proteins | sample SalPonC_black_MG_FD_78174 | JGI IMG/M metagenome (GOLD analysis project Ga0102943, IMG submission 78174) | Salt pond soil microbial communities from South San Francisco under conditions of wetland restoration - Salt Pond MetaG... | ecosystem: Environmental > Aquatic > Marine > Intertidal zone >...
GAAAGGAGAGTGGGCCAGGCCGCCGGTAGCACCGCCCTGGTCTGCGCTTGCTTCGCTGCTGCGCTGTTCCTGAATGCCGCGCGTGTGCTCGTGATCATGGCAGTAGACGCAGAGCAGTTCCCAGTTGCTGCCGTCGGGCGGGTTGTAGTCGTGGTTGTGATCCTTGTGGTGGACGGTCAGCTCGCGCAATTTTTTGCCCTCGAACTCGCGGCTGCAACGGGCGCAGACATGCGGGAACAGCTTCAGGGCCCGCTCGCGGTAGCCGGCCTGGCGCTCGCTTTCTTCTCTGCGCATGGTGGCGATGAGCCGATCCTGCTGCTTGTCATCCGGGTGTGGCATGCCGATCTCCTTGATCTGGGCTGGTAAAAGGTTCCGATCCGCAAGTACCTTCCCATTTTACCATTTTCCCCAATGCCAGTAATCCTCTTCATCATTCCTCGGCTATTTCTTTGCTATCCTGCCACTCGGGACTCCAGCCGCCAAGAGTCGGATGATACATCTCGTCGCCAGCATGCTGAGTAAACTCGACGTTCAGCCGGTTCGGGTCCAGGCCGAGAATGTCAGCGCAGTCCCTGCAGAGCGCCCTGGCCAGTTCCAGCCGCTGTTGCGCGGATCGACCACGGCGGATATCGCACATCAGCACTGCCGCCGGCTCCGGCTCACCGTCGATCATCCGCCAGGGCCCGCCCCCTCCCAGCTCCCGGATGGCAACACTGATGCGGCGGATATCCATGGTCATCAACCGCGCATAAGTTTCACATAACTGCTTTGCCAACCGCTCTTTGGTCTCGGCTGGAAAGGGTCCGTTCACATCCAGTTGCAGGTAGGGCATGATGGCCAACTTGTGGGGATGTTGGAGATATTGACGTTCAGCTGCGCCTTTGCTGGGGTCGGTCTGGATGTCAGCCAAGTTCCAAGCCCAACGGGGACACCCACTGCGGAGTGCCCCCGGCCTGATGTGGTCCGCTGCAGAGAGCAGTGCATTACTGGAGGACTGCCTGCAGGGTGATTTCGGCATCCAGCAGCTTGCTGATCGGACAGCCTTCCTTCGCCTGCTCGGCGAATGTCCGGAACTGACTCTCGTCGATTTCCGGGACCTTGGCCTGCATGGTCAGTTGGCTGCCGGTCACGGCGAAGCCGCCGCCGACCTTGTCCAGAGTCACTTCGGCCGAAGTCTTGATGTATTCGGCGGCAAAGCCTGCTTCACCGAGGATTTTCGAAAGAGCCATGGAAAAACAGGCGGCATGGGCCGCGCCGATCAGCTCTTCCGGATTACTGCCCTTGACGCCTTCGAAGCGCTGGGCAAAGCCATAGGGATATTCGTCGAGAGCGCCGCTTTCAGTGGAAATGGTGCCTCTGCCATCTTTCAATCCGCCCTGCCACTGAGCCGAGCCATGTTTTTTGATCGCCATTTTCTTTCTCCCTGGTTGGTTGTTGTCTGTTTCTGCTTGCGACTGTAACAGGCTCCAAGCAAGCTGTCCTACTTGAGGACCTCCATGGCCAAGGCATGGTATTTGTCATGGAAGCCCTCACCCAGTTCCTGTTTCTCGATGCGGGCAAAGCCTTGCATCATGCCGGCCTTTTCTGCCATAGGCAGCCTGAGGTCGGCCTGTTGATAGAGAATCTGGTTCTCCTTGCCGATGTGGGCGCGGATCATTTCCGCATAGCGGTCGAGCCGGTCGGCGACGAGAGCCGGGTCGGCATTTTGTTTCTGCTCCAGCATATAGGCCACTTCCTGCAGCAGCGTACGGCCATAGTTGTGTTCGTTGACCAGTTCCGCGGTCAGATTTTCTATGGTCCTGCCATCGTAAAATTTCGCGGCGGGAAAATAAAAACGCTCTTCCTTGGCATGGTGGCATTTGTCGACGAAATTGCTGAAAAAATCGTGCATCTTGAGGATGCGCTGCACATTCAGGGAGCCGGTCTCGCGGATCAAGGCCGCTTCCTGGCGGGCGGCATCAAGCATTTTCAGGGTGATGTCATGCTCTTTTTGCAACTGCGCACTGGGGTTTTGTGCGGGACCCTCCTGCTGGTCGGCAGCCAGGGCCGGTCCGGCGAGAACTGCCGGCATGGCGATGACCAGAAAAACCACTCCTTTGGCAAGCAGATTTCGCATAACAGGGCACTCCTTTCCCGGGAAAAAATCGATCGTTCTGTGACTAAAAGGCTAACAACCGGGCAAGGAATGTCAAATCGACCCTCCCTACGGAGAACGGTCCTGACCGGGTATCGAAAATTCTCTCGACATGAGAAACAGGGGTTGTCCGGCAAATTCAGGGCGCCTCGTCCTGTGCTTGCGGGGTTACGACCTTCAGGGCCGCTGGTTGGTAGCGATAGCGCAGCGGGGGCTGCAGATCAACGAGTTCGCCGTCAAGCGCCACCAGCCGCTTGCGGCCGCCTTTAGGAAACCGGATCTCCAGTTTTTCCATGACCCGGTTTTCGATCCGTTCCTCCTTCTGCATGGGGTCGACGCCGAGAATCATGGCGTTGAAGGCGATGCGGAACGATTCCAACCGGCCGCGGCTTCTGATGGCAATCAGGTGCAGGCCCTCTCGGCCGTCCGGCTTTTTCTGCCCCAACAGGGGGAATTTCACGCCCCGCTCGTGGACACCGACGAAGACCAGCGGCGACCTCAGCCGGCTGCCGTTGAGGTCAATCCGACCGCTGCGAAAACGGAACAGACGGCCGAGGCCGGCCAGCAGGCTGGCCGAGTGATAACCGATCTGCTGTTCGTACTGCATGCGGGATTGGACGAACAGCACATAGGCGCCTACCGAGCTGGTGTTGAGAAACACCTGGTCGTTGACGCGGCCGGCTGCGGTCGGCCGGGCCCGGCCACGGAGGGCCAGTTCCAGGGCCTTCTCCGGATTATTCGGGATGCCCAGCTGCCGGGCGAAATGATTCAATGTTCCGCCGGGCAGGATAGCCAGTTCCGTGGTTTTGCCCGCCAGGTGGGATGCTGCCAGGCGCAGGGTACCGTCACCGCCGCATACCAGGATTCTGTCTTTTCCATTGGCGACCTCCCGGGCAATGGCTGGCGACAATTCCGCCGGGGAAAGCCGGTGCAGATCGATGCGGGACTCTTTTTCCAGGACCGGGATGAGGCTTTCCGACCCGCCCGCAGCCAAGTTCAGAAAAACCGGCAAGGGGTTTTCGGGGTTGCCTGACGAAGAATATTTTGACAAGTCGGCAGCCATGGTTTTTAAACTATTGCCCGGCAGGGTTTCGGATTTGTTTCAGCAGCGGACCAGCCATCTTGCGCGTGGTGGAAGGCACAGCTCAGTTCGCAGTGAAAGGATTCTTCGTCCCAGGCCATTCGATCGATCTGCAAATGCTGACGGTCCCCCTTGACCAGATTGAAATTGTTGGGAAATCCAGGCACCAGACGGCTTGAAGTGGTGGTCCCGGCATGGGAGATAATGACTCCGCGAAGGGCCTTGATGTACGGCAGGTGGACATGTCCGCTGAGAATAATATCGACCTTGCCCTGGAAGGCCTGCATGGCGGCGTCCCGGCGACCGATCAGGCCGCGATGCAGATATTCCTCGGGCAGCCAGAAAGGGTGGTGGGCGAGCAGCAGGCCCAGTTGTTGCTCACCGCGTTTTTGCAGGCGAGTCAGGACCCTGTCAATCTGCTGTTGATTGATGCGCCCCCGCGACCAGTCGAGGAGCGCCGCCCGCTTGCGGGCAGTGTTAATCCCGACGGCGACATAGCCAGCGGCTTCCAGGTCCGGCTCCAGGTCCGCCGAAATCGTTTTCTGCCATTTTCGCCAGGGAGAGCGGAAACGTTCGAACAGGTTGGTGGCGGACAGGTCGTGATTGCCCGGGACGACCAGATATGGCTGGTCAAGTTTCTGCAAAAATTCCCCAGCCGCACGATATTCGTCATGCTTGGCCCGCTGAGTCAGGTCGCCGCTGATGAGGATCGCATCCGGCTGCACCTTGTGCAGGCAATCCAGCAACCCTTCGATTAATCTCGAGCGTTCGCGACCAAAATGGAGGTCGGAAATATGCGCGATAACCGTCATTGCCTGGCGGCCTCAAGTCGGCAACGATCGCTCATCATGCTGGTCCGGAACGTACATGCCATGGTCGTCCAGCAGGGATGGGTCGATGAGCATCTTCGCTTCTTCGACGGGCGTTGCCGAGAGCTTTTTGATAGCGTCACGGGTGGCATATTGCTTCGACAAGACCATTTTGCCGCTGTCCACATCGAACGTTTTAAACAGGAAGACTTCAACTTTGTCCATGAGCTCGCCTTTCTCTCCAATCAAAAACCGGAACCGGGCTGCTGTAAAAAAGCCTGCTCCGCGGGGGTCGATTGGCGGCCGAGAATCCGGTTGCGGTGCGGATAACGGCCAAACCGTTCCAGAATACGCTTGTGCCTGATCTCATAATCGAGACTGCCCTGCAGGCCGTTTTGTTCGAACAGGGCAATGGCCACCTTGTGAATCTTCAGGGACTCGCTGTGCATGAAGGGCATGTAGAGGAAGTTTCGTTCCTGCCGGGAAAGTTCTTTTTCAACGCCCGCGGCGATGGCCTCCTGGGCCAGGGCCAGGGCCAAAGCATCATAGGCGAAGGCCCGGGATGACGCTCGGAACATGTTTCTGGAAAACTGGTCGAGGACAATGATTTCAGCCAGTCGTCCCTGGGCCTGATCACGCCAGGCAAAGAGTTCGCAGCGGGTCGCCTGCGCATGCAAGGCACCAAATCTGGCCAGGATCAGTTGGTCGAGCTCCGGGTTTTTCTGCCACCACTGTGCAGGTTCAAGTTCTTCGAACCAGAAATTCAAAACATCCTGATACATGATTTGCTGCCCTCGAAAAGCCAAAGAAAACAGTTTGCCACTTAGGTAGAGCATACCTGATAAAGGGGAGCTTGCCAGGCGGTAAGGACCATTTTCCCGGGCCTTCCGGCCGTTCACTTGGGTTGGCAGCCCGGATGGCGAAAGACATTTTTGGTCACGCTGGCGTGAGTGGGATGCAGGCGCAATATTCGAACCAATAAATATATTGATTTGTGAATGTATATGTGGTAGTGGGTATATGCACAAAACAGTTTTTGGGAGATTCCTCATGCAAATCTACCGAAACCAGACGGCCAAGCCGGTCGGGCGCTTCGTGCTGGACCTGGAACATGCCGCGCACCAGCGAGGCTTTTTCCTGCATAACCAGAAGACGATGGCGATGGCGAACACCTTTGGCCAACATGGCATCGCCGTTGCCGAAGGTTTCGATCTGCACATGATTCATCTCTGTAAACCGGCAAAAGCCGCGCGGATTTTGGAAAATAACCCGGAACGCGCGGCCTTGATGCCCAAATTCATCATGGTTTTCAGCGCGCAGGCGACGACCCAGATCCGCTTTCTGCACTATCGCTCGGAGACGGTTTTCAGGCTGCTGGGCGATGCGGAATTCCCGGATGCGATCGCCGCCAGCTTGAAAGAAATCATTACCGTCATCGAAAACGCGCTTTAGAAGTTTCCGGCAGGCGGTTGTTTTCCGTACCAAAAGAGACGATTTAACAGGAGGATCAGGCGATGTTGAAGTTTCTCGTTGCACTGCAGAAAAATCTGGTTTACGCGATTCCGGCGGCAATGGTCTTCGGTTTGCTGGGCGGAGGGTTCCTGTTTGACGCCCAACCGCTGAAGGCTCTGATCATTCCGATCACTTTCGTCATGATTTACCCGATGATGACCACTTTGAACGTGCGATCGATTTTCTCCGGGCAGGACTCCCGGCTGCAACTGGCGACCCAATGCATCAATTTTCTGCTGATCCCGGTGATTGTCTTTGCCCTGGGCAAAATCTTCCTCGCCGGCGAGGAGCCCAAGTTCGGGCTCTGGGCAGTCGGACTGTTCCTGATCGGCGTGCTGCCGGCCTCGGGCATGACCATTTCCTGGACCGGGTTCGCCAACGGCAACAAGGAAGCTGCAACCAAGATGCTCATGTTCGGTCTGGTCATCGGCTCGGCGGCGGCTCCGGTGTATACCAAGGTATTCATGGGGGCCAACGTGGACGTGGATATGCTGCACATGTTCCGGCAGATCTGCATTTTCGTTTTCGTTCCCCTGGCGGGCGGCCTTCTGACCCAGACCTGGCTGATCCGGAAACATGGCCGCCAGGCCTGGCAAGAGGTCTACAAACCGAGGTTCCCGCCCTTCTCGGCACTCGGCGTGGTGATGATCGCCTTCGTCGCCATGTCCCTGAAAGCCAGAAATATTCTCGCCGATCCGGCGGATCTGCTGACCATCGTCACACCCCTGGTGGTCTTTTATCTGATCTCCTATATTCTGCTGTCGGTGATCGGCAAACTCTTCTTCAGCCGTGAGGATGCCATCGCCATGGTGTTCGGTGTGGTGATGCGCGATCTGTCTATCGCCCTGGCCATCGCCATGACCGCTTTCGGCCAGGCCGGGTCGACCATCGCGCTGCTGATTGCCATGGCTTATGTTTTCCAGATCCAGTCGGCGGCCTGGTATATCAGGCTGGTGCCCTGGATTTTCGGTTCCCCCGAGGAGAAGCCAACCCCGCCGATTTCCTGCCGTTCGGTCAATTGAGGCTTTCAAGGGCATCGGGCATCCTGCTTTCTAACGGTGCTCCGGGCCACGGGAAAGACGGTTGTTCCCTGGAGGTCCCGGTTTGCGCCGGCCTCGAGGAATTGAGTAACAAGGTCAAGCGGCTCGAGAATGGGTCGAGACAAACCGCGAAATCTGGAACCACTGGCTGAAGGAGGTCCGCCTGGCAGCCAAAAAGCAAAAGCCGTTATTCTGGAAGAGAGAACAGGCCGGAGGAAATCCCCCCGGCCTGTTCCAGTCTGGCCTCTGCCGATCTGTCGTTATCCCGAAGGGCTTTGCAGGTGTCGGACCAGCTCCTCTCCGGCCTGCTCGGCCCGTTGCAGAACCAGGGGCTCGGTTTTAACGCGGCCGGCTTCGAAAAAGCCCAGCACCTTGACGACATCGATCACCTCAAGACCGATATCACGGGCGAAGTCAGTGAGCAGGACCGAGGTATTGCCCATCATGGCTTCATCCTGCTGTTCGTTGACGGCGGTGGTGACGCAAAGCTTGCCGGTCTCCTGGTATTTGCCGATCCACTGGTGGCGGCTGTGCGGATACTGGATCAGGCTGTAGCAACGGTCGATGAAGCGCTTCATGTCCGAGGTGACCGTATACCAATAGGTGGGCGAACCGAGGATAATACCGTCCGCCGCGTCCATTTTCGCCACAAGCAGGGCAAAGTCGTCGTCGATGACGCATTCCCAGGATTTGCTGCAGCCCTCACAGCCGGTGCAGGCATCGATCGCGTAGTCGCCGAGATGCAAGGTTTCGACCGGGATGTCCACCTGGATGGCCGGCTGCAGGATTGCGTCAATCAGGCACCTGGTGTTCCCTGCTTTGCGGCGACTGCCGTTGATCGCGAGAATGTTCATGTCTTTTCTCCTAGGGTTTGCGGCTTGAGACGCACAGGGGGATCAGGAAGACCACGCAGGCCAGCAGAAACAGGATGCCGCCGATCAAGGTCAAAATATCCTGGTTCTTGACGGCGGAGGCAATGAAAAACAGGGCGCAGACCACGAACAGCAGCCAGCCGGCCAAGTGATAAGTGTCTTCAGCCCGGACTCTGCCTTCGCCCTCTTTACCTGTTTTGTCGGTGTTCTCTTCGGCCATAATCTTCAAAACGTTCGGTAGCGACCGTCCCGGCCAATAACTGCGTTGGCTGCAAGTTGCCGCGACCTCAAATAATGCCCGATCTTAACGGGGAAGGGTGAAAAGCGCAAGCGGAGCCGCGCCGGTCCGGTCGCGATTTCGGGGGATGCCGTTTTCTTCTGGCCGGGAAGATGGCATACTGGAAGGGTACGGAAATGTCGCTCAAAAAGAGGATATAGCAAACCGATGGCAAAAACTTCTGCCCCTTCTGAACCATACCAGGGCTTTGAACTGGGGCCGATCCGGCCGCCCAGCGAGGCGGCCAGCCTGCTGCTGCGGGTGACGCGCAACTGCCCGTGGAACCGCTGCACCTTCTGCGATCTCTACCGGGGCGAAACCTTCAGCATCCGGCCGGTCGACCATCTCCGGCGCGATATCGACCAGATCAAGATCTGGATCGATCAGGCCCGGGATCTCGAGGATTTGCCAAGGGATCTTCGCCAGCAGCGTCTTGCCGCGCTGCAAAACAGCCTGTCACCCCCCGAGCAGCTGGCCTTTCATACCGCCATGAACTGGCTTCGCAACGGCATGCGCTCGGTCTTCCTCCAGGACGCCAACTCTCTGGTCATGCCGCCGGCCGAACTGGCCGCTGTCCTGGAATATCTGCGCCGGCTCTTCCCGCAGGTGGCGCGCATCACCTCCTATGCCCGTTCCCAGTCGGTGGCCAGGATCAGCGACGCCGATCTGGCTCGCCTGGCCGCGGCCGGCCTCAACCGGATTCACATCGGTATGGAATCAGGATCGGACCAGGTGCTGGCCCGGGTCAGAAAGGGTGTCGACCAGGCGACCCACGTGGCCGCCGGCCACAAGGTCAAAGCCGCCGGTATCGAACTTTCCGAATATGTCATGCCCGGCCTGGGCGGTCGGGAACACTCCGAGGAGCATGCCCTGCAGACAGCAATGGCCCTCAACCAGATCGACCCGGACTTTATCCGCATCCGATCCCTGGCGATTCCCGGCAGTATCGACCTGTGCGCAGAGGTCCGCGCCGGGACCTTCACCCCTCTCAGCGACCAGGAGACAGCGGCGGAGCTGCTGTTGCTCCTGGAATCCCTCGAAGGCATCACCAGCATGGTCAAAAGCGACCATATCCTGAACCTGCTGCAGGAAGTCGAAGGCCGGCTGCCGGACGGTCGGGAGCGCATGCTGGAACCGCTGCGCGCTTTTCTGGCCATGCCCGCCGAGCAGCAGCTGCTTTACCAGGTTGGGCGAAGAAGCGGCATCTTCGCGCAGCTGGCCGACCTGGAGGATCACATGCTGCGCTGGCACGCGGAAAAGGCCGTGGCGGCCCACCGGGTCACTCCGGACAATGTCGAACGCTGGATCGCGGAGATGCTGCAGCGGTACATCTGAGCAGGGGGGATGATCGATAAAAGTGCGTTCTGAGCACGGTATGATCTCACGCAAAGCCGTAATCCACGGCTGTCCATCTAATTGACGTCCTCAGCCGGGTCTGCCCGTAACAAGCGGTCGATATGTCTACACCAGGCGTTGCTGCCGCGCTCGGGAACAGCCGGCCGGCCGCGAATCCCCAGCTTGAACTCGACCGTCGACTGCCACTCGAGTGAGCCGGGGTCGGGGCCGTGGCCCCGGCCGTCCCCGGTGGGCACCCGGCTTTCGACGGCACGGTACCAGGCCTTCGTGCACGGCTCGGCTGAGATCGGCCCCGGTTCCGGTGCGCTCCGGTTATTGGCCGTGGCGCAGGCGCTCAGCAGCAGAACAAAGACCGTCCAGATTTTCATGGTCTCTCCAGGCTGACCTGCTTCTCGAGCTGCCGGCAGAATTCATCGAGGTTGGCATTGACGACGCGGTACTTGCTGTCCGGCAGCAATGCCGCTTCGCCCTGGTTGACGACGATGACCGGCGCCGCCGTCACTTCCGGCAGCAGGGCAGCCGGGTAGACGGTCAGGGAGGTGCCGAACACCAGCAGCAAGTCACAGTCCCGGACGGCCGCTTCCGCGTCCGCGTACCTGTCGACCATCTCACCGTAGAAGACAATGTCCGGCTTGAGCAGGCCTCGGCAGGCCGGACACAAAGCCACCTTTCGGTTCGCATCGGCCTGCAGGGCCAGCCGCCACCAGGGCAGGCCCAGGTCCGCAAAGTTCCGGCCGCAACTGCGGCAGGTCGCCGAGGTGAAGGAGCCATGCAGTTCGATCACGTCACGGCTGCCGGCTGCCTGGTGCAGCATGTCGATGTTCTGGGTGACCACAGTCGAGAGCCGTCCGGCCTGCTCCAGGCGGGCCAGAAAGGTGTGGGCGAAGGTCGGCCGGATGCGCTCCAGAAGATCCAGGAAATCGACGGCGAACCGGTAGAAATACCTGGGATCCTCTTCGAAGCCGCGAATATCGAACGTCATCTCCGGGTCGTACCGCCGGGTGGCGTAGAGCCCCTGCGGTCCGCGGAAATCGGGCACCCCGGCGGCCGTGGACAAGCCGGCGCCGGTCAGGGCGACGATATTATCGGCCTCTTCAATGAGGGCGGCGATTTCTGCCATTTTTTTCCATCCCGCTCATAGCGAAGAAACCTCATGCAGGGTCTGATTCTAAAATCGACAATCAGTGAGGGGACACTTTTGTCTATGTGCTCTTGGGAAGTGTCCCGGTTGGGAATAGTTTAGGTTCGGGCCTGGTAACTGGTCATGAGGTTACGGTAGTTCGGGATATGGTCCGAAAGCAGCTTACCGAGGCCTTCGATGTCGTTGCGCCAGTCGCGATGCAGTTCGCAGGCCACGCTGAACCAGTTCATCAGCTGTGCGCCCGCATGGGCCATCCGGATCCAGGCCGCTTGGCGAACTTCCGGGTTGAAGGTTCCCGAAGCGTCGGTGACGATGAAAACCTCGTAGCCCGCCTCAAGGGCCGAGAGGGCGGGAAAAGCCACGCACACGTCAGTGACCACACCGGCAATGATAAGCTGCTTGCAGCCGGTTTCCTCGATGGCCCCAACAAAGTCATCGTTGTCCCATGCGTTTATCTGGCCCGGGCGGGCGATGAAAGGCGCATCGGGAAAGGTCTCTTTCAACTCGGGGACGATCGGGCCATTCGGACCGTCTTCGAAGCTGGTTGTCAAAATCGTCGGCAGCTTAAAGAATCGGGCAACGGTGGCCAGGGCCAGGACGTTGTTCTTGAATTCGCCCGGCGAAAAATCCTGGACCAGAGATATCAAGCCAGCCTGATGATCAATCAGGAGGCAGGCCGCCTGCTCCTTGGCGAGTCGGGTGTATTGGAATGACTTGTTCATGGCTGTTTCCTCCATTGCCTGTTCGACACGAAAGGGAACGTTCTCCACGACCGTCAGCGAGGCCGTCGTCAGATTAAGGCTTGCTAGGAGTCTGTCGGACTATCCATGAACCGGCTGGAAATCCGATCATTCGGCCCATATTTCAACTCCTTTTTGTCCCATAGCTATGGCTATGCACCTGCAAACAACCTGAAATCTGTGCTCGAAGGCTCGAATTTTCGCTTCAGTCCGTATAGTCCGACAGCCTCCTAGGGGACGGCGACCAGCGCATAGCCCTGCCGCTGGTAGCCGAGGACCGAGATGAAGCCGTTGCCGACACGCTCGACTTCAGGCATCAGGGTCGCGGGGTCGACGCCGAGGGCGTTGACGGCGTACATGCAGACCTCCATGCGGATCCCGTCTGCCTTGAACTTCCGGATCAGGGCCGCGACCTTGTCGAGGGCTTCAACCTCCTGGGGCAGGAAGTCGCTGCGATCGGTGCTGATCAGCTTGACGGCCCCGCCGTGAAAGACCAATACGGTGCGCGGCGCCGCGTGCAGGCTGGTGACCGCCGGCGAACGATGGACATCCCGAACCGCGCCGAAGGTCACGACCGCCTGCCGCGGCGAACCCAAGGTGATATCGAATACCGAGTCCAGACCGGAAACGCCTTCGAGCGCGCGATAGTCTTCGGCCAAGGCAGGTAGGGCGGTCCACAGGAGACCGGCGGCGATCAGCGCCAAAAGCGTCCGGAATCTCCCTTCTGATAATGAGAAAGCATGCATGGTTTTCTCCTGGTCAAAATGGCGAGGAAAGGTACCGGCAAGAGAAGCGGAATCTCCGCATCGCTTTTTACTTCGACTATACTACGGGGTGGGAGAATGACAAGAAACGACAGGGCAGGAGGAAGCGTTGACAGCACACATCGCTACAGGGGGCCTCGTCGTCAGGGTGGGATGAGAGAGTGTGTACCCGGAGCACAGGCCGAGGTGTCGATCGATGAACACTTTCTGCTCATGTGCTGTGCAATCTGTACGCATTCAGGCTTTCATATCGCTTGTCCCTCTTCGCCAAGACCTTGAAAAAACAAAGTTTGTGATTCTTGGCATGCCTCGTGTAAGAAAGGAGCGCGAGGTGCGAAGCGTCAGATGAGAAACCGCGCAGCCTCATCATTCCGACACGCCGCTGTGTCATCCGTATGGCAATGAAGCCCGTTGTTGTGAACTCGTTCACAGACGCGGGCTTTTTATTTTCTGCATGACATCATTCCGGCAGCGCCAGGGCGGCGCTGTCCCAGGCCAGGTTGCCCCGCCCGGACCGGACTCCGGGGCCCTGTCTGTAAACAGTTGGTACTGTCAACATGCGGCACAATGAATGCGCCGCCGGGCATTGACGCCCTATCCGGATCGGCCGGATAGGGCGTCGTACGTTTTGCGTGCCCCCTTCTTTCCCGGACACATCAAGGGCGATGCCGCCGCGGGGAAGATGGGGGCGCGGGATAAAAACTTCCAGAGAAAAAAGGAGCAAGGCAATGGCAGACAAGAAAATGCGTCAAATCGCAATCTACGGCAAGGGCGGCATCGGCAAATCCACCACCACCCAGAATACCGTGGCCGGCCTGGCCGCCCTGGGCAAGCGGGTGATGATTATCGGCTGCGACCCGAAGGCCGACTCCACCCGCCTGATCCTGCATGCCAAGGCCCAGGAGACCGTGATGGACAAGGTTCGGGAGCTGGGGACCGTCGAGGACCTGGAACTGGAAGATGTCATGAAGACCGGCTACGGCGACGTCAAGTGCGTCGAATCCGGCGGGCCCGAGCCGGGCGTCGGCTGCGCCGGCCGCGGCGTCATCACGGCCATCAATTTCCTCGAGGAAGAGGGTGCCTACACTCCGGATCTCGACTTCGTCTTCTACGACGTGCTGGGGGACGTGGTCTGCGGCGGGTTCGCCATGCCGATCCGCGAGAACAAGGCCCAGGAGATCTATATCGTGGTTTCCGGTGAGATGATGGCCATGTATGCGGCCAACAACATCGCCAAGGGGATCGTCAAGTACGCCTCCTCCGGCAGCGTGCGGCTGGCCGGCCTGATCTGCAACAGCCGCAACACCGACCGCGAAGCCGACCTGATCACCGCCCTCGCCGAACGCCTCGGCACCCAGATGATCCACTTCGTACCGCGCGACAACCAGGTGCAGCGTGCCGAACTGCGGCGCATGACGGTCATCGAGTATTCCCCCGAACACAAGCAGGCTGAGGAATATCGTGAACTGGCCCGCAAGATCTCCGAGAACGAGATGTTCGTGGTGCCGACGCCGCTGGAGATGGAAGAGCTGGAAGAACTGCTGATGGAGTTCGGCATCATGGAAGCCGAGGATGAAAGCATCGTCGGCCTTGCCGAAAATGCCTAGAGGGAAAACTTGTTTAACGCAGAGGCGCAAAGACGCCAAGAATGAAGGTCCAATCAAATGCTTTAAAGGATGTTTTTTCTTTGCGCCTTGGTGTCTCGCCTACAGGCGCCTACTTTTGGTGAGTGAGCGCAGCGAACGGGCGTTAAACCGTTATTAAGGAGCAAATTCATGGTTGAGAGAAAGCCCATCAAGGGTGTGACCAAAGATAAAACTGAGAAACTGATCGCTGAAACCCTTGCGGAGATGCCGGAGAAGGCGCAGAAGAAGCGGGCGCCGCATCTCGGCGCCAACGAGCCGGCCGCGGCCAAGTGTGCGGTCAAATCCAACAAGAAAGTGGTGCCGGGCGTGATGAGCCAGCGCGGCTGCGCCTACGCCGGCGCCAAAGGGGTGGTCTGGGGGCCGATCCGGGACATGGTGCACGTCTCCCACGGCCCGATCGGCTGCGGCGTCTACAGCTGGGGCACCCGGCGCAACCTGATGCAGGGCGTGCCCGGCGTGACCTCCTTCCCGATGGACTTCACCAGCGACTTCCAGGAGCGCGACATCGTCTACGGCGGCGACCAGAAACTGGAGAAGCTGCTGCGCGAAGCCGACGAGCTGTTCCCGCTCAACAAGGGCATGTCGATTCTGTCGGAATGCCCGGTCGGCCTGATCGGCGACGACATCAACGCCGTCGCCAGAAAGCTGGAACTGGAGCTGGAAAAGCTGGTGGTGCCCTGCAACTGCGAGGGCTTCCGCGGTGTCTCCCAGTCGCTCGGCCACCACATCTCCAACGACTCGATCCGCGACCATATCATCGGCAAGTTCAAGTTCGAAGAGGAACCCGGCCCCTACGACGTCGCCCTGATCGGCGACTACAACATCGGCGGCGACGTCTGGGCAGCCAAACCGATCCTCGAGGAGATCGGCCTGAACGTCAAGTCGGTCTGGACCGGCGATGGCGAAGTGGAGAAGATCGCAGCAACCCATTCGGTCAAGCTCAACCTGATCCACTGCTACCGTTCCATGAATTACATGTGCAAGGTCATGGAGGAACGCTGGGGCATTCCCTGGCTGGAATACAACTTCTTCGGTCCGACCAAGATCGAAGAGAGCCTGCGGGCGATCGGCGAATGCTTCGACGACACCATCAAGGCAAACGTCGAGAAGGTGATCAAAAAATACCAGCCGCAGATGCAGGCGGTGATCGAGGAATACAAGCCCCGCCTCGACGGCAAGACCGCCATGCTGTTCGTCGGCGGCCTGCGCCCGCGGCATACCATCGGCGCCTATGAAGATTTGGGTATCCAGATCACCGGCGCCGGCTACGAATTCGCCCATCAGGATGATTACGACCGCACTTCGCCGGAGATGGCCAAGGGCACCCTGATTTACGATGATGTTTCCGAGTTCGAACTGGAGAAGTTTGTCGAGGAGCTCAAGCCCGATCTGGTGGGCAGCGGCATCAAGGAGAAGTACGTGTTCCAGAAGGCCGGCATCCCGTTCCGGCAGATGCACAGCTGGGACTACTCCGGGCCGTACCACGGCTACGAGGGCTTCAGGATCTTCGCCCGCGACATTGACATGGCGATCAACAGCCCGACTTGGGACCTGGTGAAAAGTCCGCTTTAAGTCAAAGGCGTTTCACGCAGTGTTCGCGGAGTTCGCAGAGTCAGGCAATTGCAAAACAAGGATGAAATCTTTGGCCGCATTATCTAAATAAAAAGTTTAACTGCGAACTTGGCGGACATGAGTGAGCGACAGCGAACGGGCGTGAGGCGCCTTTTCAGAAAGAGTTAAGGAGATAAACCATGAGTGCAGAAACTGCTGTGAAATTCGTGACCCCGACGCCTCCCGAGGAGGTGGAACGGGTCAAGGAATGGATCAATTCCGAAGAGTATAAAGAGAAGAACTTCGCCCGCACCGCCCTGGTGGTCAATCCCGCCCACGCCTGCCAGCCGCTTGGTGCGCAGATGGTGGCCCACGGCTTCGAAGGCTCATTGCCTTTCGTGCACGGGTCCCAGGGCTGCGCCTCCTATTTCCGCAGCACTTTCTCCCGGCACTATCGGGAGCCCTCGGCGGCGACCTGCGACGCCATGACCGAGGACGGGGCTGTGTTTGGCGGCCAGAACAACCTGTTCGAGGGCCTGGAGAACGCCTATGCCCTGTACAAGCCGAAGATGATGCCGGTCTACACCACCTGCATGCCGGAGGTAATCGGCGACGACCTGACCGCGTTCATCCGGAATGCCAAGCAGAACAACCTGATTCCGGAGGACTTGCCGACGCCCTACGCCAACACGCCGAGCTTCAACGGCACCCATATCCACGGTTACGACGCCATGCTGAAGAGTGTCCTGGCGGACCTGACCGCCGGGCAGAGCATCGAGGGCAAGTGCACCGGCAAGCTGAACATCATTCCCGGCTTCGACGGCAACGTCGGCAACCTGCGCGAATACAAGCGGATCTGCGAGCTGATGGGGATTCCCTACACCATGCTGGCCGACGTCTCCGACGTGTTCGACTCCGGGTGCGACGGCGAATACAAACTCTATCCGGGAGGCACGAAACTGGAGGATGCCGCGGAATCGGTCAACGGCAAAGCGACTCTCGCCCTGCAGAGCTACGCCACCAAGACCACCATGAAGTGGATCGATGCCGAGTTTACGGGCGAAAAGGCGGTGCTGCCGATGCCGTTCGGCATCAAAAAGACCGACGAACTGCTGCTGAAACTGGCCGAACTGTTCGACAAGCCGGTCCCCGCCCAGCTCAAGGCGGAACGGGCCCGCGCGGTCGATGCCATGACCGACGCTCACCAGTACATTCACGGTTTGAAATTCGCCGTCGCCGGCGACCCGGACTACCTGCTCGGCATCATCTCCTTCCTGCTCGAAATGGGCGCCCGGCCCTGGCACATCATCTGCTCGCGGGCGACCAAGAAGTTCAAGAAGGAGATGGACGCCCTGCTCGAGACCTCGCCCTTCGGCGCCGGCTGCACCACCTACATCAACAAGGACCTCTGGCACCTGCGCAGTCTGCTGATGACCGACCCGGTGGACGGCCTGATCGGCGACACCCACGCCAAGTGGGCAGCGCGCGATGCCAAGATCCCGCTGTTCCGGGTCGGTTTCCCGATCATGGACCGGGTCAACCTGCACCGCTCGCCGGTGGTCGGCTACCAGGGCACCATCAACCTGCTGACCATGATCGTCAACAAGTTCCTGGATATCAAGGATGAGACGTGTGAGGACCAGTGGTTCGAAATGATGAGGTAAGTCACGGTGACCATTGTTCAAAGGCATTCTCACGCCCGTTCGTTTCACTCACTCAAGTTCGCGGAGTGCGCAGTTAAAGTCCGTTTTTGATTCGCTTGGTAAAAGGAATTGTCAAACAAATATGGTTAACCGCGAACTTTGCGAACACTGCGTGAAAAATTGGTTTTCGATAGTCGATTGCAGATGAAATCGATGATCAGAATACGCAGGTTTGAAATCGTCAGCACCCGCGAGAAAGGGTTGAGCATGAAAGTCGCATTCGCCAGCACCGACAAGGTGCACATCAACGAGCACTTCGGCCAGGCCGAACAGTTCGCTATCTGGGAGGTCGGGCCGGACCAGGCTGCCTTCAGTGGTGTGGTGCAGGTCCAGGCTGATGCCGAGGTTGCCGGTCACAGTGACGAAAAGATCGAGGCGCGCAGCGCCGCGCTGAAGGACTGCGCCCTGGTCTACGTTGGTGAGATCGGCGGGCCGGCGGCGGCCAGGCTGGTCGCCAAGAAGATCCACCCGGTGAAGAGCAAGGGCCAGGAGCCGATCGAGGAGGTGGTGGCCAGGCTGCAGGAGGTGCTGAAGGGCAATCCGCCGCCGTGGCTGCGCAAGGCGATGCTGAAAGGCGAGAGGCCGGGGTAAGGCCGTGATCGGTGATCCGTAAACCGTGATCCGTGCACAGAGAAAGGTCGTTTCTTCAATTGGGCACAGTTTCATATCACGGATCACCGATCACCGATCACCGACCACAGATCACCGATCACCGATTACAGCTCACGAATAAAAAAAGGAGAAAAATCATGGCATTGATGACCGCAAAAACCTATGGCGGCGAAGACTGGACGCCGAACTTCGTCATGTCGATCGACCCCGAAAAATGCATCGGCTGCGGGCGCTGCTTCAAGTCCTGCTCGCGCAAGGTGCTCGGTCCGGAGGACTACGAAGATGAGGAGTCGGAATCGATCCGCATGATCATGACCATCGTAAACCAGGACAACTGTATCGGCTGCGTCGGCTGCGGCGTCGCCTGCCCGAAGAAGTGCTTCAGCTTCAAACCGCTGGAAGTCTGAAGAGGAACCACCAAGACACTAAGACACCAGGAAAAGCCAGATTCGAAAGCAAAGATTTTTGTTTTCCTGAATTTCTTCGAGACTTGGTGTCTTAGTGGTAAAGGCAAAGGGGGTCATCATGCTCATCGCTGTGGCATCGAAAACCGGCACCTCGGTCGATCAGCATTTCGGTCATGCCGAGAGCTTTCGCATCTACAGGTACCGCCAGGGCGATCCGATCCAGGTTGGCGAA
>Ga0102943_1001019_pt1 | contig 17873 bp, 13 predicted proteins | sample SalPonC_black_MG_FD_78174 | JGI IMG/M metagenome (GOLD analysis project Ga0102943, IMG submission 78174) | Salt pond soil microbial communities from South San Francisco under conditions of wetland restoration - Salt Pond MetaG... | ecosystem: Environmental > Aquatic > Marine > Intertidal zone >...
ATTACAAAGAAACCCACAAGTACAGCCATTTGCCCCGAGAGGTTCAGCGCATGATCAGCCTCAACGACGATATCATGGCCTCCACCATCACCCTGTACAAGGCCATGGCGAAATTGTCCGGCCTGTCCCTTGTCCAGTCCAGGGCAAAGGACCTTGAAACCACCCTTGACCAGATCGCCACCCTGCGGGAGCTGATCCGGGAAAATACCCGGGACATCAGCCACATGCTGACCTATATTGAGTCCCATGACCAGCAGTTCAAGGCCAAGGGGCTGGACTGGGCCTTTAAAATCCTGGCGTTTTACAAGAGTTCATACATCCTTCAGCAACGGCAGTCTGGCGAGCAGTACTTCACGACCTTTGAAAACTTTATCCAATATACCCATAAAAATTATCACAACATCATGGAGGTGAAAAGCCCCCGGCACCAGGCCAATTATGAAGCTTATTATATGAGGTATCGGCGGGCTGCAGACCGCTATAACCGGACCAACCGAGAGCTGATTAGGTTCCAGGACCGGTTTATTGAAAAAAACCCGGGGGTTAAACCTTTCCTGCCCGGATCCCACAATCTGCAGTTCAAATTCTGGGATAAGTTCAGCTTTTGATGGCCTGGTCATGCCAGAGGCTTTTTTGCACAAAACCAACCTGTTCAGTGGAGGGCGTTTATGAACCGTTTCCGGGTGTCTGTAATTTTTTTATTCACTGTGGCCGTATTCTGCACTGGCGAATCCGTCATTGGCGGGGAACTTGAAACAGTGCTGGAAAAAGTCGAGCAGGGGGATGCCAACGCCCAGAATTATCTTGGCATCATGTACGCCCAGGGCCGCGGGGTAAACCAAAACTTTAAACAGGCCGTGCACTGGTTTTCCAAAGCCGCTGAAAAAGACCAGCCATCCGCATGCAATAACCTGGGCATGATGTATTACCTGGCAAAAGGCGTGATCAAGGATTACGGCAAAGCCGCGCATTGGTTTAAAAAGGGGGCTGATTTAGGATATGTGGATGCCCAGTACAACCTGGGACTGATGTATTACCGGGGCAAGGTCAACACGTATGGCGGCGGCGGTGTTCCCCAGGACTACCAGCAGGCCTTTAAATGGTTTAAAAAAGCCGCAGAACAGGGGCATTCCTGCTCTGCCAATACCCTGGCCATGATGCATTTCAAAGGCCATGGATGCCCCCGGGATTGTATCGCCGCATATGTCTGGAATGCCAGGGCCGTTGATCTAGGCGACTATAAAGCCCTGCAGAACAAGAAAAAAATCATGGCGCAAATGACCCCGGAACAAAAAAAACAAGCCCAAAGTGCCATTGAGCGGCTCAGGGCCAAAGCCGCAGCAGCCGAGGCCCAAAGCGATGAAGAGTAACACCCGGATTCCAACAGGGGGCTGACCGCCTTGATTTCCCCTGGTCATGCCCTGCCAATCCCGGGATGTAAAATTCCTGAAAAAATGGTATAGTGCCCATGGGCAGGGATCAGCCTTGCCCTGATTAAAGGATAAAACAAGGCAGGCCATGGGGTACAACGTATTGATTTCCATGCTATTGTTGATGGTTCTGGCACCGGGGTGCGGGCAAGATGATCCAGCCATCCGGGTGGATCTGAGCCAAACCGAGCAGGTGATTTCCCGGAAAATGCCGGAAACGATCACATACGCCTATCTGCCCCAGTACTCCCACAGGGAGGCCTATACCCGGCACCATGCTTTGGTCCGATACCTGAAAACCCAGACCGGCATAAACATCCGGCAGGTCTTTCCGGACAACTTTGACCAGCATATGGCCCTTGTGGGAGAGGGAAAAATCGATATTTCATTTTCCAACCCCTTTATCTATGTCAAGATCGCCAGAAAATACGGTGCCGCAGCCTTTGCCAGAACCGTGGAAGCGCTGGGAAAAGAAACCTTCAGGGGGCAGGTCATCACCCGGCAGGACAACACCGCCATAAGAACCATACAAGACTGCAGAAACCTTAACTGGATCGCGGTGGACCCCTCTTCAGCCGGGGGCTATCTTTTCCCCCTGGGGCATTTTTTACGCCACGGCATCCGGGCGGCAGACTTTAAAACCATTGATTTTGCCCCGGGTCCCGGAGGAAAGCAGGAAAAAGTCATCCTGGGGGTGTATTCCGGAACCTATGACATCGGCACCATCAGGGAAGGGGCTTTGGATGTGGTGGCCAATAAAATCGATGTGGCAAAGATACGCATCCTCTCCAGGACCCGGCCCTATCCCGGTTGGGTTTATGCCGCGGCAAAGGACCTGGATGCCCAACACCTTGAAAAAATCCGGGCCGCTCTGGTCAACCTGGACATCAACCACAAGGGGCACCATGACATCCTGGAGGCTGCCCATGTTGTGGATATCATACCGGCCAGGGACTCGGATTTTAATTCGGTGCGCCAACTGACCGTGGCCCTGGGCATGGAGGGAACCCAGTGAAGCCGGGCATCAGGGGCAAACTGCTCCTGGGATTTTTCGGCCTGCTCATGTTCCAGGGTCTGATCACCTTTTTATGGTTCAGCCACGCCATGAAATCCTCAATCCTGGATGAGATCAAAAGCCGGGGGCTTTCCACCGGCACCAGCCTGGCCGTGGGGCTGGTAGAGCCCATGCTGGCCATGGACTATCTGAGAATCAAGGCACTTTTGGATGAGACCACAGCCCTGGGCAATGATATCTTTTACACCTTTGTCCTGGACACTGACGGCCATATTTTGGCCCACACCTTTCACCAGGGGTTTCCTGTGGCACTGAAGACCGTCAACCCCCTGAACGGCTCTTCCTCGCTGAAACTGCTGGATACAGGGGATCAGCTGGTATATGACTATGCCCTGCCCATCTCCGTTGACAAGGACCTTGTGGGCACCCTTCGTCTGGGCCTCTCCCATACCCGGGCAAAAACAGCCGTCAACCAGGTGCTGGTCTCTACCATTGTCATTATTCTTTTGGCTGTTTTTCTGGCAGGCCTTGTGGGCACCCTGCTGATCAACCCGGTTATCCGCAGCATCAAAAAACTGCATGACTCCTCAGAACAGGCCCTCAAGGGCAACCTCAACGTTCACACCGCCCCGGCCCTGTCCAAAAACTGCTGGGACATCATGAACTGCCAAAAAAAAGAATGCCCGGCCTATAAAAACTTTCACCACCGCTGCTGGTACCTGGCCGGGACCCTGTGCCCTACCTGTGTGGAGGGAGAGTACGCCAAAAAAATCGAATCCTGCAAGCACTGCCGGGTGTACCGAAAATGTTCCGGGGACGAAATCCAGGACCTGGCAGAGAGCTTTGATGCCATGACCCTTTCCCTGCGCGACAACCTGTTTGACCTGAAAACAGCAGAAACCGTGCTTAATGAACAAAAGACAAGACTGCAGACCATTTTGGATGCCATTCCGGATTTCATCTCTCTGCAGGACAGCCAGGGCCGGTATATTTCTGTGAATAAGGCCTTTTGCCAGATGCTGGGCAAATCCCAGGACGATATCGTGGGACAAAACAATACAGATTTATTTGCCCCGGCCCTTGCCGCCCAATACGATGAAGAGGATCAACAGATTCTGTCCACAGGACACCCCCTGGTCAAGGAAAATAAAATCCAGTCCCGTGGCAGCAGCAAATGGCTTCATGTGGTCAAAATATCTGTCCTGGAAGAAGACGATCGCCCCAGGGGCCTTGTGTGCAGCGGCAGGGACATTTCCATGCTCAAAGAGGTCCAGGCCCAGCTGACCCACGCCCAGAAGATGGAATCCGTGGGGCGCCTGGCCGCAGGAGTGGCCCATGAAATCAACACCCCTTTGGGGATCATCCTGGGGTATGCCCAGCTGCTGTTAGAGGATGTGCCAGACAATACCCAGACCCACAAGGATGTGTCCGTCATCGTCAGGCAGACCAAGATCTGTTCGAAAATCGTCAGGGATCTGCTCAGCTTTTCCCGTCCCAACAAACGCGAGATCTCAAGCTTTGATATCCACACCGCCATTGAACAGGTCATTGCCGTTGTGGAGCACACCTTTGGCCTGAGCCATGTCGCCATCCACAAGGCTTTTCATGAGGCGCCCATGATGGTGAACGGGGACAAGGAAAAAATCAAACAGGTCTTTATCAACCTGCTCAACAACGCCTTTGACGCCATCGGCAGCCACGGAGACATCTTCATTGCAACGGAACCTAGAAAAGCTGGAAAAGAGATCCGGGTATCAGTCACCGATACCGGGTGCGGCATAAAAAAAGAGGATCTGCAAAAAATTTTCGAGCCGTTTTACACCACCAAGGGGCCGGACAAGGGCACCGGCTTAGGACTCTCACTGACCTTTGGCATTGTCAAGGAGCACAACGGGCGAATCAGGGCCTATTGCCCGCCCAAACCCCATGGAACCCTTGAAAAGGGCACCCAATTTGTCGTATTCCTGCCCTTGGAGTCTGATTTTGAGAAAGGAGCATCACATGGCTAACATCCTGGTCCTTGACGATGTACAGGACGCCGGACAGATGATTAAACGAATTCTTGAACGCAAGGGCCACCAGGTCCTTCCCTTTACCGAGGAAGAGGCTGCCATTGACCGGGTGGCAAAAAAGGGGATTGACCTGGCCGTCCTGGACATCAAGCTGAAAAAAATGAACGGGGTGGCGGTGCTGGAGGAGATGAAGAAAAAAGATCCCGCCCTCCGGGTCATCATGCTCACCGGATACCCGACCATTGAGACCGCCCGGGAAAGCTTAGGGCTGGGGGCGGGGGCCTATTGCGTCAAACCCATTGACAAGGAAGAACTGGAACAAAAGGTGGCAGAGGTCTTATCTGCCTGACGCCGGCCCGGCTGCCATGTGGTTGAAATAGGCCTGGACAAATTTTCCAGTCACCGTTTCTGCCATGGAAAAGTGAAACTGGCCCGGTGCCAGGAATCTGCCTGAAAAGGCCAGGAACACGTTCCTGGACAACTCCTTTGCCAGGGCGTCAATCTCGTTTTTATCCCGGACAAAATCCTGTTTCCCAAAGGTCCGGCACCGGATGGGCCTGAATTTGAAAATCTCACACCCGCTGCCCGGATTCAACGGGCATCCGCCCTTGCCTTGCCAGGCCCGCTCAATGGCGGCCTCCCGCTGGCGGGAGGTCAGCTCCCGGCCCATGATGGTATGCAGATAGACGACCTCGATAAAGGGCATGACAAACCGCAGGGTACAGCAGGGATGCTCCCCAGTGCCGCAAGGGGCGGTCTCTGTTTGCTCCTGACTCCCCGCTGCATCGATTTTTGCCACCAGGGCCTCATAATCCGAGAAAAACCGGCCCAGGTCCACCTGGTGGTTTATCTCCAGGGACGGCTCCCGGATCTTGAGCATGCCGGACCGCTTGTTATACTTTTTCACAAGCTTCCACTGACTATAGTTGGACGGGCTGGCAAGGGAGCCTTTCAGGGTTTTGGAGGCGGTCTTGAGTCCAAGCCCCTTGCGGATGAGATAGGCCGTGACAAAGGTGCCGGTCCGCCCGATCCCGTGGCGGCAGTGGACCAGGACCTTTTTTCCCAGGTACATGGCCTCATCCAGCCAGGCCAGGGCCGTTTCCATCTGTGCCATATCAGGGACATCCTCGTCCCAGATAGGCAGATAGCAGACCTCAAACCCGGCGGTTTCCTCAAGCTCGTGCAGATCGCTGAACTCCGCGCACAAATTGACAATGCCGCGAATGCCCGCCTCCCGGATCACATCCAGTTCAGCATAGGACATGGGGGCGCGCCCCACGGCCAGGCTTTGGGTAATCCATCTCAGTTCATACCCCATGTTGCCCCCCCTATTCTTTAACAGATCTGAAATCGTACTGGCCCGCCATGAACTGCTGTGTCAAATTTTCAATATCCGCATCTGTCTTGAGATACATATCCATGAGCTTGGTGGCCCCCATGAGCCGGCCGGTGAGATCCAGAACCTGCCGGGTTTTTGCCAGGGTTGCCCCCTCAAACCGTCCGTCAATAAGATCGGCGGTCATCTGGGTCACAAATCCCAGCCGCTCCAGGACGGCAGCGATGAACCCGGCCCTCAGCCATCGCCCTTCGATGTTGCCGCCCCCCCCTGAAAACCGGAACAGGATGTAGTTTTCAGCTTTGGACGGGGTGCACATGCTGTCGATGATCACAAAATGATACCCAAACCGTAAGTTGACGTTCATATATGGCTTTGAGACCACGGCATAGCTGCCGAATTCCGGGGAATCCGCTGAAATGATCCCCCCGGCCATGACGATTTTATCATAGGCTTCCCAGTCAAAATGGCTGGCCTCGTCCCAGCGGATATCCGGATGGGACAGCCCTTTAAACAGGGCGGCCATGGGAACGGATGCCAGGTGATCAGGCACCAGAGGGCCTGTGTCCGGCGGCATGGTGCCGGCCTCCTCTTCCCTGCCCACGTCCAATACGTAAAAGAGCATGGGCAGGCCGGAGACAAACTGCCGGGCGCCTTTTTTGCGGGCCCCCCTTCGGCGCCCCAAAAACAGCATCTGCTGGACAGCAGTTTCATGGGTAAACCTGAGAATATCGTGAAGAGACCGGCAATGGTCCGGCCCGAACTCCCGGGAGTCGGGATCTGTCAGCCTGAGATCGGCACAGAACCTCAGGGCAGACTTGAGCCGATCCATGAGGATGCTGCCGGCAAAGACATCCTTTGCCCTGCTGCTTTCGGTGTCCTCTCCCAGCAGGGCCTCGATGCGGCCCTCAAACACCCTTGCCTTATCCGCGTCCAGGGTAACCACGGAACCGGGTTCAAGGGCGTTGACCCCATTGTCGCAGATCAGTGCCGGGACGCCGAACTCCCGGGCAATCGAGGCAAAATGCCCGGCATTACTGCCGCTTTGGAGAATAACACCGGCCATTTTATGGATGGCTGCCACATACTGGGGCAGGCCAAAGGGGGTGACCACCACGCTGTTTTCAGGCACCTTTTTGATCTGGTCCAGGCGGTTGAGATGAAACACCCGGCCGGCGGCCCGGCCCCGGCAGATGGTAATCCCTCCCTGACATATCGGTGTATCCGGCAGGTCCATGCCGTTCGGCACCGCGTCCCCTGCGGCCTTTTGCCGCAACGGCCGGGACTGAACAAGAAATAATAATCCGTTTCGGCTCCGGCACCATTCCATGTCCTGGGGGACCTGAAAAAAATTCTCCAGCGCCATTGCCCACCGGTGCAGGGTCTGGATATCTGTCTCTTCCAGGGAAAAGGCCTGGCGTTTGTCCCTGGCAAGGGAAACCAGAGTCGTTCCCCCGGCAGTGTCAAGGACCAGCTCCTCCTGCTTGTCAGCGATTTTCCGCTCAAGCAGTGTCCCGTTTCGATCCAGCCGGGCCACATCCGGGGTCACCCGGCCGTCCACCAGGGGCCCGCCCAGGCCCCAGGCGGAATACACCGTCACGGCCTGGCTGTCAAAATCCCGGCTGTACACCACCCCGGCTGCTTGAGCATCCACCATGTCAAGGACCAGCACGGCCATGGGGGCCTCATGGTCGGGTATGCCGCAGTGAATGCGGTAGGACAATGCCCCAGCCGTATATTTGCTGGCGATGATCCGCTTGTAGGCCTGGGTTAACTCCCCTGCCCCCACATTCATCAGGCTCAGATACTGCCCGGCAAAAGAGGCCCGGCCATCTTCCTTTACACCCGAACTTCGCAGGGCAAATCCCTGGCGGCCATGCCCCCCTGCCCCATCCGGCTGTTGGAGCCCGGCCGCAGCTGCCTGAATGTCTTCGGCCAATGCCTCGGGCACAGGGGCCTTGAGCACCGCCGTTTCAATCTGCCCGGCAATCTTTCCCAGGCCGGCCGGATCCTCTAGGTCAAGACCGGCCAGGCGGTCTTTAATAAACAGGTTCAGGTCATTGGCCTCCATGAAATAATGAAAGCTTCGGGTGGTAATGACAAACCCGCCCGGCACGGGCAGACCCAGTTCCCGGATCACCCGGTCCAGCGCCGCGGCCTTGCCCCCGGCCATCTGCTCATCCAGGGCTTCACCCCTGCCCAGCCCGGCCACAAAAGGAGGAGAAAACGCAAAGTCCGGCGGGGCCAGCATGAACCGGACGTAAAAGTCAAATTTTTTATGGTAGTCTTTCAGGCTCCAATAGCCCGTGGGACACATGCGCAGCAGTTCGTCAACCATGGCCCCCACAGACCGGGCATAGGCCGTGTAAGATGCGACCACGGCCTCATAATCCACCCGCCTGCGGTTGTAATAGATATCCTCCAGCCGGGCCAGATGATCATGGGCCTGTCGGTCATGGGAGAGCAGCCGCTTAAACGCCTCGTACTTCTCCCGGACCACCGTTCCCGGCGAAAAAACCTGAAAAGTCCAGTATCGAAACAGGTTCTTGATGGGCATATAAAAATTCCTGTCACTGCTTTGTGTCAACCGCGTTTATTGGTTTTCCTAATCGCGGATATGTCAAAAATACTATTTGGTTATGCATTAAATCTCAATCTTTTTTTCTTTTTGTGAAAAGACCATACAGACCTGCCCAAATCCACCACCTAATTTTTGAAAAAAGCAGGGCAATGGATTTACCACCCCCCCCTGGCCATCATCAACGTGCCAGATGCAAGGCGGCGAGGAGCGACGACCGAAGGTGTATCAAGCATACTCCGTAGGGAGGAGCGACCGAAGACAACCAAGCAGGTGGTGCTTTGATGGTGGATCAGGACCCGGTACCTGGCTTGACGCTGCCTTAGGCCTTGGCTATAATGAATATTGCTGTCAGGTTTTACCAGGGGCACGGGCCGGCAGCCGATAGGGCATTTTCTAACCGAAACCGTGCAGCAAAACGCGATACATGATTCTTGTTCTTGGAGAAATTTTATTTGATCTGTTTCCAGGCTACCGCCGCATGGGCGGGGCCCCGTTCAACTTTGCCTGTCACTTAAGACAACTGGGCTTTGAGGTGGCCTTTGTCTCCAGGGTCGGAAACGATGCCCTGGGAGAGGAGATCCTCTCTTTTGTCCAGGACAAAGGGTTTGACCCGGGCCACATCCAGGTGGATCCCGGCCATGCCACAGGCGTGGTAAAAATTTTTGTGAACCAGGACGGTGACCACCAATTTTTCATCGTGCCGGACATGGCCTATGACCATCTGGAATGGACAGATGACCTGAAAACCCTGTGCAACACCGGGCCGGACCTGGTTTACTTTGGGACCCTGATCCAGCGTACCGCCGGAGGCAAGGCCCTGGTGGACCGGGTATTATCCGCTGCAGGCAGCCAGGCCCTGCGCTTTTGCGACATCAACCTTCGGCCCGACTGCTGGACCCGGGCGGTGGTGGACGACGCCATCTTACAATCTGATATCTTAAAACTCAATATTGACGAATTAAAGATCCTGGTTCCGGCCCCGGAAAAAGATCCCCTCTCCCGGGCGGCGGGACTGCTCTTTCGGGACGGCAATACCGGTCCAGGCCTGGTCATCCTCACCCGGGGAGAAAACGGCGCCGCATGGGTAACGGCCAGAGGATGCCTGGAAGGCCCGTCCGACCGAATCCCGCCCGTTGAGGTGGCAGACACCGTGGGGGCCGGAGACGCCTATGCTGCCATGGCGGCGGCAGGCCGCCTGGCCGGCCTGCCGGACAGGGAGACCATGGCCATGGCCCAAGACTTTGCCGGCAGGATCTGCACCATTCAGGGGGCCATCCCAGAGGATGACACCCTTTACCAGGATTATAAAAAGAGGCTTGAGCCATGAATTCCAATCAATTGTACATCCAGATGTTCAGCATTCACGGGCTGCTCCGGGGCCATAACCTGGAGCTGGGCTATGATGCCGACACCGGCGGTCAGATCAAGTATGTGGTGGAGTTGTGCCACACCCTTGCCAGGCACCCGAATGTGGGCCAGGTGGACCTGTTCACCCGGCTCATCAGTGACAAGGCCTATTCCCCGGATTACAGCCAGGCTGTGGAAACGGTCAATGACGGCTTCAGGATTGTCCGAATCCAGTGCGGTGGCAGAAAATACATCAGAAAAGAGCTGCTGTGGCCCCATCTGGACGAATTTGTGGACAAGAGTGTCAAGTTCATCCAGACAGAAGAAAAGGTGCCTGACATTGTCCACGGCCACTATCCCGATGCCGGTTATGTGGCCATGGAACTGGCCCAGTTTTTCGGGGTGCCCTTTGTCTACACCGGGCACAGCCTGGGCCGGTCCAAGAAGGCCCGGCTCACCGACGAGGGCATGGCAAAAAAAGAGATGAACCGGATGCTGAAAATCGACCGCCGCATTGACATGGAGGAGACCATCCTCAAATATGCCGACCTGGTCATCACCAGCACCACCCAGGAGATCGAAGGCCAGTACGGGCTTTACCGGAACCGGACCCTGTCTTCCTACCGGGTCATTCCCCCGGGCCTGAACATTGACCGGTTTTACCCCTATACCCACGATACCATGGACAAGGGCGAGGAAAAAGAGGAGGCCCTGTTTGCCCGCTCTTCTCTCAGGCAGGAGCTGGACCGGTTCTTTCAGTATCCGGACAAGCCCATCATCCTGGCCCTGAGCCGGCCGGACAAGCGCAAGAATATCCAGGGCCTGGTCCAGGCATTTGGCGAGGATAACGAGCTTCAGGCCATGGCCAATCTGGCTGTTTTCGCCGGCATCAGAAAAGACATCTCCCAGATGGAGGAAAACGAGCAGGATGTGCTGACCCGGATGCTGCTGCTCATGGACAAGTACAACCTCTACGGCAAATTGGCCATCCCCAAAAAACACGACTTCGAACATGAGGTCCCGGCCCTGTACCGGATTGTGGCCGAAAAAAAAGGGGTGTTTGTCAACCCGGCCCTGACCGAGCCTTTCGGCCTGACCCTGCTGGAATCTTTGGCCTGCGGCCTGCCCATAGTGGCCACCCGGGACGGGGGCCCAAAAGATATTATTGCCAACTGCCAGGGCGGGATTCTGGTGGATCCTACTGACCGGAAGGCCATTGCCGGTGCCGTCCGGAAGATCATCTCGGATTCGGACCTGTGGAGCACCTACTCTAAAAACGGCATCATCAACACCCGAAAACACTACACCTGGGAAAGTCATGTCAAGACCTACGCAGAAACCGTTTTAACCCTGCACCGGGCAAACGAGTCCAGCACCATCGCCGCCCGGGTGCCCAGGCACGGCATTGGCCGGCGCCTGACCGGCCTGAAACGCATGCTCATCACCGACATTGACAACACCCTTATCGGCGGAGATCCCAGTGACTTAGACTCCCTGATGGCACTGCTCAAAAAGAATAAACAAGAAATCGGATTCGGTGTGGCCACAGGAAGAAGCCTGGACCTGACCCTTTCCGTGCTTGAGGAACACGGCATCCCTGTTCCCGACATCATCATTTCCGATGTGGGGGCCAGCATCCATTACGGAAAGGCCCTGCATTACGACAAGGGGTGGGAGGCCCATATCACAAAGAAGTGGAAGCCGGATCTCATGGCCCTGCGCCTCAAGGAAATCAACTTTATCACCCCCCAGTCCGAGGACAAGCAGTCGGCCTTCAAGCTGTCCTATTACATGGAACCGGGACGGGACCGGCTGCCCAGAATCCACCATGTCCTGACCAAAAACCGGTTTTTATACACCCTGATCTACTCTCACGACAAATACCTGGACATCCTTCCCTACCGGGCCTCCAAGGGAAAAGCCATCCGGTACCTGAGCTATAAGTGGCAGATCCCGTTGAAAGACATCATGGTCTGCGGGGACTCGGGCAATGATGAAGAGATGCTCAAAGGCGATCCCCAGGCTGTGGTGGTAGCCAATTTCAGCCCCGAGCTTGCCCACCTCAGCAAAAAGGGGCGAGCCGGCAAAAAGATCTACTTTGCCAAGGCCCCCTTTGCCAAAGGCATCCTTGAAGGCCTGTCCCATTACAAGTTTATTAACGGAGGCGATCAGCGGTCATGAAAAACAAAATCCAGCTCATTACCTATTCCGACTCCTTGGGCCGCAACCTGCCCGAGCTGCACTATGTGCTGCGCAAGTTCTTTTCAAAGGCGGTGAACGGCGTTCATATTCTGCCCTTTTACCCCTCGTCCTCGGACCGGGGCTTTGCCCCCATCACCTATGACGAGGTGGATCCAGCCTTTGGCACCTGGGAGGATGTGGAAAAAATCGGCCAGGACTTTGACCTGATCATCGACTTCATGGTCAACCACATCTCCCGGCAGTCACCCTATTTCAAGGATTTCGAGGAAAAGGGATTCAGAAGCGAATTTGCAGACATGTTCATGAGCTTTGACAAGCTTTCCTCTGACGGGGAAATCCCGGAACCCCTGCTTGCAAAGGTGTATACCCGAAAACCCCGCCCCCCTTACCAGCTGGTGACCCGTCCCAACGGCACCCTGCAAAAGGTCTGGTGCACCTTTGACTATGAGCAGATCGACCTGGACTGGGATGCCCCCAAGACCCGGGAGGTCATGCGAAAATTTCTCATCCGCCTGGCCCGGAACAAACCCAAGATGATCCGGCTGGACGCCATTGCCTACACCACCGTGGAACTGGGCACCAACTGCTTTTTTGTGGAACCTAAAATCTGGGATTACCTGGAGTGGTTTGACGATTATGCCTCAGCCTTTGACACGGAGATCCTGCCAGAGGTCCACAAGCATTACACCTATCAGCTCAAGCTGGCGGAAAAAGGCTATTGGTGCTACGATTTTGCCCTGCCCATGCTGGTTTTGCACTGCCTTTACACCCATACCACCCGGCGGGTGAAATCCTGGCTGAGAAAATGCCCCAGAAAACAGATCACCGCCCTGGACACCCACGACGGCATCGGGGTGGTGGATGTGGATGACCTGCTGAACCCCGAGGAGATCGACACCACCTTGAAAATGCTCTACCAGCAGGGCTCCAACGTCAAGGAGATGTACTCGGGCCCTGAGTACCAAAACCTGGATGTCTACCAGGTCAACTGCACCTATTACTCCGCCCTTGGCAATAACGACGACGCCTATATTACGGCCCGGGCCATTCAGTTCTTCACACCGGGTATCCCCCAAGTCTACTACGTGGGACTGCTGGCCGGAGAAAACGATATTGACCTGGTTGAAGAAACCTGGGTGGGCCGTGACATCAACCGCCACAACTACACCCTTGAAGAAGTCCGGGAGGCCTATAAAAAACCCGTGGTCCAGCGCCTGCTCAAACTCATGGAATTCCGCAACGCCTACCCGGCATTTAACGGGGAGTTTACCCTGATCAAATCCTCAGACACCGAGCTGATCCTGGAGTGGTCACAGAAAAAATACACGGCCACAGCCTATATTGATGCTGCTGCTTATACCTGCAAAATCATTTACACAGATCCTGTGGCCGCAAGAACCGTTGAATTTATCGTCTAGGATAAAAAAAACATCCCTTTAATCCCTCACAATTTGGGGCAAAGGCATTGTCCCACCTTGAATTTCAGGACCATTACAGGTATAACACTTCTGATTTTAAAGCGATCCACTGACTGCACAAAATAAATTGTGTCAAGGTGGGCAGGGCAGTTCAGTGGAAAATGAACAGGTAAGTGAGATCAGATGAGTGATGATCAGATTTACAGGCTTCTAAAGCTGGTGGTCTGGGGCGTGGGCAGGCTTCCCCCAAGCGTGGCGAATTTTTGCGCCGATTTGCTGGGATTGCTCTGGTTTCGAATTGACAAACGCCACAGACAGGTCGCACTTGATAATATTGCCCTGTCATTTGGCCGTGATATCAGCCCTGCCCAGGTAGAGATTATGGGCAAAAAGGTGTTCAAAAGCCTTGCCTCTATTTTTTTTGAGGTGGCCTGGGCACACAAGCTTGAGAAAAAAAAATTTCTCTCCCATTTTACCATAAAGGGGCTGGAACACGTCAAAAACGCCCATGCCAAGGGGCGGGGGGTCCTTGTGCTGACCTGTCACATGGGTAATTTTGAAATGCTGATTCCGGCGATTGACGAAACAGGTTTTAAAGGATTTGCCATTTACCGTGCACTGGATTTTAAGCCTCTGGAACGGCTGCTGCGGGAGTCCAGGCAGCGGTTTGGCGTGACCATGATTCCCACTATGGGTGCGTCTAAGAAAATTGATGCCGTACTTAAGCAAGGCGGGGTTGTGGGCACCTTGCTGGATCAGAATGTCAACTGGTATAACGGGGTTTTCGTTGACTTTTTCGGACGGCCTGCCTGTACCAATAAAGGGCTTGCCAAACTGGCCTTGAGGTCCAAGGCACCGGTCCTGCCAATGTATACGGTCAGAAAAAACAGAAAATATCTCATAGAGTTTTTAACGGAAATACCACGGGTGGAAACCGGTGATGACATAAAGGACTATGAAATCAATACCCAAAACTATAACTTGGCCATTGAATCCATGGTGAGAAGATATCCTGAGCAGTATTTCTGGGTTCACAACCGTTGGAAAACCAAACACTTTTGCCCCTGGCCTGCTGATCAATCATGAGAGTATCGGTGATTGTCACTACATATAACCGCCCGGGTGCACTAAAAAAAGTACTAGACGGGCTGCTGGCCCAAACCTGCCTGCCGGAAGAGATTATTATTGCCGATGACGGCTCCTGTGCAGAGACCCGATCCATGCTGACACCCTATTTGGCATGCAAAAACACGGCGATTTCCCATGTATGGCAGGAAGACAAAGGCTTTCGTGCCGCACGAATCCGAAACATGGCAATTTTTGCGTCCACCGGCAATTATCTTATACTTTTGGATGGGGACTGTATCCCTGAAAGGCACTTTATATCAGATCATAAAGCCTTGGCTGAACAGGGCTGCTTCTTTCAAGGCAAGCGTGTGCTGGTGAACAAAAAAGAGGTTGGCCGATTTGATCATCGGACAATGAAGTCTTTAATAAAAAAAGTTAAACTTGCCACTGTCTCTGGGCTTTCAAACCGCCACCATATTATCCGTATACCATTTTTCCCCTCACACACGACAAACAAACGCTCTGGAGTCAGAAGCTGTAATATGGGGGTGTTCAAAAAAGATATAGAAGCCATAAACGGGTTTAATGAGGCATTTGTCGGCTGGGGCCGTGAGGACACTGAGTTTGTGATCAGGCTGTTTCGATATGGGGTGACGCGCAAGGAGCACCCTTTCAGAGCAATTTGTTATCATTTATGGCACAACGAGAATTCCCGTGACCAACTCGAGCAGAATGACAGCCTTCTTGAAACAACCGAACTATCTGACTCGTATTATTGCAAACAGGGACTGGACAGCCTAAAAAACAATGGGTCAGGCCACTGTGCCGATCAGGTTTGAAGGAAATAATTATGAGCAAACTGTCTGTTTATATTATAGCGTATAATGAAGCCGAAAAAATTAAAGATGCATTGAAAAGCGTGGCTTGGGCTGATGAAATTGTAGTGGCAGATTCCAATAGTTTGGATGATACGGCTAAAATAGCAAGAGAAAACGGTGCCCGGGTGATCCAGATCCCCTTTAAAGGATTTGGCCGCCTTAGAAATGATGCCATAGCGGCCTGCTCCCATGACTGGATATTCAGCCTGGACTCTGATGAGCGGTGTACTGAAACTGCCAGAAAAGAGATTGAATCCATTATAGATACCCCTGACAGCCTGGATGCCTATTATGTGCCACGGCGCAATTATTTTATGGGAAAATGGATTCGTCATTCAGGATTTTACCCCGATTACAGGCAGCCTCAACTATTTCGCAAAGGAACTATGATATTTGAGCATGACGCTGTCCATGAACGCTATCGAATTATCAGTGACCGCCCCTGCGGGTATTTAAAGACAGCCATCCACCAGATTCCATATAAGAATTTAGAAGAGGTGATCCACAAGGCCAACCGCTACTCTACCCTGGGTGCGGAAAGACTGGCTGAATCCGGCAAACAGCCCGGTATGTTCAAGGCCTTGATACATGGATTATGGGCTGCGTTTACTTTGTACATTCTAAAATTAGGAATTCTTGACGGCTGGCCGGGATTGATTATTGCTCTGGGCAATTTTGAAGGCACTTTTTATAAATATGCCAAATTTTATCTCAAAGCCAAGAACGGTGATTCTTTTTTAAATATAGGCTGATCCAATGAGTTGGATAATAATATTATTTACTCTTAAACTGTTGCTTTTTTATGTAAAAACCATGATAGTTTTTAAGCGCATTTCGACTTTTTTTATTGTCAAAATACATCCGGCTACAACCGCTGTTGAAGAAATTACTGCTGGGGGAAATTTATGATAGATAAAGCAAAGCTGTCGATTTTTTTAAACTCCATGGGCTTTTTGTTAAAGGAGGTTGAACCGTTTAATAAATGGAATGCAAAAGTCAGAAGAGTTCACTTTGAAAACCATCCCCCTTCTATGTTGAAAACCTGGCCATTTTACCCTTTAAGGTTTTCAAAAGTTACCATTTCCAGGAGATGGTTTAGATCCCACCTATTTGACTGCGCAAGACCGTTTAATGAGAAAAAAATTAATTCTTATATAAAACAACACACAAACTTAACAACGCCTGATATATATATTTTTAAAAAAGTGTTCCCCCGTATTTCTTTGAAATATTGGTATATTATGCTGCAAGAAGACTTGTGTCAAAAAGGATACAAGGACCTCAAAATTGTTTTAATGGAATTAATCGAGTTAAAAAAATACGACAACGTGTTTTTAATGATGGAAAAAATTGCCAAAGTTGTAGAAATGCTTTTTGAAATAAATGTATTTAGTAATGATTACTACTTAGACAATTTCATGGTAAATGATTCAGGCAATATAGCTTTGATAGATTTTGAGTTGTCTATTATCTGTCATGACAACAAAAAAAATGAAGCATATAGAAATCAGACAATTTTGACGTTAATAAATAGCTTTAAAAAATTAACAAAAGACGATCCCGATTTTGCTCGGGGAATTGATCCTTTGCTTGCAATTCGCAACTGATTTTTATGGCAAGTATATAGACATGACAAACTCTATGAAAAAAAATTGGCTTATCCTTGCCCATTGTTTTAATATGGACGGAAGAGCAGCTAGCCAGACAATTACCGATAAGATTCCGTTTATAATGAAAAATGGAATTTCTCCCATTGTTGTCAGTGCCCCCACAGGGACCAGGGATAAAAAATTCGTGCACCATCAGGTTTTATCTCCCGCCCCCTCAGGCATCAATTTTGAAATGAGGAAAATCATTGAAAAAGAATTCGGGAAAGGGATTGTATCGAAGTTTTTAAAAGCCATTATCACTTTTTTATGTTTTCCGTTTCTTGTATTGGAGAAATTGATAATTAATCTTGACAGCCATTGGTCCTGGTTTATAACAGCGGGGATCAAGAGTTGTTTTCTTATCAGAAAATACAAACCTCAGTTGATTTATTCAACGGCAGGCCCCAGTAGCACACACCTTACAGGTTTTATTTTAAAAAAGATATTTAGCATTCCATGGCTTGCGGAAATACATGATCCTTTGATTCATGAGACCGGGGAAAAAAGATATCAAAGGTATGCTTTTCATAAATGGCTTGAAAAAAAAGTATTTCAAAACGCCGACGCGGTTATATATTTTACGGAAAATGCCTGCAGGAAAGCAAGGCAAAGGACCCAGATACATTACAATTCCCATGTATTGAGGCCTGGTGCGAATCCACCGGAGATAGGTAAGATCAGATACGAGAATAATCGTAAAACTCACTTTGGGCATTTTGGCTCTTTGGCATCAGATCGGAACATGTATAATTTCCTTGAATCGTTTTATCGGATGTTGACAAAAGAGCCTCATTTAAAAGAAAAGGTAAAAATAGATATTTATGGCACGGTACTTGATTCAAAATCAAAATTTGCTGTACAGCAATTCTCATTAGAGAATGTAGTTGAGGAACACGGCCGCCTGGAGTTCGATTCATCAACCGGAAAGTCTGGGAGA
>Ga0102943_1001020_pt1 | contig 17864 bp, 30 predicted proteins | sample SalPonC_black_MG_FD_78174 | JGI IMG/M metagenome (GOLD analysis project Ga0102943, IMG submission 78174) | Salt pond soil microbial communities from South San Francisco under conditions of wetland restoration - Salt Pond MetaG... | ecosystem: Environmental > Aquatic > Marine > Intertidal zone >...
GAATATTTAAGATTACCTAGTTCTTTTATACAAGGTTTTTCTCCTCGTACCATAGCTTTTGTCCTAAAAGGAGCGCCGGTATCCACTACAGAAAGAGTGGTTTTTATAGGTAGCGGGAGTGGAAAAGGCTTCGGAGTTAATTTAAGCTCTTCTAATGGTATTGAGATAAGTAATAGCACTAGCTCAGATCAGACTACTGATACTAAAATAGATTACACTAAAGATAGTATATTTATTATCTCTTTTAAGGGCTCTACCTTTGGTTCTCAGATCTCTGACACTACTGTCTATTATAGGAATAAAAGGTCGTACACATCTGAAACACTTGACAGTACTAGTACTATAGATGTGGTAGATGAAGGGGATACTAATTATATAGGAACCTCAGTGTCAGGTGGATCCAGCGATCTTAGCAGAGATTTAGGAGAAGTGTTAATATATGAGGGTGTGCTAACCAATGAAGAGACAAACCAGCTGTTTGATTACTTACAAGTAAAATGGATTGGTAAAATACCTACTAGAACACAAGCTATCTGGGTTCCCGCCCCATAAAGAAAGGCCCTTAAAGGGCCTTTCTTTTTTTCTGGAATTCTCTAAGATATTGTATAGGCGGAGTATCGGGTTTTACACTAAGATTATTATCTTTAATAATCTTATATAGATTCTGATACTTTATGCCCAGCTTTTCTGATAATTCTTTTATTGTATACTTACTTAAGTTAAGGCTATTAAGTACAGATAGTATCCTGGATGTACGAGAAGGAATATCGTATTCTTCGCGTATTTTATACATAGTATGTCTAGAAATTTTATACTTCCTAGCTAATTCAATATCTTTGGCGAAGAACATAGGGTTTGATTCGTCTTGAAGGACTACAACTAAGTCTTCCCTAGCTTTTCGAGCCCTCTTCATCCCTCCGATTTTTTTGTTGCTACTGGTCATGCGAGTCTCCTCTATTGTTGTCACGTATCTCTTTAAGTTTTTCGTATAGTTCCTTTTCTTCTTCGCTAATTTCTTTAGGCATGCTTATTCTTATATTAATCATTAAGTCCCCGTTTACCCCACTATACCGATTCGGTAATCCTTGCCCCGGGACCCTCAATTTATACCCTACTTGAGTGTTGGGAGGAATTTTCACTTTAAGTTTACTACCGTATATAGATTGAATGGTTTTATGCGTACCTAATACAGCATCTATATTATCAATATCAAGGTGCGTCGCGAGATTGTCTCCCATCCTTGTATATACACTATGGTTTAACACGTCCACGTTAACTATGAAGTCTCCAAAGGCTCCTCCGTCAGGGCTCTCATTTCCCTTACCCTTTACCGTAAGCTTGTTATCTTTTGTGACTCCTTTCGGCACGTCGAAACTAAGTTCTTCAGTTGTTACTGCTAAACGTTGTCCGTGGCATTTTCCACAAGTAGTTTTTGTAAGTTTGCCTGAACCTCCGCATTTTTTACAGTATACTCCAAAATAAAAACCAGAGCCTCCACAATTACCACAAACCTTATTATCCCCGTTTATCGAACCTACACCCGAGCAATCAGGGCAAACAATTTTTCTCTTATACTTAACTGTCTTTGAGGTACCTGTAGCGACTTCTTCTAAAGTTAGACTTATTCTTACCTGTAGAGTTTCCCCGTTTCTTCTAGCTTCTCTCCAGCCATTCTTTCTTACTTTATTTACAAACTCATTCCATCCAACCGGGTCTGGTCCTCCGTTGCCAAATATGTCTTCAAAGTCAATATTAAAATCGTCGAAACTGTAGCTTCGAGTTCTATTGCTAGTAGGACCTGCTCCCCTAAAAAAAGAATTGCCATCTGCGCTGCCGTAGTTGTCAAAGTTACTGCGCTTTTTTGGGTCTTTAAGAATCTCATAGGCTTCAGAGGCTTCTCTAAACCGCTTTTCAGCTTCTTTAGAAGGGTCTTTGTCTGGGTGGCACTTTACCGCTATCTTTCTGTAAGCCCTCTTTATTTCCTCGTTAGAGGCCGTTTTATCTATACGAAGTGTAGTGTATGGATTGTTCATTATATATCCTGTTCCGGTTTTGATAAATGCTCCAGGAGGTCCATCGAGCTATTGCTAATCTCCGTATGTCCGTCCTCAAAGTGGTACAGGTAATCGTCGGTACCTGATACTTTTTCAGCGTACTTAAACCCACGATCTACAAGTATTTCTACAGCTTCTTGGCCTATAAGCATAGATAAAGGTTGTGGGAGTAGCATGACTTTTGGAGGTTTCCCGTACTTAAGACTTTCATACTCCTTCTTTAGGTACTCGTTGGATGGTATGCCCCTCCAAACAAACTCTAAGTCTTCATTATGGTTGAAGAATCGAGATATATATCTTTTCATAGCCTCTTCTATGTTTGTTCGGTTAAGGGTGTCGTCTGGAATAAAACCAGAGATATAGCAGGGTAATATATTTTCTTCATTACAAGGGAGGTTTACCATGTCTTTTATTTCGAAAAAGTCTGGACTTTTTCGGTCATCATAGGTAAAGGACCATTTATGCTCATTGCAATGCTGCATATCTTTCATGGGAATATTTTCATAGCGTGCGTAATTGAGCTCCTCTTCAACGTATCCTGGGAATTTAGTCTCCAATTTAACCCCAAGATTCCCGTGAAGATTATCAGCCTCAAGCCTATAAAACTTTTTAGACTCGAAGGTTGTTCCTCCCTCCCTAAAAATATAGTCTCCTTTATATATACTGTAATAGACATCCTCCCATAGGCTTTCGATAGGAGTGCCGTCATCCCAGGTATATCCCTTTTCGGACCAAAAAAAGTTTAGACTTACTATTTCAAGCTCTACTCTTAGCATTTATTATCCTTTTTATTGCTGCTGGCTAGGCCTCCCATTAAACCCTTCAAATTAAAGTCTGTTTCTTCAATTTTAGGCCTTTGAGGAACGCTGCTCAGACCTATTTCCTTGCGTAATTCACACACAAGCTTTAGGTTTTCTTTAGCGTTTTTTTCAATGATATTTAGTTTATCTTTTAGTTTTTCTTGGTTCATAATAATCAATTAATAAAGGTTTATAGTGTATGGCACCTAAAATGTTTGATAAAATCAATTACGACGATGTCGTTAAGGCTAATAACCTTGGATATCTTTACGTCACTACTACGCCCGAACATCCTTTCGGTGAAAAGAGAAAAGACCGAAAGAAAAGATACGTCTATCTACACAGAGCTGTGATGGAGCAGCACCTGGGCCGTTATTTGGAGCCTGAGGAACAAGTGGACCATAAAGATAAAAACAAAAAGAACAATGATATATCCAATCTAGAGCTAAAAGAACGTGGGTCTCATCAAAGGGATCATGCTCATTCCGGCAATCATTTTTGGAAGTCTTCACCCAGGACTAAAAAGAATTGGGGTAAAAAAGCTTCCAGAGACCAAGCCCGGGTAGTTGTTGCTAAATATTTAGCAACAACTACGATAACTTAGGCTAGAGCCTTAATCTTCTTCATTAGGTTCCTTTGTTTTTACTCCTTCAGTTGTTTTGAATTCCGTTATATTTCCGGATTCGTCGTCTATCTCATAGCAAATACTCCCAAAACCGTCTTTCCGTATGCCGAAGATACCGTTTAGGATACCTACAATACCACAGGTATATACGTTAGGGTACTCTTTATATCCTCGCACCTGTATAGTAGGGTGACCAGCAATCTCCGTGTTGCAAGGTGCATGAAAACGGACCAAGTTAGTAACAAACTCACGGTCAGATTTTAGCAGGCCGTTGAGTAGGTCACATACGTCTTGCGGTGTTACAGATTCTTTAAGCATTGGTTCTCCTTAGTTGCATACATAGCAGACCAGCCTACTCTTTCTTTACCGTTTAAAATAACACGTAAACATAAAATCGATTGCTATTCAACAACAACCCCTTTTTCTTCCATTTCTTTGATTGCTTTTTCAATATCTCCGGCCTCTACTTCAATACCCCTGCACCCTTTTTTAACGAGATGCGTTTTATAACCAGCTTCAACAGCATCGACTGCAGTAAACATGACACAAAAATTTAAAGCCAAGCCAACGATGTACACGTCTGTCACGTTATTTTCTTTTAGGTACTTGTTAAGATCTGTTTCATGAGCTTTATTATTATCCCAAAAGGCGCTGTAACTATCTACATCCGTGTTTGTGCCCTTAAGTATAAATTTAACTTTTTTATTACCCCCGCCACCGGTTATTATGTCTTTATTTATTTCGCTTCCTTCTGTGCCTTCTACACAGTGTACAGGCCAAGGACCCCCGTTTTCTTTAAAACTACAATGGTTAGCGGGGTGGTAATCTTGGGTGAATATTAAAGTGTCAAAGTCTTTCTGTAGGTCATTAATAACCGGTACAATTTGATCCCCCTCAGGAACTGCTAGATTTCCTCCGGGCATAAAATCATTTTGAGCATCTACAACTATAAGTGCCTTTTTCACGGGTACCTCCTCTTTATTATTTAAGTCTTCCATAAAAGTATCAAAATCATCTTTTTATTCTTTAGACTCCTCTACACCATCATTATCTTCCAGCAGCTCTTTTACCGCCTCGTAATTTTCACAGTCTATCTTGTGTTGTTCTTCAGCTTTTTTCAATCTTTCATTAGCTATTATTCTTTGTGCCTGGAGGACACAATGGTACATCAGCCATCTAAAAGATTCTGGCTTTTCAAGGCTTGTGAGACGTAAGCCGTTAATCGTAAGTCTTTCAGATTCAAAGGAGAGTCCGCTAATTATTCCTTTAGTAAATCCTAAAATCTCTTCGATTGTTCCATACTGCTTCAGTATACCTTTACCTTCTTCTGTAACACTTACAGTAGTAGCATCCTTGTTACTTATGATCTCAATCATATTATTAAAGTATTTTTGTGTTATCGTATCCTTTTCAATCTTCTCGTGTTTATTGTTTTCTACTTTCTCTTTTTCTTGTGCTTCTTGATGTTTTTCCAACCTCTTATTATAAGGTCTATAAAAAGCTACATAATAGATAAATATTAGCGCTAAACCTAGAGATACTCCTAAAAAGAAAGAAAATAATTGCGCTGCTGTTCCGTAGCTCATACTACTACTCCTGTCTTTACATATTGTTTAAAAATAAGCCACGCTTTAGCCCCGAATATCTTGCTGTTGTCTGAGAGCAAGCTGCTTATACCTTCTCTATTCATGGTATAAATTGTTATGTCCTCAGTACTCTGAAGACACTTTTCCCCTTCTGTTGTAACATCCACATAAACTATATACACTCCTTCGTCAGACATCCCAGGAGAGTTGTATATTAGGGGAGATACCTCTAGTATTTTATCTGCTATAAAGCCCGTCTCTTCTTTAAGTTCTCTCACAGCAGTATCCACAGGATCTTCGCCGGGGTCTATAAGGCCTGCAGGAAAACCCCATTCGTACCCCTTAATAGGTACTCGATATTCTTTAGTAACTATGAGGTTACCGTGGTATAGTGGTACAATAACGACGGCATGCTGCTCGTTAGGCCTTTGAGCTTTTACCCATTTATGCTTTATGTTTTTATCGTCTACGTAAGTATCCTCTACGAGATGAATGAACTTGGTTTCAGCTATCCGTCTTGTTGCTACGATCTTCATTTGTTCCCTCATTTTCATATTGTTGATGCCACTGGTCTGTTTCGTGCGGGAGTGTATACACATATGTCTCAATCTCGCCCATAGTCCCTTTAATAATCCCTTCAATTTTTGTCCAATCGCCTCCAGAACGAACAGCTCCTATGCGTGGCATGTGTACTGTCATACCATTCTCATGTGCGTGATGATAAACAGATTTTAAGGCTCTTTCCAAGGCCTCGTACCTAATGGGAGGGACGCCGTTAATAGTCCTGGTGTCATGCTGACCGATCATGTTGGCTATGTAGTTACCGTCTGTGAAAGAACATATTTGGGTCGAGCCAAGAGGGAGGTCTTTATCCCCCTCCTTATGCCACTGAAGATACATTTCTTCAGGTCGTTTATCCTTCTTCGAGATCGCAATAACAAACCCCGAACCCCACCTGCCTTTATCATTGCATACATGACAGATAAGAGCGGGTTTTTGAGTGTCTACCGGTTCTGTAGCGTCGCCTATGAGATAGTGCAGCATATTAAATGTCCTCTTTATTATTTATCTTTCCACTAAAGTTTTCTAGCTTTAACCTTGCATGCTTTCTTCCAAGCTCCAAAAAAGTGTTACCGACAAAGTGAGATAAAACACAGACGTTAGGGTGCTGCCCTATTCCGTAGTATTTTTCATTAGGGCCGTATTTAGCGTACTCTGGGGTAAAGTAATCGTGAGGTCCCGCCCAAAGTACCTTATGCTTAACGCAGGCCCCCATAAGGCAAGAAAACAGTGGTTCTTCTTCACCGGTATAAAACATCCCCATCTTACTTATCTGATTAGGATTATCTTTTAAGAGCTTATAAAATCTGTCGCATAACTCTAGGTCAAACATATCCTTAGAGATGCCGATTAATCCTGCATTCAAATTTCCTACAGGTTTAAATCCTTCCTTATGTAGTTTTTCGATAGACACAGGATACTTTAGGCAGCCCCAACCCCCTCCATGATAGAAAGGTGTTTGGTCGTTGACAAGGGCTATTAGCCTGTCGCACCTATCATATGTAAAAACATCAGAATCTAGAGTGATGTAATAGTTGGAGTCACACAACAAAAGTGGGTCAAAGACTTTCAAAAACATCTGTTTTATATGTGTGTTAAGGTAGTCTCTCCTGATTTCGTAACAGTACTTATAGGGCTTCAATGCGGGCAAAACTACATCTTGAGCTTCCTCTAAGGATACTATCCTACAATTTTCTATAGTATCTTTAATAATAGAGGCTTCTGAAGGGCCTAAAGAGCCGTCAGAGTGTACCACGAGCTTCCAATTAACTTTGTTAAAGAGATAAAAAGTTTTTATGGTTAATAAAAAATCCTCAAAATCTCTTTTACACGTTAATATGTGTATCTCTCTATCCGACATTTTTAAGCCCTTTCAAAAGTAATTTTCTTATCTTTGGTAAGGTTAACCTTTATTGGTTTCTTACCCCAGTTCACAGCGGAGCGGGGAATAGAGAATCGGTAGTCCTTGTTTACAATAAGATTACCGGGAATACCGTTGTGTGTTTTTACTACGTCAGGGGCTACTTTATCTCCTGGAGTATAACCAAGCTTACGAATCATAGCCCCAGGGATTTTAATACGCTCTTTCGACTTGATAACCTTCGACATTATAGTCTGGGCACCATCAAGCATATCGACGATGTCCGGAGTAGTCGAAGACCGTGTTTTTTTCTCTTTGATAGCATTAACCTGCGCGGGAGTAAGGGCCTCTTGGTCCCTATTGTTGTAGTCTGTCTCATCGGCCCACTCAGGCAGATATAAGGTAGCTGAGCGTGAGCCTCCGCAGACATCAATAGGCTCTGTGCGATAGTCGAGAAAGATATCTTCTTTGTGGAAGTTTTCCCTGAGCCACGACGTGACTTCAATATTTCGGACCCACTCCCCCTCAGTTTTGATCGCGTTTGCGATATCAACTGAGGTGAACATTTTTTCATCATGTATGAACTGCTCGACTTGCTTGCGGATAAGACTCTCGTGGTTCATTGCTACTCCTTATTAAGGGTTTTTTACCTGTGTTGTATTAATATACTTTTTTGTAACTCAAGAATGAAATACTATTTTCCAATTTTCAGTCGCCATACCGCTGCCCCGTATTTTAGCCTATCTCCTCTATTTGAGTACTTTGTAAGACCTTTTATAAAAAGAGGTACGTCTTCAAGAGAACAGGTAAGTACGTCAGTCTCTATGTATTGATAAGATGAAGCTAACTCTGAAGATAAGGGACGTCCGTCGCTTCTCCACACCAGTCCTCCATTAAAGCCTATCTCCGCTTGTATTAAGGTTTCTTCTAACAACTCAAGCTCAGAATCAGAGTATTGTTGGAAGTTTTTTTCTAAAAATTTAAGAAGCTCTTTTTGTATATCTCTTAGTTCTTCCAAAGCTTCTTTTCTTCTGTCCATCTCTCCGGTCATGCTCCCCCTATTAACAGTTAACGCTATAGAGCTAAACTATTCCTCCAGAGGCTAATTGAGGTGTAGCTCATTTTCCGACTTTCAGCCTCCAAAACACATACCCTCTTACAAATCGTTCCTCGTCGTTTATGTGCAGGGGTAAGTTTTCTGCTTTAGACTTAGAAAGAATGTATATCCTCCGCAGATAGGGTAAGCCTATATTGTGGAGGACGTCATTTACACTAACTCCCCAAAACTCTCTTTGGAGGATTGATATTTCGTCTTTTGTATAAGACTCTATTATGGATTGGACGTTACGTATCAGATAACTTTGAGTTTGCTGAACAAACTCTGAAGCTCTCTTATCAGACTCAGACATGTTTTCTCTGTAATAATCACCCCTCATAGTCTAGCCCTTCTATATCTCTTTTATCTCCAAAGCGAAGCACCCAACGCGCCGGGTATGATAGTATAGAGTCATTCATGAAAAGAGGAGCCTCTTCTATATTCCTTAGGTCAAGTAGATACTTAACCTTTTTAATGTATTCCTTACTTAGTCTTATCCCGTCTATCCACCATTCGTTGCTCTTATATTTTAAGGGGTTGTTGTTTAGTATTGCGGGACCAAAGGGACAATGTGTCTTGCCTGTTCGAGGGCAATAAAAATGAATATAACTGTTTCGCTTGTTCTTAATTGGTACAAGTTCCGCCTGCGGATTACGTATAGAAGTAGCGCCCGATACACCGACTATGCCCGAGGCTCCTACACAGCAAGACCCTGTAACACTAAAAGATCCTGTAACGTTACCCATCAGCACCTCACATTCCAATGACGGTAGTACTTACTCTTAAAATTCCTATATAACTCTTCAAACCTTAGATGAAGAGTATCTTCTACTTTAAACTCCCGTACTTCATTACTGTATACCTCTGAAGTATAGTATGTCCATTGATACCAAAACATATAGAACTTCATCTTCTCTTTCAAAGTCTCGTTCCGGATGAGAAAAGGAGTCTTACTGTCATAGTACTTATAGTCTTCTTTAGAAACATAGGCGTAGTACTGGTCCCACAACTTGGTGCCTGGAAACGGCATTAGGAAGTTGCCACAGACCATTTCTGGTTTTAACTCGTAGAATGCTTCCATTAGTTTACCGTAATAATACTTGCCCTCTTCCCTGCCTATAACCGTCAGGGGATTAACTATGAAGCTAAGATAGGTATAGATGCCATATTTCTTTAAGAGTTTTATAGCATCTGATAGCTTTCTGTTTTTTGAGTAGCTCTTAGTCACATCCTCTATACCAAGGCATATCATATAGACATTGTTGTCTGCTAGGAATTTCACGTCATCTTCTTTGGTGAGAAGATTAGCGCTGGCAAACATATAGATTTTAGCGCCTATGTTTTTTATAAGTTTTAGCCGCGCCTTCCAATCTTTTTGAAGAGGGAAGTTTTCATCCCTAATAAATAGCCATTTAGGGTCCTGTATCTTAAGGCAAGCTGCCTCCGCCTCAACAAGCTCTATGGGTTTTGATACCAGTTTAGGGCACATCACCGGAGAGCAACAGAAGTCACACTTATAAGGACACCCGATGCTGGTGTTTATCGAGGTACAGATATCTTCCAGTTTCTTATCAGGGATGATTTGTTGATTAGCTTTTATATCATATAGGTCAAATCGAGGTACCTTGTTATAGTTGCATACACCGCCTACTATCTGACCCACTTGCTCTATAGATTTAAGAAAGTCGTCACAAGGGCCCTGTACTATCTTATAGGCGTCATTTTTAAATTCCTCAGGAAAAGAAGTAGGATGGTAGCCCCCTACTATAATCTTATTTTTATCATGTCTCTGAGCCCAACTCTTAAACTCCTCTACGCCAGAGATGTACACGGAACATAGGTAGTACTGAACATCTTCGTCATTAAAGTCCCTATTATCAGGGCAATAAATGACATTTTGCCCGTAAGGCAGTACTGAAAGAATAGAGGGCTCTAGTCCCAAATTCCCGTCATTACGAGGAAAGGAAAGACCTACGATAAGATCTCTTTTCCTGTTAGGGAATATATCGACAAAGTCTACGTTTTGCCATGTGTTTTTATGTTCCATTATACCACTACTTTTTTATACAATATACTTTTTTGAGGTGTGTTAATTAACTAAGTCATAATACTACCTATTTACCTACCGTCAATCTCCATCTTGATACAGCGCCTAGTAACCCAGAGTCGTTTATATATAAGGGTAAGTTTGTAATATCCTTATGAAACATAATTTGAAATACTATTAGAGTTTCCTCATCTGATGGGTTTTTATGTAAATATGATATAAAAGCAAGATATAGGTCATAGGAAGAGCTAAAAGTCCGTATTATTTTTTTGGGCTTAACGTATCCGTTAGTAGCACCGCAGACTTTATTAGCTTCCCTCTTAAGCGTTGTTATCTCTTCTGTGGTGTATTCTATACAGGCAGCGCTATTTTCCATTATTTCCCCAATTTTAATCGAGCTTTGATTATGGTTATTAACTTAAAGTCTTTAACGGCCCCTCCTTTTGGAAGCTCCTCGGTGTTGAGGTATAAAGGCAGGTCTTCAAAAGGTAGCCGTATAGCTTCGAGAAGGCTGCTAACCATACGAGGAAGAGGGGTGGCTGTATTTTGGTGCATTAGGAAAAATTTATCCCAATCAAGATCGCACTTTTTAAATCGTATTACAAAGGGGGAGGACAAATGTGAGCCCCCTTCTTTAACAATAAGGGCTATCAATTGAGACAGGTATACTTTCTCTTCTTCGGTCGGCTCGTCAGTGTTCATATTATACGGACCTTTCTCAAGTTATTCACTTATTAAAAGACGCCAGGTAGCTATAGATGCTATATCAGGATTAGCGTGACCCATATGTATAGGCATCTCTTCTATAGACTCCCCGTATAGAAATTTTATTGTGTCCGGGTTACAGTTCTGATAAATCAAGTTCTTAACTATACCTGGTTTGTCCCTAGCTCCTACGATAATATCCCATAATATCGAGCTTGGCCTACCTAAAGTGTTTTTATGATTAAAAGCTATTCTATTCTCTTTTATTATATCAGCGAGCAAAAGCAGTTCTTCTGTTGTATATTCATTTACCACAATTGATCCTCCAAAGATAAAGACGTCTTATAATGCTTGAGTCTTTTAGGCGCTCCATGTTTACTAACAAAGGGAGATCTTCGTATGGAGTGTAAAGAATTTTTTCATAGCTCTCATGAAACATAGTTCTTAGACTTTCCTCAAAGCCTATTAATGCCGTAGGCATACTCTCTTGAGGGTGTTCCGGCACTTTCAGGTTGGCTATATTTGAGACATACAACGAATTAAATCCTAAGTTATCGTCATAGATAATCTTAGCTATCTCAATAAGTTGCTTTGCGGAGTACTTCGGAGGGACTTTCTCAGGATTAATTGCATGTTCGTTAAGCTCTCTCATATATGTGCCCTAAGTCTATAAGCTACAATTTCTCTAGCTATACTATTTTTAGAGTTCAGTAGAAGGGGAAGATCCTCGCGCACGGCCCATACGGAACCACAGATATCAGAGCTCATAATATCAAAATCTTTAAGGAACTTTTTTATTTCTTCTTTATGCGGTTTTTTAAGATCGCTAAAGTCAAAGACTACAAAGTCCCCTGTACCCTGTATGATATCGAGAATCTCTCTTAACTGTTCTTTTCTGTATGAAAGATCTAGGTCTAAGTTTACTTCCCGCAATCCAGTCTCCACTTCATTATCGTATTAAATACTGTATAACGATCTAAGTCGATAGAGTCGCCTATATTAGTTATATGTAACGGTATGTCTTCAAGAGGAAGCTGAAAGAGGTCTACTACTTCCCAATTCTCTCTTCTTATAAGATCCGCAATAATTGGTATTACGAACGCTAAAAATCTTTCGCTATCCTCCGTTTCATACGCCCACAAAATCCTGCTGGTAAATTTATCTGAAACCATAGCTCGCCACCCTCTTCTACTCTCTAAGCAATCCTCTACTCTGAGAATAAGTTCCTTTAACTCCTTCTTATTGTACTCAGGAAAATTCATTTACCTAACTCCAATCTCCATCGGGCTATTCCGCTAAATATTTCATCTGATATGTATAAAGGCATCATATCTATGCTTGCTTCATACATAAGCCATACTACTTCCCTATATCTAATCTCCACTTTACCACTGCTTGTGCTAAAGCGCCTCTTTTATTTAAGTATAGGGGTAAATTTTCGAGACTTTCATCAAACATCAGTTTAGCAAATATTTTTACCATTCGACCGTACCTGTACTCGGGGCCTCGGGTACGGTGGCGGTTTTCTATACCGTACACTTTTTGCTTTAAGTCTTCTAATATATATGCTCCTGGGTCATCTCTCTCTATGATATTCCATATGATATAATTATTGTTTATATTCTTTGTGGCCTCACAGGTCTCATTTAGTTTTCTTAATGTTAGGCATAGGTCTACTAACTCATCCTTTGTGTATGAGTTAACCCATTGTTCCGGGTGGAGTCTTAAATCTATTTTCCTATAATTAGTCGCCATTGTACAATAATTCTGACTATGTAGTTTTTACTGACTACGTATAAAGGCAAGTCCCGGTATGGAACCTCGTATAAAGCGTAAGCAATTCCTGCGACCTCCTCCCCGTAAGAGGTCTCTAGGGCCGTATCTTGCGTTCTTTCAACCTGCTTTAATAAACCCTCTAACACTCTTGTGGGTCCTTTAGAACGCCCGCCAATGCTAAGGGGTCTGTACAAAAACTTATAACTATTAACCTGTACTGAAATAATAGTCGACCGTAATTGAAAGTCCTCTGACTTAAATTTTTCTTGTATACACCTATAAAGATCCTCAAGCTCTTTATAGGTATACTTGGGGTTCCATAGGTCTGGGTGCAAATCTAGCATCTTCTTTATCGCCCCATTCAGCGTAGAATATTAAATGGTCTATTAAATCATTGATAAGCCTACTGTCTTCAAAATTCTTGTCCCAGGAGTTTGTGTACGTACTGAAGACCCCTCTATACGTATTCGTGTCTGTTTGCGCCTCAAATATCGTTTCTCTCGGGCGGCGGGTTAAGGAGCCTTTAACGACGGTAGGCTCAGGGTAGTTAAAGAGGCTCCGCTCTCTACTAAATCCCTGGGGGAGTAAGAAAGAAAAGGTATACTTATGAGCCCACTTAAAGGTGTCCCCTGAATTTAGGACTTCGTAGGTACCGTAAATACGGGCTAACTTTTTTATGAGGAGCAGCCTTTCTTTAATAGTCATTTTTTATTCTTTTGGTAAAGTAGCGTCTTCTTCACTCTCTATTTCTTTGAGTACCGAACTAAGAAGGTGCATCTTTCCTGCAATTACCCTCTTCTTAATTTCAGAAGATGCCTTTTGGTCGGCGGGTGCTCGGCAACATCCCTGAAACTCATAGCCTAATTCTTTAATCTTCCGCTTGATTATTGTTTTCGCTGTCATCCTCTACCTTTCCTTTAAGGAGATTACTGGAGGAGAACTGCTGCCCCAGGCTTTCGATACCCGTTGTGCGTATCTTGTTCTCTACAAAGGCCTCAATTTCGTTTTTGGCCTCAGTGATAGAGCGCCCCACCTGTTCGTTGAATCTTTGGTATACGAAATCCAGATTAGAGCCGATGTTATGCTCTATATGTAGGAGAAGATCTTTAACTTTTTTCAAGTCTGATTTTTTAACCGTTTTTTGTGTCAGTATGTTCTCAACATTCTTCAAGGCTTCCAAACTAGTTCGGTGAGCTTTCCGGATGGTGTCCTTAAATTCTCCTTCAAACTCCTCTCTAACGTCCGTACAGGGCGGCTCCTCAGTCCTCTTACCTTGGACCCTCCGGATAGTAACGGGGGTGCCTGGGCCCATATTAAAGCTTGTGATAGCATCTGAGAACTGAGTAGGGCTCATCTCTATTTCGATAATATCCTCGTAAGGAAAATACCAATTATTACAGAGATCTCTTGACCTTTCAGCTTTAGATATGGTTAAACAGATAGTGCTGCCATGAGCGATGCTAGATCCAAAGAGATGTAACTTATGAGAGCTGTGGGTCGACCTTGAGATAGACAACAGGCCAAAGCTTTCATGCCTTTCTTTATTTTTTTGCATAAATACTCCTTCTGATTGAGGTATACTACAATATACTTTTTTGTAGTACTAAAGTTAAAAAAAGCCCTGAAAAATATCAGGGCTTTAACCACATAGATGTCTGCAGCAATATCGTTAGAGATTTCCCATATTGATATGGCCTAGAAGCGCTGCTACCTGACGCTTTGAATAACGCCCACGGTACCGTTTTACCACTTTTTCTGTGGATTGGCCGTCTTTAAGAAGTCGGACCATAGTTTCTTTTGCCTTGGGGTGAATAGTGTTTGATTGTTCTGCCATAGCAGTCCCTCCATTTAGATGTGAGTATTATAATCAATATAATATACTATTTGTATAAGTTAAAATAAAGTTAAGACCCATATTTTATTCTCCATCCCGCAAGCCTGGCAACAAGTTCTCCCTTGTTGAGCCATAGGGGAAGAGATTCATATTTGACTACAAAGAGTGTGTCTAGTATATAATCCCACATGAGGTCCCCTTTACTCCATATAGTGTATTTAGTTATGGCTTGCCTTACTACCTCATAGTCGGATTGGCTGTGTGTTAGTATTTGATAATCATGGGTATGTGGGTCGTCTTCTACGTTATAGATCTCCCGGAAAACCTTTATGATCTCTCTTAGATCTTCACGACTGTACTTATTGTTCTGCATTTAGTCTTCTATTAAGTTAAGGCACGCTTCTATCTTATTTTCCCCTCGGCGTCATTTCGACAACGTACTTGAGAGTACATTGGTTAAGATTATAGACGATAAGTTCGTCATTGTACAGAGAAGAGCCCTTCTTAGCCCAGATGCTGTCGTATCCGTGAGGAGCCCCGCCATACACGGCTCTATTGGCGGTGTAGGTTTTACCCATAGCAAAGTCTGCTAGGAACAAAAAAGCGTTTCCATATTTGCTAGAGCGAGCTCCCCAGTAGCCAATGGAGTAGTTCAAGGATTTAGTAGAGTTGTTAGCCCCGTACACTCCATCACCGAACATTCTTCCGGTCACATGCCCCGCAGATGAAGGAGGAATAATCAACCCGCCCTTGAGGATAGACAGTAGGTTACAGTTAGCTGAGCCGTGGAAAACCTCTTGTACAGTGTTTTTTCCATATTTATTAAGAACCCTCTGATACCGAGCATGTTCCTGAGGAATCTGCATTTTATATATACGTTTCACATCATAGTCCCATACGCCGCTTCCGCGATGATTACCGGCTTTACTGCTTCGGATATATTTTTTGATACGGCGAACTTCATCAATATCGCTCAGAAGTTCAAGCTCTGTACCTAAAGCGTCCATACGTTGAGAGGCGCTACCAGACATAGCAGAACCCATAGAGACCGCTGTAGCGAGCTGGTCAAGGATGTCGTACTCTGCCTCAAGCTGCTTTGCGTCCAGGATCATATCATCTTCTGTAATCTTTCTGGAGAAGGGCTTAGGGATAAGAGAGAAATAAAGGCTATTCAATTGCATCACATCAGCCATAGAGGCTTTAACCTCACCTCTCTTACCCATGAGCTTATTCAGTTCGTCCAAGGGCTCTCTAGCCTTCTCTACATGCTCCTCAGTCACAGCTCCAAGCTCTGTAGCAAATCCATTGGGTGTGTACTTAATGCTGGTATGGGAGGTAATAGAATGTATGTTCTCTTTAATAAGTTGATCGAGGAGGGTACTCACTTCCTTATCATATGATGAGGTATCGATAGCTACTTTAACAGGTACTTTTTTGGCTGCGCTAGACTTGCCTCGGATGTTCTCCGATCCCACGGAGGGGGCTACGGTATCTACTTCCACGTAGGCCTCCACTTCTCCGGTCTTTTTATTACGCTTACCCTTGAGTTTCTTCTTGATAATATCATCAAACTCAAACTTAACTACATCAAAATCTGTGATGGGGTTAGCTTCTCCTTTAATATACTCTCTACATTCAAATATATTAGAGATGCCTAGCCTACCATAATGGGTGAACAGTCTGTATTGTCCATTGCTATTTTTCTGAATCTCTATAGCATAGAATTTGTTATGGTTAGTTTCAACATTCGCCTGGTGTAGTACCTTAAACTCTACGGTTTCATTATAACCATCATGTGAGTTGTCGTACGCTTTTTTTACCTGTAGCTTAGGCATGAGAGCCCCTAGTGCTTGAGAGTGTTATTTGATATAATATACTATTTTTAGGGTATTAAATTAACCAATATTAACTATTTTTGTTCTGCTATTAGGGATAGGGGTTTTTTTAAAACTCTCGTCTTCCAAGGCCCGGTAAATAGTCGGAGAGGCGGCCCCGTAGGTTTTAAGATGTTTCACCAGGTCAGCCATAACAACGGATCCCCTCTTCAGTATATACTTACGGCTTTCTTCTTTAATATTTTTTAAAGATTTTTTATAAGAGAGATTTTTTTGCTTAGCTATTAAAGATAGTATATTCCTGTAACCTTTTTTTAGTGCTATCTTATTTTGACCCTTAACGCTTTCTAAAATAGGACAGTCTTTTATTTTGCTGTAGATATACCTGCTATCTACATTGCGGACAGTGTTTTTGACATGTCTGTAAAATGTTCTGGTATCGCAGGTCTTTTCTTTTCTTGAGATAAAGAAGGCCAATGAAAGGTTCAAGAAGTATTCGCTTGATATCCTTGTTTTTCTCAGAGGTCTTTTTCTGCTCTTGTATCGTTTCCAGGACACTAACGCTACTTTATTATTCTCTAATCTTTTAAAAATGTCCGTATAAGAAGACATATAGCTTAGTATCGTAGATAAAGGATAATCTTTTTTTACACGAAGGACCTTTTTATGAAGATCCTTAGTTGTTAAAGGCTTCCCTTCCTTCCTAAGGACGTCTTCCATGATTTGAAGATATGTTCTACCGTCAGGATTCCACTCCTTAAGGCTATATATAGACTTTTTTCCTAAGCTGACGAACCTTTCGTCCCCCGTAAGTCGAGCCCCTATATAGCGGGGGCATATAGATGCATTATATTTTTGTAGCTCAGCTACAACTTCCTGTAGACTTATTGGTTTTTTCCCATTTTTTAAAACTCTATATATAATATCTACGTAATTATTCAAGAACGAGTTCTTAATTTGGTAACCTTCATTTAACTGTTCTATAAAATCTAGAGCCGGTAGTAGAGCCTCCACGCAGTCCTTTTGTATTCCTGTTAGTGCTACGATTTTTCTCAAGGATAATGGCTTTTCTGCCGATTTCAGAGCATTCTTGATGTTACTGATCATCTCATTTAATAGGATTGAGGAACTCAAACTATCTTCTTCAAAGTACAAGGTTTTTTCACATACTTTGTAGGGGTTATACCCGAGTATGTACATTAATTTCTTGATGTCTTTTTTATACTCGTACATATCAGAAGGTAGGATTTTACCGCTGTAAGTATAGCTAATAAAGTCAAGCACTTCTTTTTCATCATGCACAAGTCTTGACTCTACAAAATTAATAAACTTGGACATCTTATGAGGAATTGACACCCCCAATATAATTCGAGGTGTTTTTATAGAATCCCCGCGAAGCAATCTATTAAAACTACCTTTTACCTTTTCTACTATCTGTCTTACTCGCTCACGAGTGATACCATAAGTATTGCCTATGCTTTCAAGAGTCTCTTCCCCTAAATATCTGCGCTCAATTATATCCTTATATTTTTTTGAGGATTTAGAGTTATAGTGAGTGAAGTATGTCTGATATACTTCTTTAAAA
>Ga0102943_1001021_pt1 | contig 17846 bp, 8 predicted proteins | sample SalPonC_black_MG_FD_78174 | JGI IMG/M metagenome (GOLD analysis project Ga0102943, IMG submission 78174) | Salt pond soil microbial communities from South San Francisco under conditions of wetland restoration - Salt Pond MetaG... | ecosystem: Environmental > Aquatic > Marine > Intertidal zone >...
ACTTTAGTATGAAAGAAAAGGCCTTTTCTCATTTCAGTATTCGTCATTTTCAATTGTCTTAGCATCGTTTCACGATTCACGCGTATACCCATTGATGAAAGCTCAAAAGCATTCTTTAACACCGGGTTCCAAACAATAATATCGCCATTTAAGCCTCTGTAGCCATTCTTCGTTTGCGTTGACCAGTCATCATAATCGGGTGCCCGAAAATCGTGGGGTACACCATCGGCCAAAGGATGTCCGATACCTATAATAAATACAGCGCCATAGTCTTTGGCTACTATCCGTTCTCTTTCTTTAGGCGTTAATTTAGGATATCTGTACTGCAACTCTTCGGCATGAATAAACGTAATTTTGCCGGGTAAAAATGGACGGATGGGAAGAAACTTGTCAGACACAAAAGCTTCCGTATCTTTAATCGTTAAATAAATTTGCTGAACAACCGATTGTAAAAATTCTAAATTCCGGTCTTTCTCAATTATTCTCATTTCCCAATCCCACTGGTCAACAAAAATTGAATGAATAGGGCTAATCATTTCATCAGGCCGGATAGCACTCATATTAGTAACAATACCCTGGTGTACAGGAACATTATATTCAGCTAATTTTAACCTTTTCCATTTTGCCAGTGACTGAACAACTTCTAACCGCTGGTTGGGATAAGCTTTAGGAAAAAAATGAACCGGTTTTTCCATTCCTGTTAAATCATCATTGATTCCTTTCCCCGAAAAAACAGCTAAAGGCGAGGAAACAGAATGCAAGTTCAACCTTTTCATTAACACTTCTCCAAAATAATCTTTTAATAATTGCACTTTTTTTTCGGTTACCAATGGTTCCGAAAGGGATTTTTTTGACACGAATCGTTTTTTCATCATTGAAACATTTTTAAATTAAACAAAAAACCCTTCACCGGCAGATGCAGAGAAGGGTCTAAAACATATAAAAAGGGTTTTACCTTCTCTGCAGAGGAGGTCCGTTATTATTCTTATTATTATGATTGATTGCTGTTATCATAAACTTTTTAAATAAAAAAACCTTCCGGATTAGGGAAGGTTACTGGTAAATATTTTAATTTTTATTATTACAATAACCTTCCCCGCCTTAAATCATTATTTAAGGTATAATTAAAAAGGTTATTATTGTTGACCTGGAACATTATTTATTCTTTTTCTTTTTTCAAAAGTAGTTTATCTTTTCATAAATTCAAATAAACAATTAAAATTTATCCTATTCGCTTTCGTTATCTAAATCACAACAAAAATAACCAACAAAAAATTGTTGAAAACTTTTGCAATTCTATAAAACAATAGTTTTAAACAACTTAGCGTTAAATCAAAAAATATGCAAGAAAATATGTAAGAAAATGTTGTAACGTAATACTAACATAATCGTCATATTATTTTAAAACTTTTATCGAAAAACAATATTTCTACAGATTTTATAATTAATTTCATCAAAAATTTTTAGAGATAGAAAAGAATTTAAAAAAGGATGCAAATAAAGATTGAGGATTTAGATAAAGTATACAAAAACGGTAAACGTGCACTTTCTAATATAAATCTTGAAATAGAAAACGGAATGTTTGGCCTGCTGGGGCCAAACGGAGCAGGAAAATCGAGTTTAATGCGTATTCTGGTTACTTTAATGAAACCTACCCATGGAAAAGTCAGCATCGATGGATACGATTTAATGAAAAACCGAGCTGAAATACGGAAAATGTTAGGTTATCTCCCCCAGGATTTCCGATTTTTCACCAAACTAAAAACCTGTGAATTTTTAGATTATGCAGCAGGTTTATCGGGGATTACCAGTAAAAAACAACGCTCGGAAAAAGTCGACGAATGGCTTGAAAAAGTTGGGTTATTTGATGTACGAGACCGAAAAGCCAATAAACTTTCGGGAGGGATGAAACGCCGCTTAGGAATAGCACAGGCTCTTATCGGCGACCCCAAGATAATTATTGTCGACGAACCTACAACAGGGTTAGATCCCGAGGAACGGATCCGTTTTCGCAATATTCTCTCAGATATAAGCCAGCGAGATGTTATTATCATACTGTCCACCCACATTGTTGGTGACATTTCCAGTATTTGCCAGGATTTAGCATTACTTAACAAAGGGTCTGTCGAGTTCAAAGGTTCGCCCGAGGAGTTAATCAACAAAACAAAGGGGCATGTTTGGCAAATTACCACTTCTGGATTTGAATATGAAATGCTGAAAGAAAAATATGCAATAATATCAACTATTCCATCTGAAGAAGGCTGGGAGGTTCAACTGGTAGGAGATAAAATTGAAGCAAAAAATGCTGTTGAAGTTGAACCTGATCTCGAACATGCATATGTTTATTTTATGGAATACCTGACCAATAAAAACAAATAGTAAGATGTACGCATTTCACACCATAAGAACCATAGCACGATTTGAAATAAAAACACTTTTTCGAAGCTGGTTTTTCAGGATCTTTGCCGGATTATCAATCATTGCTTTAGGAATATTTAATATTGCCGTTTTCAATATTAACAGCGGTGCTCCCTGGATTTTTAGAGCACTACCTGCTTCGATCCCTTATGCAAATTTAATTATTCTAAACCTCGGGCAGGCCATTGTTGCGGTCTTTTTGGCATCAGAATTTTTAAAACAGGACAAAAAAAATGATACTGTCGAAGTAATATATGCCCGCTCGATGACCAATGCGCAATATATTGCCGGCAAATCGCTGGGTATTCTAACAATTTTTATCCTGTTAAATTTTATCATCCTGCTGGTTGGTATTGGTTTTTCTTTTCTAACAACCGATTCGGCAAAGAGTGTGCTTGATTTCTTTTTATATCCTTTGTTAATAAGTATTCCTACGTTAGTATTTATCTTTGGGTTATCTTTCTTTACCATGACCCTGCTGAAAAACCAGGCGATTACATTTATTCTTCTATTAGGCTATATAGCATTAACCGTATTTTATCTTAACCAAAAATATTACCACCTTTTTGATTTTATTGCTTACCAGGTACCCATGATGAATTCGACCATTGCCGGTTTTGGGAATCTTACAGAAATTATTATTCACCGGTCTATTTATTTCCTTATCGGGATTGGATTAATCTTGTTTACTATTTTTAAACTAAGCCGGTTACCACAATCAAAAAAATTAACCTCGCTCCCACTGTTCCTTGCCATACTTTTTATTGCTGCAGGGATATTTTTAGGTTACCGATATATTAACCTGAAACAAAGAAATGTAGATCAGAAAAAACAAATGATTGACCTAAACAATCAGTATGCAGATTATCCAATCGTGTATATTGAAAAATGTACGATTGAGCTGGAACATATGCATGAAAATATATCAGCTACGGCACAACTAAAAATTAAAAATAAAACCAATAACCCGATTGATACGTTGCTTTTTAGTTTAAACCCTTCGTTAAAAATAGATGCATTGCAAATTAATAATGAAGAGTATACTTTTATCCGCAATTATCATCTCGTAAAAATTCCTTATCCAAAAATGCTACCCTCTGAATCAGGATTAGATATTTCATTTACTTACGAGGGGTCAATAAATGAAAACACTCATTTTTTAGATAAAGATCCGGAAGAATTTTCTGATAATTTTGCGCTGAACATGTACATGGTCCGTAAGCGGTTTGCTTATATCGAGAAAGATTTTGTTTGCCTTACCAGAGAATCATTATGGTATCCTGTTTCCGGAGTTACCTATTCAACCAAAAAACCGGCTAATTATCAACCCGATTTCACTACTTTCTCGTTAGAAGTAAAAACCAGTCCACAACTAACAGCAGTTTCACAGGGAGAGGGAACAGAAACAGATAACGGGTCTTTCAACTTTAAAAATACCCAACCTTTACCACAAATAAGCCTGCTTATTGCCGACTACAAAAAATACGCTATTCAGGTCGATTCCATTGAATATGCTATCTATACCACCAAAGGCAATGATTATTATACCGAGCACTTTACAGCTATTGAAGATACTCTCCCTGCTATCATCAGGGATATAAAAAATGAATTTGAAACGCTGCTGGATTTAAACTATCATTTTCAACGATTTGCATTTGCCGAAGTGCCTGTCCATTTTGCATTGGATAAACATATATGGTCTGTTACCAGCGATGCAGTTCAGCCAGGAATTATTTTTTATCCTGAAAAGGGCGTTATTATGGAAGAAACAGATTTTAAACATCGTATCCGGCGACAAGAGAAGCGCATGAAAAATAATAACGAAGAGATTTCGCCTGAAGAGCTACAAATAAGAATTCTTAAACGTTTTTTGCGAGGTAACCTAATGGCCCCACATTCGGAATGGTATCAATTTGGAAATGTGGTTGACCGGTACACATACAACCTGATACCTAATTATTACAGCTTTATAACCCACCTAAATTCAGCAAAATATCCTGTATTAAATTTAGCCATGGAGATTTACCTAAAAGACAGGAATGCCAATAAGTTCTCAACTAATCCATGGTTTTGGAGAGGCATAAGTAAAGGAGAAAAAATCAATCTTGAGCTTAAAGAATATAGCTTACAAGAGTTATTAGAAAAAGGGATACAAACAAAAAATGACGATGAAGACCCCATTACTATCAATGATATTGTTCTGGCTAAAGGAGATTATCTTTTTTCATTATTAAAGGCCCGATTTGGTGAGGATAATTTTAACGAGATGTTAAATACAATTATTCATAAAAATTTACACCGCCCTTTTTCATTTAAAGATTTTGAACGGGAAGTTACCAACCATTTTCAAGACACGCTAAAAGATGAAGTTAATCAGTGGTATACACAAAAACAACTCCCGGGATATTTAATTAAAGATGTAGAAACTTACAAAGTTTTAGACGGGGAGCATACCAAATACCAAATACGCTTTAAAATTTCCAATCCTAAAAAAACAGATGGAATTATAACGCTGGCAGTACAGACAGAAGATAACAATAACCGGAGAAGAGGCTCTAACGAAACAGAAGACCTTGCTTATTCCAATAAAATATTTATACCGGCACAGTCAGCCAAAGAAGTTGGGATTGTATTTTCGTCCGAGCCCGGCCGAATGAATATCAACACCAATATCTCAGAAAATCTTCCCAACAACCTGGTATATGAATTCTCAGGTTTTGATGATGTTCGAAAAGTTGCTATGCTGGATGAAATCAGAAATTACCCGTTGTTTACAGACCTTAGTAACCCCAATGAAATTATTGTTGACAATGAAGATGAAGCATTTGAAATAATTCAGCAAACCAATGAAAGTTATTTAAGAACACTCCTCTTCAAGAATAAACAAGAACGATATAAATATTCAGGGATACGCTTTTGGAACCCCCCATCGGTATGGGAGCCGATTTTGCACTCAGACTTTTATGGCAAATATGTCCGATCCGGGGTTTATACCCGTTCGGGTGAGGGAAAAAGGCTTGTTCGATGGAATGCTGATTTACCTGCACCAGGATATTATGATGTATATTGCTACATTTTAAAATTTAATGTGCAATGGGGCAGACAAAAAAGAAAACCAAACTATCATTTTACCATTTATCATGATGATGGAATGGATGAAATAGTACTCCAGGATGGTGAATTAGATGAAGGATGGAATTATATGGGTACATTTTATATATCCCCTGAAAATGCAAAAGTAGAATTAAACAACCAGTCCTTAGGAAACATGGTATTTGCCGATGCTATCCGTTGGGTAAAAAATGAATAAAATAATAATAAAATAATAATAACCACTAAGTAAATCATATTCATATGTTTAAACTTAAAATCTTACTTGTAGCAGGATTAATTTTTACCGGTATATTTTTATGCAATGCACAACAAACACTAACGCTGGAAGATGCAATGAATATTGCCGTTGAGAATAGTCCTACGATTAAGCAATCTAAAATAAATATGGAGCGAAACAGAGAGTATTTAAATGCTCAGTTAGCCATGTTAAAATCTCATTTCGCATTGAATGTTACTCCTATTGAATATTCAAATAGCGAAACCTATGAAGAATATTATTCGCAATGGTATAATTCGGAAAGGATGGTTTCTAATGCAGGTCTGGTTATATCTCAACCCATAAGATGGACGGATGGTACACTAACCTTACGAAACAATTTTGAATATAAATCGACCTCGTCAGAGACTTTTGATAATTTCTCTGATCCAGCTGACCCGACCATAGTAACAAATACCTATACAGGATTTGATAATAATTTGTATTTAAGTTATAATCAACCGCTGTTTACTTATAACAGAACGAAAATAAATCTTAAGCGACAAGAACTTGCCTTAGAAAATGCCACATTATCCTATTCCATTGAGATGCTAAATATTGAACGGCAGGTTACACAGGCTTTTTATGCTATCTATCAAAAACAGATGTCTGTTGAAATTGCTGTAGAAGAATTTGAGAACCAAAAAGTAAGTTTAGATATAATAAAAAGTAAGGTAGAAGCCGGATTATCGGCTCAGGAAGAACTATTACAGGCAGAACTAAACTACTCAACAAGCCAGTCGAATCTTGAGAATGCAAAAGTAGACCTTGAAAATGCAAAAGATGAATTCAAACGGCTTATTGGGATCTCATTATATGAAGATATAAAAATAACAACAAATATTGAATATAAGCCCGTGCTTATAGATTTAGAAAAAGCAATAGAACATGGATTATCGCAACGATTAGAACTAACCCAGCGAAAAATTGACCTGAATAATGCTGAATTCGACCTGATAGAAACCACTGCAACCAATGAATTTCGTGGTGATGTAGATTTATCTATCGGAATCATGGGCAATAACGAAAATTTTGCTCATATCTACGAAAAACCAACACGTAGTCCACAAGTCGGTATAACTTTTTCAATCCCCATATTCGACTGGGGCGAACGAAAGGCAAGAATTCGTGCTGCTGAGTTACAGGTAGAATCGCGTGAACTTGACCTGCAAAATCAAAAAGATGATATTGTTATTAACATTCGACAGATTTATCGCAATTTAAAAAATCTGAATTCACAAATAAAAATTGCCCGGCAAAACGAAAAAAATGCAAAATTAACCTACGAGATTAACCTTGAACGTTACAAAAACGGAGACTTAACCAGTATCGATTTGGAGAGGTACCAGAATCAGTTATCGCAAAAGAAGATGGATTTAGCCAATGCGCTTATCAATTATAAACTGGAGTTACTAAACCTTAAAATTCAATCGTTATGGAATTTCGAGGATAATACCTCTTTTGTACCGCTGGAATATCAAACTAATATAAAACCAAAAGATGAATAAAAAATTAAATAAAATATACAACCTAACAAATCAAATTAATATGAAGAAGATAATCACAATTGTCATAGCCATTGCAATGTTAGCATCGTGTAATAACGAAGAAAAGGAGCTGAATAAAGAAATCTCGGTTCCGGTTTCTGTTATTGATTTATCCTTACAATCCATAGAAAAATATATCGAAACTACCGGAACAGTTTTTCCGGTAAAGGAAATAATAACAAAATCAGAGATTACAGGCAACTATCAACTGTTAGAGAACCCTGCAACCGGCAAAAAATATGCTTTAGGGGATTATGTTAAAAAAGGACAAGAAATAATCCGTATAGAAGATAAAGAATATGAAAATAATATAAAAATAAACTCATTAGAGCTAAGCCTTGAGATTGCCAAACAAGTGTACGATAAGCAACAATCGTTATACGAAAAAGGCGGGGTAACGCTCAGTGAGCTTAAAAATGCCGAGATTGAATACATCAATTCGCAATATAACTACCAAGATGCATTGCTTCGGTTAGAGAAAATGACAATAACCGCTCCATTTTCCGGGGTAATTGTTGATTTGCCTTATTATACGGCTAACACAAACGTTGAGGCAGGCTCCACAATGTTTAAACTTATGGATTACAGCCAGCTGTATATGGCAGTAAATCTTGCCGAAAAAGATCTTCAGGAAGTAAATGCCGGACAAAATGTGCATATTACCAATTACACCCTACCGGATGATACATTAGCAGGAGTTGTTTCACAAATCTCTCCGGCAATCGATCCGGATACCCGCTCATTTAAAACGGTTATTGATATCAACAATCCGCAATTATTAATGCGCCCCGGAATGTTTGCCAAAGGAAAAATTATTGTAGCCTCAGTAGACAGCACGATTGTTATTCCTAAAGATATCATACTATCAAAGCAACGCGGAAACACCGTTTTTGTTGTTGAAAAAGGGTTAGCGCAAGAAAGGGTAGTTACCTTCGGACTTGAAAACCCAGACCATGTTCAAATCATTTCAGGATTAGAAAAAAATGACCGCCTGGTAGTTAAAGGCTTTGAAACACTTCGTAACCGTTCAAAAGTAAAAGTTGTTAAATAATTTACGATGATAAATATTCTTTGTTTTTAAATAAAAATATACGACAGGAATAAAACCATGAAAAAAGTATAAACAGATGAAGAAAATAACCCAGTTTTCGGTTAATAATCCGGTCACGGTTTCAATGATTGTTATAGCAATTATTCTTTTGGGATATATCTCTTTCGGCAGGTTAGGTGTAGATCTTTTTCCTGAGATGAATGCCCCGAGAATATTTGTAGAAATAAAAGCGGGTGAAAGGCCACCGGAAGAAATAGAAAAACAATATGTTAAAGATATAGAATCACAGTCCATGCGGCAAAAGGGTGTTACACAGGTATCATCTGTTTGTATGGTCGGTTCGGCAAGAATAACTGTAGAATATTCATGGGGCAGCGACATGGATGAAGCATTTCTTGATTTACAAAAAGCACTTACTGCATACAATCAGGATTCTGAGTTAGATGAATTTACGATCTCTCAACATGATCCCAATGCCACGCCGGTAATGATTATCGGACTTATGCATCCCGATATTGATGATATGAATGAGTTGCGAAAAACCGGCGAGAATTATATCCGTAACGAGCTCATCCGGTTAGAAGGTATTGCTGACGTTACCCTGACGGGTATAGAAGAGAAAGAAGTTCTGATTGAAACCGAACAATATAAATTAGATGCTTTTGGGCTTACTACCGGAAATATCGTGCAGCAAATACAGGATGTTAACCGGAATGTGTCGGGAGGAACTATTGTTGAGATGGGTAAACAGTATATCATTAAAGGCACCAGCCTGGTTAAAAATATCGAAGATATTGAAAATATCATTCTCAGGTACCAGGTATCTGCCGATACAGAAAGTCAGAATGGATATGTTAAAACGCCCATTTTTTTAAAAGATGTTGCCACCGTAAAATTTGTCAATAAGGAGCCTCAAAATATTGTAAGAATCAACGGACAAAGGTGTGTAGGGCTATCTATATACAAAGAAACAGGTTTTAATACGGTTAAGGCTGTTGAAGCCCTCACAGAATCGTTAGGATCGATAAAAAAAGCTTTACCGGGATATTCATTTATTGTTGTTCAAAATCAGGGTGATTTTATCGAAACAGCTATAAACGAAGTCCAGGAAACTGCATTAATAGGAATTTTAATTGCTGTATTTGTTCTTTTTATCTTCTTACGAAGATTGAAAGTAACGGCAATCATAAGCTTCGCAATCCCCATTTCCATCATTGCCACGTTTAACCTGATGTATTTTAACGGGTTAACATTAAATATCATGACATTAGGCGGCCTGGCCCTTGGAGCAGGCATGCTCGTTGACAATGCTATTGTAGTGATGGAAAATATTTTCAGGAACAGAGAACAAGGCATGTCGGTACGCGATGCGGCTATACATGGAACAGCAGAAGTAGGTGGGGCTATTACTGCATCAACGCTTACCACTATTGTGGTTTTTCTTCCTATTGTATATTTACATGGCGCCTCGGGTGCCTTATTTAAAGACCAGGCATGGACTGTGGCCTTTTCGTTATTAGCTTCATTATTTGTTGCAATACTGGTTATCCCGATGCTTTTTAATTTTGCTTACAGAAAAGATAAGCAGACGAAGGAAATAAAATCAGTACGAATAACCTGGTATGGAAAACTTTTATCATCCATATTAAACAAAAACGGAATGGTGATATTAATATCCACCCTCCTGTTAGCTTTAACCGCCTGGATTCTGCCAAAAGTAGGTTCGGAATTTTTACCCAAAAGCAGCGCAGGGCAATTTAGTATTGAAATAAAATTACAAGAAGGAACGGAGCTGGAACGTACTTCGGGAGCAGTTCATTCGATTGAATCCATGCTTACAGATTTAATGGGAGAAAAAATAGATATTATTTATAGCCGGATTGGCCCGTCAACCTCAACAGGAAATAAAAAATCGGTATTACAAAATGAAAATACGGCTACATTAAAAGTTCATCTGGATAAAAAATATATCCCTCAATCAAAGCAAATCATTACCCGTATAGAAAATCTATTAGCTACAATTCCCGATGCTGAAATTTCTATTATCCGCAATGAAACAGCCTTACAATCAACCATGGGAACGGACGAAGCACCTTTTGTTGTTGAAGTGAAAGGAGAAGATATAAATATACTGGAAAAATTATCGGATGAGATTAAACTAAAATTAAAGGAAGTTGACGGGCTGTTAAATATAAAAACCAATATAGAAGATGGTGCCCCGGAAATTGATGTGGTGATAGACCGCTACAAAGCCGGGATATACAATATGAGTGTTGCAGATATCACATCACAACTTAAAGATATATTGACAGGAAAAGATGCCGGGAAATACGAAAAAGAGGGAGAAATGAATGATATCAGGGTAAAATTACCCGATATGAGCCTGTCGGAGTTTAACAGTATTACCTTAAAAAGTGGCGAGAATGATGTTCCGTTATACGAATTAGCATATATCAAACAAACAGCATCTCCAAAGCAACTGCTAAGAAGAAACCAAAACCGGATTGGAAAGATACAAGCGGATGTAGATCCTGCTTTAGCTTTCGATCAGATAGTAACAAATGCTCAGGAGCAAATCAAAGAGGTGGAGTTACCTCCTGAATATGAAGTAACTATTGTTGGAGAAGAACAAAAGAGAAAAGAAGCGCTGGCGGGATTAAGCTTTGCCCTGATTTTATCCATTGTACTGGTATATATGGTAATGGCCTCGCAATTTGAGTCGTTTATTCATCCTTTTACCATTATCCTAACCATTCCACTTGCGGGCGTAGGTTCTATATGGGCATTTTTTATCCTGGGAAAATCATTAAGCATCATGGCTTATATTGGTATTATTATGTTAGCGGGTATAGCAGTAAACGACTCCATTATTTTAGTCGATGCTATTAATCAATTTAAAGCACAGGGATTATCTTTAAAAGAATCAATTATTCGTGCAGGCGAAAACCGTATCAGGCCAATTATAATGACCAGTTTAACCACGATATTGGCTTTATTACCATTAACTTTTGGTATTGGCGAAAGTGCAGCATTACGTTCACCCATGGCTATTGCGGTTATTGCCGGACTGGTAACCTCAACCCTGTTAACACTGGTTGTTATTCCGTGTGTTTATTATGTATTTGATAAAACAAAGATGAAATTATTAAAACAAGTTCCAAGGGTATCTGCATAAAAGACCTCTCGCTAAGAAAATGAATAAATAAAATAAAATGAAATACTTTGCGACTCTGCGACTCTGCATGAAAAAACATCTCACTAAGTCGCAAAGACGCTAAGAAAAAGTAATAAAATATGAACTTCATCATTAAAAGAAAAGTTTTAATTGCAATGCTCTTTGCAGGGCTTACCATGCTGGGGGTAATCTCTTACAAACAATTGGCAGTAGAGCTTTATCCTAATGCCACTCTCCCTATGTTGTTTGTTAATGTGGGTACTCCATTAGAGGTTGACCCTAAATATATGGAAAACCAGGCAATTATACCGCTTGAGGGAGCAATAGGAACACTTGAAGGAATTGAAGAAATAAAATCACAGGCAGGACAACAGTCTGGAAGCATTCAAATATCTTATCAAAAGAACACCGATTTGAAATTTGCATACCTCAAGTTGGTTGAAAAAATTGATGAAGTTAAAGGTACACTTCCCGATGAATTCCAGGTCCAAACCTTTAAGTTTGATCTGGAACAATTAAATAATATGTTTATGACTCTGCAGGTACGTGGCAGCGGTGGAGTTAATCGTGTGCGCCAGGTTACCGATCAGGAAATCACGAATAAAATCAAAAATATTGATGGTATTGCCAATACCGAAATATTTGGTGGTAGAGACAAGTCCATTGAGATTACCTTGCACCAGGATATCTCAGAAAGCTATGGGATAACACCTGCCGATGTTCGTTCTGCTTTAAATAACAACAGCCAGTCCAGGACTTTTGCCGGGAAAGTTACACAAAACAATCAAATCCATTTTGTAAATGTAATTTCAGAATTTAATGATATTCAGGATATCCACGATTTAATTGTTAAAGAACAAGGAAAAATCAGATTAAAAGATATTGCTGATATCCACTATGGAGTAAAAAAACAGGAATCATACAGCCGGGTTAATGGAAAAGAAGCAGTAACCATTTCACTTACCAAAGATTCTCAAGCAAATATTATTGCCTTAGCAAACAACGTGATAGAGCAGGTGGATATATTGAATGAAGAATTGGCAGGTAAAGATATTGAAATTGTTGTTAAGGAGAATAAAGCAGAAACAATGGAAAACAATATAGATTCCATTATTCATCTTGCACTTATTGGAGGGTTACTTGCTATTTTTATTTTATGGATCTTTTTAAAAAACCTGCGCTTAGTAATTGCCATTGCATTGGCCATACCCATTTCTGTATATACTGCTTTTAATTTCTTTTACGCCTTTGGTATTACAATAAATAGCTTAACGCTTTTAGGAATGGCCCTGGCCATTGGAATGTTGCTTGATAACAGTGTAGTTGTTCTGGAAAATATTTACCGGCTGGCTGCAAAAAAAATGCACCCCGATCAGGCAGTAGTTCAAGGGACCAAAGAGGTATGGCGTTCAATATTTGCAGCTACACTTACAACTATTACCGTTTTTCTTCCCTTTGTATTTTCAACCAACTTTTTTATTGGTTTAATGGGAAAACACATCGGAGTATCCATAATTTCTACCCTGCTTGTCTCATTGGTGGTTGCTTTGCTGTTAATTCCCATGATTACTCATGCTTTTTTAAAGTTTCGCGGAGAAAAAAGTACGATTAAATTCGAAAAGATTTCGTTCCATAACCGGTTAATTCAAATCTATCTGGTTTTACTGAAAACCTGCATGCGAAAACCGGGAAAAACTATATTAGGCGCTTTGCTGGCCTTTTTCATTACTTTATTAATAAGTCTCGGAATAAGCTTCATTTCATCAGAAGAAGCTGAAGTTAAAGATTTAACACTGTATGTAACCATGCCGGGCGGTACAACATTAGAAAATACCGATATCTTAGTTGCCGAAGCTGAAGAAAAGCTTATGGAACTTGAAGAAAGAAAAGATATTTTAAGTCAGGTATATGCAGAAGAAGCAATTATAACCATCTCGTTAGTAGACGACTATAAAGGCATACGCAATTTTTCTATCCCTAAAATAAAAAACGAAATACTTGATCGCGTAGAAAATCTAAGTCCGGCCAGTTTTAGCTGGGATCCACCCGCAACAGGCAGAAGATTTGGCGGGAGCAGCTTTGATGACAATGAATTTAGCCGAATGTTGGGAATCGGAACTCAACGTGAAAAGGTAATTATTAAAGGCCAGGATTTTAATAAAATGTTAAATCAGGCCAATGATGTAAAATATTACTTAGAACAACTTACTTCAATCGAAAATGTTACTATCAGGGTTCCCGACAAACGTCCCGAATTGTTGCTCAATTTCGACAAACAATTAATGGCATTATACGATATTCCGGTTACCTCGGTACTTTCTGAATTAAATTCATTTCAACCCGAATTTTCGAGCGGAGTTCAATTTAAACAAGGAACGGAAGAGTATGACATACAAATAAAATCGACAGGCTATAAAAACGAAGACGAAAGAGAGATTCGCGATTTAAAAACCCTACCGGTACGAAATGGACAAGGAGCCCTTTTTGATTTACAAGAGATTAGCACATTCAATTTTACCGAAGGTTTATCAACCATTCAACGTACCAACCAGGAAAAACAACTGGAAGTTGTATATCAGTTTATTGACGAGGTTCAAAGCGAAAAAGATTTACTCGAACCTGCCAGAATTGAAGTAGATGAAATAATTTCCGGAATATCTACCCAATCAGGGATAGCTATGGAAGTTATTCATGAAGAAGATAATTTGGGTGAGTTTGGATTCCTGCTTTTTATGGCTTTTATCTTAATTTATATGATATTGGCTTCGGTTTTTGAATCCTTCTCTACACCTATTGTCATGATGTTCTCTATTCCAATGGCTGCTATCGGATCATTGGTTCTCCTTATCCTAACGGGAACATCCTTATTGAATATGAATGTGCTGACAGGATTACTGATCTTACTGGGAATTGTTGTCAATAACGGAATATTACTCATAGATTATTCACGAGTATTACGCCGGCGTGGATATACCGAATCCAGAGCTTTAATGATGGCAGGTTTAGCCCGGGTACGTCCGATTTTAATAACAGCAATTACTACCATTATTGCATTGATTCCTTTAGCCCTGGGTAAAGCAGAATATGTAACCCGTATAGGGGTACCTTTTGCAATTACTATTATTGGCGGGCTAGCACTAAGTACCTTGCTGACACTGGTTTTTATTCCTACCCTGAACTCCGGGTTACAAACATCCTTACAATGGATTCAATCACAAAAAACGTATATTAAAATCATCCAAATTCTAATCTGGATAGTGGGAAGTTATTTTATTTTTACTGATATCGACCGAAGAGTTTGGCAAGTCATTGTTTTTATTATACTTATTATTGGCGTGCCCGCTGTTATTTATTTTATCCAAAACAGCTTACGCAAAGCCAGTGAAAAAATTATTGACCCGGAGGATAAACTTCATATTAAAATAAGGAATCTGGTAAAAATATATGATCGGGACAGCCGGTTTATGCGAGAATGGAAATCGGGTATAAAGATTCGTAAACGATTGGGATTAGAGCACGAATATACATCAATAAAAGATTTTGACCAGCTGATATGGCAAATTCCCTTGATCGGATTCTTTATCTATTTTATTTACTTCCATCTGGAAAGTGGCTTGTGGTATTTTATTTTACCTGTTTTTCTTTACATCATAATAATACATTTTCTCAAACCTGTTAATACCTATGCAAAAAAACTCAAATCAAATAATCAAAAGCTTATTGGTTATTTAATACATTTTGGTTCAAAGCTTATCTTTTGGGCATTTCCGGCCATCAGTTTATATCTTTTTTATCAAAAATTCGAATTACCAGGTTTAGTAATTCCGACAGGAGTACTATGGTATTTTATGCTGCTGGTAAAAATAACTTCTGACAATATTTACCAAAAAAACATTAATATTAACAGGGTAAAAGGAAAGTTTAAAGGGATAAGAAAAGGTTTCTACCGATTAGTTAAGGGAATACCAATCATTGGCAAGAAAAAGATTCCATTTAAAGCATTAAAAGGGGTATCGCTGGATATTGATCATGGGATGTTTGGACTGCTTGGCCCTAATGGAGCCGGCAAGTCGACCTTAATGCGAATAATTTGCGGAATACTGGAGCCAAGTTACGGGCAATTGCAAATTAATGGTATTGATGTAAATGAAAAACGAGAGGAGCTGCAGGGTTTAATCGGTTACCTTCCCCAGGAATTTGGAATGTATGAGAATATGACAGCATGGGATTTTCTACACTACATGGGTATCCTAAAAAAACTATATAATCAAAAGGAACGTACAGAGCGAATTGAATATGTACTAAAGGCAGTCCATATGTATGAAAACCGGTTGGAAAAAATTGGCTCGTTTTCCGGAGGAATGAAACAACGTATCGGGATAGCACAAATACTACTTAATTTACCCAAAATATTGGTTGTAGATGAACCAACTGCGGGACTTGACCCAAGAGAAAGAATTCGGTTCAGGAACCTTTTGGTTGAATTAAGCAAAGAAAGAATTGTAATTTTCTCCACCCATATTATTGAAGATGTTGCCAGCTCATGTAACAGGGTGGCTGTTATGAAAAAAGGTGATGTAAAATATCTGGGTGCTCCGATAAAAATGGCAAAAATAGCCGAAAATAAAGTATGGATGATGAATGTCCCGGCTCAGGATTTTGAAAAATTGAGTACCAGCTATGCAATTATTCATCATATGAAAGATGGAGATACTATACGGTGCCGATGCCTCGCAGATGAGCAACCTGCACCGGGAGCAAAACAGGTAAAGGCCAACCTGGAGGATGCTTATCTTTATTTACTGGCAAAAGACAATATAGATGTAACTGATATTAATCGTTAGATATCAACCTATCAAAACAATGCAATAAATATGAATCTGTACAAAAAAATAAAACTAATATATGATATCGTAATTTATAATCTACGAATCATCTTTGCGAATAAATTTATCTATTTCTTAATTGCAGCAGTAGCTTTTTTTCTTTTGGTTACGGGTATAATGCTTTTTAATAATGCAGCGGTTGCCAATCATGATATATTTTCAACCCTGATTTTTCCCGGTGTGCTTATTGCTTTCTATCCTGTCATTTTTAATATACAGAACGACAAAGATTCACGGATGCTGGAAATCATTTTCGGCGTACCCAACTATCGTTACAAAGTTTATCTGGTTCGTTTTTTAATTAGCATGATATTACTTGCAGCGATTCTTATCTTAATGGCCTGGTTTTCTTATTTTGCCGTATTGCGTATCCCGGTTTTTAAAATGGTGTATGAGTTAATGTTTAGCTTATTATTTCTGTCTTCACTGGCCTTTTTATTTACAACACTGCTTCGTAATGCAAATGGTGCAGCAGTTCTTATGATTATTATCGGCCTTTTTTTTATGATACTAAGCGAAAATTTGCAATACAACAAATGGAATATATTTCTCAACCCCTTTGACGTGCCCAGTGATATGAGTATGGCCGTATGGAAAAATGTGCTTTTTCAAAACCGGATGATACTAATTATCGGTTCGTTAGTATCTTTACTTTGGGCACTGATTAATTTGCAACGCAGGGAGAAATTTGTGTAAAAACCCATACTATGATATTCTCTTCTGAGGAAATGGCTTAATTTAAACAAAAAGAATCCTGTTTTTGAAGCAGGATTCTTAAATGTTCTTTATAATTTTTTCCCAAAACAATATATATTTTATTTGAAAACCGGAGGTTGATAAAAATCGGCTAACGAATGCGTTGTTTGATATCCCTCCAGAGAGAGATGATTCTGAAAAATTTTTGGAGCTTCTTCGCCTACCGGCACTAAAAACAATTTTTCATTTTCTGAACATTTATATTCAAAAGTTTGGGGATATCGATTATCAAAAGCAATATCAAAAAAATATAAATACGGATAAAACCAATGGGTTATCTGTTTACCAAAATCTTTTGGCACCCAGTCTCCTTTATAATGATAGTCAATTTTCTCGGGATATTTATTTACAGCTAATTTAAACTGATAAGCATTTAAAGGAATGCTATCACAAAAAGGGACTAAATCGTTTTGCGGATCAAATAAAACCCATTTTTGGAGATCGTTTAAATATACTTCGGCTAATCAATGTCCGGCATCTGATTGTGCCGTTGCAGCATCTTTAATTTTTAAATTTACCTTACGGGCAGTTATTCCAACAGCATTTGCAGCAGTAACAAAAACCGTAGCAAATTCAGAACAACTAAACCGTTCGCCTTCTGCAGCCTTTTGTAAAATATAATAAGCATCATCTTTAGCAGCAC
>Ga0102943_1001024_pt1 | contig 17820 bp, 15 predicted proteins | sample SalPonC_black_MG_FD_78174 | JGI IMG/M metagenome (GOLD analysis project Ga0102943, IMG submission 78174) | Salt pond soil microbial communities from South San Francisco under conditions of wetland restoration - Salt Pond MetaG... | ecosystem: Environmental > Aquatic > Marine > Intertidal zone >...
TTGTGTAGTAATGGATTTTTTATCATGATAAAATAATTTAATCGAAAATGTTATTGGCAAAATTAACAAACCCGATAGTAAAATGTTTAATTTTTGTAACTTTATCAAAAGTAAAGCTGTTATGGTACTAATTTTTTAAATTTCTAACTCCATGTTTCTGAAAAAACCTATCCAAAACCTAAATAATTCATTAAAGCTTTCAAAGATGAAATACCTTTCTGACCAGAAAGGTATTATTAACCGTTATATCAGAGAGAAAGAGGGATGGGATGAACATAATGTCCATTGTAAAAATTTTATTTTAGAATCAGCAGAAAGTAAAATGAAAGGAAAGGCTGTGATCTTGGGCAGTGGATGGTTGCTGGATGTCCCTTTAGAAGAGCTGTCCAGGCAATTTAAAGAAGTCGTTTTAATTGATATAAATCATCCTCCACAGGTATTGAAAAAAATTGAACAGTATGAAAATGTTCGGGTAAAAAAAGCAGACATTACCGGCGGGTTAATTGATTATGTTTTTAATACCATAAAAACCGATAAAAAAGATAAAACGAAAACACTATTGACAGCTGGTGAATTGTTTTCTTATTCATTACCTGCATCAGTAGATTTTGTGGTTTCCCTTAATGTAATGACCCAGTTAAATATTCTGCTTACCGATTATATGAAATCTTCAAAATTATATACCGATGCGGAAATACAGCAGTTTGCAATGCAGGTTCAGGAATCGCACCTAAACATTTTACCTAAAGAAAAAAGTTGTCTGATAACAGAATATGAGGAAGAGCTTTATGATGAAAATGACCAGTTACTTGGTGTAAACCCGTTAATCTTTGTAGATTTGCCTAAAAGCAAGCTGGCCGAAACAAAATGGAAATGGAAGTTTGATTCATCGAGGACTTACAAAGAAGATGTAAAAACCTGGTTTAATGTTGTTGCTTTAGATTTTTAAATGTTGGGATAAGATGAAAAATTTTCGCGAAATGGTTATCACTGATCTTGATGGTACATTACTCAATAACCGAGCAAAGGTAAGCTTAGAGGATATGAAAACCCTTTATCGGCTGGGCGAAAAAGGAATAGTACGGGTTATTGCCACCGGAAGGAACTTTTTTTCGCTGTCAAAAGTTATTAAAGATAAATTTCCTGTCGATTATATTATTTTTTCATCAGGGGCGGGTGTTTACGACTGGAAGGAGAAAAAATTGATGCACTCACAGTATCTGCCTGATTTTGAAGTAAAACAAATAGCACAAATATTAATTCAACAGTCGGTTGACTTTATGATACATGAGGTGATTCCTGAAAATCACAAATTTGTTTACCACTTTTCCGGGAATCATAATCCCGATTTCGAACGCAGGTTACTATTGTATCAAGATTTTGCATTGGCTCTTAATCCCCAAACCGAAACCTATAAAAATGCCTGTCAGATAATTGCTGTATTCCCAAACGATGTGTCGCTTTTTGAGCAGATAAAACAAAAATTCGATGATATAAAAATTATTCGTACCACATCACCACTGGATGGAGATTCTATCTGGATGGAAATCTTTCCTAATACTGTATCAAAGGGGCATGGTGTGGAATGGTTGTGTAAACACTTAAAAATTAATCCACAAAATACAGTTAGTGTGGGCAATGATTTTAATGATATCGATATGTTGGAATATACCCGTGAGAAATATATCGTATCCAATGGACCGGATGAATTAAAAGCTGTTTTTCCGGTGTGTAAGAGTAACTGTGAAAACGGCTTTACCGATGCTGTAAGCCGTCATTTTGCTTTACCTTTTTAAAATCACAATATTTTTTAAATTGATGTAAAATTTAATATAATCCGCCGAGCCGCTTCAAGCGGCTTGGCGGATGAGTTCAAAATATCATGAATAAAAAGCTTTTATCCCGGGGTAGTACAATTTTTCACGGGCTACATTTTGCGAAAAGATGTAATATTTTACTTCAGCAACGGTACATACTTCATCCTTATCGTTAAGCAACTCGGCATAAATTGTGGCAATTTTTTTTGAATGTTCCTGTAACTTAGCACGTATAGTTATTGGTTTTTCGCTGGTATGTAACGCTTTTTTAAATTTAACATCGATATTAGCCGTTAAACCCGCGGTTTCCAGTTTTACATTAATCACCCAGGCAGAAATTTCATCCAGCATGGTGGTTTGTATCCCTCCATGTAAGATGTTGCCATACCCGTGAAACTGAGGTTTTGGTTTCCACGGGCAAATAATCCATTCACCCTCTTCATAAAAATCCATTTGCAGGCCTTGTTCATTTCTGGGCGAACAGCCAAAGCAGTTGTATCCGGGAATGTTGCTATAGGGGTTTCCAATTTTTCTCATAGATAAAAAAATTATTTATTGCTTATCGTTTGTAATCTTTCATCATCCTTCGTTATCCTTCGTCAGGCCTGCCTGCCGAGAGGCAGGCTCAGGATGACATGGTAGAGCATCTGTCACACTGGCCCGATAATTATTGAGATGTCGAAGTGTGACCTTCCTAAAAATACTCGAAAGATCGGCCGGTGATAGATTCTATAGGTATTTTAATAACCAAAATATTATTTACGGCTGGTTTGGAATATTCAAACTCTCGGTCGGAGAAATTTTTCATCAGGATATTTAGTCCTTTCATCTTTTCTTCGTAGTCTTCAACAAAAAGTGCATGTCCGTGCACAAGTACTCCCCGATAAGCATATCTCCATGAGCAGGCAACATGTTCGTGACGAGCAAATATTTTATGGTCGGTATCAAACTCTAGACAAACTTTGTTATTCCGTTTTAGGATATCAACTTTTTTTCCTTCTTTGGCACAATGCAGCCAGATGGTTTGGTTTTCGTAACCAAAATTCATCGCTAAAACATACGGGCTGTCTCCATCAACCATACCCACACGGCAAACTTTGCACTTTTTAATGACGGCCTCAAGATCGTCCATTCCTACAATGTCCTGAATTGCTTTATCTCTTTTTACCATAATTACTGTATTTTAAATTACTTCGAGAAATAAAGATAAAAGAAAATTCGTTTTTAATCACCATCAATTTTTAAAAATTATAAGTAAAAGCCGTGATTATTTTTATATTGCCCGGTTTGTTTTTACGTTCAATAAATAGTTTTGTAACTTTCGGCTAAATCAAAAAAAGTTGATATGAAAACCACATTTGGACCACAGCGGGTTTTATTTCCTTTACCCACTACATTGGTAGTAACCGGAACAATGGATAAGGCAAACATTGTAACAATTGCATGGTGTACCCTGCTTACAAGCAAACCTCCAACATTAGGAATTTCTGTAGGGCAAAAAGGATTTTCAGGAGAAGCCATCCAAAAAAACAAGAACTTCACTGTGAATATTGCTACCGCAGATATTATGGTTGAAAGTGATTTTTGTGGTATTACCTCGGGTAAAGATATCGATAAGTTTGAGAAAACAGGCTTAACGAAAATGCCATCCCAAATTATTCAGTCGCCCATAATAAAAGAATGCCCGCTTAATATTGAATGTAAACTCGTAGATTCCAAAATGGTGGGGGCAACCAATCATTTTGTCGGTGAAATTGTTCAAACCCATATCGATACCGATAAATTAAAAGATAAAGATAATCCCGGTTCTATTGATATAGATGCTTTTAACCCGTTAGTTTATATTTCAGGGGTGAGGGAGTATCGTAAAATTGGTGAAAAAATTGGCGATGCATATAATATTGGGAAAAAGCTATTTTAAAGCTATAACTGTTCGTATGCGTACAAAGGATGTTCATAAAAGAACATCTTTTTTTATTTTATAGATTCTTGCAATCTAACATAATGCTTTAATTAATAATTTCTTATAATTTAGGGCACATCATTTGATAGATACATTTGGGGAACTATATTTTTAATCCAAAAACAACATGAAGGAATAATTCACGTCTTTGCTCTGACTTGTATGATTTAATTAACTATTTATGAAGAAAAATATCATTGTTTTAATCATCTCTTTCTTATTATTTCCTTCTGTGCCTTTTGCTCAAAACGAAAATATTGAGAAAAAAATCTACCATACAAAAAGGATAACCGGTGAAGCTCCAAACATTGACGGATTAATTAATGATAGCGCATGGGACCTGGTTGAATGGACGGGAGATTTTACACAACGTCAACCCGACGATGGTGCAGAACCATCGCAGGAGACAGCATTTAAAATTGTTTATGATGATAATAACCTTTATGTTTTAATAAGGGCTTTTGATACCGAACCGGAAAAAATTGTTGAGCGCATGTCACGTCGTGATGGCTTTGATGGCGACTGGGTAGAGATAAATATAGACAGTTATTTCGACAAACAAACGGCATTTTCATTTACAGCTTCTGTTTCAGGTGTTAAAAGCGACGAAGCCATTACGAATAATGGTGGTAATTGGGACAAAACATGGGATCCAATTTGGTATTTAAAAACAAGTATCGATAGTTTAGGGTGGGTAGCGGAAATGAAAATTCCTTATACTCAACTACGTTTTAGTAATAATAAAGAATCCCAGGTATGGGGTTTGCAGGTAAACCGGCGCTTTTTTAGAAACGAAGAACGCTCCAACTGGCAATATATACCACAGGATGCATCGGGGTGGGTACATAATTTTGGTGAGCTCCATGGGATTAAAGGCATTAAACCCAAACGTCAGGTAGAAATTTCGCCATATATTTTAACTAAATTGGAAACTTATAGCGAAGATGAAGAAAATCCTTTTTCTACAGGAAGAGAACTGGGGTATGGAATTGGTTTAGATGGGAAAATTGGAATAACCAACGATTTTACTTTAGATTTTACGATTAATCCGGATTTTGGACAGGTAGAAGCGGATCCGTCTGTAGTAAATCTTTCGGCGTTCGAAACTTATTTTGAAGAGAAAAGGCCATTTTTTATCGAGGGACGAAATATTACAAACTTCCAGCTTTCCGATGGAGGAAACTCGTTTGCACTCGATAATCTTTTTTATTCAAGAAGAATTGGGCGGGCGCCACAATATTATCCTGATGTGGATAACGATAACAATGAATATGCAGATGTGCCGGAAAATACAAAAATACTGGGGGCATTAAAAGTTACCGGAAAAACGAAAGACGGACTTTCGATAGGAATAATTGAGAGTGTTACAGCAGAAGAAAATGCCGAGGTTTCGCGACAAGGAGTAAAGTCAACAGAAACAGTGGAGCCTTTAACCAATTATTTTATAGGACGTGTACAAAAAGATTTTAACAATAATAATTCAATTGTTGGGGGTATGTTTACATCCACCAATCGATTTATTGATGACAAAGATGAACATCTGGACTATTTAAACTCCGAAGCATATACGGGAGGAATTGATTATACTCAATACTGGAAAGACAAAACCTATTATCTGAAATTAAAATATGCAATGAGTCATATCAAAGGTGATTCTATCGCCATGATATACCAGCAGGAATCTTCCCGTCGTTATTTTCAACGACCCGATAATGACTATAATACTTTTGATTCTTCATTAACATCATTAACAGGACATGCAGGAACAGTACAGTTTGGAAAACAAGGTAGCAAATGGCAATGGTTATTTTGGACAACATGGCGATCCCCAAAATTTGAAACCAATGATGTTGGTTTCTTACACCACTCTGATGCTATCTTTCAGGTATTTTGGGCAGGATATCGTTTTACAGAACCATTTAGTATTTTCAGGTTTATGAATATTGGCCTGAATCAATGGTCTGGCTGGGATTTTGGAGCAAATAGCAATTTTTATGGAGGGAATATTAATATGTTTATGCAATTTACCAATCACTGGTCATTGGGTGTAGGAACAAACTTCGAAGGAGAAAGCCTTCAGAATGATATGCTTAGAGGTGGGCCGTCTATTAAAACTCCCGGAAGTTATAGTTACTGGGTTAATCTGGGTACTGACGGGAGAAAAGAAATTCAACTGCATCTTAGTGCAAGCAACAATTTTGGATTCGAGAACTCAAGACAACATCAAAATTATGGTGCAGACATAATCTATAGGCCTCTTGATGAGTTACGCATTTCATTTATGCCAGACTTCTCAATTTCGGAAAAAAAATTACAATATATCAATACGGAAGAATACAATAGTGAAGATAGATATATATTCACTAAACTAAATCAGGTTACCACTGATTTTACCTTACGAATTGATTACAGTATTACTCCCGACTTATCTATTCAGTATTATGGTTCTCCATTTATCAGCGCTGTTAATTATTCCGAACCTAAATATATTACTGATCCTAAAGCTGATCATTTCAGCGATCGATATAGCACGGATGTCAGCTTTTCGACCGAGGATTATGAAAATGATTATGATTTTAATTTCAGACAATTCAGATCGAATCTTGTAATCAGATGGGAGTATAAACCAGGATCTTTGCTATACCTTGTTTGGACACAAAGTAAAACAGGATCTACTTCTGTTGGAGACTTTTCATTTATCGACGATTTTGATGGCCTGTTCAACATTCACCCACAAAATGTTTTCTTAATCAAATTTTCATATCGATTTGGAGTATAAACTCTATAATTAAAAATGAACTTTATAAATAAACATCTGTTCTTTAATAGAGCTGATGTTTTTTATTTTAGCTTGATTGTATATATATTATTCAATACCTTTATCCTTCATTAAAAAATTTAAAATCATGAAAAATATAATATTATCACTACTGGCGTTTAGCTTTACTATGATGATGGGAAATGCACAAGATTTACAGACTGATGTTTTTGAAACCGATAAAGCCGAATTAAAAATCCAGTTTGTTCAGCACGGTTCCATTTTCTTTGAATATAATGGGAACGTTATTCATGTTGATCCTGTGTCCAGGATGGGCGATTATAAAAGTTATCCTAAAGCCGACTTAATACTGATAACCCACCATCATGGCGACCATCTGGATCAGAATGCAATTGAATTGCTGAAAAAAGACAATACAAAAATTGTGCTTACACAAAAATGCAAAGAGATGAGCGAATATCTTACCGATGTAATTGTAATGAAAAATGGGGATGTTTTGAATATTAACGAGCTGGAAATTGCTGCTGTACCGGCATACAATATAAAACATAAACGAGAAAACGGAGATCCATACCATGTTAAGGGAGAAGGAAACGGATATGTTATCCAGTTTGACAATAAGAAAGTATATGTAGCCGGCGATACAGAAAATATCCCGGAGATGAAAACACTGGAGAATATTGATGTTGCATTTTTACCCATGAATCTTCCTTATACCATGACACCCGGGATGGTTGCCGATGCAGCCCGGACTTTTAAACCAAAGGTGTTGTATCCTTATCATTATGGCAATACCGATACATCAAAATTGATTGAATTGTTAAAAGATGAAGAAGATATTGATGTAAGAATTAAAAAGATGTAACTTTAATCATATTTTTGCTGATATTTCCGGTATAAATATTTATGTCGATTGTCTAAATCTATCTTGCGTCCGTCGATAAATGCTAACACAATATCATTGGTGGCAATGTCTAAGATGTCACCATTGGATACAACAATAGTAGCGTCTTTCCCTGTTTCAATGGTTCCAAGCTTTTGATTAATTCCCAGCATTTCGGCGGGGTTTTTGGTTATCAGCTGTAGTGTTTCTTCTTTGGTTAATCCATAAGCTGCTGCCGAAGCAGCTTTAAAGGCATAATTCATTGATATGGGTAACCATGAAACGCTAATAGCTGTTTTGATGTTTTCTTTATAAAAAATAGCCGGCAGTTTGGCTTTTATCCAGCCGTCTTCATCTTCTTTACTCGGCAAGCTGTGTAGTTCACCTAAAATAACTGAAAGTTCATGTTCCTTAATAAAATCTTTTACCTCCAACGCTTTTTCATCTATCCCGGTTAAAACAATATCTTGAATACCACATTCTTTGGCAAATAAAACACTTTCAATAATTTCAGCAGGAGCAGTAGCACTGATAAATAATTTCATTTCTCCATTCAATAATTCTTTTACAGCCTCAAAATGGAGGTTGGTCTTTTCAGGATTCTTCATTTTATGATAAGCGATAGCATCGGTAAAGAACTTTTTTATCGTTTGCACCTGCTTATTATAGTTTTTATTTTTTTGCAGAGGTTTATTATTTTGCCATGAGGAGGCATATTTTGACGGCCAGTTTAGATGAAGCACATTATCCATAGCAACTACTGCATCTTCCCAGTTCCATGCATCCAGCTGAACTACACTTGAGGTGCCGGAAATTAAACCTCCCGATGGAATTACCTGGGCTATCATTACTCCATTCGAACGAATCGTTGGAATTAATTCAGAATCGGTATTATAAGCCACTATACTGCGGACGCTGGCATTTATTGTTCCTCTTTCACGTGTGTCATTAGAAGCTCTTACAGCACCTATCTCGGTTAATCCTAATTGCGACACGGGCATAATCAGTCCGGGATAGATATGTTTTCCTTCCAGATTGATGATTTCTGCATCCGTATTATATTCGAGCTTATCGAAAGCTCCTATTTGTAGTATTTTACCCTGCTCAATTAGGAGGGATTGATTTTGCAATACATTTAGATTCCCATCGTGAATAGTGCCGTTTTTCAGTACGATTTGTTTTTGCTGTTTGGGAGCAGGTGCTGGGACCTGTGCCTGTATTACACTGCTTATGAATAAAAAAACGGCTGTTGATATATAGATTAAAGTTTTCATTGCTTTATGATTTTAAAGTTGTGCATCCCAAAGATTATTTTTGATTGAGCATCTTATTAATGATACGGTTACGTTCTGTCTTTATCCATTGCCGCAATTCTTCGTCCTTTTCTTTATCGTAATAGACCATTCCGTCAACCATGGTTTTTTCAGCAACGGCATACATCGATAACGGATTATCGGACCAGATAACCAGGTCGGCATCTTTTCCCTGTTTTATACTTCCCATACGGTGGTCAAGATGAAGAATTTTAGCAGGATTTAGCGTAACCAGTTTCCATGCTTCTTCATGCGATAAACCCCCGTATTTTATTGTTTTGGCAGCCTCCTGGTTTAGTCGTCGGGCCAGCTCTGCATTATCTGAATGAATAGCAACCGTAACTCCCTGTTCTACCTGCATGGCCGTGTTATATGGAATTGCCTGGTAAACTTCAAATTTGTAAGCCCACCAGTCGGGGAGGTTAGAAGCATATGCTCCGTGAGCGGCTATCTTATCAGCCAGTTTATATCCTTCGGTATTATGAATCAAAGTGTGAGCTTTTATTCCGAAATCCTCGGCTAATTTTAAAATCATATTGGTTTCGGATTGAACATACGTATGGCAGGTTATAAAGCTCTCCTCTTCCAGTACATCTATCAGTGCTTCCATTCGTAAATCGATTCGTGGAACGGTGACTTTTGCTTTTTCTTTTACCGACAGTTTTTCGTAGGTTTCCCATTCTTTTTTGTAATCAAGAGCCTGCTGGTATGCATCACGGATAATGGCTTCGACACCCATTCTTGAATAAGGAAACCGATTGGCAAGCATTTCCGGCAAACGCGATTGTTTTACATTTTCGCCTAATGCATGTTTTAAAAATTGCGCTCCATCATTGAGCATCAACTCATTGGCAGAAACACCCCAACGATGCTTAACGATTACAGACTGGCCACCAACCGGATTAGCTGAACCGTGCAAAATTTGAGCTGCTGTAACCCCACCGGCCAGTTGCCTGTAAATATTAATATCTTCAGGGTCCAGCACATCAGCAATCCGAACTTCAGAAGTGATGGCATGGGAGAATTCATTGGCTCCGCCCGTTGTTGCAATATGCGAATGCTCATCAATAATTCCGCTGGTTAGATGTTTGCCTGTTGCATCAATAATTACGGCTCCTTTTTCGGCGATATCTTTGGCTACCTTTTGAATTTTGCCATTTTCTACCAGTACATCATAGTTTTCTACAATTCCTGCTTCTTCATTGGTCCAAACCGTAGCATTTTTAATTAGATATTTTTCCTGTTGCGGTTCCTCTGGCAGACCATATGCCATAAAAGGATAGATTTTTTCACCAATTTGGGGATTTTTCTCCTCTTCTTTCTTCTTCTCTTCTTCTTCACCTTCTGATAAATAGCTTGCAGTCCAGTTTACCTTTTTTCCATTGGTAAGAATCCCTGTTCCTTTAAAATTTTTGTCTTCTACCCATCCTGATAATCTTATCTTTTCTTCTTTGTCTTTATCCGGCTTAAAGCTTATGGCTATCACTTTATTGTCAATGCTCCCTTCGGATTTTATCTCCGTTGAATCGTTTATAATTATTTTAAATTCAGTCTTTTCAGGTTTGCCAGATAGTTGAAGTTTCCAGTTATTTTCATCTAACGTAAGCTGATAGATTCCGTTAAAGTTCTTTTTATCGAGATCATTAATCACATATTTTTTTCCCTGAATCCAGTTTTCGTAAATTCTGGTGTCGGATTCAAAAATACTTCCTGAGGTAATGATAAAGCTTGCCTGGTTTCCTGCCTTCAGGCTTCCAACCATATTTTCAACGCGTAATAATTGAGCCGGAGTTTCGGTTAAAGCTTTTAATGCAGCTTTTTCACTTAATCCATACTCGATTGCTTTTTGAAGATTTTTTATAAAATCGGAAGTTTTTTTCAGTCCGTGGGTGGTAATTGCAAAAGGGATTTGATTTTTTTCCAATTCTGCAAAAACGGAGGGAGCCATCTCCCAATGTTTTAACTCATTTAGCGAAACGCTTTGTTCTTCGTACGTATTGTTAAAAGATATCGGTTCCGGAAAGTTAAGAGGCATAATCAACGGAGCATTCGTGTTTTTTATATCTTCAATCCGCTGGTATTCATCTCCATTGCCTTTAATGATATACTGAATGCCGAATTCATCGCCCAGTTTATCTGCTCTAATCAGTGAGAGCCTGTCGTTAACCTCAAAAATTTGAGGATACTGTTGGAGAGCTGCCCAGGCTTCCAGGCTGAGGTCGGTAAATTTCTTTTTATCTAAACGGTTATACCACTGCGCATCGTGGTGTGTTTGTCTTAGCAAAGCAATGCTACCCATTAATGAATTGGGATAGTTTTGTTCAGAAGAACCTTTGTCGAAAGAATAATGAGAGGCAACTTTGCTTTTTATAACTGCCCGGTTTTCTTCTTCGTCTGTTAATGATACCAATGCAGAAGTTCCTCTTGCTATTCCGTCGGGGTTAAGGGTAGCTACGGTACCAAATCCCAATTTTCGGAGTTGCTCACTTGTTTTTTTATCAACAGAGAATTCTTCTACAGCATGATACGTTGACCGGATTGCCTCGTTCCAGTTTCCGGCTGTCTTTTCCGATGAATAAAACTGGTCAGGTTTTGGCCCTCTGTTGCTGGTTTTGTCTACCTCGGGCAACCCGTAATGAGTAAACATATCGATAAAAGACGGGTAGATGATTTTTCCACTAAGGTCAATTATTTTCGCTTCGACAGGGATTTTTATATTCTTACCAACATCTATTATTCTTCCTTCTTTTATTACTAAAGCCCCATTTTGTATTACCGTTTGATAATCGACATAGATTTGGGCATTTGTAAATGCATAATAGCCGGGGCGGGAGTCGCTAAGTCCTATGGTTGGTGTTTGCTGTGCTTTCAGAAGTGATGAAAAAACAATCAGCAATACAAATAATGATAACCTTCTCATAATAAATTAATCCAGGTGAATACTAATTTTTCTTATTGGATTAATTTTTTGATGAAAAGTTTAATGAAGTTATATTTTATCAAACCTTACTTCATATAAATGTGGCCATCTTTTCCCGGTAATAAAAATACGGTTATTTTTTTTGTCGTAAGCGATTCCATTAAGTACATTATCCCGTTCGTTCCTGTAACCTTCAGGGATTATTTTGCGACAATCAATCTTCTTGACTACTTTCCCGGTTTTAGGATCGAAAGCAATCATTTCTTCTTGTAAGAAAATATTGGCATATACTAAACCATCGATATATTCAAGCTCATTAAGGCTGCGAACAGGGCCTTCATGGTCGTAAACTTCAACTCTGCCAATTTCGGTAAAATATTCGGGCTCCAGAAAATAAATGGTTTGTGAACCGTCGCTCATAATAAGTTTTTTGCCATCGGTAGTGATGCCCCATCCCTGGGTTGGATACTGCAATGTATTAATTAGCGTAAAATTTTCCTTATCGTAAACAAATCCGGTTTGAGAGGTCCAGGTTAGCTGGATGATTTTATCACCAAAAGCAGTTATACCCTCGCCAAAATATTTGGCCGGAAGGCTTAAACTTTGTATTAATTCACCCGTTTCGAGCACTACTTTTCGTAATGATGATTCCCCTTTTTGTCCTGTTCCTTCATATAAAACCCCATGGTCATAAAAAAGTCCCTGGGTGTAAGCTTTGGTGTCGTGTGGGTAGGTATTTACAATGCGGCATTCGTAGAGTTCGGGTTTTATATCTGATTTAAAGCGTAGTTTAAGTGTATAAGAATCAATTTTTCTGGCTTGGGCATATGCCGTTATTTGCAGTGTATTATTACCGGTTTTCAGGTTTTGGGTTTTCCATGAATAATCTAAATTCTCAGTCGATAAGGTGGCTTGTGTGTTTTCTGTTTGAACCGTAATAGAATCAACATTTTGTTCGATATCTTTTAAATCGATATCAACCTTTACAATGTCTCCCAGTGTAAATAATTCGCCGGCTCTGGGCGATTTTATTTCAATCACAGAAACTCTTTTTGTAACCTCACTGGTTTTTGTTTCTTTCTTCTTCTGTTGTTCTTTTTCGTTTTTACAAGCATTCGTAACCAGTAAAGAGATTGTTATTATGCTGTATATTAGTATTCTATTCATCTTTAAGAAGATTTATGAATTATTTAAAATTACCTGGCCAGTGTACGTTTTAATTTTTGCCAAAATGAACGTTTGGATACAGGGATTTTTCCTATCTGTTTATTAATATCATCATCAAACAGTTCGGGGTTTAGCATTTGCCAGATGGCGCTCCATCCGGGAAAACCGCCAATATTTCTGTCATCAATATAAATATCGGCATTAATTTTACGGCTGATAGAATCGTCAAAAATTTCTTCGGGATAATTTTTATTAACGGCATAAAATTCAATGCCATTTTTTTTGCAAAACTCAACAGCTTCTTCAAGTTCTTTTCCTGCTCTGAATGTCCACAGAATAAGAGAAACACCTTTGTCCTGCAGCGCTTTGAGCGTCTCGAAAGCAAAAAGTTTGGGTTTTCCTATTTCCGGGTATTCGTGGTCGACAATGGTGCCGTCAAAATCTACTGCAATTTTCATAAAAATGTTTTTAGGCTATCGACAAAAATAGTGATTATTTTCGGGCAAAAGAATTTTACCTGTTTTTTCTGTTAAAAGTGTATCGCAGACTAAAAATATTAGAATATAGAGCAATCGATTGGTCGCCAATGTCTGTTAAGGCATAATCAATGCTAAACCCGTAAATATTTATGCCTATTCCGAAGTTAGGCTGTAAGGTTAATGATTTTGAACGGTCGAAATTTTCGATTCGCTGAAAATTACCCACTCCAAAGCGTACAAACACCAGTTTACGATAATCAATTTCAATTCCCATGTGAGGAGCAATGCTCACCGGGTCGCCTTCGATAAGTACACGACGTTGCCCGTCGAAAGTGAAATCTGCATCCACCTCTACCATGGCGCTAAAATCATTGTAAATGTTAAAATCCCGCGAAACGCCCAGGAGTAATTTAGGTAAGGTGATTTCCAGTGCATTTTCGGGTGCAAAGTTAAAGACACTGTCCTGTACTTCAACTAACAGCTCATCTTCGTTAAAACTCCAGGCATTAAATGTAGAGGTAATATCACGGGCTAAAAGGCCAAATCGCCAGTTGTTTTTTTGATACTGTAACCCGGCATCTAGTCCAAATCCCCAGGCATTTGCAAACTGGCCAATGTTACGATAAATAACCTTAACACTGGCTCCGTATGAGAGATTGGGAATTGGTGATTTGCGGGCATACGAAATCATAAATGCATAATCGGCAGCCGAAAATTTTGAGATGCGCCCGTAATCAATATTCCCATCTTTATCAATTAAATCGGTGGTGTTGGGAATATCATCCACACCAAAACGAATAAATGTTGCTCCCAGCCAGCTGTTGGTGTCTAAATCCATGGCAACTCCGGCGTAATCATATTTAGCTATTCCGGCAAAATATTCGGCATGCATCAGGCTGGCATCAATACTGTTTTCAATGGAGGTAAGGCCGGCCGGGTTCCAATATCCCGAGGTAACATCATTTACATTAGCTACCGTTGAGTTGGCCAGGCCTAATGAACGGGCACCTACTCCAATGGATAAAAATTCGTTGGAATATTTAGCTGTTTGGCCTAATAGTGGCATGGTAAACAACAGTAATAAAAGAAAAGTCAGATATCTTTTTGCCATCTATGTAAAAATAATTACTCTTCTTGTAAAATAAGTAAAAATCAAAATCTTATTTTAATCCTTTAGGGCAGAACTATAATTTTTAACTTATTTTTGTATAAAAAATTGTACGAATATAATTAAATATTATCTATGCGTTTTTCTATCAAAAGATATATTCCGAATTTTATTACATCGTTAAATTTACTTTCAGGATGTTTATCTATTGTGTTAGCCTTTGAAGGATATTTGTTGCTGGCTGTATACATGATATTTTTATCAGCGCTATTTGATTTTTTTGACGGGATGACTGCCCGATTGTTGAAAGTTTATTCTGAAATTGGAAAACAACTCGATTCGTTAGCCGATGTGGTTAGCTTTGGAGTAGCTCCTTCGGTTATTGTATTTTCTATGATGAAAAATATTATTTATGATTCACTTTATCTTCCTCCATTAGAAAATTTATCTTTTACAGCGATTTTATTTCTGATATCTCCTTTCCTTATTGCTGTATTTTCAGGTATCAGGCTGGCTAAGTTTAATGTTGATACCAGACAAAATGATTCATTTATTGGCCTTCCTTCTCCCGCCAATGCTCTGTTTTTTGTTTCGTTATATATTATTACTTTGGTAAGTGATAACAACCTGATCAATCATTTAATCCAAAACAAAGTATTTCTTTTAGTCTTAATCCTTATTTTTTCGTTACTTTTAATTGCAGAATTTCCTATGTTTTCGTTAAAGTTTAAGAATCTGGGATTACGAGGGAATAAAATTCGTTTTATTTTTATTGGATTATCTGCTGTTTTATTAATATTATTGCAGTCAATTGCAGTGCCCATTATTATTATATTTTATATTTTATTATCAGCAATTAATAATTGGATTTATAACTTAGATTAATTGATACAACCATGAAGTTTTTAGCAGAAATAAACGTAATGCCATTAAAAGCATTATTAGACCCTCAGGGAAAGGCTGTAACCCATAGTATGAAAAATATAGGTTTTAATGAAGTGTCGAATGTAAGAATTGGCAAACATATCACCCTTGAAATTGAAGCCAAAAGTAAAGAAGTTGCTATGGAAAGAGTAAATGAAGCTTGTAACAAGATTCTTTCCAACCCGGTTATGGAAGGGTATGATTATACGCTTAAAGAAATTAAATAACGACGACTATCTCGTTTTATCTTTTTTTGAGGCGGCAATTTTATTCATTACTTCAGTTTGTTTTTGAATAGATTCTTTGTGAACCAACTGAAGTAATTTTTTGATAAAATCTTCGGATAATCCCAGTTTCTTACCCTGCTTTAGCCGTGTGGTAATAATTTTTTCCCATCGCCGTAACTGGAGGATAGTTACCTCATTTTTGCTTTTATATTTCCCGATTTCTCCAACAATATCCATTCGTTGTGAAAGTAATTCAAGCATTTGTTGATCGATGGAATCGATCTTATCACGCAAACTTTCTAACACGCTGATGAATTCGTTATTTCTTACTGATATTGATCTGAATATAAGTTTATCCAGCAAATCATCCAACTGCTTGGGCGTTAGTTGCTGATTCATATCACTCAAAGCAGCTGTAGGATTAATGTGAGTTTCAATCATCAGTCCATTCATGTTTAAATCCATGGCTTTTTGGGCTATTTCAGGAATAAACTCTGTATTACCTGCAATATGACTGGGGTCACAAATAATGGGCAGGCTGTGGCACATGCTTTTCAGTTCAATAGGTATTTCCCATTTGGGAATATTACGCAGCGTAGTGGCTTCAAAAGGATAGAACCCCCGATGAATAGCAGCCAGTTTATGAATTCCTGCTTTATGGAAACGTTCCAAGGCACCAACCCATAATTGAATATCCGGGTTTATCGGGTTTTTTACCATTACCGGTTTATCGTATCCTTTTAAACTATCAGCCAGTTCCTGCACAGAAAAAGGGTTGGATGTTGTTCTGGCGCCAATCCATAAGATATCAATATTATATTTAACTGCCAGTTCAATATGTTCCGGATTAGCCACTTCAACAGTTGTTAACAAACCGGTTTCTTTTTTTACCTGTTGCAGCCATTTGAGTCCCTGCTCGCCAACACCTTCGAAATTTCCGGGCCGTGTACGTGGTTTCCAAATACCCGAACGGAAAACATTTACTTTGTCCAGTTTAGCAATGGCATGGGCTGTTTGCATAACCTGCTCCTCGCTTTCAGCACTGCAAGGGCCTGCAATAAGTAAGGGCGTGTTTTTAAGCCCGGGATACCATTGTTGTATCGGTTTGATATTTTTGAGTTTTGTCATTTTTACCGGTTGATACGATAAATGGAATGATTTATATCTGTCTTAAGTTTAAACCGATTATTTATCTTTAGCCAGCTGCTCATCAAATTTTTTTATTGCCCAAACCGATAGTTTGTAGCTAACCCAAATAAGTACCGGCCAGCTGAAGAGCCAAAGAATTTCTGTTAAATATATCATAAATTTTGCTGTTTTTAGAATTAATAAACATGGATATCCTCATCCATTTCTTCTTTATTAATTTTTTTGTTATTTATTGATTTCCAGGCATACCATATATACGCAGCAACAAAAGGGACCATTAGTGAAACATAGCTCATCGCTGTTAAAGTGTATTTGCTTGATGATGCATTTTCAATGGTCAATGAGCTCTGCAAATCGAAGGTTGACGGATAAAAGGCGGTATGGTTAAATCCGGCAACCAGGAATAATGCAAAAACGGTTAATATAGTTCCCGGACCGGCAAACCAAATCCCGTTGGAGCATGCTTTATGAATTGATTTTCCTATTCCAAATAAAACCAATAATACCCCTGCAATAAAAAGGATGGCTACTACAGGCATCTGTAAAAAATTATGCAGGTATTTATTTGGCTCCATATATACCTCTTTTGTTTCCGGATGATAAGCAAAACCATCGATAAGCATCAGCCATATAATAAAAGTCAAAAAGAAAATTACAAAAAGTATTGCATTAAACACTAACTTCTTTTTTGCACGCGAGATCATACCCTCTTCATCAATATTATTCATAAAATAAAGGATTCCCAGGGTTCTGGCTAAAAAGAAAACGGCAAACCCAAGTGAAAGGTTATGTGGGTTTAATGCCAGTTCTAACCCTCGGGCTGAACCTTCCCAGAATGATGAGTTCATATTATTGACATAAAATTCCGATCCGGTAAAAAAGGTTGCTACTGCAGTTCCCAGCAAAATAGTTCCCAGTGCACCATTAATAAAAAGGAATGTTTCATAGGTTTTTGCTCCTAAAAAGTTATTTGGCTTTGACCTGTATTCGTAAGAAATAGCCTGAATAATAAAAGCAAACAGGATAAGCATCCATACCCAGTATGCTCCTCCAAAACTCGTTGCATAGAATAGCGGGAAGGAAGCAAAAAA
>Ga0102943_1001033_pt1 | contig 17734 bp, 16 predicted proteins | sample SalPonC_black_MG_FD_78174 | JGI IMG/M metagenome (GOLD analysis project Ga0102943, IMG submission 78174) | Salt pond soil microbial communities from South San Francisco under conditions of wetland restoration - Salt Pond MetaG... | ecosystem: Environmental > Aquatic > Marine > Intertidal zone >...
CCTTGATTCCGCTGGCGTCGAAAACCCAGGTCACGAAAGGCCGGGCGAACAGAAGCAGCGCAAGACCGATCCACAGCAGCGCCCGATCCGGCAGCTTTCGGCTAAAAAAGAGGATGAAGGCGGTGATGCCGTAGATGTGCAGAATGTCCCAGCCGAACAGGCACAGCAGGTGTATCCATCCGATGACCAGCAGGATGGCGGCACGCCGGAGATAGATCGAGCGAAAAGGCGCGCCGCGCTCCTGGAGACGCTCCATCTGGATCCAGAAGCCGAGCCCGAACAGGAAGGCAAACAGCGTGTTGGCCTTGTCGTAAACGAACAGTTTCACCCAGAACTCTAGCCTTCCGTCAAGCGCGGCGGACGGCAGGGCGGCCAGTTGCTCGGCGGTGATCAGTACATCCTCGCCGCCGAACTCGTAGAGATTGATCGTCATCACGCCAAGCAGCGCAAAGCCGCGTAGTACGTCCATGACGACATAACGGTCTCGCTTCGCTGTCGGAGAAAGGGCGGGCATATCGAGCGTCTTGCTCATCGCTGGCCTCCCGGGCGGCGAGTCACGTCCTGGTCAAAGCAATTCACTGATGGCCCCCCGAATCGGCGAGACGGGTTCGTGAATCTTCCGCGTCCGGAAATCGTCCAGTGATGCGCCTTCATGCACCGCGGCGAGCCACTCCTGCGGGTTGAACTCCACACCGACCGGGTTGACCTCGAACGGCGGGCCGGAGATGTAGGCGTTGCATTCCTCGGCGGTATCGAAGGCGTCGACCTGGAACTCCATCTGGTTGCCGTCCGGGTCGGCGTAGTACATCGAGATCGTCAGTCCGTGGTGTACGCACCAGTACGGCTTGATGCCGTGGGCCTTGCAGGAAACATAGTTGTCGAAGAGATCCTTGAGCGACGGATAGGACCAGGCGAGATGATCGACGCCGGTCCAGCCCTTCGTTTCCGGCTCCGAACCTTCCGGATCGATCACCGAAAGGTCGAGAAATGCGAAGCGATGGTGTTCGTCGTCGAAGGTCAGAAAGGCCATGGCGGGATTCTGATGCTGAACTCTGGCGCCGAATACCGTGCCGTACCAGTCGAGCATTTCGGCAAGGCGGCGAGTTCGGTAGACCACGTGGGCCAAGGCTGTGGGTGCAACGGGCATAAGCGTCTCTCTGAAATATTGAGTGGATTAAATGGTGGAGCAGAGGTCTGGCGCGGAAATCTCATTCATAAAAAAAGCGCTCCTCGACTATCCGGCCGTCGCGGACCGCGAACACCGCGATTTCGCTGTGTGGTCTGCATTGCCCGGCATGGGCGATCAGCATGTCGGCGAACAGCGCGAAGTGATCGCCGGTCACGAACGGCCCGTCGAGACTCAGGTCCTCTATGCCGTGGGTCGAACACCAGCGCAGGTTCTTCTCACGCACCGCATCGATGCCGCGGCATTCGGCATCGGCACCGTCGGGCAGCGCGCGCGGCTCGATGCTGACCACGTCTTCGGCCCAGTACTTTTCGCCCGCGGCGCGGAATTCTCCGGCCAGCCACAGCAACGTGAAGTCGGCGGCAACCTCGGAAGTCGTCGGCCCCGGCTTCCCGGGTATTTGGCCTTGTGCATCATTCATCGAATGATCATCTTCCTTAACAAGCCTTTCGTACTCTGCAATCAGAGAATCATCTAACGAACCAGTGCGTCCAGCTTGCGCACATCGAGACCGGCCTCACGGTAGTAATCCCGGTAGAATTCCAGGGACGTAAAGCCGTCCTCGTAAGCGGCAAAGGTACCGTCGACCGACTTGTCCAGATAAATGAGTCCGCCCTCGACCGCGAAGAAGATCAGCGCCGGCTCCGGGGATTCCTCGGTAACGACCAGGGTGTGAGCCTCGCCGGCGGGTTCGTAAATGAAAGACCCGGGCCCGGCTATCCAATCGTGTTCCAGATACCGCCATTGGCCACGCAGCGTAAAGCCCCTCACCGTCCCGACGTGGTAATGCGTGCCGAGAACGGCGCCCGGGAGACCTTTGAGGACAACGCTGAATCCGCCTGATGTGACATTCAAGTGGCAGGGTTGAACCCATACGCCGTCGGCATAGGGCACCCAGTGTGGACCGGCTTCGAAATCCATGTCGGTGATGAAATGTCCCCGGCTTCTCTGATCAGCAGCGAGTCCATCGTTGAGGCTGTTGAATGCGGTGATGGGCATGTGTGTTCCCCCTCGGTGAGTGAATGAGGCTCTTCCGTCGCGGGGCCTGACGGTTTCGTGATGTCCGACGGCACTGCAACGAGGACTTCCCCCTGAAACGCAGCGGACGGTTAGCACGCCTTAATCACCACCCGTTCTGCTGCAGCGCCTGGCGACGCCTCGCGACGAACGGGTGGTGAAAAAGGCGGGCCAGGATCACTTCAGCGTGATTTCCCGAAGCATGTATTCGCCCTGGATTTCCCGAATCTGGTTGTACAGCTCGAGAACTTTTTCGTTGCTTGCCTCCTGGTTCTCGTTGCCCCAGGCTTCCATGAACGCGTTGTACCGTTCACGACTCGGACCAGTCATTTCGGTGCTCGGAAACTTCATCACCAGCAGCAGGTCGAAGGCGCCTTCAGCGACCGCCTGGTTGGCATAGATCGAATAATCTTCGACATGCCCAAGTGACTTGGCCACTTCGTTGGCCGCGACCCAGGTCGACTTCAGGCCTTCCAGGTAGATGTCCTGGGTGCCCGGGTCGAGCTTGACCATCGTTATGCTCCAGGTCGCATCGGACACTTCGTAATCTTCCCAGACCTGCAATTGAGCAGCGGCCGGCGATGCAAGGAACACACTCGACAACAGGCAGCAGGAAACTGCAAGCTGGCGCAATAGTTTGGAATGATTCATGACATTTCCTCTTTGGTTTGTTGATTCAGACAGTGATTGATCGTGCTTTTACCGCGGGAGTCTTCCCGGTGACGCGCGCTTGGACGCGCCACCTTGCTCGCCGGCCCGCTGTTGTGGCGAGGTTCGCAAGCCGCTTACGGAAACGTAAGGTAGGCGCTGCGCGATTCGTTGCTGGCCCAGCATTCGCCGATGCGCGCATTCAGCGCGGCGGGCACGCTGTCGGGATCGCCCTGTGCTGCGACCCAGGCGTCGTAGGCCTTGCCGAAAACTTCGCCGTTCGCACTGCGGCCCAGCCAGTAGTGCGTCGCCATGTCGTCGTTGAAAGTCGGCTGTGCGATTTCGGCCTGGTAGCCGTAGGCCTCGCCCCATTCGTTGAACTCGTCCATGATCTCGAGATATTCCCCGAACGAGCAGTCCGCCTTGAGCGTGAACGCGATGACGTCGAGATGACCGGCCTGGCTGGCAGTGGCAAAAAGAAGCAGCACGGCTGCGATGGTTGATTTCATGATCATTTTCTCCCGTTGAAAGCTTGCGCACATCCGGCGACGGAATGTCGCCGAGAACTGCATCAAACCGTCAGGGGAATCTATGCCGAATGTGATCTGAAGCACAATATCGGCAGCGTCAAAACTGCGTCATTTCTGCGTCACGCGACGCGTTTTTCAGGCGCCGGACGAGGAATCCGGCGCCGCGAAGAGATCCGGCCGGCGGTATTTCTTCCAGGCGGTTACCAGGCCGAAGCGGGCTGCGGAGACCATGAAGCGGAACCGCGCGTTGCTTGATGGTCCTCGGCCCTCCGAAGTGACGCGCCGGAGCGTCAGGCCACACGTTGCCGAGAGGCTGCAAGACAGATCTCCCACCTGACCAGAGCCCTGCCGCAATCAATCATTTGCGTAAATCCGCTTAATCTGCGATTCCGCAGGTTTTTACATTCCGGCATGGCTGACGCAGCTACGTAGTCAGGAAATTCGTATACGGCAGTTTGTGCGTGCATACAGAAAAAGGATCGGGCGTTGTGTGTCGCACGTCCCGACCGCATGAGGTGCCGATCATCGACGCCGGCAGGCAGCTGATTCTGCGCCTGATCGGCAAGGCGGACCAATGACGTGAACGTCAATAGTTCGTCATTTCTTCCATTTCCTCACGAGCCAGTAGCCCTTCCAGACATATACTCGCTATCCCGTCCAAACCAGAGAGGCAGGCCAATGCCGGGTCCGTTCAAGAATTTGAGTCTTCTCCTGCTGAGCTTGCTGGGACTTTATCCGGCGCTGGCGGCTGCGCAGTCCAACGACGCGGGCGTGCTTTGCAGCGAGGTCATCGGAGAGAGCGAGCGCCCGACCGATATCGGCTGCATCGACGTGCTTTCCTGGTCCTGGGGCCAGAGCACCCCGATTGTCGGTTTTCCACCATCGACGGGGAATCCCAACATCCAGGAGTTTACTTTCACCAAGCGCGTCGACGCCGCTTCGGAAGATTTTTTCCGGATGGTAGTTACCGGCACTCCGTTCAAGGGGGTTGTCGAATACCGGCAGTATGCCGACTGCGGCACTTCCTGCCTGGCGAGCGAGCCGTACCTCACCATCAATTTCCGCGACGTCTTCGTTTCGTCCCATTCAAGCGGCGGTTCGAGCGGCGGTGCGCCGACCGACGCCGTCAGCCTCTACTTCGTCGACATGTCGTATTGTTATCGGCAAACGGTCAATGGCGCCCTGGGCACGCCCCAATGCCTCGCTTTCACCCGCGACGGCAACACCTCGATTCCGCCGTTCTGAGGTGAATCGAAAACTCCGGATCATGTTTCGCCGTTGGCCTATCGGGACGCTATATGTCGTTGTCTTCGGCGTTATCCTGGCATCGGTGGTGCCGCATCAAGTCGAGGCGGCACCGTTCGAGCCCGGCGCCGCGACGCCCGAGACGGTCGTGCTGCTGTCGGGCAGCAAGTTGACCGAACGGCGTCTTGCGGCGTTCGTGGAGATTCAGCCCGGGCGCTTCCTGGCATACAGCGCGCTTCGACGCGCTTGTCTGAAGCCGGCTGTGCGACCCGACAGTCTGCTGCTTTTCTTCCCGGATTCGCAACGCTGCGAGCAGCTCACCAAAGCTGACGAGCTTGGTCTGCCTCTGCTTCTGCATGCTGTCACCGGGAGCCGCCCGCCGCCCGACCTGAAGATGCGTCTGTTGAATCAGCCATTCGTGACTTTAGCGGCGGCCCTGCAGGCAGCGCCGCTGCGCGCGCCGGAATGTACCTGCCCGGGCAATACTGCACCCGATGGCATGGTGGGCTGCCAGGTGCAAACCCGCATCGCAGGCGCACGCATTGCGCCAATCGAGTACTTCGCCAGTGATGCCGATGGCGATTCGCTATCGGGCGAGTTCACCCATCAGCGTGGGATCGATCCGATCCAACCGGGCCTGCCCGCTCCGCTGGCATCGACCTGCACAGCCAATCCGGGCACTCTCCATTGCACGATCGTCGGCAACGCGCCGGATCAGGCTGGCGATCTGCAGCTGATGCTGGCTGTAAGTGACGGCGCCGCGGCCCTGAGCCTGGTCGCCCTGGTGGAAGTCACGGCGGGCGGCAGTGGACTGATTTTTATCGACAGCTTCGAGACGCCGGTTTGCCCTTGAGCTTTCCGTGTTGGCGAGTTTTGACCTTTGCCCTGAGGGGAGGTTGCCTTGCGTGAATCGCGCCGTGTCCCCGACCTTGCTCCACCAACTTGAGGAGGCCAAAGCCGAACACAAGCGCGGTCGCTTTAGCGAAGCCCGACGCCGCTACAAACGCATCCTGAAGCGCCACCCCGAATTGACTCAGGCGCTGCATTTTCTCGGCGTGCTGGAGCACATGGACGGCAATCACGAAGCCGGACTGTCCCTGGTGCGACGGGCCCACGCGCGCAATCCGGATGATTACGATATTCGCAGGAACCTTGGCAATCTCCTCAACGACATGAATCGCTGCGAGGAAGCCGAGCCGCTGTGCCGCGCGCTGGTCGCGGAACGGCCCCGCGATCCGGGCAACCACACCAATCACAGCGTCGCGTTGCGCAAATTGGGCCGCTTCGACGAGGCGATTGCCGTCGCTCGGCATGCTGTAGCGCTTGCGCCGGACCGCGCTGCGGGATGGCTTGCCCTGGCCAATGCGCTGGGCAGTGCCGGTGCGCTGAAACAAGCCGTGCAGGCCTACGAGAAGGTCATCGCGATCGAGCCCGCCTTCAGCCCGGCGCATAACAGCCTTTGCCGTGCGCTGCTGCAGCTGGAACAATCCGGGCGGCTGTCGCGCTTTCGCCGGCGACGCACCTTGAAGGCCTATCGCCGATGGATCCGGCGGGTTCCCGGCCATCCGACTGCCGTGTTCATGCTCGAGGCACTTGAAAAAGGCCAAGCGCCCGCTCGAATGCCCGATGCCGTCGTCAAGGCCAGCTTCGATGCCTACGCGGCCGACTTCGACAAGCACATCCGATCGCTGGACTACCGGGCGCCGGAACTGATCGCCGACGCGATCGCGGGCCGGCTTCCGGCAACCAACGGAGACCTGGACGTGCTGGACGGCGGCTGCGGCACTGGACTGTGTTCCGGCTTTCTGCGTCCCTACGCGCGACAGCTGATCGGCGTGGATCTCTCGTCCGCCATGCTGCAGCGCGCCCAAGCGACCGGGCTTTACGATTCGCTTGTCGAGGCCGAATTGGGCGACTTCCTGGACAAGCGCGAGCAATCTTTCGACATCTGCGCTTTCGTTGATGTGCTGAGCTATTTCGGCGACCTGAGCGCGATTCTGTCTTCGGCGGCTCAGGCGCTCAAGCCAAACGGCCTGCTGGCGTTCACGGTAGAGAAGTCAAGCCGTCCCGGCAGTAACTTGCATCCAACGGGCCGTTACAGCCAGCATCCTGATCACGTCCGCGCAGCACTCGCTGTTTCGGGCCTGCAATCGGTCGAGCAAACCGAAGCAACCATCCGCACTGAAGGAAATGCACCGGTGGCCGGGCTGATCGTTTCGGCGCGCCGGTCCGGATAATCGGCGATCCGCGACCTTTTCTGATGCCGTCCGGTCGCCATGGCTGGTGGCCGGCGCATCGATCCTGTCCCGTTTTGGAGCCAGTCAGCACTTTTGGTTTGGGGGGGATTCACAAGTTTTCGGGCTTTGGAAGCAAATCCGGCCAGCCGTATTTTTCCCAGGCGGCCACCAGCCCCACCTGCTCTGCAAAGCTCAGGAAGCCCGCGTGGAGGCGTATCCGCCGGATGGGTTCGAGATCGGCCCACAGCGACATCAGGCAGAACATGTTGGCCGGCGTAATCCGATCGCCCAGCGTCTTGAACACCATCTCGGCATAGCCCATCCAGATCGCGGGCATGACGATGCTGGTGTCGCAGGCATCTGGCAGGGTTGCATGGAGATAGTCGAGCATGGCGCAGTACGCGACCCGGTGGACCGCTCGTCCACTGCATACGCCCCTTGCGGCGAGCTGCCAGAAGGTATCCAGGGCCGCGCCGGTCAGTGGCCTGGTACCGGCCGGCGGAAAGATCACGGTGTTCATCAACAAGCGCGTCTTACGGTACTGCTCGACCGCCAGTTTGCGATTGCCCGAGGCGGCCGTTGCGACCGCCAGCCACATCGATGGCAGTCCCAGGTCGACCATGCGCTGCCCGGCGACGATCGCGGCGTCGAGGTCGCCCAGATTCAGCTGAGCGACCGAGAGCATCGCGAAGTTCCGCCCGTTGACCGGATCCTGGTCGATTGCGGCCTCGATGAAGGGCAGGGCCTCGCGCGTCCGGCCGATGTAGAGCAGAAACGAGCCCAGACGAACCGCCACGTCGGGGTTGTCGGGCTCGAGCCGATAGGCTTCGTAGGCCAGGTCGAGCGCACCGACAGGGTCGTGTCGGGTCCACCGGTGAATGCCGAGCATCGCGCGCGCATGGCCTTGGCCGGGCTCGAGTTCGATCGCCCTGGTCGCGCATTCGGCCATGCGCTCGGTATGCGCGGCGCGGTCGAGGCAGGGTGTGTAGACGGCGGTGTAGACGTGCGCCTCGGCCAGCGCCGTCCAGCAGGCCGCGAACTCGGGATCGATCGCCAGCGATGCCTCGAGCAGTTCCACGGCCTTGGCCAGGACGCCATCGCCGAACGCGCGTGCGGTCAGCGCACGGCCTTGCAGATACAGTTCGTATGCCGCCTTGTTTGCCGTCGTGCGGCGTTGTTGCGGCGCCTGGATTTCCAGTTCCAGCGCCCGCCCGAGCTCGCGGCTGACGGCTCGGGCGATATCCTCCTGCAGGCCGAAGATATTGTCGGTGCAGCCGCGATAGCTCTGCGACCAGCGCTCGAAGCCGTTGTCGCTGTCGACCAGGCTCACGTGGACACGCATCTGGTCATCCTGGCGCTGGACCGAGCCCTGGACCAGGTAGGAAACATGCAGCGCACGAGCTATTTCCGTGAGCGGCAGTTCGGCCTTGGCGATATTCAAGGACGAGCCGCGCCCGGCGAGCAGCAACTGCGGCACCTGTCCCAGGGTCGTGATCAGTTCGTCGAAGAATCCCTGGGCGATGTGGTCTCCGGTGTCGTCGGAGGCCAGGGACTGGAAGGGCAATACCGCAATTCGAACCCTCGAAACGGATTCGTCGATCGCACTGGTCGGGCCGCGAAGCTTCCAGGCATTCAGCAGCCGTGAGTGCTCACGCGCGTCACCCCTGTCCCGAAAGTCCGAAAGCGCATTCTCGACCGCGCGCTGCAGGCGCTGTTCGACCTGTGCTCGGCGGGCGTCACGCCATTGCTGGAACGCTTCGCCGAATTCGAGGCGACCCAGCAGCGGCCGGTCGCCGATCGCCAGCAGCAGTTGGCTTGCCTGCGACGAAGGGCGGTTGGCAAGTGCGCTCTCGAGCTCTGCCAGGTCGGAGCGCACGGCCGTCTCGTTGACCGCGACACTGTCACGCGTAACGTCGAAGAAATCCGCCCGGACCGGCGACAATTGCTTTTTCAGCCCGAGCAAAGTCTGCCGCAGGCTCGCCCGCGCCTGGGCCTTGAATCTGCCGCGCCAAAGCAGTTGGCAGAGCCGCTCGCGATCGACGGCCACCCCTGGCTCCAGGCACAGAATCGCAAGCAGCCCTCGCGCCCGCTTGCCGGTGATCGCGAGTTCTTCGCCGTCCGGCATAGCGAGTCTGAAGGCGCCGAACAGCGTGGCGCGCAGGGTTGTGTCTTCCCTTTCAGTCGAAACGGGCGGACGGGAGATATCGATGGCGGTAAACATTTTTTTCGCTGTCCGTGAAGCTGTTTGACGCCGAGCGGGGAAAGCGACGCTGTCCGTGATGGCGATCACATGATACCCAATCGCCCCGCCCGCGACCAGCAATGGCCGGGCCGCTTTATTTGGCATACAGGCCGTCGAGTCGTTCGTTCAGGTTCTTTTGGTGCGGTGCGGTCAGAATCATGACTGGCAAAACATGATGGCTGTCAAGGTTTCTTCACAATTGCTGATGTACCATCTACTGCGAATAATTCTCACTCAACACCAACTCCAAAGGAACAAAGCATGAAGAATCAGGTTGCATCCTTGATCGCCGCTGCCGTCATCGCGGTTTCGCCCCTGGCATGGGCAGACGACGACTACAGGACGTTCGACCAGGAAGCCCAGGCCGCGCTGACGCCGGACCAGGCGCTGCAGTTGCTCAAGGAAGGCAACGCTCGTTTCGTCACCGGCGACTCCATCGACCGTGACCTGATCGAGCAGCAGAAAGCCACCAGCACCGGCCAGTTTCCGTTCGCCGTCGTGCTGTCGTGCCTGGATTCACGCTCAGCCCCGGAAGTCGTGTTCGACCAGGGCGTCGGCGATATCTTCGTTGGTCGTGTCGCGGGCAACGTGGTCGACACCAACCTCCTCGGCAGCTTCGAATTCGCCACCGCGGCGGCCGGCTCCAAGCTGATCGTGGTCATGGGTCACACGGCCTGCGGCGCTGTCAAGGGCGCATGCGACGGTGTCGAACTCGGCAACCTGACCGCTTTGCTCGACGAGATCGAGCCGGCCATCGATGCCGTCAGCACGCCGGTCGGCACCGACCGCAGCTCGGCCAACACCGCGTTCGTCAATGACGTCATCGAAACCAACGTCAAGATGCAGGTCAACGAACTGCTGCGCCGCAGCGACGTGGTCCGCGGCCTGGTCGAACAGGGCCAGGTCAAGGTCGTCGGCGCGGTCCACGACATCAGCACTGGCGAAGTCACGTTCCTCTGATGTTGTAGGCCAGGGTTTCAACCCTGCTGCAGACTTCAAGAAAACGCCGGTCGCTTCGACGATCGGCGTTTTTTATGTGAGCAGCCGCCTCAAGTGGTCAGCTGGCTTGAGCCGCGCCATGAGGCCGCGAGGAATCATGGGGTTCGCCCGGGTAATCGGTCGGAGCCACTCTCTTCAGGGAATGATCCACGCTGGCATCGACGCGCTCGAACACGGTGTCCGGCTTTCGTAATCCCTAGAGCGTTCGGACCCGACGGTCGATCTGGATATCGGTTCGCACTTGTTCCAGCCGATTGCGGGTCTGATCGAATGAGAGAATCGCGCTTCTCGCGGCCTCGTCGCGGATCAGCACGATGCGGCCGGTCGAAATCAGTTCCTTGATGGTGGCCGGGTAGAAGATCGTATCGGCGAAGATGTGCGACTGACTCAGCGCGCCGCAATGCTCGCCGCCCAGGGCTTCGGCGCCATCGCCGGTGACCAGATATCGCCGCACCTCTTCGAGACGTTCGAGACGAGTCTCCTGGTTCCCGTAATCTGCCTCCGCGACGGCTTGGACCGGTACAAGCTCCTGCTCGAGCCGCTCGAGGTAGATCTCCTCGTGTGCGCGATCGCGGCGCGCATCGTTCCAGTTCGCGACCTGAATGCCGATGAACACGCCGACCACCACGATCAGAAAGTCCAGCCCGACGGCGACCCAATTCTGGTCGCGGACGTGCTTGATGACGCTTCGCAGGATCATCCGTCGTGTCTCGTCCGCCGATGGAAGCGTTCCGTGCGTTCGATAGAGACCATCATGACGGCCCTTCACGCGGTTTCGGGGGCGCCTCGCGTGTACGCTCGGTCAAACGATTTCGAAACTCCTGCAGCCAGTTGCCGGAGGGTTTGAAACCTTCGGCCTCCAGTAGCTCCAGGGTCGTCCTGTCGAGGCGCAGCAAGGTCTCACTGCTGTTGGCTATGGAATCCCAATGGTCGTAAAGCTGCACGACGCGCGCTCGAAATCCCGGCGTGCTTCTCGCCAGGTCGATGTCGAGGCCGGTGACGATGGAATCGCGCCTTGGTTCGCCGCCCTCGGCCGGCGTCAGCCGGGAAAAAACGATCGAGGGACTGAATGAAGGCGCGGTGAGTTGCCGAAGCCAGGCCTCTTCATAGGCCTGGTACTGGCGATCCAGAGAAAGCTGCTCGCCCAGCGCAGCACGCAAGTCTCTGGATGCGATGTCCTTGAGCTGGCCGGTGTTCTGCAGCTCGAAAAGCGATTCATATCGCGACGGGTTCGGCGGCGGGGTGCCCCGTTCGATTGCGGAGAAGATCAACGCTTTTTCGTTCTCGTTCGGCTCCGCGCCGTCGAGCCAATCGTGCAGCAGTCCCAGCCCCCGCAGCGTTGTCTGATGGTAGTCCAGTCGGCCCGCCCGGAATTCGGCCGTGATCTTGACCTCTTGCGCAAGATTCTCGAGCGCTGCGGCGAGCTCGGCATTCCGCTGACGCGCCTCGTTCCAGTTGGCGACCTGGATGCCGATGAACACGCCGACGACCACGATAACGAAATCCAGCCCTACCGCGAACCAGTTCTGGTCGCGGACGTGTTTCATGACGGACCGCAGGATCATAGCGATCCCTGGACAACGCTGCATTCGGCGGTATTGTCCTTCAGGGCCGTAAGCAAGCGCTCGGCCTGCCGGCGCAAATCAGCAAGAACGATCATGTGGTAGTAGACGAAAAGGCGGTTGCTCGACATCGCCGCCGCAAGTTTTTCGTCGTCTCGAATCCGCTCCAGGGTCTCTTTCTCCGGAAGATTGCCCGCGATGGACAGGCCTCCGTCATGCAGCGTGCGAACCAGCTCGGTCCGGAACAATAACAAGCGTTCTTCGAACAGCTTCACTTCATCGTACTGTGCATAGTAGGACTGAATGCACGGCCAGGGCTTGAGTTTGCCGATCAATCGAGCATTTCCGGAGCCGACAAGCGAGACGTAGACCGGACGGTCGTTGTCGAGAAATCGCGTGTAGGTCGAAGCGTTCATCAGGTAAGTGACTGAATGGTCGTCGATCGGCGACCTCGGGATTTCAAACGCTCTTTCCGGCAAGTAAGTGGTGTCCATCAACGGGACGCCCGATTTGGCGAGCAGCGCCGTGAGTGCCGCCAGTCGCCACTCCGATGTGTTGTAACCGACTTCTATGTCGTTGATATCGGCTTCGATATCTCCCATGAGCTGAGCTACGTAGCGCTTCGCCAGCTCGTCCTCGGCGCGTGACTCGTTCCAGTTGGCGACCTGGATGCCGATGAACACGCCGACCACGACGATCAGGAAGTCCAGTCCGACGGCGACCCAGTTCTGGTCGCGGACGTGCTTCATGACGCGTCTCAGGAGCATCGGTCGTTTATCCCCGGGAATCGTAGGTTGTCATATGATTGCCGTGCGGTTTCGAAAGACCCGAAGCGTCGGTGTGTTCTGTCGAACCCGTATGAATTGGATCGGTGCATTTTCGTTTACCAGTCCTTCAGCGGCCATTCGATCGGCATTGTTGGCGGCCAGTCGAGTCCGGACTCGTCGAGTCGGGCGGCGAGGTTGGGGGTGGCTTCCAGATCGAAGGGCGCGCCGCAGGCGCAGTTTAAAATGATGCTCATCAACTGCCGGGGACCGGCGGGCCGAGCATCGATTTCGGACGCCAATCGATTGGCGCGTTCGAGGTCGCCGCCGCGCGCCGCAAAGTACATCGACAGCTCGGAAGATGCGACGGTCGGATCGGACGACTGCTCCATTTCGGCTTCCGCTGCGTCATGACCCTCAAGCGGCCAGAAGCGCTCCGCGACCAGCACGGCCACGGCCAGCACCAGAACGGCCATGATCAAACGATCGAGCTTGCGTGCGGTCTTTGGCGCGATCGACGCTTCGGCGGGGACGTCCGTTTCGCGTTTCAGGCCTTCCGGCGTCAGCTCGAAGGCCCAGGCCAGGAACAGCGCCACCGGAAAACCCAGACCGACAAGCACGAACAGCATCGGCATGAACCAGTCCGAGAAGCCGAGGTTGTCGGCGGCCACGTCGCCGACCTGCACGATCAGCCAGGCGACGACCGCGTAGGCCGCCGCGACCCGGAAGACATTGCTTCGCTTGAGTTCGGAGAACAGGGTCATGGCATCAATCGCATTCGAAGTCGTCGCCGCTGCCTGTCGCGACAATCGGACGGCACTGCGGCGGGAAGCCGTGCTCGCGCCAGTATTCGGGAAGCTTGCGCGCGATGATTGCTTGCTTGCGAGCCGTTGACTCAGCCAGCCCCGGATAGCCCCTGAACCACCACCAGCCCGTGGCTTCGCTCATGTCTTCCGGGGGAATCCGACCGTAGGCCCCAAAGGGCAGAACATAGGCGGTTTTGGTGTAGGGGTCGGGCGGTGGCTCACCGGGACCCAGCTCGGATTGGATCCGGGCTTCGAGGCGGTCCAGCGCAGAGGCTCGGTCGTATCTCTCATCGCTGAGCGCGCGCACCAGGTCCGGCACCATCCAGCGTGAGCCGGGGCCGATCATGTCGGCCAGCTCCCGCAGCATCAGGTACAGCAGCATTTCGTCCCCGGCCCGGGACACGTTGCCGAGAAACGCGGGATAGACTTCCTGGTGGTCAGTTCCAAAAATCGTCTTCAGCCGACTGATCGATTCCTCGTACCGACCCTGCATCGAAGCGATTTCGGCGTAGGTGTAGATGCAGATCGGGTACTTGGGATCGACTTCCAGGCAGCGCTCGGCGGCCCGGTCGGCCTCGTCGAAGAAGCCGAGCGTGCGCCAGGTCTGCGCCAGCCAGACATGCGCGGTGGTGAACTGCGGATCGACTTCGATCGCCCGCTCAAAGAGCTCGATCGCCGTCTGGTAGTTGATGTCCGGGAACTCCCGCGCCAGGACTGCAGCGGCCGTCAGCGCGGCGGCAGTTTCCGGATTCAGCTCCAGGGCCCGGTCGGACGATCGTCGGGCGAGCTTGTCGTAGTCCCGATCGACAAAGCCCCAGGACGGAGCGACGACGTAGGCCATGGCCAGCCAACCGTGAGCGCGTGCGAAGTCGGGATCTGCAGCGACCGCCATCTCGAGTTGCTCGATGGCGCGCGGCAAGTTCACGTAGTTACGGTTGATGAACAGCTCGCGTCCGGCCAGGAAGGCCTCGTAGGCGTCGATGTCGTCGGTGCCGCCGCTGGCTGCGGAATGGCTATCCAGCGCGACTTCGAGCCGCTCGGCCAGTGCATCGGTGATCGCCTCTGCGATTTCGTCCTGGATCGCGAACACGTTCTCGGCGGTCAACTGCCGGTCGTAGGTTTCCGACCACAGGTGCTGGTCACTGCTCGCATCGATCAGCTGGGCGGTGATGCGGATCGTATCGGCGGCCTTGCGCACCGAGCCTTCCAGCACGTGCCGCACCTGCAGCTCTTCGGCGATGTCGCGGATGCTCAGTTCGCTCTGGCTCTTGAACGCGAACGCCGAAGTGCGCGAGGTGACGTTCAGGGCCTCGATCTTCGACAGCACGTTCAGGATCTCCTCGGCGATGCCGTCGGAAAAGTAGCCCTGATCCTGCTGCGGTGACAGATCCGCGAACGGCAGCACCGCGATCGATGCGGGGTCGGGGCCCGCCGACTCGGCTGACTGCGGCGACGCGTTCGCCGATTCCGGAGCAATGTGTGTTGTCGAGGCTGTTCCTGGCTCGGGCGCCGACTCGGGCATCATCCGGTCGGCGACGAGCAGACCGATCGCCAGCACGGCGGCGATCAGCGTCGCCCAATTGAGTTTGTGGGCTGTTTGCTGCTTGGCCGCCGGACCGGCCTGCGCGTCCTTGTCGCGCTTCAGGCCATCGGGTGTCAGCTCGAAAGCCCAGGCGAAAACCAGCGCCGGCACGAAGCCGATCGCCAGCACGACAATAATGCCGCGCAGGAAAGCGTTTGGCACGTCGAACACCGGCAGGACGGTCTCGGCGATCTGCACTACCAGCCAGGAGGCGACCAGGTAGAACAAGGCAACGCGGATGACGTTGCGGCGCTTGAGTTCGCCGAAAAAGTTCATGATCCGGCCTCAACGCGGCCAGAGCGGTTGGGCAGCAGGCAGTTCCGGCATACGTCGTCGGTCACGCTCATATTCCCTGCTCCCGTAATTCATCGAGCATCTGCGTGCGGCGTCGCTGGATTTTTTCGAGAAGTGCCTTGAAGGCCGGATCAGCGCTATACGGTTGCCACCACGGCATGTAGTTTAGAAGTTCTGCCTGGACAAAGCCATTTCCAAAGGCCAGCTCGAGATTCTCGATGACGCCTTCCTGATCGCCCTTGAGCGCGGCGATACGCGCCGCGTCCAACGCGTCGGTCCATGACTGGGATTGGCCGACAAAGCGGGTGAATCGGGCGGCCTCGAAACGCTCGAGGCTGTTCGCCTTCTGATCCGTCTGCCCGATTTCCCCGCTGGCCCATCCGTGTGCGAGGAACGCCCAAAGGGTATCGGAAGAGAATCGGCCGGTGTTCTGTTGGTCGACTGCGTTGATCAATTCACCGCAGGTCGCGACCGCATCGAGGTTTCGCCCAGCAACCGTCAGTGCCACGCAGAGTTCTATTTTCTCGCTAAAGCCGTTGGGCCGGCTGTTGACCTTGGACTGCATCGCAGGAACAATTTGATCCAGATCCGCCTCGTTGAGATACAAAAGAAACGACGGGAGCAAACTCGGATTGAGTTCCTGAGCCTTCGAAAACCAGGCCCACGTGCTTTCCCGATCACCCAATGAATTGAAGGCGTGAGAAATGACGAAATAGGCCACGTGTGTTTCCGGCGAGCGCTCGATTTCGAGGAGTCTGGCGCGAATGGCGTCATCGAAATGTCCGGCTGCAAGATGGGTCCGAGCCAGTCCTGCGTACGCGAGCGGTGCGTCGGGCTGGATCGAAACGCCTCGTCGGGCTATCTCCAGGCCGAGCTCGTAATTCCCCCTGATCGCCAGGTGTTCGGCATAAGCATTGATCACGTAAAGGTTCAGCGGGTCCAGCGCATACGCTCGCTCGATTGATGGGCTGGCTTCTTCCGGGTCGGTCGTGAAATACGCTAGCCAGGCGTGCACTGTGGCATCGCTGGGATTGAGCGCTACGGCGCGTCGAAATGCTTCCGCCGCCTCTGATGGATGCTGGAGAACGACCTGCAACTGACCCTTGGCGCCGAAGGCCAGCGCGTTGTCCGGGTCCAATGCCAGCGCCCGTTCGATCGACTGCTCGGCGACCAGCCGGATTTCTTCGGTCGACCGGCTCCCATAAAATCTGCTGAATACGTACGCCATGGCGAGCCCCGCATGCGCCTGGGCATAGTCGGGATCGTCCGCGATGGCGGCTTTGAATTCATCGATAGCCTGTTCGACGGAAGTCTGGGTCCGCTCCCGCCATAGCTGGTCGCCCAGCACGAAATGCTCGTAGGCCTCGATGCTGGTTCGTTCCGCATTCATGCTTGTCTGCTCTTCGACAGCCGGCCGGAGAATGCGCGCCACCTCGCGGGAGATCTCGTCCTGTATGGCAAAGATATCGCCGGTCGGCCGATCAAAGGTATCGGACCACAGGTGCGATTGGTCGGCGACGCGAATCAACTGGGCGATAATTCGGAGCGTGCCTCCGGACCGCTGTATCGAGCCCTCGAGCACCGCCCCGACGCTCAGCTCCTGTCCAATGGTTGCGACGTTGACGTCCTTGCCCTGGTAGTAGAAAGACGACGTTCGGGCGGCCACGCGTAAATCCGGGACCTGGGCCAGCATGTGCAGGATGGAGTCGGCCAGGCCGGTGCCCAGGTGCTTCTGGTCGCCTTCGGCACTGAAATCCTCAAACGGCAGGACGGCGATGGAGTCGATATCCGTCACGTCGGCGATCGACTGGGAGGGCAGTGCAGGCGAGGATCGGTTCGCGTCGGGGCCTGTCAGATCGAAGGCGAAAAGTACCGCGACGACGACCAGCATCACGAGCAACGCCATGTCGAGTTTGCGCGAACTCCCACGCCCACCGCTGCCGGACTGGGACCGGCTGACGTCTGTTTCGCGCTTGAGTCCTTCCGGCGTCAGCTCGAAGGCCCAGGCCAGGAACAGCGCCACCGGAAAACCCAGACCGACAAGCACGAACAGCATTGGCATGAACCAGTCCGGAAAGCCGAGGTTGTCTGCGGCCACGTCGCCAACCTGGACGATCAGCCAGGCGACGACAGCGTAGGCGGCTGCCACCCGTAAGACGTTGCGGCGCTTGAGTTCGCTGAACAGTTTCATGCGGATCAGATCATGCCTTTCGCAGCACGAGGTCGAACCGGCCTTGCGCGACGCTGGGTTCGGATGAGGGCTTGAAGTCGACCACCAGCATGCCGCGCTCGCCTTCGGGCACCGACTGAAACAGCCGGTCGACGTCGTTGAGCGGATCCCCTGCAAAGTACATTTGCGTGGTCAGCTCGTGGAATCCCCTGCGGGCGACCTTGAAGTGGATATGCGGCGGGCGGCTCCAGCCGTCCATCACCGGATACGCGCCGGGCTTGATGGTCTTGACCCGGTAGCGCCCATCGGCATCGGTCTTCAATTGCGCCCACCCCTGGAAGTTTTCATCCAGCGGTGCAGGATTGGGGTCGGCTTCGTGGGCGTAACGACCGTGCGTATTGGCCTGCCAGATGTCGACAAGCGCGTCGGCGACCGCGTTGTCGTCCTCGTCG
>Ga0102943_1001035_pt1 | contig 17705 bp, 14 predicted proteins | sample SalPonC_black_MG_FD_78174 | JGI IMG/M metagenome (GOLD analysis project Ga0102943, IMG submission 78174) | Salt pond soil microbial communities from South San Francisco under conditions of wetland restoration - Salt Pond MetaG... | ecosystem: Environmental > Aquatic > Marine > Intertidal zone >...
CATATTGCACATCCGGGGTCTTTTCAGATCCTCAATGCGCGCTTTCTGGGCGAAAACGCCCATCGCTATGAGGCTCAGGACTTTGACGCAAAGATGTTTTACGGCGCCCTCAGAACTTCCATTGAGAACGAGTGGCCAAAACTCCAGACGCTGGCTTTCGGGAGGGTATGGAGCTGGCTCGAAGGCACTGAAGTCAGCCAGACCTATACCGCCATCAAAAGTATCGACAAGACGCTGTTCACTCTTCTCAAGGTAGCAGAGCAGCGCAACGAGTATAGCGCCAGGACAGCGTTGCTGGTGATGTATCAGTTAGAGGTTTTGCTCGACTGCAGGCAATTCAACTCAGTGGAGGAAGTCCGGAACCGCGTCCGCCTGGTATTGGGCGATATCCCCGAGGCGGCAGATTGTATCCAGGAATTGCACGACGTGCGCAATCACCTGTTTATAGCCAATCAGCCGGTGCATCCGCCAACCCTGATTTGCCACACTACCGAAAAGGCTCTGAGGGAGCACCTGAGCCAGCACAACAGCGCTGTCGAATCCGGAACCGCGCTGGTACTGAAACTGCTTCAGGATCTGGTCACTCACGGCGCCTACCGTTACAGGTTTACGGAAAGTTTTAGCCGGAACTGAAAGTGTCTGAACTTCCCTTTCAAGTTCCCGATTATCAACGAGACGGTCAAGGGGTCGATGATATCAACACTGTCGTTACGCTCTGCCTGAAACCCGCTATCGACCTGTTTTGCGAAACTGAACGGCTGGTCGACGACGGCAAGAGTCGGTGCCGGGAACTGGCTCGCGAGCCCGGCGGCGGCGGTATCAATGTTGCCCGCAATCTCCATGCCATGGGGGTGGATGCGTTGGCGGTTTTCGCGGCCGGCGGCACAAACGGCAGGCAAGTGCGAGAATTGCTGGAGGAAGAGGGGGTGCCTGTTCAGTGCCTCGACATCGCAGACAACACCGGCCAGAACATCGGTCTTACCGACACATCCACGGGCAAAATGTACCACCTGGTATTTCCGGGACAGCGGCTGGACGAAACCGAGTGGCAAAACTGCCTGGATTACATCAGCAGCCTCGATCCGGCGCCCACTTACCTGGTGCTCAGCGGCAGCCTGCCGGAGGGCGCACCCGATGATTTTTATGGCCGTATCGCCACGGATGCGAAGGCAAAAGGCATCAGGACAATACTGGACGCTTCCGGCAGGGCATTGGCTGCGCCACTAAAAGCCGGTGTTTATCTGGCCAAACTCAATGGTGAAGAATTTGCCGAGAGCGGTTATTCCGGCAGCCTGGATGACTATCAGAGCATGCTCGCCGCCATGGCTGACATGGTGGCGGACGGCATCGCCGAAGCGCTCATCGTCACCCTGGATGCAGAGGGCGCGCTGCTGGCCAGCCGCGATGGCGACAAGCTCCACGTCCGCCCGCCAAGAGTGAAGGTGGCAAGCCATATCGGGGCCGGGGACAGTTTTGTTTCGGGATTCGTCTATCAGATGCACCGGGGGAAATCGCTGCCAGAAGCCTATCAGTACGGCGTGGCAGCGGCAGCGGCCAAGGTGCAGATACCGGGCAATCATCTCAACAATATGGAGCTGGTTGAGGATATCTACCGACAGATAATACGGTAACTCAAAACCATGTCACGCGAACTTATTGCCACCTATCGCCTGCAGCTCCGACCCCAGTTTGGACTGAAGCAGGCCGCCCGGATCATACCCTACCTGGCCGGGCTTGGAATAAGTCACGTCTATCTCTCGCCCTATCTTCAGTCAGTCAGGGGCAGCGAGCACGGCTATGACGTAACTGACCCCACCCGGGTAGACGTGGATCTGGGAGGGGAAGCAGGTCGCCTGCATCTGTGTTCCATGCTTGAAAAATGGAACATGAATCAGGTGCTGGACATCGTTCCCGAGCATATGGCCATTGCCGGGGACCAGAATCCCTGGTGGTGGGACGTGCTGAAAAATGGCCCCTCCAGCCGCTTTGCCCGGTTCTTCGACGTGGACTGGATGGCGTCCGAACAGCGCTGGCCCAATAAAGTCATGCTGCCGATACTGGGCGACCATTACGGGCGGATCCTCGAAGCGCAGGAACTGCAACTGGACCAGCGCAATGGCGTATTCACGCTCCATTACCACGAACATTCTTTTCCTCTGGACCCCTCGAGTCTGGGTCCGCTGCTCGGGGCAGCCGGAACGAAAGCCGGCTCGGAACTGCTGGGCTTTATCGCCGAATCATGCAGCCGCCTCCCCCGCCCCGACATCCGCAATCCGAAGCTGGCGGAGCGCCGCTATCGCGACGAGTCGGTACTCAAACAGTTGCTTGCTCGTCTCTATATCGAAGATCCGCATGTCGCAGCCAATATCGATGCCGAGGTAACCCGCTACAATACTCACCCGGACCTGCTGGACCAACTGATCGACAGCCAGAATTACCGACTGGCTTTCTGGCGCACGGCCCGGCACGACCTGGGTTACCGGCGTTTTTTCGATATCAACGAACTCGCCGGCCTGCGAATGGAAGATGAAGAAGTGTTTCAGGCAGTACATGCTCTGCCTCTCACCTGGGTAAAGCAGGGTAAGCTGCAGGGCCTTCGTATCGACCATCCCGACGGGCTGCGAAATCCCGGTCCGTATTTCCATCGCCTGCGACAAAGCTGCCCGGATACCTGGATCGTGGCGGAAAAAATTCTCGGACGAGGTGAAAGTCTGCCCGCCGACTGGCCAATCGCTGGCACCACCGGGTACGACTTTCTTAACCTGGTCGGCGGTCTGTTTGTGGACCCTCGGGGCGAACACCATTTGACCCGACTGTTCGGGGAAGTAACTGAGGACACCGTCAACTTCCCTGAACTGGTTCTGGACTGCAAGGAACAGATACTCCGGGAGTCGCTGGCAAGCGAACTGAACCGGCTTGCGTCACTTTTTACCGGCATCTGTGAGCGGCACCGCCGCCACCGGGATTACACCCGGGATCAACTCTATCGGGCGCTGCTGACAGTTGCCACCTGCTTCCCTGTGTATCGCACCTATGTAAGGAGCGGGGACGGGAATGTAGCGGATACAGACCGACGCTACATTCTGGACGCAGTCGCACAGGCCCGCAATCGTCAACCGGAAATGGACCCGGAGCTTTTTGACTTCCTGCAGGATCTGCTTTTGCTGCAACACAGCGGCGACCAGGAAACCGAACTGGCCCTGCGTTTTCAGCAATTGACAGGGCCGACCATGGCCAAGGGCATGGAAGACACTGCCTTCTACCGGCATTTCCGCCTGGTGAGCCTCAACGAGGTGGGCGGAGACCCGAACCATTTTGGCGTGACCCCGGCCGAGTTTCACCAATTCTGCCGGCAGGCTCTGGCCAGCCGTCCCCGAGCCATGCTGGCGACTGCCACCCACGACGCCAAGCGGGGCGAAGATGTCCGCGCCCGCCTGATGTTGCTGTCGGAGATCCCCGAGCGCTGGGGGGCGGCTGTGCACCGCTGGACGTACCACAATCGGCGGCATCGCCGCCAGGGTCTTCCCGACCCGGCCACCGAATACCTGATCTACCAGACACTGATGGGTGCCTGGCCTATCGATAGCGTCCGCATGGGCCACTATGTGGAAAAGGCCGTGCGCGAGGCCAAGAAGCATACATCCTGGACTCATCCGCAGGCGGACTACGAAGCGGCGGTGCAGGACTTCGTCGCAGGAATACTGGGAGACGAAGACTTCTGCGCCGACCTGGAACAATTTTTAGCACCGCTGGAGAGTGCCGGGCGGATTAACAGCCTGGCTCAGACCCTGCTCAAATGCACCGCACCGGGCGTACCGGATATCTACCAGGGCGCCGAGTTATGGGAGCACAGCCTGACGGACCCGGATAACCGAAGGCCCGTGGATTTCGACGCCCGCGCCAGCCTGCTGGCGGAACTGCCGAATCTCGATTGCGAACAGATCATGGCCCGCGCCCATCAGGGCCTGCCAAAGCTTTGGCTTATCCGCCAGGCTCTGCATTTAAGGCGTAATCATCCACAGGCATTCGGTGCCAATGGCGACTACAAGGCTATTGCGGGAGCAGGCAGCAAGGCCAGCCATGTCATCGCATTTTTACGGGGAAACAGCGCCCTGATAATAGTGCCCCGTCTGGTCATCGGGCTCGGAGAAGACTGGGACGATACGCACATCCAGGTGCCCGGCGGTCACTGGCACAATCTGCTGACGGGAGAGACCCTCGAAGGCGGGAATCTTCCCGTTGCCAGGCTGCTGACCCGATTTCCCGTAGCCCTGCTCAGCCGCGAGGAGCCCGAATCATGAGCCTTCACGTATGGGCGCCCAACGCCCGCCAGGTCGAGGCAGAGATCGCGGGCACCCGCAGTGCGTTGCAGCCGGCCAAAAGCGGCTGGTGGCAATCAGAAACAACCGTCAACCACGGCACAGACTACGCCTTCCTGCTGGACGGCGAGGGGCCCTTCCCGGATCCCCGCTCCCCCTGGCAGCCTGAAGGCGTACATGGCCCGTCCCGCCATGTGGACCACGAGCGCTTTGTCTGGAACGATTGCGGCTGGCAGGCACCGCCGCTGGCGTCTGCGGTCATTGAGGAAATCCACATCGGCACCTTTACACCCGCGGGCACTTTCGATGGTGCGATCGCGCGCCTGGATCACCTGGTCAATCTGGGTATTACCCACCTCGAACTGATGCCGGTGGCGGAATTCCCCGGCGACCGCGGCTGGGGCTATGACGGCGTCGATCTCTATGCCCCCCACCACGCCTACGGCGGCCCCGAGGGCCTAAAGCGGCTGGTAAATGCCTGCCACCGCAAGGGCCTTGCGGTACTGCTGGATGTGGTTTATAACCACCTGGGCCCGGACGGTAATTACCTGGCCCGCTTTGGCCCCTACTTTACCGGCGCCTACAGTACCCCCTGGGGGGAGGCCGTCAATCTGGACCAGGCTAACAGCGATCAGGTGCGCGATTTCCTGATTGGCAATGCGCTGATGTGGCTGCGGGACTACCATATTGACGGCCTGCGACTTGACGCCGTCCACGCCATCGTCGACACCTCGGCCATGCCCTTTCTGGAGCAACTCCGGCGGGCCGTGCAGGCTCTGGAAGCACAGCTGGGGCGACATCTGGTGCTGATCGCCGAAAACGATCTGAATGATCCGCGCCTGATTCGCCCTCCCGAAGCCGGCGGCTTTGGCCTGAACGCCATGTGGAACGAGGATTTCCACCATGCGCTCCATGCCCTGCTGACCGGTGAGAGACGCGGCTACTACCAGGATTTTGGCGCCCTCGCCGACGTGTCCACGGCGCTTACCAGCGCGCTGGTCTACGATGGCCGCTATTCCCAATACCGTCAGCAGCGACACGGCCGCCCCGCCACCGGACTTCCCGGGCGCCGCTTTGTAGGCTTCCTGCAAAATCATGACCAGATCGGTAACCGGCCCCAGGGCGAGCGCAGTGCCCAGCTGCTCTCCGAGGGGTTGCTTCACATCGGCGCGGCGCTGGTAATGACCGCGCCTTTCGTGCCCCTGCTGTTTCAGGGGGAGGAGTGGGCGGCGAGCACGCCTTTTCAGTACTTCACTGACCACCAGGAGCCGCTGCTTGCCGAAAAGGTGCGGAAGGGCCGGCGTAATGATTTCGGCGCTGCCAGCACCGGTGCCGAAAGTGTTCCCGACCCCCAGGATCCAGACACCTTCAAGCGCTGCCGCCTGAACTGGCAAGAACAGGAGCACCAGCCCCATACCCGCCTGCTCGCCTGGCACAAAGCGCTGGCTCGTTTGCGTCGGACTATTCCCGCTCTGACCGACGACTGCCTCGACAACATCCGCGTTGACTTTGACGAAACTGCCCGCTGGCTGCTGTTACAGCGATCAACGGTCACTATTGTCTGTAATCTGGCCGGTACCGAACAGCGCATCCATCACCGGCATCTGCAGTTGCAGCAACTGGTGCTGGCCTCGCAGACGGGAGTGGCGTTAGAGAACGAAAACATTTTGCTGCCAGCTGAATCCGTGGCGATATTGATGTAAATCCATCATCAACAGCATAGGGAGAAAACCATGACCCAGGAACAGACGACCACGATGGCACCTTTTGTCATCAAGGACTGTGCCCTTATTGCGCTGGCTACTGGAAAGCGGGTGCAGAATCTCAAGGAATTGCGGGATCACCTGGAAGTGGTACCCCTGAGCAGCCTCTATTACCATTTTTGGGGCGGCCATCTGTATCCCGGATTTGAAGAGCGGGAGTACGCCAACGACCTGGGGGAATGGGCCAAACATGGCCTTCACGATGCTGCCCTGGCGGAGAAGCTTGCCATCATCGACCCTTCAGGTTTCGACGACCTGGAACATATGCGCCAGGCATTGCTTGATGTGGTGGAGCATCGCCTGGAGGAAGCGGGTGCGGAACTCTGGAAACCGGCGGACAGGCATTTTCAGTTTATCCGTTCCCAAATTGTGGTCTTCGGCACCGGCCGCACTGTCCGGCACCCGGAACAGCTCGCCGAGGTTATTCCCGGCCTGTCCCCCGGCAGCGTGTTCTACCACTTTATCGATGCCCGCCAACGTTTGCCCCGGGGCGAAGATGACTTTCGGTCCTGGCTCGCGCCAGGGGGGGAGCGCTACGCCAGATTGTGCCAGGGGCTGAGTTCAATCGATCCCTACTTCAACTCGCTGAGCGAACTGCGCGAGCAGCTTGCCGCGCTCTTCTCCAGTTTCCACGGGAGGTCAACCGATGTCGAACCTGCTTGAATCCTATGCTGAAGTCACCGGAAACGCTATCGTCGACCAGCTTCGCCAGCTCGCGACTCCCCTGCGCGGCATGAAGGTCGTTCACGTCAATTCCACGCGGGTTGGCGGTGGCGTCGCGGAAATCCTCGATAAGCTCGTGCCCCTGATGTGCGAACTGGGTATCGATACCAGCTGGGAAATAATCACCGGAGAAAGCGATTTCTATCAATGCACCAAGTCCTTCCACAACGGTCTTCAGGGCCATCGCATAGCGATCCCCGAACATCTGTTGCGCGCCTATGAAGAAACCAACGTCCGGACTGCCGAGCAGTTGCGGCCGGTGCTGGAGGAAGCTGATGTTGTTTTTATTCACGATCCACAGCCGGCTCCGCTCCTGGATCTCTGCCCCGACCGAAAGGGCACCTGGATCTGGCGGTGCCACATCGACGTTAGCCATCCAGACCGCCACATCTGGCGTTATCTGCGACATTTCCTTACCAACTATGACGCCAGTGTCTTTTCTCTGGCCGGCTTCGCCCAGGCACTCCCCCACCCGGAGTATCTGATCCCGCCCAGCATCGACCCTCTCAGCGCCAAGAATATGGAACTGAGTCAGGATGAAATAGAAGCGGTTCAGAAGCATTTTGGTCTCGACCCGCAGCGACCGATGATTCTGCAGGTATCGCGCTTCGATCGCTTCAAGGACCCGCTCGGGGTCATTCAGGCCTTCCGCCTGGCCAGGGAGTTCACACCCGGACTGCAGCTGGTGCTGGCAGGAGGGACCGCAAGCGACGACCCGGAAGGCGAGGCCGTGTATCGCGAGGCGGAAAACGCTGCCAATCACGATGCCGACATCCATTTGCTGTTGCTGCCGCCGGACGCCCACCGGACCATCAATGCCCTGCAGCGTAGCGCCGATATCGTGTTGCAGAAATCCTTGCGGGAAGGCTTCGGTCTGACCGTTACCGAAGCCATGTGGAAGGGCAGGCCCGTTATCGGTGGTGACACCGGCGGCATCCGGCTACAAGTCATCAACTACCACACCGGTTTTCTCGTCAATACCCCCGAAGGTGCAGCTCTGCGCATTCGCTACCTGCTGCAGCGTCCCGGCCGGGCGACGCAAATGGGCGAAAAGGCGCGCCAGTTTGTACGGGAAAATTTTCTGCTAACCCGCCAACTGCGGGAGTATCTTACGATGATACTGGCGGTGCGTAATGGCGGTACGGACCGCATCGAACTGTCGTAAAGCCACCGGTGCACTTGGCGGTGTGGGCAGAATCAGACCAGGTTCCGTGGAATGGTTTCGTCCCAGTTTCTGGAGAACACCCGGGTTTCCCCCTCCCAGGCATCCAGCTGTGCATGGATGTAGAAGTGCTCCGTATCGCAGGTCATCACCGTACGAGTGACGGTTTCCACGTGCCAGTCGCCGCGACGCAAACCCCATTCGCAAAGGGTTTCGCCACGCAATGATCCGAAGTCGTCGTCACAGTAGGTGTACCATTCACGGGTGCATCGCTTGATGTCCAGGTCCACCTCGGTCAGCCGGGTCCAGCCGGGGTCGTTGATCACCTCCAGCGTGGATACGTCGTTGGCCAGGTCGCGCTTGACGAACCAGTTGTTGTGTGGCGTTTCCAGCGCCAGTGCACTGATCGGAATCGCACCCTCCGGCTTTTCGAACTCGGGTTCGGGTGGCTGTTCATGGGATTGATGCGCCGGGATACTGAAGCGGCTGGCCGCCGGAAAAATGGTCAGCCTCACCGGCTCGGGAGGCGCCCAGGCGAGCGGAAAATAGGAGGTGGACAGTGACAGGCGAAGTCGGTGACCCTTGGGAAAATGCTGACCACAGCCGTTGAGTGTCAGCCGGACCCGATAGCGCTTGCCCGGCACCATCTCCTCCGGGTGTTCGTGGCTGTCCCGGTGGCAAAGGTTGAGTACGCCGTAGGTTACCCGCGTAGCCTTGTTATCGGGAGCCACGTTCGACAGCCGGGCGGCCAGCATGGCTACCGGGCGGTTTGAGCACAACTCTACCTCCAGAACCGGCGGGCCCAGCAGCTCCAGTGGCTTTTCCAGTGGTGCGGACTCGAAGACCAGGGCACCGCCATCTTCCTCGCGCTGGTCGTGCGGCAGGTCCGGAGTGGCTGCGTAAGAGCACCATTTGCCCGCGAACAGGCCCACGCTCAGAGGAGACTGAATAGTCAGCGGTTCATCGTCCGACGGCTCGGCGTCGGGCAACAGGCGGCCGCTGCGGTCCAGCTGCAGGGTCTCCATGGTCACGTGGCGGCTGGGCCACTCCGGTTCCGCCAGCCAGCGGCCGGGCCTTTCCTGATAGCGGGTAGAGGGCGGGACACTGTCCTGCAGCCAGGCGCGCAGCACCGGCTCACGGTCCATGCCGTTATCCCTGTCCTTGAGCCAGTGGTCCCACCAGCGCACTGCCTCCTGCAGGAAGCCGATAGCAGGGCCGGGCACGCCCTGGTGGGGGTACATATGACTCCAGGGGCCAAGCAGGCCCTGGCGCGGTACCTTCAGGTTTTCCATGAGGCGGAAAACCGCATTGGAATAACCGTCAGCCCAGCCACTCACCGCCATGACCGGACACTGGATATCGTTCCAGTCCTCGCACACCGAGCCGTGCTTCCAGTAGTCAGTCCGATGGGGTTGGCGCAGCCACTCGATCACCCAGGGTTCGTTGGCGCGCAAGCGCTCGAACCAGAGTGCGCGCCACTGTTTGCCTACCGTCGCCGGATCCGGCGGAAGGGAATTGAAGGCAAACATGGTGGCGGCCCAGGACAGATTATCCCCGAGCAGACACCCGCCCATGTAGTGCACATCGTCGGCATAGCGGTCGTCCGTCGCGCAAACGGCAATCACCGCCTTTAACTCTGGCGGTTGCATGGCCGCGATCTGCAGACCATTGAACCCGCCCCAGGAAATACCGATCATGCCGACGTTACCATTGCACCAGGGTTGCTGTGCCAGCCAGCGCAGGATTTCGCAGCCGTCATCCAGCTCCAGCTGGATATATTCATCTGCCAGCACCCCATCAGAATCACCACTGCCACGCATATCCACGCGCACGGCGGCATAGCCATGGCCAGCAAAATAGGGGTGCATCACGGCATCTCGCGGACGGGTCATGTCGCGGCGCCGATAGGGAATGTATTCCAGTATCGCCGGGACCGGTGCATCCTCGGCACCCTCGGGGATCCAGACCCGGGCGGCAAGCTCCACCCCGTCGGGCATGGGGATGCGCACATGCTCAATCTCACGGACTTTGCAAGGCAGGTCGGTGGCTACATGGGGCGTGCTCATCCATCCTCCTTTTCTTGACGAGTGAACTTGAAATCCAGCCGAGCCTTGATCTGATCTGTCTTTTTGTCTATTTCTTGCTGGCTGTCACCGCCCACAAACAGCACGGCATACTCGAAGCTGTAGCTGTCCTGATGGAGTATATCGCTGAGCCTGCGGCCCTGTTCCGCCTCCACCTGTATCTGGCAACCGGGATAGTCGTTTTCTATGGCGCGGATCTCATCTGTATTGGGCACCCGTTCGACCACGCCGTCCCGGTGTTCACGCAGCATGACTTTGGCGGCATAACGATACTTGCCGCCTTCCGGCGGGAACACTGGCTTGCGCCCCAGTGCCACATCCACCATCACCTGCAGATTGGAGCTGCCCTCTACCATTTCAAACAGCGGGCTATGGGATTTGGAGCAACGGGGATTCACCTCCAGCATCCATATGGAACCTTCTTCTTCATTATAAAAAAACTCGATATTGAATGGCGAGTTGTCAAAACCTGTCCGCTCGACAAATCGCCGGCAGTCCTGAAACATGATGTCCTGAACCGAAGCCGGAAGACCCGAAGGGTATTGATAGCGGGAAAAAGACGAGCCAACCGCGCCCTCGCGCAGTGAGTCCACTACTCCGTAGATTTCCGTCTCCCCGTTGAGCACATAGCCTTCCAGGGTGCATTGCCGACCGGCGGAAACGATTTCTTCGGCGATACAGTGCCAGCCATCAACAGAACCGATATCTTCAGGAAGCTCGGCCATTGAGAGAATATAGTTGAAGGGTTTGGCAAACATCTGGATGCGGTGACGGGTCTGCGCAATGGCGTGTTCAAAATCCTGCCGGTTATCGACACGAAAACCCAATTGCGAGGAATGCGCACGCACGGGCTTGATCCAGAAAGGGTAAGGCAGTGGCGGCTGGTCCAGGACGTTCTCGTCGAATGGATTGACGCTGGCGAAACGGGGTGTTTGCCGTGGCGCTACCTGTGCCTCCTCGACTCGTGCCCAGTACTTGTGTTCGCAGCGCATGGCGGCTTCCAGGGAGGGGCCCGGCAAGTCCCATTCCCGGCGCAGGATGGGTAACAGGCTGCAAGTTGGAAAGTCCCAGTAACCGACGACGGCGTCCACGCTCCCGGGAAAATCCTTCAGCGTTCGCCGGGCACGAGCCAGAAGCTCCTTCATATCGATGTCGGTGGTGTTCACCGCCGTTTCCATGTCCAGCAGCGGATGAAAGGCCAACTCCTCACTGCCCCGCAGTCTTTCGAGCATGACCTGGTGAAAGTCATCCATTGCCATGACAAATATATTTTTGCTCGCCATTGGTATGTCCTCCATGAGAGCCATCGAGCCCGCCGAGCCAATCGCCAACCGGTCGACTCGACAGGGGGACCGCGCAAACCGGCCCAGAAAAAATAACACGCCCCGCTACAGCGCGACAAATATCCTATTGTCCTGTCTGGTTAATTCGTTGACCGACCGCTTGCTCTCAAGGCTTTCAGGGGCTCAGTAGATCAGCGAATTAACCAGACGGGACACTAGAGCAGGGCAGCGCGGAACTGGAAGCGAAAGACTTCTCGTGAATTACTCGTGTTATTTTAAGGATGTAGGCGTTAGACAGCTTTGAAAGATTGCGAATGTAGAACAGAAATGTAACAGTCTGTGTTCGTCGCAAGGGAGCACCTGAAATGTCACGCAAAAGGAATTCGCTCATGTCAGGCGGCTTCGCCGTTCTCCCCACCCGCAACGCATCGGATTGTTTCTCGTGCGGCCGGCGTTCACTGTGCCTGGCCGGCGATCTGAACGACAGCCGACTAACCGATTACGACGAGCGAGTCCAGCAAACCCAGACTTTTCAGCCTGGAGAGTCCGTCTTTACAATGGGCCAACCCTTCGAGGGCATCTACCTCATCAAGACCGGGTTTTTCGAATCCTATTGGGTGACCGAAGGGGGTGGTTCAAAGGTGACCGGATTCTATATTCCGGGAGACATCCTGGGCCTCGAAAGTCTTGGCCAGGAAAGCCACATCTATACCACCGAAGCGCTGACTGCCGGAACGGTGTGTCTGGTTCCGGTATCAATGTTATGGGAGAACACCGAGACCAGTCTGGCACTTACGCAAAAAATGCTCAAGTTCATGAGTCGCATCATATTGAGCGACACAGAGCTGATTTACTCAATGGCCACAATGAATGCCAATCAGCGTATCGCTACCTTTATCTTCAATCTGGCAACCAGAATGGAACGTGCCGGTTTCAGGAAAGGCGAGCTGACTTTGCAGATGCAGCGGGTTGATATCGGCAGCTACATGGGGCTGGCTGAGGAAACCGTAAGCCGTGTATTTTCCCGTTTTAATGATCTGGGAATCCTGAGCATAAACCGGCGTAACATCCAACATTATGACCTGGATAAATTGCACGAGATTGCCTGCGGTGGTGATCTCCCGCAATAAGAATCTTCCGCCGGGAATGCGCTCGCGGCATCGCCGGTAAATACTATGCCTGTTACTGCAGGCAAGTCACTTCACCGGCGTATTAAGCACATTCAGGACTTCCTCAAGCTCGGTAATCATCTGCCGGATAATCTGCTTGTATTGGGAGGTATCGTCTTTTACCTCATGACTGCTCAGCTTCTGCTTGGCCCCGCCAATGGTGTAGCCCTGATCGTAAAGCAGGCTGCGGATCTGGCGAATGGTAAGTACATCCGCCCGCTGGTAATAGCGGCGATTGCCACGACGCTTGACCGGCGACAGTTGCGGAAACTCCTGTTCCCAGTAACGCAGTACGTGCGCTTTCACCGCGCAAAGGTCTGCGACCTCGCCAATGGTAAAGTAGCGTTTACCCGGTATGGCGGGCAACTCATTGTTATGACTGGGTTCCAGCATACGCTTCAACTTTTTGCTTCAGTTTCTGACCCGGACGAAACGTAACCACCCGCCGTGCACTGATTGGAATTTCTTCGCCGGTTTTCGGATTCCTGCCGGGCCGCTGTTTTTTATCACGCAGATCGAAGTTGCCGAAACCGGAGAGCTTGACCTGCTCATTGTGGCTCAGAGCGCCCCTGATCTCATCGAAAAAGGCTTCGACCATCTCCTTGGCCTCACGTTTATTCAGACCCAGTTCCTCGTACAGACGTTCCGCCATTTCCGCTTTCGTCAAGGCCGTCATTGGTCAGCTCCTCAGTTTTGCCCCCAACTCCTTCTGCAGTGCGTCAATCACACCGGTGAAGAGTGAGTGCACCTCTTCCTCATTAAGTGTGCGTTCAGGATGCTGCCAGAACAGACTGAGGGCAAGGCTGCGGTTACCCTCGCCCAGGCTTTCACCCTCATAGACATCGAACGCACGCAATGCTGTCAGGTTATCTCCGGCGTGCGTTTTGGCGACACGCTCAACGTCTGCAAACCCCAGCCCGCTTCCGATTACGATTGCCAGATCCCGCCGAACTTCCGGGAATTTCGAAATAGCTTTGAAATTAGGCACATATCCGGAAACTATCGAGTTCAAGAATAGCTCAAACATCAGAATGGTGCCAACAAGTTCAAGCGTTTTCTGTACTTGCGGATGAAGTGTTCCCAGCCAGCCCACGTGCTGGCCGTCCCTGATCAGTTCCGCGGTCTGCCCCGGATGCAGCGCCGGGTGCTGCCCGGGCGTAAACTGTATGTCGATACCCAGCATCCGGAACAGACCTTCCAACTCCCCTTTTACATCAAAAAAGTCGGCGGTTCTGCGACCGTTCGCCCAGTTTTCGGGTAGCTGATTGCCCACCACCACACCGGCAAGCATCGGCTGCTGGTCGATGGCGCCGCCGTCGCTCCGGAATTTGAGGCCGGTCTCGAACAGGCGGATGCGTGACTGCTGACGGTTCTGGTTGTAGCCCACGGTTTTCAGCAGGCCGCTCCACAGGCTGGTTCGCATCACCGACAGATCTGAAGATATCGGATTTGCCAGGGCAATGCCCGACTCATCCGGATTCACCAGGGCCTGCACCTTCGGGTCGACGAAGCTGTAGGTAATGGCTTCCTGATAGCCGCAGTCAACAAAATACTTCTGGATGGCGGAGACCGGGCGCACCGCCTCGCTTTGCGGCCGCAAACCGAGGGCGCCGGTGGGTTCGGTCACCGGCAGGTTGTTGTAGCCGTAAATGCGACCGATTTCTTCAATCAGATCTTCTTCGATGCTGATATCCGGGCGGAACCCGGGCACATGAACCAGCCAGCCATCTTTGCGCAGTTTGTCGATGCGCAGTCCCAGGCGGGTCAGAATCTCCTCGATGGTGGTTCGGTCTATTTCAACCCCCAGCACCGCGGCCACTCGCTGCTCGCGCAGATCGATACTGCGGTCGGCAGGCAGATCCTTCCGGCTGACCACTTCCACTACTTCACCCGGCTGGCCGCCAACAATGTCCATCAGCAGTGCCGTGGCACGCTCCATTGCCTCACGCGTCAGGGTGTAGTCAACGCCCCGCTCAAAGCGGTGTGAGGCATCGGTATGCAGGCCGTACTGACGGGCCTTGCCGGCAAGGGTAATCGGGTCGAAATAGGCCGCTTCCAGCACCAGATCCCGGGTTTTCGGGCTTACCCCGGAGTGTTCGCCGCCCATGACGCCGGCAATGGCAATGGGTTTGGCATGATCGGCGATGACCAGGGTATCGGCAGTCAGCTCTACTTCCTGACCGTCGAGGAGCACCAGTTTCTCGTTGGTTTCCGCCATTCTCACAATAATGCCGCCTTCGATCTCGTCGCGATCAAAAGCGTGCATGGGCTGGCCCAGTTCCAGCATGACGTAGTTGGTGACGTCCACGGCCGCATCAATGGAACGAGTGCCACAACGACGCAGCTTTTCCTGCATCCACAGCGGCGTCGGTGCGTCCAGGTTCACATTTTTCAGAACACGCCCGAGGTAGCGGGGGCAGCCTTCCGGTGCCCTTACCGCGATGTCCGGCACTTCGGAGTGCACCGCTTCAATTGCTTCGATCTCCGGGCCCTCTGCCACCAGGCCGTTGAGAACGCCCACTTCGCGGGCAATGCCCTTGATGGAAAGACAGTCGCTGCGGTTGGGGGTCAGATCCACGTCAATGCTGACGTCATTAAGGCCCAGAAAGCTGTCGAGTGCTTCGCCTACGGGCGCATCGGCCGGCAATTCCATCAAACCCTGATGATCGTCGGACAAACCGAGTTCGGATTCCGAGCACAGCATGCCTTCAGAGGGCTGCCCCCTCAGCCTGGCCTTCTTGATTCTGAAATCACCCGGCAGCACCGCCCCGACAACCGCGAACGGCGCTTTCAGACCCTCGCGGACATTGGCGGCGCCACAGACGACCTGAGCCTGACTGGTGCCATCACTGACCTGGCAGACGCTCAGTTTGTCAGCATCCGGGTGGGGCTCAACAGCGACCACCTCACCCACGACAACGCCACTGAACTTGCCGGCCACAGGCTCGGCACCGTCCACTTCCAGACCCGCCATGGTGATCTGGTCCATCAATGCCTGGGAACTGTTGGCCGGATTGACCCACTCACGGAGCCACTGCTCACTGAATTTCATGGTATCTGCCTTGTGCTGGAGCTTTTAACGGTTTGATTCTTGGTCAACTCAGGGGCTTGACGAAGCTGCCGATCTATCGGAACTGACGCAGGAAACGCAGGTCGTTCTCGAAGAACATGCGCAGATCATTAACGCCATAACGAAGCATGGCCAGCCGCTCAACGCCAAGGCCGAATGCAAAACCCCGGTATTCCTCCGGGTCGATGTTGCAGTGCTCGAATACTTTGGGGTGAACCATGCCGCAGCCCATGACTTCCAGCCATTTGATGCTGCCATCCTCTTCGCGGCCCCACTCGATGTCCACCTCGGCGGATGGCTCGGTAAAGGGAAAGTAGGAGGGGCGAAAGCGCACTTCCAGATCGCGTTCGAAAAACACCCGCAGAAATTCTTCCACGGTGCTTTTGAGATCGGCAAAACTGACGTCCTTCTCGACCAGCAACCCTTCCACCTGGTGGAACATGGGAGTGTGGGTCATATCGGAATCACAGCGATAAACGCGCCCCGGACAGATCATCCGAAAGGGCGGTTTGCCGGCTTCCATGGTACGGATCTGGACCGGGGAGGTGTGAGTGCGCAGCAGAGTACCGGGGTTGAAGTAGAAGGTATCGTGCATGGCACGGGCGGGGTGATGACCGGGAATATTAAGGGCCTCGAAGTTATGGTAATCGTCTTCGATTTCCGGTCCCTGCTCCACCGTATAACCGGCCCGGCTGAAGAACTGTTCGATCCGCTGCAGGGTCCGGGTCACCGGATGTAATCCACCCAGTTCCTGACCCCGACCGGGCAAGGTAACATCAATGGACTCACGGGCCAGCTTCTGTTCCAGGGCCAGACGCTCCAGATCGTTGCGGCGGGCACTGATGCCCTGCTCTACCTGACCCTTGGCCTCATTGATTCGCTGGCCAGCGGCCGGGCGCTCCGCCGCGGAAAGCTTGCCCAGGGTTTTGGCCTGCTGGGTAATCACGCCTTTTTTGCCAAGGTATTCAACGCGGACGTGGTCCAGCGTTTTCAGGTCCTCGGCTTCTGCAACCGCTTTCAGACCGTCCTGAACGAGTTGATCCAGGTTTTCCATTGACCCTGCTCCAATCCGGAAATGGAATACTCCAAACAAAAATAGGGGAAGAGCGCGCCCTTCCCCTATCACAAAACGCCTTCATACTAATGAGCAGGAAAGTAGGCGGACACGTCCATTCAGGAACGTATGCGGCATGGATGCTGCATCCGAGCCTAGATGGACGTATTCACGGCGTGTCCTGGATGGACGTGTCCGCCTACTTCCTTTCAGCTTAGTAACAAGCGGAGGCTGCTAAACGATCACAGGGATGCTTTCGCCGTATCAACAACGGCGGAAAACGCCTGCTGCTCGTTCATGGCCAGATCGGCCAGTACCTTGCGATCGATTTCTACGTTTGCCTTCTTCAGGCCGGCAATCAGCCGGCTGTAGGAAAGACCGTTGGCGCGGGCGCCGGCGTTGATACGGGCAATCCACAGGGCGCGGAATGAGCGCTTGCGGTTACGACGGTCGCGATACGCATACTGACCGGCCTTGATAACCGCCTGTTTGGCCACACGATAGACGCGGCTGCGCGCACCATAGTAACCCTTGGCCTGATTCATGATCTTTTTGTGACGACGACGTGCTACCACGCCACGTTTTACACGAGCCATACTTTAATCCTTCTACCTTTTAACCTTTACAGGAATGGTGAGCGGCTGAATCAGCACGCTGTCATACGCTTGATGGAAGCCACGTCAGACTTGGCAATCAGCTTGGTACCGCGGAGCTGACGCTTACGCTTGGGGCTCTTCTTGGTCAAGATATGACTGGTGAAGGACTGTTTGTGCTTGAAGCCGGTGGCGGTTTTCTTGAACCGCTTGGTGGCTCCGCTTTTGGTTTTCATTTTCGACATTTTTTAAAACTCCGCATTCTGTTTTTAGTGACATAAATGTGGCCCTGAACGAAAAATCCCCCGCGACCGCGGGGGATCGGTTTCATGTCAGGTTCACTTCTTCTTGCGGGGAGCCACTACCATGGTCATCTGCCGGCCTTCCATCTTCGGCCGCTGTTCTACCTGGGCAATATCTTCAATATCCGCTTCAATCTTGTTCATGAGCTTCATACCGATTTCCTGGTGTGCCATCTCACGCCC
>Ga0102943_1001037_pt1 | contig 17684 bp, 16 predicted proteins | sample SalPonC_black_MG_FD_78174 | JGI IMG/M metagenome (GOLD analysis project Ga0102943, IMG submission 78174) | Salt pond soil microbial communities from South San Francisco under conditions of wetland restoration - Salt Pond MetaG... | ecosystem: Environmental > Aquatic > Marine > Intertidal zone >...
CAGACCCCAGCGGGTGCGATAGAAGAAGAACGCCAACCCGACGACCAGCAGGAAGCTGGTGTAAACCAGCAGGTCCTGATTGAAGAAGGCTTTGCCGATGCCCGGCAGGCCGGCCAGCCCCGGGATGGCCAGGCGCTCGAAGCCGACGATGGTTTCACCGATCAGACCGCGCCCGAAGAGGGCGGTGACGCCGGTGCCGAACATGGTCAGGGCCAGGCCACTGACGATCTGGTTGCCGCGCAGCTGGACGGTGATCAAAGCGTGAACGCTGCCGGCCGCCAGGGCGGCGGTGAAGGCGGCCAGGACGCCAACCAGCAGCGATCCGCTGGCATGGGTGCCGGCAAAACCGGCCAAAGCGCCGATCAGCATCAGCCCTTCGATGCCGAGATTGATGATGCCGGCGCGTTCATTGAGGATAGCCCCCAGGGTGGCGAAGAGGATGGGCGTGCCGGCCCGGACGGTCGCATCCAACAGAATCTCAAGCATGCCGCACCTCCCGGCTGAGTTTCAGCCGGTGTTGAATGAAAAAATCGGAGGCGAGCAGGAAGAACAGGATCAGCCCCTGGAAAGCGTCGACGAAGGCGATCGGCAACTGCCAGCTGAGCTGCAGACTGTCGCCGCCGACCAGCAGCACCCCCATCAGAAAAGCGACAATGACCACGCCCAGTGCACTGCGTCTAGCCAGCCAGGCGATGATGATCGCAGTGTAGCCGTAGCCGGGAGAAATTCCGTGCTGGAGCCGGTGCTGCAGGCCGGCGACTTCGCTGAAGCCGGCAATCCCGGCGATCGCACCGCTCAAAAACAGCACGCCGAAAATGGCCATGCCGGTGCGCATCCCGGCGTAGCGGGCGGCCTGCGGGTTGCTGCCGATCACCTTGATCTGGTAGCCCCAGACGGTGCGCTCCATGAACAGGTAAAGCAACAGGGCGCAGAAAAGCGCCAGAAAGAAGCCGCTGTGCAGGCGGGTGTTGAAGTAATCCGCCAGGCGGGCGGCGTCTGTGAACTGCGCCGTCAGGGGAAAATTGAAGCCCTGGGGGTCCTTCCAGGGGCCATAGATCAGATAGTCGACCCAGAGGATCGCGATATAGTTCATCAACAGGGTGACGATCACCTCGTTGACGCCCCAGCGGGCGCGCAGTGCCCCGGCGACGCCGGCCCAGAGGCCGCCGGCCAGGAAGGCGGCGGCGAACATGGCCGTCACCATCAGGGCATGGCTTTCGATGCCGGAGAAGAGCGCAACCCAGGTGGCTCCGCAGGCGCCCATGTAAATCTGCCCTTCGGCGCCGATATTCCAGATCTGCATGCGAAAGGCCAGGGAAACACCGAGGCCGGCAAAGATCAGGGGGGTCGTTTTGACCAGGGTTTCCGACAGGCCGTAAACGGAGCCCAAGGCTTCCCGGAAGATTTCGATATAGGCCTGCAGCGGGCTGACGCCGGCCGCCAAGAGCAGGAAGCCGGCGACAAACAGGGCAACCAGGATGGAGATGATCGGTGCGGTGAAGCGGAACAGCGGCGAAGAGAGTTCACGCTTTTCAGCAACCAGCTTCATTTCTGCACCTCGCCGCTCATCAGCAGGCCGATTTCCTCGCGGCTGGTCTGCGTCGGGTCGACGCTGCCGGCGAGGCGGCCGCGGAACATGACGACGATCTGGTCGGAGAGCTTAAGCAGTTCGTCCAGGTCCTCGGAAATCAGGATGGTGCTCATTCCCTCCCGGGCACCCTCCACAATCACTTTGTGCACGTACTCGGCGCTGCCGATGTCGAGTCCGCGGGTCGGATAGAGGGCGACCAGCACGGCCGGTCGTTCGGAAAGTTCCCGGGCAATGATCACCTTCTGGATGTTGCCGCCGGAAAGATTGCGGACCGGGCTGCCCGAAGGGCCCGCCTGGATGGCAAACTGCCGGATCTTTTCCTCGGCATTGCTGCGAATCGCTGTCCGATCCTGGAAGATGCCGTGGCAAAAGGCACTGGACGCGAAGCTTTTCATGATCAGGTTTTCCGCGACCGTCAGGTCGGGAGCGATGCCGATGCTTTTACGATCTTCCGGGATATGGGCGATGCCGGCGATATAGGAGCTGCGGGCCGTGCTGTTGGTGATGTCCCGCCCCTCCGCCAGGATCTTGCCGCCGGAAGCCTCCCGCAGGCCGGTCAGGACCTCGGCCAGGGCCTTCTGGCCGTTGCCGGCAATGCCGGCGACGCCGAGCACCTGGCCGCGGTACAGTTTCATGTTGAAATTGTCCAGGTCGGAGAGGCCCCGGTCGTTGCTGACCGACAGGCCGCGGATGTCCAGGATGAGCCGGTCGCGAGCGGCTTGGGCCTTCTCCCACTGAGGAATTTGATCTTCGCCGATCATCAATGAGGCGAGCCGGTTCTCATCGTACTCGCCCCGCGGCAGGCTGATCAGACTGCGGCCTTTTTTCAGGACGGTGACCCGGTCGGAGATTTCCATCACCTCGCGCATTTTGTGGGAGATGAACAGCAGGCTTTTACCCTGGTCGCGCAGACGGACCAGGACCTCGAACAGGCGCGCGCTTTCCTGCGGGGTCAGGACGGCGGTCGGCTCGTCGAGAATCAACAGCCGGCAGTCGCGGATCAGCAGTTTGATCAGCTCGATCCACTGCTGGGCGCCGATCGACAACCTCCAGACCGGAGCGTTCAAATCAAGATCAAGCCCGAAATCGTCCAGCAGGCGCTGGATTTTTTCTTTGAAGACCCGGCGCGGGAAGAGGTTGGGGACGCCGTCCAGGGCCAGCAGAATGTTTTCGAAGACCGTGTGGGCGGGGACCAGCATAAAATGCTGATGCACCATGCCGATGCCTTTTTTCAGCGATTCTCTGGGACTGCCGAACTGCACCGGTTGACCATCGAACAGGATTTCGCCGCGGTCGGGCCGGTACAGACCGGTCAGGACATTCATCAGGCTGCTTTTGCCGGCACCGTTCTCACCCAAAAGGGTGTGGATCTCTCCCGGGGCGATGGACAGGGAAACATCCTCGAGGGCAACCACCCCGGGGAAGGTCTTGCGGATGTTTTTGACCTGCAGCAGATCGGCCATTACGCGTCAAGAGAGGGGTTCTGTTGAATAAAAACCAGGTCATATTAACGCAGAGACGCCAAGACGCAAAGACAATCGGAAAGCAAACCATGAAAGATTCTTGTCTCTGCGGCTTGGCGTCTCTGCGTTGAGAACTGATTTGTATGAAAACAGGGCACGCTCTGTCTCGTTTCAGAACGTGCCCTGCCCATATTTGCCAAACTATTTGGGGATGGTCCCCCGAACGCCCTGCACGAAGTAGTTCATGCCGAGCAGCTGTTCATCAGTCGGTACGCTGCCTGCCGCGACCTGCACTTTGCCGTCCTGATCGAGGACCGGGCCGGCGAAGGGATGCAGTTTGCCGGCCTTGACGGCAGCGGTTTTTTCGGCCACCAGGGCCTGGACGTCGGCAGGGACCCGATCGCTGAGCGGCGCCAGCTGTACCAGTTCATGCTCCATGCCCCACCAGATCGATTGCGACTCCCAGGTGCCGTTGCTGACTTCGGTGGCGATCTGCGAATAGAGCGGCCCCCAGTTCCAGACCGGGGCGGTCAGAAAAGCGTTGGGCGCGAAAGCCCGCATGTCCGTGTTGTAACCGATGACGTAGGCGCCGCGGGCTTCGGCGGCCTGCAGGGTGGCCGGGGCGTCCTGGTGCATGGCCAGGACGTCGGCGCCGACGTCGAGCAGACTGTCGGCGGCATCGCGCTCGATGCCCGGGTCGAACCAGGTCTGGGTCCAGACCACCCGCACCTCGGCCTCGGGATTGACGCTGCGCACGCCGAGCGTAAAGGCGTTGATGCCGCGAATCACCTCGGGAATCGGGAAGGCGGCCACGTAGCCGATCACATTGTCCTTGGTCATTTCGCCGGCGACGATCCCGGAGAGGTAGCGGGGTTCATACATGCGGCCGAAATAGGTGCCGACGTTTTCGGCGGTCTTGTAGCCGGAGCAGTGCATGAAAACCACGTCCTCATAGCGCCTGGCGACATTGAGGGTGGCATCCATATAGCCGAAGCTGGTGGTGAAGATCAGGTTGTGTCCCTTGCGGACCAGGCCGGTAATCACGCGGGCCGACTCGGCGCCTTCCGGAACGGATTCGATATAGGTCGAAGGCTCTACAAAAGGCAGTTCCTCCATCTCCTTGCGTCCCTGGTCATGGGCATAAGTCCAGCCGGCATCGCCGACCGGGCCGACGTAAATAAAGCCGGGCTTGATGGTTTTGTCTCCGGCAGCAGCCGTGGTGACGGCCAAAGGCAGGAGGGTCAGGGTGGCCAGGGCCAGAAGCGTGAATCGTTTCATGGTCGTTTTCCTTTCACAGGGGAAAAGAGCGAGTTCTGACAAGGGTGGAAGATTATTTGCCCCACTGCTGTTCGATGAGTTTGACCGCTTTGCTTACATTGTCACGATTGCCGAAGGCGGACAGACGGAAGTAGCCTTCGCCGCTCGGGCCGAAGCCGCTGCCCGGAGTGCCGACCACATGGCACTCGTTGAGCAGCTTGTCGAAAAAGTCCCAGCTGGTCATGCCCTGGGGAGTCTCGAGCCAGATGTAGGGAGCGTTGACGCCGCCGTAGCAGGTGATGCCGGCCGCGGTCAGGCCTTCGCGGATGATGCGGGCGTTTTCCATGTAGTAGTCGATCATGCTCTTGACCTGGGGCCAGCCTTCCCCTGAATAAACAGCGGCGGCCGCTTTCTGCACCGGGTAGGAGACGCCGTTGAACTTGGTGGTTTGGCGACGGTTCCAGAGCTTGTTGAAACTGTATTTTTCGCCGTTTTTCGTGATCCCCATAAGCTGTTCCGGAACCACCGTCAGGCCGCAGCGGACACCGGTGAAGCCTGCCGTTTTGGAGAAGGACCGGAATTCGATGGCGCACTCGCGGGCACCGTCGATTTCATAGATGGAATGGGGGATGTGATCTTCGGTGATGAAGGCCTCGTAAGCAGCGTCGAACAGGATGACGGCCCCATTGCTGCGGGCATAGTCGACCCATCGCCGGAGGTCCTCCCGGGTGGCTACGGCACCGGTCGGGTTGTTGGGATAACAGAGGTAGATAATGTCCACCTGCTGGTCCGGAAGCGCCGGCGTGAAATTGTTGGCCGCGGTGCAGGGCATGTAGTGAATGCCGGCATAATAGCCTTTTTCGTCCGCCTCGCCGGTGCGGCCGATCATGACGTTGGTATCGTTATAGACCGGGTAGACCGGGTCGCAGATCGCCACCTTGTTGTCCAGGGCGAAAATATCGAGGATGTTGGCGCTGTCGCACTTGGAGCCGTCGGAAATGAAGATTTCCGAGCTCTTCAGGTCGACACCGAGCGGCCGGTAGGCCTTGTCGATAATGATTTGCGACAGCCACTCGTAGCCCTGCTCCGGACCATAGCCGTGGAAGGTCGGGCCTGCGGCCAGATCGTCGACCCCTTCATGAAAGGCCTTGAGAACCGCCGGAGCCAGGGGCAGCGTGATGTCGCCGATGCCGAGGCGGATCACCTGGGCGTCGGGGTTGGCATCGGTGAAGGCCTTGATGCGGCGGCCGATCTCCGGGAACAGGTAACCTGCTTTCAGTTTCAGATAAGAATCGTTGATATGTGCCATGGAATCCTTTGACCTCTATGTTTTTTGGGGGTTGGTTATTCGGCGGTGTCCTCGACCCATTGCCCGGCTTTCTGGACATCCTTGCCGAGACCTTTCATGGTCTCGCAGCCGCTGAGCAGCACCAGCAGGCCGATTATCACGATGGTCAGGGTCTGTTTCATGAGTTGTCTCCTGGGGAACTGCCGGCGAAGTTTCTATTGGTCATGGCGGAGGCCGAGAACCTCCTGCATGTCGTAGACGCCCGGGCTCTGGCCGGCGAGCCACCGGGCGGCGCGGATGGCGCCGCGGGCGAACATGTCGCGGTTCATGGCGCGATGACTGAGTTCGATCCGCTCGCCCATGCCGATGAAATACACGGTATGTTCGCCGACGATATCGCCGCCGCGCACCGTCTGCATACCGATTTCCTCATGAGCCCGCTCCCCGCACATGCCCTCCCGATGGTAATTTGCGACCTGGCCGTAGTCGCGACCGAGGGCATCGGCGACAATCTCTCCCATGCGCACCGCGGTACCGGAGGGAGAGTCTTTTTTCTTGTTGTGGTGGAGTTCGACGATTTCCACGTCGAAATCATCGCCCAGGGTTGCGGCCAGGTCCTTGAGGAGTTTGAAGCAGACATTGACCCCGACGCTCATGTTGGGGGCGAGCACGATCGGAATGCTGCGGCCGGCCCGGGCGACCTCCGAACGTTGTTGGGGCGAGAGCCCGGTGGTGCCGATCACCAGGCTTTTGCCGAGACGTTCGCATTCCGCCAGGTTCTGCATGGTGACTTCCGGCCAGGTGAAGTCGATCAGGACATCACTGGGCTCCAGGGCCGATGCCAGGTCGCCGCTGATCGGGACCTCCAGGCAGCCGCAGCCCGCGCCGAGACCGGCGTCCTGGCCGATTGCCTGATGGTCGGGGCTTTCGACCGCCCCGGCCACCGCCATTGTTTCTGTTTCCGTGACCAGCGAAATAATACGCTGGCCCATCCGGCCTGCAGCGCCGGTGACTGCCACCTTGATCATGTTTTGCCTCACAGGGGCCCGCCGCGCGAGCCGTGGTCCGATGGTTGGAAACCTGGCTGAGGGTCTGGCGAATGATCCTTGAACCGGCTGCAAATCAGGCTGTTTAGCATGTAGCTACGGCTAATCAGCATGCAATTGAGCCAAAAACCGCTCGCAAACATCCGGATCTTCGCTTCGGTTCGTATCGTCCGACGGACTCCTAAAGAATCTTGTAGCTCTTGAGAATGTTTTTGAGGTTTTCCAGTTTCTCGGCCGACATGCCGACCAGCGGCAGGCGAACCTTGTCTTCGATCATGCCCATCAGTGCGAGGCTGGTCTTGACCGGGACGGGGTTGGAGTCCATGAACATGGCCGTATGGAATTCCAGCAGAGCCAGATGCAGTTTGCGAGCCGTGGAAAAGTCACCGTCGATCGTCGCCTTGACCATTGCCTTGACCCGATCGGGGATAACGTTGGCGGAGACCGAAATCACCCCTTTGGCACCGCACGCCATCATCGGGTAGGTCAGGAAGTCATCGCCCGAAATCACGCTGATTTTATCGCCTGCCCGGGCCAGGATTTCGCTGATCTGGGTCAGGTCGCCCGAGGCTTCCTTGACGGCAGCTATGTTGTCGAATTCCGCCAGCCGGACAGTCGTCTCGGCCGCCATCTTAGTGGCGGTGCGGCCAGGAACATTGTAGAGGATCTGGGGCAGGGCGACGGTTTCGGCAATGGTTTTATAATGCTGGTAAACGCCCTCCTGGGAGGGTTTGTTGTAATAGGGACAGACCAGCAGCAACCCGTCGGCACCCATTGCTTTGGCGTTTTCGGAGAGATGAATTGCCTCGGCCGTGTTGTTGGCGCCCGTTCCGGCAATCACCGGCACGCGTTTTCTGACCTGGTCGAGGCAGACCTTGATCACATATTCATGCTCGGCGAAATCCAGGGTCGCCGATTCGCCGGTGGTCCCGCAGGGAACGATGACATCAGTGCCGTTTTCGATCTGGAACTCGATCAGTCGGCGGTAAGTTTCTTCGGCAAACTTGCCCTGGCTGTCGAAGGGGGTCACGAGGGCAACCATGGATCCACTGAACATGATGGTCTCCTTCCGGGATAAGCGAGCCAAGCGCTGGTGTTTCAGGCCTGATTTCGGCACTCATCTCTGCAACGGGAAAACCTGTTACCTAACACAGCAGCCGCCTCTTGTAAACCCCGTATTGCCCGGTTACTCGCCACCCGGCACAGTGAACTGCAGGATCTGCGAAGGCGGACTTTCGACCAGGGCTTCGCCGATCCGGACCAGCAAACTCACCCGATAGGCGTAGGTTCGTCCGGATGCCAGGCCGCGGTCAACGACTTCAGGGTCTTCCAGAACTTCCGCGTTCAGCGGTACCGGCAGAAACAGGCCGTTCAGAGAGCGGCGATACAGATTATAGCCTACCGGGCTCGCCCCTTCAGGCAGGGCGTCCGGCGGTTTCCAGCTGAGGAGGAGCCGGTCACCTTCGATATCGGCCTGCAGCCTGGCAGGCGGATCCGGAGGGGCGAGACGGGCTCGGTAGGTCGTGGCGGCCCCGCCTTGTCGTCCGCCGTAACCCTCGGCAACGACCCGGTAGAAATAACCGCTGCCCGGGACGATCCGGGTGTCGCGCCAGTAGAGGCGACGGTTGATCTGCTGTACGGGACCGAGATTCCGCAGGCTGAAGCGGATGACGGTTTCCCGCGGTTCGCGGCAGGAGGGGCAGCCGTCCGCAGCGGCATATTCCAGACGGTCGATCCGGTAGCCTCGCAGGTCTTTTGCGGTATCGCCTTGCGGAACGCGCCAGGACAGCAGCAGGCTGTTGCCCTGCTGCAGGATTTGCAAATTTTCCGGAGCTGCCGGAGCCATCCCGGACAGCGGCTGTACAGGACCTTTCCGGCCGCAGCCGGAGAGTATGGCCAGCAGAAGCATGCCGAACAGAAGAGCCGGCAGCAGGCCGGCAGCTGGAAAGCGTCCCGGTTGGGCTAACTGTACAAGATCGGCTTTCACGGCGACAGCTCTTGCCGGGCCCGGACAATTTCCCGTTGCACCGCTTCCCGGGCGGTGCCTCCCGTCGCCTTGCGTGCATTCACCGATGCTTCCAGGGTGACATAATCCATGATATCCGCAGCGATGAGAGGGGAGAACTGCTGCCATTCCGCCAGGGAAAGGTCAGGAATGTCCCGGTCATTTTCGAGGCAGTAGCGCACGGTCCTGCCTACCACCTCATGGGCCTGGCGGAACGGCAAACCTTTGCGGACCAGATAATCGGCGACATCGGTGGCCGTGGAAAAACCGCGCCCGGCTGCAGTCCGCATCTTGTCCGCCCTGATCCGCATTTCGGCGATCATTCCGCCGAAGACCTTCAGGCTGCCGCGCACAGTGTCAATGGTATCGAACAGCGGCTCCTTGTCTTCCTGCATGTCCTTGTTGTAGGCCAGCGGCAGGGACTTCATCAGAGTCAGCATGGTGACGAGGTTGCCGTAAACCCGCCCGGTCTTGCCGCGCACCAGCTCGGGAACGTCGGGGTTCTTTTTCTGCGGCATGATCGAGCTGCCGGTGCAGAAGGCGTCGGACAGTTCGACGAAGCTGAAGTCGGCACTGGACCAGAGGATGAGCTCCTCGGCCAGTCGGGAAAGATGCATCATCAGCAGGCTGGCCGCGCTGCAGAACTCGATGGCGAAATCCCGGTCGGACACCGAATCCAGGCTGTTGCGGGTCACACCGTCGAAGCCGAGTTGCTCGGCCACCCATTCGCGGTCGATCGGGAAAGTGGTGCCGGCCAGAGCTCCGGCGCCGAGCGGCATCAGGTTGAGGCGTTTGCGCAGGTCCTGCAGGCGGCCGGCGTCGCGCTGCAGCATTTCGTAATAGGCCAGCATGTGATGGGCGAACAGGACCGGTTGGGCGGTCTGCAGATGAGTGAAGCCGGGCATAATGGCAGCGGGATTCGCTTCGGCCTGGTCGAGCAGCGCCGTCTGCAGGCGGCGCAGCGCGGCCAGGGTGGCATCCAGCTCGTCCCGGAGGTAAAGCCGGATGTCCAGGGCCACCTGGTCGTTACGGGAACGGGCGGTGTGCAGCTTGCCGCCGACCGGCCCGATTTTTTCGATCAGGCGGGCTTCGATATTCATGTGGATGTCTTCGCGGGCGATGGAAAACTTGAACTCGCCCTGCTCGATCTCCTCGAGGATTCCCTCCAGGCCGCCGATTATAGCGGCCGCTTCCCCGTCTTCGATGATGGCCTGTCTGGCCAGCATGCGGGCATGGACGATGGACCCCTGGATATCGTAGCGGTAGAGCCGCCGGTCGAACTGGATCGAAGCCGTGAATTCCTCGACGAAGACATCGGTCGGCTGGGTGAAGCGGCCGGCCCAAAGTTTTTCAGTCATGGTCGGATGAAGTCCTCTCTGGGGATGCTGCGGCATCCAGCCTGGTGACGGCCGCGAAATCGTGCTCTTGGGTGGCCAGTCGCGCCGACACATCGCTGAGACGCCGCCAGCCCTGCTCGGACGGCTGGTAGATGGCGTGGATCTTCAGCGGGAAGCGCGTGGTCCGCGGATCGAGTTCATGGAACAGCGGCAGGTTGAAAAAAAACAGCCGGGTTGCGGTGCCGAAGCGCAGGCGACAGACCGGCAGGCCGTCGAAATGGTCGGTTTCGAATTCTTCGGTGCGGGCTGCAGCGATCTTGTGGTTCCGGTGCAGGATGACCATCGAGCGGCCGAAAGTGAAATCCGGCCGGTCACCGAGACCGGTGGTTGCATCCGAACTGTTGCAGAACACCGTCGTGGTGTCGCGGACGCCGGGGGTATAAGCCAGGTATTCGCCGTAAAAACCGTTGACTACGTCGCGAAAAACCTTGTGTTCCGGTTTCGGGTTGCACTCCAGGACACAGAGCAGATCGAGACGCTGGCGGGTTGTGTGGAACAGCTGGTCGGCCTTTTCGATCACTGCGGTAATATTGGACTGGTAAAGATCGCGATAAATATAATCGAGGCAGATCAGCGACATGAAATTGAAGCCGGTCGGCTCGCAGCGGATCAACGGGAATACCTTGCCCCGGTAGAGATCGTGAAAGGGGTCCAGGGTCTCTTCGCCGAAGAAAGGGTGACTCTTGGCCTGGATAAAGGTGCGGACGCGGCCGTCGGCTTCCTTGACGACCGTCAGACAGGAGTTGACCGGCACCTCTTCGATATCGCCGACGCGCCGGTCTTCCCTGACCGATGCCAAAACCTCGGCATTGTCCTCGGCATGTTCTTCCAGGAGCGCGGCATAGGTCGGCAGATCAATATGCTCGATGCCGAACACCGTCACTGTGTTGGCCGCGAAACGCTCGGTAATGAACGCAAGCATCTCTCTGACGAAAGGGTAGGGTAGAGCCGCTTCCGGGAAAACCAGAAAATGCAGTTTGGCCAGGTTTTTCTCGCCGGCGGCAACCAGTTCCAGAATCGATCGAATCTGCCGCCATTTCGCCTCGGGGTCGGTCAGCTTGCAGGCATGCTCAACCTGGCCGAGGCGGTTGGGGATCTGGCAGATCATGCAGTGCAGGTGGTGCCCCAGCGGGAATTCCAGCCGAATTTTTTTTTCAACGATCTCGAACATGATGTTTCGCTGTCAGGGGCCAGTGGGCTCGCCGGTCGCCAGGGCCCGCTCGACCAATTCATCGTCCGGCTGTCCCAAATCCTTGAGATGATCGGGGAAAACCTGGGCGAGGACATGGCGGGTGCCCGGGGTCATGGCATAGGCGGCCAGGTCCGGAGCTGCGACCCAGCAGGCTTCGGTGACTTCTGCGCCGTTGGGGCGCAGGTCGAAGGTCGTGGGGTGGACCCGGTAATACAGAATGACGTAGTGAGCGTTGCCGTCGCCGATACCGATGTGTTCATAGACGTCCAGCAGGCCTTCGATGCGGACCTCGATGCCGACCTCTTCCCGGACTTCCCGGTGCAGGGCGGCCAGGATGGTCTCGCCATGATCGATCTTGCCGCCCGGCATGACCCACTGTCCGCAGAACGGATCGATGCAGCGCCGGGTCAGCAGGACCCGCTGCCGCGCATCGATCACGCAGGCGACGACCGCTGTCATGATGTGCTGCTTTTTGACGTCCATGTAAAACCCGGAACGCGGAACGGGGGACGAGGGAGGCGATTTTGACCGTCCTCGTTCCGCGTCACTCGTCCCGTTATTTTCGGGTTTGCCGCTGCAGGGCGGCGATGCGCAGGCGCAGGGCGTTGAGCTTGATGAAGCCCTCGGCGTCCGCCTGGTTGTAGACCTCGTCCGCTTCGAAGGTGGCGAAATCGACATTGAACAGGCTGTCGTTCTCGGACTGACGGCCGACCACGCGACAGTGGCCTTTGTAAAGCTTGATGCGGGCCACGCCATTGACCGTCTGCTGGGTCTGGTCGATCAGGGCCTGCAGGGCCAGGCGTTCCGGCGCAAACCAGAAGCCGTTGTAGATCATGGTCGCATAACGCGAGACCATGGAGTCGCGCAGGTGCATGACCTCGCGGTCCATGGTGATCGATTCCACCGCGCGGTGCGCTTCTTCGAGGATGGTGCCGCCGGGCGTCTCGTAAACGCCGCGGCTCTTCATGCCGACGAAGCGGTTCTCCATCAGGTCGACCCGGCCGATGCCGTGCCTGCCGCCCAGTTCGTTCAGCCTGGCCAGCAGGTCGGCGGGCGACAAACGTTCGCCGTTGACGGCCACCGCGTCACCCTGCTCGAAGGCGATCTCGACGAATTCCGGCTGGTCGGGGGCGTCCTCGGGACGCACCGTCAGCACGTACATCTCTTCCGGTGCTTCGGCCCAGGGGTCCTCCAGGACGTCGCCTTCGAAGGAAATATGCAGCAGGTTGCGGTCCGAGCTCCAGGGGAATTTCTTGCTGGTCGGCACCGGGATATCGTGCTTGCGGGCGTATTCCTCCAGGGCCTTGCGGCTGTTCAGGTCCCATTCCCGCCAGGGGGCGATCACGGTGACGGCCGGATCGAAATGGTAATAGGCCAGTTCAAAACGGACCTGGTCGTTGCCCTTGCCGGTGGCGCCGTGCGACACGGCATCGGCGCCTTCCCGTGCGGCAATCTCCATCTGGGCCTTGGCGATCAGCGGCCTTGCGATGGAGGTGCCGAGGAAATAGCGGCCTTCATAGATGGCGTTGGCGCGAAACATGGGAAACACGAAATCGCGCACGAATTCTTCCCGCAGGTCCTCGATATAGCAAGAGACGGCACCGGTGTTTTTGGCTTTCTCCGGAATATGATCCAGCTCTTCGCCCTGGCCGAGGTCGGCGGCAAAGGCGACGACTTCGCAGTGGTATTCTTCAATCAGCCATTTCAGGATAATCGACGTGTCCAGACCGCCGGAATAGGCCAGGACCGCTTTTTTGACGGAACCTTGTTTCGACATATGAGTTGCTCCTTATTTTTGGATGACAGGGCGCGGGGCCTGCCCAGCGGGCGCGTTTCTCGTTCCGCGTTCCGCGTCACTGAAGTTTGATGACATAAGTGTCGGCAATCTTATCATGCAGTCCCTGTTTTTGGGAATCAAAGGCCACCATCAAATAGCCGATGCAGAGCAGGATGCCGGACAGGAACTTGCCGATCACCTCGCGCAGAAACGCCCGTCCGTAGGTGATCTGCGTGCCGTCGGTGCGCACCACCTTGACCCGGGTTATCATTTTGCCCGGCGTCTGGCCGCAATAGCCGATAAAGAAAATCCCGTAAGCCAGGCTGATGGTGACACCGAGCAGTCCGGAAAGGACCGACAGGGCCGTCTGGGTCTCACCGGGCCCGCCGACGAACAGACCGGTTACCAGACCGAAGGCCAGTCCCAACAGGAATTGCACCAAGCCGACTATGGCGCCGTCGAAAAAATAGGCGACGAACCGGATCCAGAAGCCGGCCTTGGGCCGTTCGGCCATTGCCGGCTCCTGGTCGAATGACGCGGTTTGAACAAGGTCCTGCCGGGAAAGCGCCGGCTCCCTTCGGTTCTCCGGAATCTGCTGAATTTCATTGGCCCTCGGCGCGGCAGCAGGTTGTTCCTTCGCGGCTTGACCTTCGAAGCGGAAGGATGCCGCGCAGCTCGGACAGGTCACCCGGACCGGGCGGTCGGGAATCCGATGCGGATCGGTCTGCCGGGAAAAGCCGCAGTGGGGACAGGTGATTTCCATCAAGCCTCCAGTCATTTCATCCAGCCGGAGCGGAACTCTCCGCCGGGCCGCATGGTGGCCCCAAAAATCACTGCATCAGGGTGGCCATAATCGCTTTCTGAACATGCAGACGGTTTTCCGCCTCGTCGAAGATTACCGAATTGGGACCTTCGATGACTTCATCGGTGATCTCTTCGTCGCGATGGGCCGGCAGACAGTGCAGGACAATGCAGTCATCGGCGGCGGCCGCCACGGTTTCCCGGTTGATCTGGAAGCCGGCGAAAGCCCGTCGGCGCTTCTCCTGCTCCTGCTCCTGGCCCATGCTGGCCCAGACGTCGGTATTGAGCACCGTGGCGCCGCTGGCGGCCTCCAGGGGATCGTCGGTATAGAGAATCTCCGCTCCGGCGTCGGCGGCGCGCTGGCGCACGGCTGCATCCGGTTCATAGCCGGCGGGGGTCGCTACCCGCAGCTTGAAGCCAAAGGCAGTCGCCGCATTGATCCAGCTGTTGGCCATGTTGTTGCCGTCGCCGATCCAGCAGAAAATCTGGTTCTCATAGCCGCCTTTGTGTTCGACCACCGTGAACAGGTCGGCCATCAATTGACAGGGATGGTAGAGGTCGGTCAGGCCATTGATGACGGGAATGCTGCTGTAGCGCGCCAGGTCCTCGACGACCTGCTGGGAGAAGGTCCGGATCATCAGGCCGTCGACGTAGCGCGACATGACACGGGCGGTATCCCGGACCGGTTCGCCGCGACCAATCTGCGTCGTTGCCGAGGAGAGGAACAGGGCATGGCCGCCCAGTTGGTACATACCGACTTCGAAGGACACGCGGGTGCGGGTCGAACTCTTCTCGAACAGCATGCCAAGGGTTTTGCCGGCCAGCAGGGCGTGGGGCTCGCCCTGTTTCTGCTGTCGCTTGAGGTCCCGGGTCAGGGCAAAGATGCGGTCGAGCCCGGAGCGCGACCAGTCGCTGAGCTTCAGAAAATCCATTTTCATCGAGTCTCTCCTTCAGACGTTTTCACATCAGAGCGGCAGCTGGCTGGTCCGACGGGTTTTTCTGCAAACGCCGGACCGCAGCATCGAAGTAATTCTCGTCCAGTTCCATGCCGAGAAAGCGCCGGTCGAGCATCCGGGCGGCAACTCCGGTCGAGCCGACGCCCATAAAGGGGTCGAACACCAGGTCTCCCGGGTTGCTGGCGATGCCGATCAGGTGTTTGAGCAGCCCTACCGGCTTCTGGGTCGGATGTTTCGGCTCCCGGAGGCGTTCCGGCGACATGCAGATCGGGCTTTCGTAGAAATTGTGCATGGCGTTCTGCCGGCCGAAGTTCCAGGTGTGTTGGCGGTTCCACATACAGACAATCAGCTCGCAACTGTTCAGAAAACCCTGCTTGCGGATTTTCGGTACGGGATTGGTCTTGTGCCAGACAAAGAACTGGAAGGTGTCGAAAACCGGGTCGAAGACCTCATGCCAGCGGCCCAGCAGGTTGTAGGAGCAGAAGGCGAACAGATTGCCGCTCGGTTTCAGAATGCGCAGGAACTGATCGCGGACGTCACCCGGGTCGAAGTGACGGTCCCATTCCGCCAGGTCATTGTTGATTTCCCCGCGCCAGTTGAACCGCATATTGCCAGTGGAATACTGGCTCAAATTATAAGGCGGGTCGGTGAACAGCAGGTCCACGGACCGATCCGGCAGCTGCTGCAGCAGCTCGTTGCAATCGCCCTTGAGCAGGGTCAGTTCGGCATCGATGAGAGCGTTCAATGGACCCTGGACTCCGGCTGGCCGGCCAGAACGCCGTCGAGAATGGCGATGGCCTCGTCGATCTCCGCCCGGGACACGATCAGCGGCGGTACGAAGCGCAGTACCTTGCCCATGGTGCAATTGATCAACAGGCCTTTTTGCAGGCACTGCTTGACGATTTCGGCGCCCTCGATGGTCAGCTCCATACCCAGGATCAGCCCGCGGCCGCGAACTTCCCTGGCGAAATCATATCTGCCGCAAAGATCTTCCAGCCGACCTCGCAGGTAGTCTCCCATGCGCATGCAGCGATTGAGCAGGTCGTCTTCGACCAGGGTCCGCATGGCCGCCAGCGCGGCACTGCAGGTCAGCGGGTTGCCGCCGAAGGTTGAGCCATGCGTACCGGGTCCGAGGGCAGCGGCGAAATGCTGCCGGGCCAGCATGGCACCGATCGGCGGCCCGCCGGCCAAAGCCTTGGCCAGCGTCATGACATCGGGTTCGACATCTTCCTGCTGATATGCCCAGAGCGAGCCGGTCCGGCCGCAGCCGACCTGGACCTCGTCGAAGACCAGCAGCAGATCGTGGCTCTTGCAGAGATCCCGGACCGCGCGCAGATAGCCGGCCGGCGGCAGATTGACGCCGCCCTCCCCCTGGACCGGTTCCAGCAGGACAGCGCAGGTGTTGGTCGTGATCGCACTGCGCAGGGCTTCGATATCGCCGAAGGGGACGTGGCGGAACCCCGGCAGCATCGGCGTGAAGCCGTCCCGGACCTTCTCCTGGCCGGTCGCACTGATGGTGCCGATGGTCCGGCCATGAAAAGAGGCGACGGCGGTAATCACCTCGAAACGATTTTCCCCGTGCCGCTCGCGGCTGTACTTGCGGACCAGCTTGATGGCCGCTTCATTGGCTTCGGCTCCCGAGTTGCAGAAGAAAACCCGGTCGGCAAAGGAGTGTTCACAGAGCCATTCGGCCAGTTCGATCTGCTGGGGAATCTGATAGAAGTTCGAACAATGCAGCAGGCGGCCGGCCTGTTCCCTGAGAGCGGCCACGATCCTGGGATGGCAGTGACCCAGATTGTTGACGGCGACGCCGGCCAAAAAATCCAGGTAGCTTGTGCCTTCAACGTCCCACAGGCGGCAGCCTTCACCGCGCACAGCGACCAGCGGGTAGCGGCCGTAGGTTTTCATGACGCTCTGTTCGGCCCGATCAATCCAGCTTTGGGTGAGACTCATGGTTCGGTGTCCTCAGGGGTGAGCGGTCAGCGGTGCGAGGTGAAGGTCTGTTTTTCACCGATCACTGATCACCGATCACCGATCACGGATTTCAATTGAATTTGGCGACCGCGGTGCCGATCCCCTGATCCGTAAAGATCTCGAGCAGACAGGCATGCTCGACCCGGCCGTCGATGATATGCGTTTTTCTGACCCCTTCGGCGATGGCATCCAGGCAGCAGGTGACCTTGGGAATCATGCCGCCGGCGATGGTCCCGTCATCGATCAGACCCTGGACTGCGGTGATGTCGATGGTGTTGAGCAGCTTGCCGGCTTTGTCCTTGACGCCTTCGATGTCGGTCAGGAGGATCAGCTTTTCGGCCTGCAGGGCGCCGGCTACCCTGCCGGCCACCAGGTCGGCGTTGATGTTGTAGGTCAGGCCCTGCTCGTCGACGCCGATCGGCGCGATCACCGGAATGAAGTGCGCTTCATCGAGGGAGGTGATGATCGCCGGGTTGACGGCCGCAACCTCGCCGACCATGCCGATATCGATGATTTCCGGGGTCAGGGTATCCGGATTGACGGCCTTCATTTCCATTTTGCGGGCGGTGATCAGGCTGCCGTCCTTGCCGGTGAGGCCGACGGCCCGGCCGCCATGCTGGTTGAGGTTGGCGACGATCTCCTTGTTGACCTTGCCGCCCAGCACCATTTCGACCACGTCCATGGTCCGCGCGTCGGTTACCCGCATGCCCTGCACGAAGCTGGTTTCAATACCCATGGCTTGCAGAACCTTGCCGATCTGCGGTCCGCCACCGTGGACAATGACGGGATTCAGGCCGATGTACTTCATCAGAGTGACGTCCTTGGCGAAGGACTTCTTGAGATGGTCTTCGACCATCGCGTTGCCGCCGTATTTGATGACGATGGTCTTGCCGTAGAAGTTGCGGATCCAGGGCAGGGCCTCGACCAGGATATGGGC